>Ga0182014_10006332_pt1 | contig 12782 bp, 12 predicted proteins | sample 612S2DmetaG_FD_120489 | JGI IMG/M metagenome (GOLD analysis project Ga0182014, IMG submission 120489) | Permafrost microbial communities from Stordalen Mire, Sweden - 612S2D metaG | ecosystem: Environmental > Terrestrial > Soil > Wetlands > Permafrost | place: Sweden: Stordalen | collected... | reverse complement strand
GACACCGACGAACACGCCGACTCCCAGAACCACGGCCGCGGCGGATGAGGCCACCCAGGTCGCCACGCGGGTACGGCGGCGCCGGAAGCGCACCGTGCCCAGCAACATCGGCAACAACTCCGGAGAGATCTCCGGTGTCGCCGATCCGCTCCCCGCTGTGAGGGCGGCGGCGTCGATTGCGGCCACTTCTGCGTGGTCAAGCTGCGAAAGCAGTGCCGGCATACCACTGAGTTCTGCGACGGCCTGCCGGCAATCCGGGCAAGAGGCCAGGTGCGTCTCGAATTCGCGGCGCTCGGTAGCGGACAGCGACCCCAAAACGTATGCGGCATCCCACATCGCGTAGTGGTGATTGTCATCCATGGTCTGTCCAATTACCTCGTAGTCACCGGGCGGGCCGATGCCTTGTAGTGGTGTCCTCATCTCATCCATCTCCTGTCAGCTCCAAACATTCGGAGCCAATGACCACCTGGGTGGGGGCTGAATAAAACCCCAGCGTCGTCATCGGGTAACTCCGAGTTCCTGCAAAGTGAGCCGCAGCGCCCGCAGCGCATAGTGTAGTCGCGACTTCACTGTTCCTTCGGCAATGTCAAGGTCTGCAGCAATCTGCGCAGTCGTCCAGCCACGGTAGTAAGACCGTTCGACGACGGCCCGATGCTCGGGGGATAGCTGGGTCATCGCGTCGGCCATCAGCAACCGGTCCAGCGCCGCGTTCACCTCGTCCGGCGTGGACTGCTCAGGTGCGCCCTCCACGTCGGTCGATGCGACCACATTTCGGTACCGTGCGCTGCGCCGATCGTCGATGATCATGTTGCGAGCCACGGTGAACAACCACGCGCGCGCAGACCGCTCTGTGTCGCCGATGACTTCCGGATGTTGCCATGCCCGTAACAGCGTTTCCTGGACCACGTCCTCGGCGTGACTGGCGTCGCCGGTCAGCCGAAGCGCATAGCGCCACAAAACGCTGGCATGCTCGTCGTAGAGCGCTTTCATCAGAGCTGTTTCGGCAGCTGCTGTGCTGGCAAAACGAGCCACTTGATCACCTCCGCCTACTGACACGAGTCAAGCAGGTGTTTAGTTCACGGCCGCCGCAGGAATCCCGATGCGAGTCGGTCTGCCCAGGGCATCCGAGCCGGTGGTTCAGGCAATCGTGAGGATGCGGGGGCCGCTCTCAGTTACCGCGACGGTGTGTTCCCAGTGTGCTGCGCGTGACCCGTCGGTGGTGGTGACGGTCCATTCGTCGTCGAGCACGCGCGTCTTGCCGGCTCCGAGGGTCAGCATCGGTTCGATGGCCAGGACCGAACCGGGGGCCAGGACCGGGCCGCGCCCCGGAGAGCCCTCGTTCGGCAGGAACGGATCCATATGCATTTGTCGGCCGATGCCGTGGCCGCCGTAGCCATCCACGATCCCGAAGGCGCGCCCGTAGCGGGCCTGGGCCGCACGCGTGCCCTGTTCGATCGCATGCGAAACGTCCGTCAACCGATTGCCGCTGATCATCGCGGCTATTCCGGCTTCCAGTGATTCCCTGGTCGCCGCGGAAAGCGCTTCGTCGGCCGGGTCCAGGGCGCCGATCCCGAAGGTGATCGCCGCATCGCCGTGCCAGCCCTCCAATACTGCGCCGCAATCGATGGATATCAGGTCCCCGGGCGCCAGTATTTCCGCGGCGGACGGGATGCCATGAACAACCCGGTCGTTGATCGATGAGCAGATGGACGCCGGGTAACCGTGGTAACCCAGGAATGACGGGGTGGCGCCGGCGTCGCGGATCACCGACTCGGCGACGTGATCCAGGCTCAAGGTCGACACCCCGGTGACTGCGGCCGCGTGAACCGCCTGCAGAGCGGCGGCGACTACCGCGCCGGCGGCGCCCATCGCGTCGAGTTCGCCGGGGCTCCGCTGCGGAACAACCCTGCGACTCCGCAGCCGCGCCAGCGCGCTCATGACTACTTGTCCAGGACCTTCAGCGCGCGCGCGAAGACCTCATCCACCGTGCCGACGGCGTCCACGGTCTTCAATTCGTCGCTGTAGTAGTCCAGCAGCGGGGCGGTTTCGTCGCGGTAGACCTTCATCCGGTTGCGGATCACGTCGTCGGTGTCATCGGCGCGGCCACGCCCTTTGAGCCGGTCGAACAACAAGTCCTCCGACACCCGGAACTCGACCACCGCATCGAGCTGGAGGCCCCGGCGATCGAGCATTTCGTGCAACGCCTTGGCCTGTTCGACCGCGCGCGGATATCCGTCCAGGATGAAGCCACCGGTCACGTCCGGATCATTCAGACGGTCGTCGACGAGCTGGTTGGTGAGTTCCGAGGGCACCAAGTCTCCGGCGTCCAGATAGCGCTTGGCTTCCAGACCGAGTTTGGTGCCGTTGCCGATGTTGTGCCGGAACAGCTCACCGGTGGAGATCTGTGGGATCCCAAGTTTTTCGGCGAGCTTTTCGGCCTGTGTACCTTTGCCCGCTCCAGGCGGTCCAAGCAAAACGAGTCTCACTTGAGGAACCCTTCATAGTTGCGCTGCATGAGCTGACTCTCGATCTGTTTGACCGTGTCCAAACCGACGCCAATCATGATCAGAACCGCTGTACCACCAAATGGCAAATTCTGGACCGTTCCACCGTTGCCCTGGAGGAACAGATTGGGCAGCACCGCGATCGCACCCAGGTAAATCGAGCCCGGCAGCGTGATCCTGCTCAGCACGTAACGCAAATAGTCGGCGGTCGGCTTTCCCGGCCGAATACCGGGAATGAAGCCGCCGAACTTCTTCATCTCGTCGGCACGCTCGTCCGGATTGAACGTGATCGACACATAGAAGTAGGTGAAGAAGATGATGAGCCCGAAGTAGATGCTGATGTACACCGGGTCGCTTGGGTCGGACAGATAAGTGCCGACGACCTTGTCCCACCAGCTGTTGCCCACGCCGCCGCTGCCACTTCGAATCAGCTGGGTGATCAGATGGGGAATGTAGATCAGCGAGGACGCGAAGATGACCGGGATAACGCCGGCCTGGTTGACCTTCAACGGCAGGTACGTCGAGGTTCCGCCGTACATCCGCCGGCCCACCATGCGCTTGGCGTATTGCACCGGGATTCGGCGCTGGCCCTGTTCGACGAATACCACGCCAACGACGATGGCCAGCGCGGCCACACAGACGGCGGCGAAGATGACCCCGCCGCGGCTGTCCAGGATGGATCGTCCTTCAGCAGGAATGCGCGCAGCGATGCCGACGAAGATCAGCATCGACATGCCGTTGCCGATACCGCGCTCGGTGATCAGCTCGCCCATCCACATCACCAGCGCTGCGCCGGCTGTCATCACCAGCACGATGACGACCAGGGTGAAGATGCTTTGATCGGCGATGATATCCAGTGAGCAGCCCTGCAGCAGGCCTCCGTTTGCCGCCAGCGCCACGATGCTGGTGCCCTGCAGGACGGCCAGCGCGATCGCCAGATAGCGGGTGTACTGCGTCATCTTTGCCTGGCCGGACTGGCCTTCTTTGCGCAGTTCCTCGAACCGCGGAATGACCACGGTGAGAAGTTGCACGATGATGCTGGCGGTGATGTACGGCATCACCCCCACCGCGAACACCGTCAGCTTCAGCAGCGCGCCACCGGAGAACAAGTTGATCAGCGAATAGATCTGTCCGGCTTCGCCGCTGCTGGCCTCTTTGATGCACTGCTGTACGTTCGGGAAGTTCACCCCTGGGGACGGCAGGGCGGCACCCAGACGGTAGAGAACGACGATGCCAAGCGTGAAGAGGATCTTCCGTCTCAGGTCGGCTGTCCGCAGCGATGAGATGAAAGCCGAAAGCACTCTTCCTCCTGCGCAGCCGAACTCTGGTCGCGGTATTCCAACCCGGCTGTTTGGCCGACTGGATCATTCCTGGGTCATCCTGCGTCATGCGCCCAAGCCCCGCAGGCAGGACGTCCGGCGTCGCGCGTCAGACCGTGTACGAGAATAACAGCTGGTCTGGCCAGATTCTTAACGGCCGCCGTCCAGGCGCGCCTGGAGCGGGCTGGAACGGGCCCAAATGTCCGATCCGGGAACAGCCAGTGAACCTGCAGGAAGCCGTCAGCCGGGAGGCGTATATTTCTGTTAGTTCATTACATTTGCTAAGTATCGAAACCGAGGATCGGAGGCTGACTACATGACACGCACTGATCAAGACAGCTGGGACCTGGCCTCCAGCGTCGGTGCCACGGCCACGATGGTCGCCGCGGCCCGGGCGCTGGCCAGCGAGGACAGCAACGCGATCATCAATGACCCGTTCGCGGCGCCCTTGGTACGAGCGGTTGGGCTGGACTTCTTCCGCCGTCTCGTCGACGGCGAAGTCGGCTTGCCGGACATGGCCGACGGCGGCGAACGCGACCTGCAAATGGAGACCGATTCGATCGCGGTGCGCACCCGCTTTTTCGACGATTTCTTCCTGAACGCCGCCCGCGACGGCGTGCACCAGGCGGTAATCCTGGCCGCCGGCCTCGACGCCCGGGCGTACCGGCTGGCATGGCCGCCCACGGGCGTGGTCTACGAGGTCGATCAGCCCCGGGTCGTCGAGTTCAAGACCACCGCGATGTCAAACCTCGGCGCCACTCCCACCGCTGAGCGCCGAACCGTCAGCATCGACCTGCGGGACGACTGGCCGGCTGCTCTGCGCCAGGCTGGATTCGACGTGACGCAGCCGACCTCCTGGACCGCCGAAGGCTTGCTCATGTATCTTCCGCCGGAAGCCCAGGACCGGCTCTTCGACAACATCACCGCGCTGTCCGCGCCCGGAAGCAGGCTGGCCACCGAATACCACGGCGATGACGCCGGCACGACCATGACCGAACGCGCGCAGGAATTCAATGATCGGTGGGCCAACATTGGCTGCGACATAGACCTGTCGGGGCTGTTCTTCGACGGCGCGCGCAGCAATGTCGTCGACTACCTGACCGCTCGGGGCTGGCACGTCGGCAGCCGACCGCGGCGAGAGCTGTTCGCCGACTACGGCCTGTCCTTCCCCGACGATGAGACGTCGCAGCTTCGCAACATCATCAGCCTCAACGCGACGCTCAAATAGGGGGACCCGTCATGACGGACAGCGCGAATACCGGCACCAAACGGTACGACGGGGACAGCTGGGACCTGGCGTCCAGCGTGGGGGCCACCGCCACTGCGGTGGCCGCCCGCCGGGCGCTGGCGTCCAAGGGCCCGAACCCGTTGATCGACGATCCCTTCGCGGAGCCGCTGGTGAATGCCGTCGGCGTGGATGCCTTCATCCGGATGATGAACGGCGAGATCGAGCTGGCGGAGGACGATCCCGCATTCTCTCCGCAGCGGCTCAGCGAAGGAATGGCGGTCCGAACCCGATTCTTCGACTCGTTCTTCCTTCGCGCCGCCGAAGCCGGTGTGCGCCAGGCCGTCATCCTGGCCTCCGGGCTGGACACCCGCGCATACCGGCTGCAATGGCCCGCCGCGACGATCGTCTACGAGATCGACCAGCCGCAGGTAATCGAGTTCAAGACCCGCACCCTCGCCGATCTGGGCGCCGAGCCCACCGCCGGCCGCAGGGCTGTGGGCATCGACCTGCGCGACGACTGGCCGGCGGCACTGCGCGACAGCGGATTCGACCAGAGCCGTCCAACGGCCTGGATCGCCGAAGGCCTGCTGGGCTACCTACCGCCGGACGCACAGGACCGCCTGTTCGACCACATCACCTCGCTCAGCGCCGCCGGCAGCTGGGTCGGTACCGGGTACGTCCCGGATATCCGCGATCGCGTCGCAAGGGACAAGCGCCACGGTGAGATCAGCGAGCGCTGGCGCCGCATGGGGTTGAATCTCAACTGGTCCGAGCTGGTCTACGAGGGCGAACGCAACGACGCTGCAACCTATCTGTCCGATCGGGGCTGGCAGACGACCGTGCGCAGCACACCAGAGCTCTACGCGGAGAACGGGTTCGAGTTTCCTGATTCGCCGACCGCGGTTGCCTTCGGCGACATCAAGTACTTATCCGCCATCTTGGAACACGGGGCCACTGCATGACGCGCGCGGACCAGGACACCTGGGACCTGGCGTCGAGCGTGGGCGCGACCGCAACGTGGGTAGCAGCCTGCCGCGCGCTGGCCAGCAAGCAACCCAATGCGCTGATCGATGATCCACTTGCCGATCCGCTGGTTCGTGCGGTGGGTAAGGAATTCTTCATCCGTGTACTCGACGGCGAGATCACCGACGAGACTGGCGGTCTCGATGCCGATGCCGACCCCGACGCGGAATTCAACCTGCGGCGAATGGTCGATATGATGACCGTGCGCACTCGCTACTTCGACGACTTCTTCACCGACGCCACGAACGCAGGCGTTCGCCAGGTAGTAATTCTGGCCGCCGGCCTGGACTCGCGTCCGTACCGGCTGCCGTGGCCCGCGGGCACCGTCGTTTACGAAGTCGATCAACCCGCGGTGATCGAGTTCAAGTCGACCACGTTGTCGAGGTTGGGTGCCCACCCCACCGCGGAGCGCAGGACGGTTTCGGTCGATTTGCGTGACGATTGGCAGAACGCGTTGCGGCAGAATGGTTTCGACGAATCCAGTCCCAGCGCGTGGAGCGCTGAGGGCCTGCTGATGTACCTGCCACCGGAGGCTCAGGACCGGTTGTTCGACGCCGTCACCGCGCTCAGCGCCCCGGGCAGCCGGCTGGCCACCGAATACCATTCGGACGGCGCGCCTGTGCTGCTCGAGAAACGCGCCAAGGCGATGACCAACCGCTGGGGGCGATTCGGCTACGACATCGACGTATCCACTCTGGTCTACCGGGGCGAGCGCACACCGGCGGCAGAGTATTTGAGTGCCCACGGCTGGCAGGTTTCAACGACCACCCGCGCCGACATGTTCGCCGAGGCCGGGCTGCCCATACCGAAAGGTGACAGCTTGCAGTCGCTACAGACCAGCGTGGCCGTCACCGCCGTGCGGAAGTGAGGCTCCGGAAGTAAGCAGGGTTAGGCAGGTTCAACCCCGGGCGACCTGACAACCATCGGCACGGCGGGGAAGCACCAGGCCATCTCCGACCGCGACTTACGCAGGGCGGCGGTCCCGTAGCCCTTCTTACGGTGATCCGGATGAATCCAGATCCGCACATCCACCTCGCCGTTGACGAGCTCGCCGAACACCATTCCGACCTTCTCGCCCGAATCGACGGCCACGAACCACGCAGCCTCTTCGTCGTCGACGCGTGCCTGCGCCGCGCCGATTTCGTCGTCGAGGCTGCCTGCCGGCCCGCCTGATCCGTCGCCGGCGGCGCCCATATCCGAGGTCCGCGTGGCGAAGACGTCGCGGTCCCGGTCGGCGGAGAAGGCCAGCAGCTCCAGGGTGTCGCCGGAGCTGGCCGGTCGCTCGCCGACGGTGAAGCTCAGCTGTTTGTTCAGGTCCTCCAGTTCGGCGAGGATCTGTTTGCGCGAATCGATGGTGAGCCGGTCGAACGACATGCTCATCACGGCTTCGGCGGCCAGGTGGGAGGTGTCAAGCAAGTTGACGATCGCCTCGACCGCGACGGCCTTGTTCTCGGACTCCACCACTACGTCGGCCACCTCATGTCGGCGCTCCAGAGCTTTCAACAGGGCGTCGGCAATCTCGCGGCGGGCAGCTTTGCGGTCCTGGTCGGTCATTCCATAAGCCTAGAACCTCACCTGCCGTATTGCGCGAGACCCTCGGCCGTCGTCACTAGACCTGATACGAGGGCCGCTCTCCCAGCTCCAGGAACCGCCCGTAGCGATCCGCGACCGCGTCCGCCCAGGCGGCTTGAGGTTCAACGACGCGCTCGGTCGAGACCCACCGCGCGGCGTCGGCAATCGTCGATTCCAGACCGGCCGCCAAGCGGCCCAGGAAAGCGGCACCCAGCGCGGCTCCCTCGGCCACCCCGGACACTTCGACCGGTCGGCCGGTGGCGTCGGCCATTGCCTGCATCCATGGCTGGACCCGGGTGCCGCCGCCCGAGGCCACGATGCGCGCCACCGACATTCCGCTCAGTTCGATGAGTTGGCGAACGACAAAGCCCGACGCCTCGTAGGCGGCGCGCCGCAGCGAGGCGGCGTCATGGGTCAGATCCAGCGCCTCAAGGATGCCGCGACGGTCCGGGTCGTGAAACGGCGTGCGCTCGCCGCGAATGTACGGCGACCACACCGGCACTCGGCGCGGATCGACGCTCGCCAGATCGCCCGGTGCGAGGATGCGATCCACCCAACCGAGGAATAAACCGCCGGCGTTGCTGGCTCCGCCGATCTGGAACTTCCCGGCAGCGGTGTGCGGAATCGTCCACAGACCCGGCACCTGGCGGTAGTCCGGGATGGTGATCCAGACGATCAGGGTGGTGCCACACATCACCAGCACATCGCCATGACGGTCGGCGCCGCCCACGATCTGCTCGCACACGGCGTCGATGGCACCGATCGCCAATGTCGTTCCGCTACCCCGCACCTGCCCGGCCGCCGCTCCGATCGTCTCCACTCGCGGCATCTGCTCGACGGTCGCGCCGCGATCGGCGCACTCCGCTGGGTTCCAGCCGGTTCCATCGAAGAGGGGATAGGCCGTGATGGCAGTGGCGGAGTCGATCACCGCCTCGCCCGCCAGAGCGTGGTTGGCAACCGCGGGCGCCGGCCAGTACCCGGCAGCGTCGGGCGCTTCGGCAGTCGTCCAGCGCAGAAACTCGGCGGCCTCGCCCACCGCCGGGAGAGGCTGGGCCGGTTCGGCCGGAGCGCCGGGCATCCGGCCCCTGGTGTCGCCGTACAGCAGGCCCGGAGTGATGGGCCTGCCCGCGGAATCGACGGCGGTCAGCGATGGCACCATCGCCGACACGGCCACCGCTTGTGCGTCGGGACGGGCCAGTTGATCCAGCGCCGCCAGTGGACCCCGCCGCCATGCCTCGTCGGCGTCGTGCTCGAGTCGGTCGGGGGCCGGCACCCGTAGCTGGTGCGGAATCCGGACCCGTGCAGTCACCTGGCCGTCCTCGTCGGCGGCCACCGCTTTGACGGCAGTCGTACCGACATCGATGCCAATTGTGACGGCTCTACGTGACACGGGCGTCACCGTACGCCAGCATTGGCACTCGTGACCTCAAGACCGCGCGCTCTGGTGACCGCTCCGCTCAGGGGGCCGGGGTTCGTCAAGCTCCAGCAGCTGGCCGACGTGATCTATGACCCTTGGATAGACCAGACTCCGCTGCGGATCTATAACCCCGAGCAGCTGGCCGACCGGATCAGCGCCGAAGCCGCCGACGTGGTCGTGGTGGAGAGCGACTCGGTGCGCGGCCCGGTGTTCGCGCAGGGGTCACGCGCCCTGATCGCCATTGCGGCCACCCGCGGCGACCCCAACAACGTCGACGTTCCCGCGGCCACCGCGGCCGGCATCCCGGTGCTCAACACGCCGGCCCGCAACGCCGACGCGGTCGCCGAGATGGCGGTGGCCCTACTGTTAGCGGCCACCCGCCACCTGGTGACCGCAGACGCGGATGTGCGCGGCGGCAACATGTTTCGTGACGGCAGCATTCCCTATCAGCGGTTCCGGGGCGGCGAAATCGCGGGGCTCACCGCCGGGCTGGTGGGCCTGGGTGCGGTCGGCCGAGCCCTGCAATGGCGGTTGTCTGGGCTGGGCCTGCGGGTCATCGCGCACGATCCGTACAACGACGAAGCCCGCCACGACCTTGACGAGCTGCTGGCAGAGGCCGACGTGATCTCCCTGCACGCGCCGGTCACCGCCAACACCGCCGGGATGATCGGCGCCAAGCAGTTCGCTGCCATGCGCGACGGCGTGGTCTTCCTCAACACCGCGCGGGCCCAGCTACACGACACCGACGCACTCGTCGACGCCCTGCGCGCGGGCAAGGTGGCCGCCGCGGGGCTGGATCATTTCGCCGGCGAATGGCTGGCCACCGATCATCCATTGACGGCCATGCCGAATGTCGTGCTGACCCCCCACATCGGCGGGGCGACGTGGAACACTGAGGCCCGACAGGCGCAGATGGTGGCTGACGACCTGGAAGCGCTGCTGAACGGGAACACGCCCGCCCACATCGTCAACCCGGAGGTGCTCGGCCCATGACATCCGTGAAATCGGTTGAGAATCCCGAATCGGCGGTGCTGGCGGCGGCCAAGGACATGTTGCGCCGCGGCCTGGTCGAGGGAACCGCCGGCAATATCTCGGCGCGGCGCTCCGACGGCAATATCGTCATCACTCCGTCGTCGGTCGACTACGCCGAGATGGTGCTCGACGACCTTGTGCTGATCGACCTAGAGGGCGCTGTGCAACATGCCAGGGACGGACGGCACCCCTCGTCGGAGATGCACCTGCATCTGGCCTGTTACCAGGCGTTCGACGATATCGGCAGCGTGATCCACAGCCATCCCGTCTGGGCGACCATGTTCGCCATCGCGCATCAGCCGATTCCGGCTTGCATCGACGAGTTCGCCGTCTACTGCGGCGGCGAGATTCGGTGCGCCGACTACGCCGCGTCCGGCACACCCGACGTCGGGGCCAACGCGGTCAAGGCGCTGCAAGACCGCGGCGCCGCCCTGATCGCCAACCATGGCCTGGTTGCCGTCGGGCCCCGTCCAGACAAGGCGCTGCACATCACCGCGCTGGTCGAACGGTCCGCCCAAATCGTCTGGGGTGCACGCGCTCTCGGTGGTCCGGTGCCGATTCCCGAGGAAGTGAACCGGAACTTCGCCGGCGTCTACAGCTATCTGCGCACCAATCCGATGTAGTGCGATGGCGGTGATGGACCGGGTTCGGATTGGCCGCGCGAGCGTGGCTCGTGTGGTGGAGTTCCAGTTCAGCCTGGGAACCAAATTTTTCCCCCGTACTCCCCCGTCGGGGTGGCGGGACAACACGGACCTGCTGGTGCCGGATTTCTACAACCCCGAGACCGACGAATGGCACATCGCGGTCCAGAGCTGGGTCATCGAGGTCGACGGGCTGACAGTCGTCGTCGACACCGGCGTCGGCAACGATCGCGAGCGTCCGCACATGCCACCCCTGGATCACCTGAACACCGGGTACCTGGGCGCGCTGCGGACGGCGGGCATCGAACGCGACGCCGTAGACGTAGTGATCAACACCCACATCCACTCCGACCACGTCGGATGGAACACCATGTCGCAAGACGACACCTGGGTGCCGACGTTTCCCAACGCCCGGTACCTGGTGCCCGCCGCCGACCACCACCACTTCCAGCCCGACGGGCCCGCGGCGAGGCAAACGCCGCGTACCGAAGAAGAGGCGGCCCAGCAGCGCGGGGACCAGCTGGTGTTCGCCGACAGCGTCTCACCCATCGAGGATGCCGGGCAGCTCGTCGGATGGTCGGAGGACTACCAAGTCAGCGAGTCGCTGCGGCTGCGGCCCGCCGCCGGACACACGCCGGGATCCTCGGTGTTGTGGCTGGATGCGGGTCAGCCGGCGGTGTTCGTCGGCGACCTCACCCACAGCCCGCTGCAGCTGCGCCGGCCCGCCGAGCCCTGCGCCTTTGACATGGATGCCGACGCCGCCGCGGTCAGCCGCCGCCGGATATTCACCGAGGCCGTCCAGGCAAAGGCCGCCGTGATACCCGCGCACTATCCGGGTCGCGGCGGCGCAACGATCCGCGCCGTCGCCGAGCAATTCGATATCGACCACTGGTTAGACATCGAACCCCTCTGAGACTGGGGCACAAAGGGATTCACACCGACCTCGTGCCGACTTGTGAATTGTGCGGCGCGCAGCAAAGTCACCGCTCCGGTTGACAGCAACTCGCTCACACCCAAGTCGCTCCACTTCAGCAGCGGCGCATCCGCGCGCGGATCAGTTTCGGTCATGCTAGCCAGCATGCGGAGGTTGCGAGTCGGAAGCGTCGGTGGAATCCCGTAGCCGCGCCGTTGCCGAGCTCGCAGGTCTCATCCCAATATCGCATGTGATGTCAAATTTCGGGTTCATTGCACGTCGCCAAGTGTCCCCTGTTCTAGAGGGACGGCCCGAAGGCTGCGGAACAGTCGCATGCGATGGATGTTGATCCGAAATAACAGGGCCGGAAACCGGCGATACAGATGCCAAATGATTTGCACCGCAGTGGGAAACACGATCAGCGGCCGATTGTGGGCCACGCCGCGCAGGATAGCGCGGGCAGCGGCCTGGGCGCTCATCTGGGGCATCAGATAGTGGGTGCGCCGACTTAACGTCACCACCTGCTCGCGCGGCATATTGACCACGACCATGTTGTCGTAGATTTTGGTTTTCATGTCACCGGGACATGCCGCGCTTACATTCACCCCAAGGTCTGCTCCCTCACCCCGCAGCGAAAGCGAAAGCCCCACGATCCCATGCTTGCTCGTACAGTACGCAGTATTGCCCGGCTGGGGCACGAGCCCGCTCAGCGAGGAAATGTTGACGATGTGCCCGTGGCCCTGCCGCGCCATGACGCGATAGGCGTGCACCGTTCCGTACACGACGCCCAGCAAGTCGACATCGAGCACGCGGCGCCACTGCTGCATCGAGAGGTCGCGCGAGTCCCCGCCGATCGCGATGCCCGCGTTGTTGATCATGTAGTCGACGCGTCCGTAATCGGCCACAGTGCTCTCGATCAGCTTCGCCACCTCGGCTTCGTTGGCCACATCCAGCCACACCGCCCGTGCCGGTGCGCCGCTTTGCTCTAGGCGCCCCGCTACCTGACGTGCGGCCTCGCCGTCGATATCGGCGACCACGACCGTCGCGCCGCGACGCCCGAGCTCCTCACACAGCGCCTCGCCTAAACCCATTCCGCCACCGGTGACAATCGCCACCGCGTTCTCGAACCGCTG
>Ga0182014_10006331_pt1 | contig 12783 bp, 11 predicted proteins | sample 612S2DmetaG_FD_120489 | JGI IMG/M metagenome (GOLD analysis project Ga0182014, IMG submission 120489) | Permafrost microbial communities from Stordalen Mire, Sweden - 612S2D metaG | ecosystem: Environmental > Terrestrial > Soil > Wetlands > Permafrost | place: Sweden: Stordalen | collected... | reverse complement strand
CGCGAACACGGGGGCTCCGTCTTGTCGACGACAATCGACAAGTGCTGCTTTATCACTTGCCGCTACTTGCCGCCTTTTTTCGAGTACCACAGCCGCGTCTCCTATTCGAAGGTGGAAAATGTTGTCAGGAACAGTGACATTGTGCATCCATCGGTGCGCGCGTGCCTGCAATTCATGGGAATCGACGAGGGAGTGGAGATTCATCACGTGGCTGATCTGCCTGCCCGCACGGGATTGGGTACAAGTTCGGCATTTACAGTGGGACTTCTCCTCGGTCTGTATGCGCTCAAAAACCGGATGCGTGATAAGCATGCGCTGGCTGCCGACGCCATACATGTGGAACAGGAACTGCTCCATGAAGCTGTTGGCGCGCAAGATCAAGCGAGTGCAGCGTATGGAGGTTTCAACCGCATCAACTTCAACACGGATGGCTCCCTGGAAGTAAAGCGAATCCTGACTCCGCAAACCAGGTTAGGGGAACTCGAACAAAATCTGGCGCTCTACTTTACGGGATTTTCCCGCATCGCCTCGGAGATTGCCCAAGAGCAGCTGAGCGTAACCCCGCACAAGAAGAAAGAGCTAGATATGATGGTGCAACTCGTCGACGAAGCCGAGACAATTGTCACGAGCCCCAGCCGCTCCCTGGATGAATTTGGCCGCCTGTTGCACGAGAGCTGGCAGATAAAGAGAACACTCACGCAAAAGATCTCAAATGCCAATATCGATGAAATCTACCAGGCGGGACTCAGTGCCGGCGCGCTGGGCGGCAAGTTGCTAGGCGCAGGCGGGGGCGGTTTTATGCTGTTTTTCGTGCCCCCTGAGAAGCGGGCGGCGTTAAGGCTCCGATTGAAGAAGCTTTTGTGCGTTCCCTTCACTTTTTCGACCAAAGGTAGTGACGTGGTCGTATATGAGCCTGAGGAGCTATATGATCAGTCGCTGGCGGCCGAACGAAATCTCGTATATGGCGAGCCTTTGCCGTCGCAATGAGCAGCGAACAGTCCATGTGCGAGATGGCGTCTAGGGGCGCCCGTCCCGTGGTCGCGGCGCAGGTCGGAAGGCAAGGCGACCAGACACCGTAGGCGGGACAAGATTAGGACGCCAGGAAGAAGATTCCCTCCGAACATTTCCACGATTCAACCGAAGACTGAAAGTGCTTTCTCGCGGCGGTGCACTCCGTGGTGAAGCAGCTCGCGTAGGTAAAGTACACGTTGAAGTCGTTAGGGCGGCGAACGTGGCTAAGCATGAATTGGGAAACTTGTAAGGACATCTGCGGCTCGGCTCGGCAAAACAAGAGGTTGACTACAAACACAATGAAAATCACCGTTATTCTGTGTACCTATAACCGGTGTCGGCTCTTGGCGGATGCTTTGGAGAGCGTCGCAGCGTCCAGGCTACCCGAATCGATCGAATGGGAGGTTCTGGTCATGGACAACAATTCGAACGATCAGACCCGAGAGGTCGTCGAGGACTTCTGCCGTCGGTACCCCGGCCGCTTTCGGTATCTGTTCGAACCACGCCAGGGAAAATCACATGCGCTCAACACGGGTATTGCAGAGGCTAAGGGTGACGCGCTGGCGTTCATGGACGATGACGTGACAGTTGAGGCGACGTGGCTGTGGAATCTAATAGTCCCATTGCAGAATGGCAAATGGATAGGTTCAGGTGGACGCGTTCTTCCGAGGTGGGTCTGTTCTACTCCCAAGTGGCTTCCGTCTCAGGGCTGGTATGTGTCAGGTCCCCTTGCCCTTTTCGACCAAGGTGCCATCCCATGCATCCTCACCGAGCCCCCGTTCGGTACCAACATGGCTTTTAAGAAAAACACTTTTCGAAAATACGGTGGATTTCGAACCGACCTGGGTCCCTGTCCCGGCAGCGAAGTCCGCAACGAAGACACCGAATTCGGCCGTCGGCTATTGGCCGCACGAGAGCCGCTGTGGTACGAGCCATCCGCTGTCGTCCATCACCGGGTGCCAGAGGAGAGAGTTCGGAAGGAGTATTTCCTGGCGTGGTGGTTCGACAAAGCTCGGGCCGACATCCGGGAGTTAGGGATTCCCACTGACACCAAGTGGTTAGTCCAGGGAATTCCATTGCACCTATTTCGTAGACTAGGAAGATGGACATTCCGATGGATCGTGGCAGCGAATCCCAGCCTACGATTTGATTGCAAGCTCAAAGTCTGGCTGAACGCAGGGCTGATCGTAGAGTGCTACCGTCAGTCGCTCGGCGCGAAGCTGCAGAAAAAGGAACACAATCGTCAAAAGTTGTCCAAACAGGTCTAACGGGCTGCGCAAAACCTGTTGAGGAAGGACGGTCGCCAGTGCTGAAGCCCACGCTGATTTCACAGAACTTAAGAGGCAGGGAGGCGCCTCTTTTCCATATCGGCTCCTAGCTTCGCGAGTTTTTCAGCAACTTGCCAAGAGTTCTAAATGGGCGAACGCGACCCGAACTGGCGATGGAATCATAGAACATGCAGCACGTAGATCGTCTGCCTTGTACTTGCAGAACTACCAAGATACTCTCTCGGACTCTGAAGTCCCTTCTTCATCTCGATTGTAGCCGAGCCCTTCTTCATCTCGACTGTAGCCGAGCTACAGCGAGTTCGATCGCCGCTTCAGACTTAAGATCAGATACAAGGGAGCGCTCGTCGCTGGAGAGTATCCAGCGCGCTTACAGTGCATCACACGGAGACAGTGAATCTCAACATCATAAACCCGCTTTCGGACCACCGTTGGGATGACTTAGTTGCTCGCCACCCGCGAGCATCGGCATTTCATCAACGAGGTTGGCTCGAAGCATTAGCTCGCACGTACCATTACAAACCGTTTGTGCTCACCAGTGCTCCGGCGGGCAAACCACTGAACGATGGCATTGTCGTGTGCCACGTCGCGAGTTGGATAACTGGAACTCGTCTTGTCTCGCTGCCGTTCGCAGATCATTGTGACCCCCTTCTCAACGAAGGCGCCGAGGTGGCGGAGTTCATGGTCTGGCTGCGAGCAGAGTGCGATCGTCGCCGGTGTAGGTATATCGAGTTCCGGCCACTGCTGGCATACCGGGATGTGGGTTACGGCTCGCAACCTGAGGGCGGGTACTGCTTTCACGAGCTCGATCTTACTCCGACTTTGGAGCAGATCTTTCGACAGATGCACAAGAATTCCTTTCGACGAAATATCCGGAAGGCAGAAAGGGAACGACTCTCTTATGAAGTAGGCAACTCGGAACGCTTGGTGAATGAATTCTACCGACTTCTAATGGTGACACGAAGGCGCCATCGAGTGCTACCGCAGCCGCGAGCCTGGTTCAGAAATCTGGTCGAATGCATGGGCGGTAAAGTTCAGATCCGACTCGCCCGAAAGAATGGTTCTGCAATTGCGGCCATGCTATCCTTGCGGCAGGGATCGTGCGCGGTGTTCAAGTATGGTTGCTCGGATGCTCGGTTCCACAGTCTCGGTGGCGTGCCCTTCCTGTTCTGGAGGCTGATTGAAGAGAGCAAAACATCTGGGGCCGAGAAGATAGACTTGGGCCGTTCCGACTGGGACAACAAGGGGCTGATTGCTTTTAAGGATCGGATCGGCGCGAAACGACGGTTATTGACTTATTACCGTTACACGAACCGAGAAGGGGGAGCTATGGAGACCGCCCTCGGAGTTCTAGGAGACTGGAAGAGTGTATTCAGCCTGCCGGACGCGGTTTTATCCACGGCTGGCCGCATCATGTACAAGCACATGGGTTAGGAGTGACTAATTCCAGCCTATTCAAACCTTAAGTTTGCTCGTACGTCTTGGTTGCGCTGGTGTCCACGTCTTGTTCCGATATACTTTCTGGATCAGATACAGGTACAACCAACTTCTCCAAAACCGTTGGAGCGTATGTGCAGCAGAAGACTTGATACAGCTTACGCGAAATTCGTGGGCACGCTCTGTGTTTGTGTTCTGTGCGTCATCTTGATTGCTGGTCTGTGGTTGTTTCACGTTCCCGCCAATCGTGTTAAGTGGCTGAAGAGTGAGAACGGGCTTGAATTTGGAGGTCACGGTAGTGCGGTCAGTTCCGGGGCTTTTCGAGCTAGCGACTTAACCGGTGCTTCGGGGACGCTAGAGGTCTGGCTGGTGCCTGCCAGAAGCGAGCGTAGCAGCACAATTCTTTCGTTTGACGGATCGGCCCATCCGGGTGAGCCGCTTTCGCTGCATCAAAAGGTAAATGCGCTCGGCATTCTCCGGAATAATGTAGATCGCCAAGGTGTTTCGCGAACGGCAGTATTTTATTGTACGTGGAGTGTTACAGGAGAAGAAACCTATCTTCGTGACAGTCATCTTGGGTATCCGGGAAACATCGGTTTATATAAATGGAGCGCTGGCCGAGGTGTACTTCCACTCTTTGGCGTGGGATGACTTGACAGGGCGGGTCGTGCTTGCCAACTCTTCGACTGTTAACGACACCCGGTCAGGAACGATCTTCGGGTTGGCGATTTATCAGCTGTAGCTCACAGCCTCGCAAATTACCGCAGACTATGAAAGTTGGATGACAAAGCGAAAGCCGGTAGAGGCGGTAGACGGAGGCACGGCCGCGTCGCACTTGTTCGACGGACGCCGTGGGACAGTAGTGCACGATAGACTTGATCCGGCGACGGATTTAAGCATCCCGACGCGTTATTTCATTTTTGCATCCGGGATTCATGCTTGAGCCGTGGAGGGAATATCACGCGACGTGGAGCTACTGGCAGGATGACGGCGTGAGTATTGCAGTATTTGTCCCTTACGACTTTTGTGTTTTTGCTTACCTTTCGTTGATGCGAGTGACCAAACATCCCGGAGCAACAACAGTCCTTCCGGCGATGGCTTTGAAGTTAAGTGAAGGGCACCGAACCCGCTCCAAACTAACCCAGGGCCCAATCTTCCGGTCATGAACAATCTCGCCGCCAGGTCCACGATCCCAGCCGGCCCGAAAGCCGCTTCGGGACACAGGATGCACCGCGCATGAATCAACTGGTAATCGAAGCCGGTCGGACCGAACGGCAGTATTGGCGGGATCTTTGGCGCTATCGGGAATTGTTCTTCTTTCTTGCCTGGCGCGATTTTTTAGTGCGGTATAAGCAGACAGTCGTGGGCGTGAGCTGGTCGGTTATTCGGCCGCTTCTCACGATGCTTATACTAACGGTTGTTTTTGGAAAACTGGGCAAAATGCCGTCCGGAGGATCGCCCTATCCACTCCTAGTCCTTTGCGGCATGCTCCCGTGGAATTTCTTCTCTACGGCAATTTCTGACAGCGGCAACAGTATGGTGGCCAATTCCAGCCTGATCTCGAAGATTTATTTCCCGCGGCTCATTATCGGCGTTAGCTCAGTCATCACCAGTTTCGTTGACTTCCTGATTTCGGCACTTCTCATGGTCGGCCTGATGTTCTGGTACAGGTTCGTTCCTCCCGTATCTGCTCTGCTTCTGCCGCTTTTTACCTTGCTCGCATTTGGCGCTTCCGTTGGTATTGGATTATGGATCGCCGCACTAATGGTCAAGTATCGGGATTTTCGCTTTATAGTTCCATTTATCGTGCAATTCGGCTTGTATCTATCTCCTGTGGGTTTTAAAAGTAGTATCGTTCCTGACCGTTTTCGTTTGCTCTATTCGCTCAACCCAATGGTCGGAATCATTGACGGCTTCCGATGGTCCTTATTGGGTGCGCAGAACAGTTTGTATCTACCAGCACTCATTATCTCGATCATCGAGGTCGCCGTAATTCTCATATCCGGCGTTCTGTACTTCCGGAGAACGGAGCGCACCTTCGCTGATGTGATTTAAGTCAGACCACATTGGTGCACCGGTCAAAGCTATGTCTGAAACTGCCATCGTTATCGAGAACCTCGGCAAGCGTTATGTCATTGGCAAACAGAAACAAGGAGTTGACGGAATGAGTCATATCCTTGAGGGTGTGATTCGCTCTCCGGGCGCATGGCTCAAGTTGCGTCGTGAAGGAAAACTGAGGCAGGTGGACTTTTGGGCCCTGAGAAATGTGTCCCTAAGCATGAATCAGGGCGAAGTCGTAGGAATCATCGGTCGCAACGGAGCCGGCAAGAGTACACTCCTCAAACTTCTGAGTCGTATTACAGTTCCGACCGAAGGTCGGTTCCGGATCAATGGCAGGACTGCGAGCCTCCTCGAAGTGGGCACTGGATTTCATCAAGAGCTCACGGGGCGCGAGAACATTTTTCTCAACGGCGCCATTATGGGCATGGCGCACGCTGAAATTGCCAAGAAATTCGATCAGATTGTCGATTTCTCTGAAATTGAGAATTTTCTCGACACACCCGTCAAACGCTACTCTTCCGGCATGTATGTCCGGTTGGCGTTTGCGGTGGCAGCTCATCTTGAACCAGAGGTTCTAATTGTGGATGAGGTGCTGGCGGTTGGCGATGCTGCCTTCCAAAAGAAGTGTCTCGGCAAAATGGAGAACATTGCTCAGAGCGGGCGGACGGTCTTGTTCGTAAGCCACAACATGGATGCTGTGCGAACGTTGTGCCAGCGTGCGATACTGTTTGATGGCGGCGAGATTCGAGCTGATGGGCATGTGGACACTGTCGTGGAAGACTACTTCTCGCGATTTTCGACTAGTTCCGGCCAGCAGATACGCGGCGCCTACGGGTTGGCGATAGAGCAAGTGGTGTTGAAAAATGACGGAGGTCAGGAAACACGCCAATTTTGTCCAGGTGAGGATTTGATCATCGAAATAACATTCGATGCACAAAAGTGTTTAGAAAAGCCATATTTCATTCTGGCTGTCCGAGGTCAAAAAGGCAATTGTTTCACCGCCAACATGTTGTTAGACGGCCATCGGCCAAAATTCCTCAATGGCAAAGGAAAGATTTCGTGCAGATTCAAGTCGATTCCCTTGTTGCCTCAGCGTTATATGGTCCAATTAGCGATTAAAGCAAATAATGGAATAGACGTCTTAATGCATTACGAAGATATCGGATCATTTATCGTGACGGCTGATCTTGCGACCTATGGCTACAAAGGCGAGTTCCAGACGCGCGTCTCTGAGGCTACTTCTGTGGTTATCCCTTATGAATGGCAGCTGCCGGACGGCACTTCCGCCACGGTGTCCCTGAGCGCTCCAGTCTCGGCGATTTGAGCGTATCTGGCGCAATGCAGAGAATAGCAGTTTACACAACAATTTATCCAGGCGTCGAAGTCTACCTGCCGGACTGGTATCGCTCGGTGCAGGCACAGACGGATCACAACTTTCAACTCTGGATAGGTCTCGACGGAATTGAGGTCGGCGCGGTCGAGACCGTGATCGGCACCCAGTTGGACGCGGTCTGGGTGCCGTCGGAACCGGGCAACACTCCGGCACGGATCCGGCAACGGTCCCTGGAACAAATCGTGGAAGATTTTGATGCGGTGATTCTTGTGGACAGTGACGATGTTCTGCACCCAACGCGGGTCGCGGCGGCACGGGCGGCGTTGCAGACCTCCGAACTCGCCGCATGCGCTCTTCAACTAGTCGATCAATATAGGCAAGACTTGGGCACGACCCTTACACTTCCCGAGCGAGCCGTTCCTGATGACATTCTGCCGCGGAATAATGTGTTTGGCTGTTCCAATTCGGCTTACCGGTCGGAATTGCTTCGGCGGTGTTTGCCGCTTCCTGCGAACATCGCCTTGGTTGATTGGTTCCTAGCTACCAAGGCTTGGTTAATAGGGGCAAGGCTGGCGTTCGACCCAATTGTACGAATGGAATACCGGCAGCATGGGGCAAACACGGCTCCCATCCGCTTTCCCTTCGATGCGAACCAAGTGATTCGAGACACGAAGAAGGTACGGCAACATTATTGCCTGCTTCAAGCCTCCCCAATGCAGAACGTGCTGCCTGATCGCTGGGCGCAGGTACAAGAAGCTGCCACAGATGTTCAACTCTTTTCCGAAAAGGTGATTTCGCAGCCGAAAAAGCTGGAGAACTACATCCATAACCTAAACGCCTTGGAGCCTCAGGTTGTCTGGTGGTGGGATGTCGCGCAACCTGCACTGCAATGGATGTGGAATGATTACGCAGGAGGTGCAAGATGAAGTCAGTAAAAATTAACGGCGTTGCGGTCGGACCGGGACATCCACCTTATATCATCGCAGAAATCGGTTCAAATCATAATGGCGACATGAATCTCTGTCGTCGCTTGATTGATTCAGCCGCAGAGTCGGGCGCACAAGCAGTGAAGTTTCAATCCTGGACCGACAAATCGCTCATCGCGGAAGAAGAGTATGCTCGTAATACATCCTATTCCGATAAGAAGAAACACTTCGGCTCGTTGCGCGAAATGGTGACCGCCTACCAGTTCACCCCAGAGCAACATGTCGAAGCCGCCGCTCATTGCAAGTCTCGCGGCATCGCGTTCTGCTCGACACCGTTCGCCGTCGAGGAAGCAGACCTGCTTGAGAAGCTTGATGTGCCGTTCTTTAAGATCGCTTCGATGGACATCATTCATCTCTCCCTCTTGAAGTACGTCGCGCGCAAACAGCGCCCTGTGATCATTTCCACAGGCATGGCTACGTTGGCCGAAATTGAGCGAGCCGTCGAAACAATGCGTGCTGAAGGCAATCAGCAGATTGTCCTACTGCATTGTGTGTCGATCTACCCTCCCGAATATGACACCGTTCATCTGCGCAACATGGCCACTCTGCAGCAAGCCTTCGGTCTGCCGGTAGGCTTTAGCGATCACACATTGGGAACCGCGATTCCACTCGCTGCCATTGCACTTGGCGCGTGCATGATCGAGAAACATTTCACTCTCGATCGGGACATGGAAGGGTGGGATCACGCGATCTCCGCCAATCCTGACCAACTCAAAACCATTGTCGAAGAGGGGAGACACATCGTTACAGCCCTCGGAGATAGCAAACGAACGGTGAGTGCTGCAGAGATCGAAAAACGGACGAAGTTTCGCCGAAGCTTGGTAACCACTCGGCAGTTGCAGCGCGGTCATGTGCTTACCGAGTCGGACCTTGACGCGAAGCGACCCGGCACCGGAATCCGTCCCGACGAAATAGATTATGTACTTGGTCGAAGGCTAGGTTTAGATATGGATGCCGACCAGGTCCTAAACTGGAACCACCTTCAGTGACTGACCGATGATTGCATTGGAATTGCCAGTCATCGTAATAGGAGGAGGCGGTCACGCTAAAGTGCTCGTGAGTGCGCTTCTCCTGCGCGAGCGAAGCGTTCTCGGATTCGTTGATCTGAACCTCAAGCTTTCTCCCTTGCTTGGAGCCCCTCATCTGGGCAATGACAGCGCGGTATTAGGTCATCCGCCTGACAGCGTGCAGCTCGTGAATGGTGTCGGCTCCATCAGCTGCACTAGAAATCATCAGAACGTCTACGATTGGTTCGTCCAGAAGCGGTATTGTTTCGCGACGGTGGTTCATCCCTCAGCGGTCGTTGCGCCTGAAGTGCAGATTGAGGACGGAGTCCAGGTTTTAGCGGGGGCTGTCGTGCAGGCAGGGTGTCGGCTGGGCGCGAATGTCATAGTTAACACTGGGGCCCGAGTCGACCATGACTGCATCATTGATTCTCACGCGCATATTGCGCCGGGTGTGACAATATGCGGAGGAGTGCACGTCGGTACCGGCGCACATATCGGAGCTGGTGCTACCGTTATCCAGGGGATACGGATTGGTGCGGGGAGCGTGGTTGGCGCGGGCGCGCTTGTGATTCGCGATGTACCGCAGGGAGCAAAGGTAGTTGGCGTCCCAGCTGCTTCAATGCCGGAAAGAGGAACAAAGCGGTAATGCCGAATCACAGATCAAAGCCAGTCTACATCGTTCATTGCATCGACACGGAGGGGCCACTCCACGAATCGGTCGATGCAACGTTTGACCGGTTACGCGAGATTTTCCATCTCAAACTGCCTGCCAGCCAGGATTTGTTGCGGCGCTTACAGGCTGGTGAAGTACCGCTTGAAGGTATCGAGGCGGCCGTCCAAAAAGTAGTGGATCCTCATTTGCTCGCCTATAACGACACTTGGGACAAAGTTGATGCCATGTTGGCGAAACTGATGTCCGAATCGTTTCGCACCCAGGTTCCCGACTCGGCAGGCAAGGGATGGATTTACAACTGGTTCTGCGTCGATCACGTCGATTACGATCTGAATCCGCGGCGCAGAGACATCGGATATCACAACATTTTCGAGCATTACAGCGCGCAGATTCGTAAAACAGGATCGACGCAGGATGGTCTACATTTTCATTATCATCCGCATTCTTTTCGGCGAGAGGCCCACCGTTGCGCCACGCATTGGTGGTCGTCGTCCAATAGTCTTCATCAGATTATTTCGCGCCGCATTATTGATCATCATTGGTTTCCCGCCGCGCATCGTCCTGGGTTTCACGTGATTCGGCCAGACAGCCATTGGTTTCTTGAACAGCACATTCCGTTTGACTTTTCGAACCAGGCCACGGTGAATAGTGCGGAAGATGGAATGCAGTTTGGTCTGCTGGGTGGGCGCTTCGGCGACTGGCGTCGCGCCCCGGCAACCTGGGAACCCTATCATCCTTCCGCCGACGACTATCAGGTATCCGGTAACTGCCGGCGATGGATCGCTCGCTGCCTGAATGTAGGCACGCGTTACCGTCTCCTGCACGAACGAGACGTCAGACAGGCATTTGCAGAAGCGGCTGAGGGCAAACCCGTAGTTTTGGCGATCACGAATCATGATTTCCGCGACATGGAACCCGATATCGATGCTTTCCGTCAACAACTGAACAGGGTCGCTGTCGATTTCCCACAGACTCCGTTTCTCTTCTACGAGGCTGTTAATGGAATGCGAGCCGCATTAGATCTGGCGCCGCTCCCGCCATGCGAACTTGACCTGGCGGTTCGCCAGATCGACGGACACACGCATATTCTTAAAGTAAGTTCTGCCACTCCCACCTTTGGTCCGCAACCCTGGCTCTCCCTCAAAACCGTCGATGGAACGTATCATTTCGATAACTTTGATATCGATACGCCTTTCCATCAATGGCAGTATGTGTTCGATGAAGAAACCTTTCCATTGGCCGCAGTAAATGCTATCGGAGTAGCGGCAAACAATGCTTTCGGAACGACGACGGTTGTGGGGATGGACCCGGCAACCGGAAAAGTTTCAAGAAAGCACTGGAATCTGGCAACGACCAGCGCACCGATCTCAGTCTGATCTTTGCTGGCGTAAGAATGGATTAGAATTTCCCACCACTTTTGGAGCGCGACCCGGAAGAGAGAGATCCTGTTTTACAGCCGACCAAAACTTCGGAGCATAAATGACAAACTCTGAGAAAGAGACGCGACTGGCGGATTCAATAGTTGCGCCGGGCACCTCTATATCACAGGCGATGGCGCAACTCGAACGTGCTGGCATCGGTGCATTGCTGCTATGCGATGCCGACCGGCGCCTATGTGGTCTTTTGACCGATGGTGACATCCGACGAGCCATCCTGCAAGGCCGGTCATTGGATGATTCATGCAGCGCCATAGCTACTCTTAATCCGGTTAAGGTCAAAGCACCTGTAACCCCGGAAGATGCGCTACGGATCATGAACGCGCATGATATTGACCATTTGCCCGCTGTGGATGCCGCAGGTCGCCTTCAGGATTTCATATTACGCCAGGATCTCGCGGTTGACGGAGATCATGCTTGGAACGAGCGGCGACTCAGCGCGGCAATCATCGCCCCAGGAGCTTCAATTTCGGAAGCCATGGCCCAACTCGACAAAGCGGCTACCGGCGTCCTGTTGATTTGCGATAAGGACCGGCATCTCCTCGGCTCGTTGACTGACGGCGATTTTCGTCGGGCGATTCTGCGACGAAAATCCTTGAGTGAGCCGTGTGCGACGATCGCGAGTTCTCGCCCCATTACCGCTCCCATCTCTGTTTCGTCGTCGGAGGCCTTGCGTCTCATGAACGAGCATGACATTAGTCAGTTGCCTATGGTTGATAGCGACGGAAGGGTCCAAAAGCTGATCCTGAGCAAAGACATAGTGCCCAACCGCGAATTGCCGCTTTCTGCCGTGGTTATGGCAGGTGGTCTCGGAACACGGCTGTTGCCGCTCACAGAAAAAGTTCCCAAACCCATGCTGCCGCTCGGTGGCCGTCCGCTGTTGGAGTTGACGGTCGCCCAATTGAGACGGGCTGGCATTAAGAACGTGAACGTAACTACCCACTATCTTCCTGAAACCATCTCCGACTATTTCGGCACTGGGGAAATGTTCGGAGTCCGTTTGAATTACCTACAGGAAGAGCAGCCCTTGGGAACAGCCGGTGGAATCAAGTTACTGAAACAATTCGACGCGACAATGCTGGTTATTAACGGAGATATTCTCACTGGTGTGCCGTTCGGCGCTATGCTCGATTACCACCGCGCCTACCACGCCGATCTCACCATTGGCGTCAGGAAATATGAGGTCCAGGTCCCTTTCGGCGTCGTCGACTGCGATGACGTCCACGTAAAAGGGCTAGAAGAGAAACCATCTCTCAGCTTCTTTATAAACGCGGGTACTTATCTCATCGAGCCTGCGGTTCGCGACTTCATTCCGGCAGGGCAACGTTTCGACATGACAGAACTAATAAGTAAACTGATCGAGGCCGGAAGAATCGTCGTAAGCTTTCCAATCATGGAGTACTGGCTCGATATGGGGCGACACGAAGATTACGCCAAAGCCCAACAGGATGTGCGTGACGGAGCATTTTGATATGAGGATTTTGGTCACGGGTGGCGCCGGCTACCTCGGCTCAACTCTTGTTCCCCAATTGCTTGCTGCCGGGCATAAGGTT
>Ga0182014_10006329_pt1 | contig 12784 bp, 13 predicted proteins | sample 612S2DmetaG_FD_120489 | JGI IMG/M metagenome (GOLD analysis project Ga0182014, IMG submission 120489) | Permafrost microbial communities from Stordalen Mire, Sweden - 612S2D metaG | ecosystem: Environmental > Terrestrial > Soil > Wetlands > Permafrost | place: Sweden: Stordalen | collected... | reverse complement strand
GCACTGGTCCGCCAACGCGCCCAACGATAACCCGCCCGACGAGTTCATCGCGAACCTGCACGGCTCGCCCGACGGCAAGTGGCTGAAGATCAGCGCCGACCAGAACGCGGTGGTCACAGTTACCAACACGCGGACCGGGGACTCCAAGACTTATAAGCGCAAGTAAGAGGGGGCGCGGAACGGCGCCGACCGGCCGATCTTCGCCTTCACTTGTAACTTATAGACGCCCTGGAGCATCTCAAATACGACTATGGGCGAGGGCAGGGGTGTCTCCAGGCGCAGCGTGCTATCCGCGCTTCCGCTCTTCCCCGCCCTGCGCCTGCTTCGCGGCCAGAACACGACGTTCTCCGCCGGCGTCAAAGTAGTCAACCTCTTCGCGACGGTCCGGGATAAGCAGGGCGCGGTGGTGCGCGATCTCGCCAAGGACGATTTCCTGCTCCAGGAGGACCGGCGCCCTCAGACGATCCGCTACTTCTCGCAGGAAAGCGATTTGCCGCTGACGATGGGGCTTTTGGTGGATGTGAGCGGGAGCCAGCGGCGCCTGATCCCGGAAGAGCGCTCGGCCAGCTTCCAGTTTTTCGACCAGGTGCTGCGGGAAGACCTGGACCAGGCGTTTGTGATCCATTTCCAGGGCTGGGTGGAACTGCTGCAGGATCTGACTTCCTCGCGCGACAATCTGGAAAGGTCGCTTCGGGCGCTGGAAGACGATCAGAATCAGTACGCGTTTGGCGGCCGGGGCGGCCCGTATTCCACCGGCGGCCGAATGGGAGGAGGCAGAGGCACGGCTCTCTACGACGCCGTGCTGCTGGCGTCCGAAGACCTCATGAAAAGGCAGACCGGCCGCAAGGCCCTGGTGATTCTCACCGATGGCGTGGATACGGCCAGCATGGTTTCACTGGAGGAAGGCGTGGAGGCGGCTCAGCGCGCCGATACGCTGGTCTATTCGGTGCTTTTCGAGGACCCCGCGGGTTACGGCGGAGGCTTCGGCCGGTTTGGCGGATTCGGCCCCAATGGCGCGGGCGTTTTGGACGAGATTTCACACCAGACCGGCGGCCGGCTCCTGACCGTCTCGAAGAAGCGACCCCTCGAAGATGTGTACGACTCCATCGAAGAGGAATTGCGGAGCATGTACAGCCTGGGTTACACCCCGGACCGCGAGACGGAGAAATCCAGCTACCACAAAATCCGCCTGACCACTAAGGAAAAGGGCATGGTGGTGCAGACGCGCGACGGCTACTACGCGACGTAGTGGCGCAGCCTTTCCAGGCGGCGCTGCCGGAGGCCAGGCACTTCTGCATGATGATGCGCCTCGCGGCGCCTCGACGCTTGCGTCAGCCGATTCGTCTCAGAGAGTCGGCGCTTCCGCCGCACTCTTACGAGGCTTGGTTCGGATCATTCCAGGGATGCTCCGCTGTACAGTCCCCAGCCGCGCCGTCTCCATTCTGCCCTTCAGCCGTTCCTCCCGGCGGCGCAGGGCCGGGGTTTCCTCCAACGCCAGCGCGTTGCGGGTCATCTCCAGCGCCATGGCGGGATTGCGCTCGCGGTGCTCGTAGTGCTTGGCCAGCTCTTCAAGCGCGCGGCCGCGGTAGGCGTTGCGCGACCCCGCCAGTTCCGCGAACGCCGCCAGCGCCGCCTCTTCGCGCCCCAAACGCTTCTCCATGGCCGCGATGTCCCACAGCGTGCGAAACAACAGATCGTCCGGCAGCCCCATATCCACGGCGCGGCGGAACAAGCGCAGGGCCTCTTCCCGGCGTCCGCCCTGGTCGAGCCAGCGCGCGAGGCCGATGAGGTCGGGCCCATGGCGCAGCGGCGCGTCTTCGGGCGAGCGGAAGGCGAACGGCACGATGGCCGTCAGGCACGCCAGCGAGAGAATGTCGATGGCGTTGTGGTGGAAAATGGGAACCACCCGGAACGCCTCCTGCGTCCGCAGGAACTCGAAGTACACATAGGGGATCATTTCGCCGGGAAGATCGCCCTGGCGCTCCACTCCCAGGATGCGGTTCTCCAGGTCCACCAGGCGGCAGCTTTCCAGGCGCAGCTTCCACAAACGCCGCGCGCCGAAAAGCAGGTCCAGATGCTCCAGGCGGTCGAACGGCGTGCGTGCCCGCGCCATGCGGAAGCGGGTCTCAAGCAGCGGCTGGTCGTAGGACTTGCCGTTGTAGGTGATGAGGACGTCGAACCGCGCCAGGTACTCGGCCAGCCTCGAAAGCTGAGACGCCTCCTCGCCGAAATCGCGCATGAAAAACTGGCGCAGCCGGAATCCCTCCGGCTCAATAGAACCCACGCCGACGAGAAAAGCATACGTGCCGGCGCCGCCGGCCAGTCCCGTGGTCTCCGTGTCCAGGAAGGCCCATTTGGCGGGGTGCGAGTGTGCGATGGCCCCCGCCGAGAGTTGGTCGAGAAGGTCTTCCGGCAATTCCGCCAGCGCCGAGATGTCCATGCTGCCGTGGCGGCGATGGCGCTCCCACAGCCGCTCGGTTTCGAAGTGCTCGCCGTGCGGCGTATGGACCACCTCGCCGGACATGAGCCGCTCGATGAAAACGCGGGACGGCTGGGGCAGCTTCCGCGGCGGAGAAGCTTCGGGCGCACCGCTTTCCCATTTGCGGTCGATGCGCGCCATGCGGCGCCGCAGCTCGGCGAGTTGTTCCTGGATCTCCTCCACGCTTCGCCTTTTCTTTGCCTACTATAGCCCTTCGGAGGCGCCCGTTTCAAGTTGCTATATTCAGAGAGTGATTGAAAGCGCAGTGATTCCCGTCGCGGGGTTTGGGACTCGGCTTCTGCCAGCCACCAAGTCGCAGCCCAAGGAGATGCTGCCCGTCGCGCGAAAGCCCATCGTGCAGTACGTGGTGGAAGAGCTGGTTTCAAACGGCGTCCAGCAGATTCTTTTCGTCACCGGCCGCAACAAGACGTCCATCGAGAATCATTTCGACCACGACCCGGAACTGGTCCGGACGCTGGCGGAAGGGCACAAGGAAGACCTCTTGAAAGAGCTGGATTTCGAGGCTCTCAAGGCCAAGTTCTTCTATACGCGCCAGCGCATGCAGAAGGGCCTGGGCGACGCCGTGCTCTGCGCCGAGAGCTTCGCCGGGGAGAAGCCCTTCGTGGTGGCGCTGGGCGATTCCATTCTGGGCCTGAACGCGCTTTCGCGGGCGGTGGCCCGCATGGCGGATGTGTTCGACGAGCGGCGCGCCAGTTGCGTGATCGCGGTGGAAGAAGTGCCTCCGGAAGAGACGCGGCACTATGGCATCGTGCAACCCGCCGACGGCGCGGGGGACGTATTCCGCATCGCCAACCTGGTGGAAAAGCCCGACCCCAGCAACGCACCCAGCAATCTGGCCATCGCGGGACGCTACATTTTCTCGCCCGTGATTTTCGACATGATCCGCCGGGTGCGGCCGGACCGGCGCGGCGAAATCCAGCTCACCGACGCCATCCAGCTCCTGTGCGAGGAAGGCCGCCGGGTGGTGGCGGTCAAGCTGACGGCCGGCGAGAAGCGCTACGATATCGGCAACTTCCCCAGCTATTTTGAGACCTTTGTGGAATTCGCGCTCGCCGACCCGGCGTATGGCGCGGGTTTCCGCTGCGCTCTGGAGCGCCTGCTGGCGAAAAACGCCGCAACCGTGTGAGGGAAAAACGGCTGTTCTTTCCGCTGCTGTTCGCGCTGCTTCTGGCATCGCGGATGTGCCACACCGGCATTCTATGGGAGAGCGATGGCTATCCCATGGCGGCGGCCGTCCAGATGCTCTTCGGCAAGACCCTCTACCGCGCCATCTGGTTCGATAAACCGCCGCTCTTGCCGCTCTTCTACGTGTTGACCGGCGCGCGTCCGGGTTGGGCGCTCCGCCTGGAAGACGCGCTCTACGCCCTTCTGTGCTGCTCCATTGTCTACCGGTTCGGGCGCGATCTGTGGTCGCGCCGCGAAGGCCTTTGGGCCGCCGGGTTGATGGGGTTCTATCTGGTTTTTTACGTGCCGTCGGCCGTGATACCCGTGGCTTCGGATCTCCTGATGCTGGCGCCGCACGCGGCGGCCGTGTGGATGGCCTTTCGGCGGCGCCCGTTCTGGAGCGGCGCGCTGGCGGCGGTGGCTTTCTGGATCAGCCCCAAGGGAGTATTCGTGGCGGCGGCCTGCGCGCTCTGGGATCCGGCGGGCATCCCTCTCATGGCCGTGGGGTGGATTGCGGTGAGCGGACCGGCGGTGGCGTGGCTGTGGAGTTGCGGCGCATTGGCGCCCTATTGGCGCGAGGTGTGGCAGGTGGGGTTGTTCTACGCCGGAACGCCGCCCGCCGAGCCGGTCAAGAATGGGCTGCTGCGCACCCTCAATTGGATGGGATTCCATGCCGCCGCGTGGGTGGCGGCCGGGTGGTTCCTGATTCAGGAAGTTGGCAGACGAAAGCGCCTGCCCCACCCGTCCGCGGTTCCCCCGGCAGCAAGGTGGGGCAGACGCTTTCGTCTGCCACTCCACGCGCACGGGAGCGGCCTCCGCTGGGCCGGGTGGGTCGTCATTTCCGCCGCCGGCGTGGCGGCCGGCCTGCGGTTCTTCCCGCGCTATTACTTCCTGCTGCTGCCCGTCCTCGCGCTGATGGCCGCGCGCGGCTTCACGCTGTTCGGCCCCGCCCGCGTCTTTGTCGCGGCGCTGCTGCTGATTCCGCTCGCGCGGTTCGGCCCCAGCTACGCGGCGGCGCTCGGCGGAGGGGCCTGGAGCGACACCGGAATGGATCGCGACAGCCGGGCGGCCGCGGCGCTGATCCGCCAGGCCGCCCGGCCCGGCGATACGCTCTTCGTTTGGGGATACCGGCCCGAGCTATACGCGTATGCCCGTCTGCCCGCCGCCAGCATGTTCCTCGACTCGCAACCGCTCACCGGCGTCCCGGCCGACCGTTACCTGACCCCATACGCCCCGGCGGAGCAGGACGAAGGTCCGCGGAAAAATCGCGCCGAACTGGCGGCCACGCGGCCCGCCATCGTCGCCATCACGGCCGTCGCCCTGAAGAATCCCCGCCTCGAAATCGCCCACTACCCGGAGCTGCAGGCGTGGTTCGCGCAATACCGCCAGGTGGCGCGCACCCGCGACACCGTGATATTCCGGCTCCGGTAGCGCTGAGACGGTCCGTCCCTTGTATAATCGGTGGGGAGAATCATAATGGATTTACGTCCGCTGCACGACCACGTGATGGTGAGAAAGCTCGATGAAGGCGAACAGATTCGCGGTGGAATCATCATTCCGGATACCGCCAAGGAGAAGCCCCAACAGGCGGAAGTCATCGCTGTGGGCAACGGCAAACTGCTCGAGACCGGGGAACGCGCGGCTCTCGACGTGAAGGCCGGCGACCGCATCCTGTTCGGCAAATATTCGGGAGCGGAAACCAAAATCGAAGGCGAAGAATATTTAGTATTAAAGGAAGATGAGATCCTCGCGGTACTGGAATAGAAGCCCAGCGCGAGTGGCCAGGGGCGCTGTGACGCCCGGTCGTTAATACCCTAACAGGAGTTGTTTCATGTCTTTACGGACGGGGATCAGGCCCCTGGTGGTCTGTTCCGTATTGCTCTCCGTCGCCCCGGGCGCCTTCGCTCAAACGAAAGTGGCGGTCGTCAACCTGCAAGAAGCGGTCTTCGGAACGGCCGAGATCAAACAGGCCAACGTGGCGATGACGGCCAAGTACAAGGCGCGCGACGACGCACTTGAGGCGCTCAAGGCTCAGGGCGTCGCGGCGCAGAAGAAGTTGGACAACGGGCAGGATACCCTGTCGGATGAGCAACAGGCCGCTCTGGAGGCGCAAGTTGCGAAATTGCAGCGCGATGTGCAGCGCGAGGGCGAAGATCTCCAGGCCGATGTGCAAAAAGATCGGGACGATATTCTCTTAGGAGCTTCGGAAAAGATGAAGACGGTCGTCCAGAAAATCGCGGAGGAGCGCGGTTTCGACATTGTGGCGGAAGCCACGGTCTTGATTTACTTCAAGCCGGCCACGGACATTACCAAGGATGCCACCGTAGCGTACGATGTGGCCTACCCTGCCAAGCCCGCGGCCAAGTAGAACAGGAGGAACATGACCGGCTATCTCGACAACTACGGGGCCGGCGACGAAAAACGCGAACGGATTATCCACAGGGTCATACTGTGGACGGCCGTTACCCTGGCGCTCGCGGGGGTTTTGTATTTCGTCTTCCATTTCGTCGTCCCCAACCGCGGCGAGCAGGCCCAGGCGAGGAAGTTTTTCCAACTGCTGGCGGCTCACGATTATAAGCAGGCCTACGCCATGTGGGGCTGCACCGACGCCAAGCCGTGCCACGATTACACGTTCGCCATGTTTATGCAGGATTGGGGCCCCGCTGCCGCGCCCGTTACCACCTTCGACGTGCTGGACGGCGAAACCTGCGGCACGGGCGTGATTATCGACGTGGATGCCGGCAAGGCGGGCGACAAGAAGCTCTGGGTGGATCGCAAGACTCAGGAGCTTGGATCCCTCCCGCCGGGCTTCGACCAGTGCCCCCACACCAACCGCATTTACACCTTCGTCCGCGACCTGCGCTACCGCGCCCACGGCCGGACTTTCCAGTGATTTTTGTTACCTGCTATACTAGGAAGCGGCTTTTGAAAGTCCCGCGAGAACTTGGCCGAAACCTGATGTCTGCCTCGTCTGGCAGGAACAATCGAGAGACAAAGAAGCCATGAAAAACATTTTCGTAGGTAATTTAGATTTTGCGGCCACCGAGGCCTCCCTGCGCACGCTTTTCGAGCCTCACGGGGCCGTGGAGCGGGTGAGTCTGGTGACCGACCGGGACACTGGCCGGTCCCGCGGCTTTGCTTTCGTCGAAATGACGGATGCGGCCGAGGCCGACCGGGCGATCGCGGCTCTGAACGGCGCCGATCTGGATGGTCGCGCGCTCAACGTCAATGAAGCCCGGCCCAAGCCGCAAGGCGGCGGCGGACGGGGGTTTGGCGGCGGCGGCTCGTCCCGCGGGGGTGGTCCCCCGAAGCAACGCCGCGAGCCTCGCTGGTAAGAGTCCTGGGTCGGACTACGGCGACCGGCCGGGTGTGGCTCGGCCGCCTTTTTGAGGAGCCCCATTATGGCTACGCGTTCGCGTACATCGTTTCAGAAACGGCAGAAGGAAATCGCCCGCATGGAGAAGCAACGCGACAAGCTTGCCAGAAGAGCGCAACGCAAGTTGGCGCCACCGGGAAATCCCATGGGCGAAGAACTAGAGGGACTCGAGGGCATCGAGGGTATCGAGGGTATCGAGGGCGCCGAAGGCGCGCCTCAGGAACCGGTTGACCCCACGGATGCACCCACTGCCGCGACCGGCTAATGCCCCGCGGGGCGGCCACGGCGCACGGAGACGGTAATGGAATTGCGGTACTTGGGTTTCGACCAGACGCAGAATACGCGCGCATACCGGTTTGAAGGCCTCACGAAGGGCGAACCGACTGTCCAATTCGTTGTCACCGCCGACCTGGACATGTTCTTAAGGCACCGCATCGGCATTCAGGAAGGCCCGGGGTTGTGCGCTCGTAAACTCGCTTCCGATGCGCAGACGCCCCACCCGGAGAACGTCGCGCTCACTAACGACGACCTGCGTGCGATGGTGGACGCCCGCGCCGTGGCGGATGCCCGCAAGGCCGCGCTGCGCCGCAGCGGTCCCCGCCGCCGCCCCGCGCCGTAGCCGCCCGGCGCGACGCCTGCCCCTTTTTAGCGATTGCATCCGCCGGGAGAATTGTACCTGTTCGCGGCTCGGCTTGATGTGCTCGAATTTGCAGAGCCGCGAACGTAAGAGAGCGGTTGTCCGGCGCCCAGGATAATACGCATTTTTCTCGCCGCACTGCCCTAACGGCGTAAGACTGCATGGTGATAGCATCCGTCTTAACGCTTTCATTGACGGGCTTCAGCTCCAGGTAACAGCTTGCTGCATGTGAGCGGGTTAGCAGAAACGGAGGTTCTCGAATGAAGAGCAGGAGAGATGCCTTGAAATCGGTTCTTCTCGCCTTGACGGCCGCGCCGCTGGCGGAGGAAACCGCAAGCTCCCAGCAGCGCACGGCGCCTCCCGCCGGTGGCGTGGAGCACCGGCGCGATCAACCGTTCGACGCCGGCTGGCGTTTTCATCGCGGGGATGCTCCTGGCGCGGAGCGGCCCGAGTTCGACGACGCCGCATGGCGTTCGCTCGACTTGCCGCACGATTTCAGCATCGAGGCGCTTCCGCCGCGTCTCGAGGAGAACGGCGCCGGGGCGCTGTGGGGCGAAACCGCGTTGCCGGCGCGAATCGGTCCCTTCGACTCGGTCGAGAGCGAGGGGGGGCGAAGCACCGGCTGGGTCGTCGGTGGCACTGGCTGGTATCGCAAACGGTTTGCGGCGAACGCCGTTCCCGCCGGCGGTCAAGCCGAGATCGTATTCGACGGCGTGTACATGAACAGCGATGTCTGGCTGAACGGCCAGCTTCTGGGCAATCATCCCTACGGTTACACCGCATTCTCCTACGACCTCACTCCGCATCTCCGGCGCGATGGCGAGAATGTGCTCGCGGTGCGCGTACGGAACGAGGGCAGAAACAGCCGCTGGTACTCGGGTTCGGGCATCTACCGGCACGTGTGGCTGAATGTCACTGGCGAAGTCCGCGTTCCGTTATGGGGGATCGGCGTTACTACGCCGGAGGTCGCCAAGGACTCGGCGACGGTAAAGGTCGCCATCAAGATCGAGAACCGGGGAAAGGCCGCCCACGACGTCGCGGTACGGGTTCGCCTGCTCGATTCGAAGAACGTGGCCGCGGGATCTCATGAAGCGACCCAGTCCGTGGCTGCGGGAGGCAGCGCGCAGGTGGAGCAGTCGTTTGCCGTTGCGGCGCCGCAGTTGTGGTCCACGGCGACGCCCCGGATGTATCGCGCCGAAGTGGACCTGGTGGTTGGCGGCTCCAGGGTGGACCAGGCCTCCGCTGCATTCGGAATTCGGAAGATCGAAGTGGACGCGGAGAACGGTCTTCGCATCAACGGGGAGGCGGTGAAGCTCAAGGGCGGCTGTTTGCACCACGACAACGGCCTGCTGGGGTCCGCTACCATCGACCGGGCGGAGGAACGCCGCGTCGAGCTTATGAAGAAAAACGGGTTCAACGCGATCCGCACCAGCCACAATCCGCCGTCACCGGCATTTTTGGACGCCTGCGACCGCGTGGGCATTCTGGTGCTGGACGAGGCGTTCGATTGCTGGGAGCGCCAGAAGAACCCCCAGGATTATCACCTTTATTTCGACGATTGGTGGCAGCGCGACGTGGACGCGATGGTACTGCGCGACCGCAATCACCCCAGCGTCATTTTCTGGAGCATCGGCAACGAGATTGGGGAATGCACCCAGCCGCGGGGCGTGGAGATCGCCAAGCAACTGGTCGACCGCATCAAGAGCCTCGATACGACGCGCCCGGTAACCGAGGCGGTTAACGGAATTTTCGCCGCCGGGACCTCGCTGGACCTGGCCTTCCAGTATCTGGACGTGGGCGGCTACAACTACATGTGGAATCGATATGAAGGGGACCACGCGCGCCTGCCGCAACGGGTGATGATGGGGACGGAATCCTTCCCCCTCCAGGCATTCCAGAACTGGCAATTGGTCCGGAAACACCCGTATGTCCTCGGCGATTTCGTCTGGACCGGGATGGACTACCTCGGCGAATCCTCCATCGGCAACGCTCAACTGAGCCAGCCCGCCGGCCGAGGCGGCATGGGCGGACTTGCCGGCGGAGCGGGCGGCCGTGGACCAGGAGCGGCCGGAGCGGGCGCGCCAACCGCCGCCGGGCCGGGTGGAGCGGCGCCGGCGGCCCAAGCCGCCGCGGGAGGGCGAGGCGCAGGTGGAGGGCCCGACTTAGGGGGAATGGTGGCCATGCCAGGGAGCGGGTTTGGGATGCTCGCTTACCCTTGGTTCAACTCGAACTGCGGCGATATCGACATGATCGGGGAGACCAAGGCCCCGTTGTATTACAAGCACGTGGTGTGGGGAATCAGCCCGCTTGAAATGGCGGTGCAGCGTCCGGTCCCGCAAGGGCGAACGGAAAACGTCAGCGCCTGGGGCTGGTCCGACGAACTGCGCAGTTGGACGTGGCCCGGTTTCGAAGGCAAGAGCTTGAAGGTTCGCGTGTACTCGACCGGCGACCAGGTCCGCCTGTTGCTGGATGGCAAGGAGATCGGCGCGAAACCGGTTTCGCTGGAAACGGAACTGAAGGCCGAGTTCGATGTGCCGTATGCACCGGGCGAACTTAAGGCGGTGGCGTTGTCGGGCGGCAAGCAGATCGCGGAGTTGGCTTTCAAGACCGCCGGGAAACCCGCGAGACTCCGTTTGAAAGCGGACCGGCCGTCCATCCGGCGGAGCCGCAACGACCTGTGCTACGTGACCCTGGAGGTACTGGACCAAGCCGGGCAATTGATTCCGGACGCGGTCGTACCCGTCAGATTCACCGTCGCCGGCGCCGGAGAACTGGCCGCGGCGGGCGCCGCCAACCCGAAAGATGTCGAGAGCTTCCGGCAGCCGAACCCCAGAACCTTCCACGGCAAGGCGCTTGCGATTGTCAGGCCGAAAGGAGTTGCCGGAACCATCACGGTGCGGGCCGAGGCTGAGGGGCTCACGGCGGCGAGCGTCGTGGTGCAGGTAAGTTAGCGGGATGCGGCTCGACGGCAAGATCGCGATTGTCACCGGCGGGGCATCCGGCATTGGCAAAGGCATTGCTGAACGGTTCCTCGAAGCGGGCGCGAAGGTGGCCGTTTTCGACATCAATGGACCCGGCGTGCGTGAGTTGGTGTCCGCCTATCCCGGCAGCCCTGTGATTCCGCTGTGCGGGGACGTGGCATCGGAAGACGATGTGCGAGCGGCGGTAGAGGAAGTGGTCCGGCAGTGGGGCGCCATCGATATCCTGATCAACAACGCGGGATTCGAGGTGCACGGCACGGTGGTGGAGATCACCCCCGGCCAATGGGAGCGCCAACTGGCCGTAAACCTGAAAGGAGCCTTCCTGTTCTCACGCTCCGCCATTCCTCACATGCGGCAGCGCAACGGCGCCATAGTCAATATTTCCTCCGTCCACGCGACGGTTTCATGGCCCGGAACGGTGGCCTACGATGTGTCGAAGTGCGGGCTGATCGGGCTGACGCGCACCATGGCGCTCGATCACGGACGCGACGGCATCCGTGTGAACGCAATCTGTCCCGGCTACATACACACGCCCATCACCGACCGGTGGCTCGACACCGTGCCCGACCGCGAAGCCGCAATCCAGCGCGTGCTGAGCCTGCACCCGCTCGGACGCATCGGAACCCCCCGCGACGTAGCGGAAGCCTGCCTCTTCCTGGTATCCGACGCCGCATCTTTCATCAACGGGACATCGCTGGTAGTGGACGGCGCCATGACGGCCGCGGGCCACTGAGCGCGCGTTTCAGTACAGTTACGCGCTGGGGATTATTATGGAGTTGACTATGAGCGATACGTATCTGGATTGGGTGACCGGGTGCACCCGGACCAAGTGGTGGCACGATTCGGCCGAAGCCGCCGAATTGGATCTCGGGCTGAAGCGCGGCGCTATCGGCGTTACCACCAACCCGTTCCTGGCGAACCTGGCGTTGATCAAGGACAGGCAATTGTGGGCTTCCGAGATCGATCTGGCGCTTGCCCGTAATCTGCCGCCTGAGCAGAAGGCGGAAGCGCTGTCGCAGATCGCGGTCACCAAGACGGCGGCGAAGCTTATGCCGGAGTTCGAGCGAAGCCAGGGCCGCTCGGGCCTGGTTTGCGCGCAAGTGAACCCGATGCGCGCCGGCGACCGCGAGTGCATGCTGCCGATGGCGCGGCGCTTCCACGCTTGGGCCCCGAACATTGCCGTGAAACTGCCGGCTACCGCCGCCGGCCTGGATGTGCTCGAAGAGTGCGTCGCGGAGGGAATCGCGGTCGCCGCTACGGTCAGCTTCACGGTTCCGCAGGCCATCGCCATCGCCGAGCGCCATCGCGCCGGGGCGTTGCGCGCCAAAGAAAAGGGCCTCCAGCCGGGACAGTGTTTCGCGGTGATCATGATCGGCCGCCTGGACGATTTTCTGCGCGAGGTCGCGCACGACACGCGCGCCGCCGCGGACGAATCCGATATCCGCCAGGCCGGCCTGGCCGCCACCAAACGCGCCTACGCCATTTATCGCGAACGCGGTTACCAGGCCGTCCTGCTGATCGCGGCGTTGCGCGGCGACTACCACCTGACGGAGCTGGCCGGCGCGGATTTGCTGATGTCTATCGCGCCGGCTTGGCAGGAGGTCTTCGTCACCAAGGACCTCCCGCGCGAGGAACGGATCGACAAACCGGTTCCCGGCGATGTACTCGAACGCCTGGGCGCGATGCCCGAGTTCGTGCGCGCCTTCGAACCAGATAGAATGACGCCCTCCGAATTCATGGGATTCGGCGCCACCCAAAGGACCCTCGGCCAGTTCGTCGACGCGGGCTGGAGACTGATGGAGAACTACCGCTAAATGGCCACGCCCGTAGAGGCGCCGAAGCTCGGCAACACGGTGGAAGAGTGCCTGGTCGCAAAATGGCTGAAGCGCAAGGGCGACTCGGTGTCCGCCGGAGAGACCGTGGTGGAGATTGAGACCGACAAGGCCACCTTCGAAGTGGCCGCGCCCGTCGGCGGCACGGTGCTTGAAACATTCTTCGCGGAAGGCGCGCTGGCGCCGGTCTTCACCAACCTGTTCGTGATTGGCGAACCGGGCGAGAACGTAGAAGCTTTCCGGCCCAAACTGGCCGAGCCTGTTCCTGCCAAGGCGGAGGGCGGAGTATCCCTG
>Ga0182014_10006327_pt1 | contig 12789 bp, 14 predicted proteins | sample 612S2DmetaG_FD_120489 | JGI IMG/M metagenome (GOLD analysis project Ga0182014, IMG submission 120489) | Permafrost microbial communities from Stordalen Mire, Sweden - 612S2D metaG | ecosystem: Environmental > Terrestrial > Soil > Wetlands > Permafrost | place: Sweden: Stordalen | collected... | reverse complement strand
CACATCGCGCAGTGACCTCGCCCAAAACTCCAGCGTCGCCTCAATTGATGCACCCAAAATCCATGACCTCCGACTCATGGAGACCCATTGATTCAGAGTTTTAGATTAATTGCAACTGTAATGATAGGCGGCCCAGTGCAGTGACGGCGCGCCCGCAACCCCGGTATCGAACGGCGCAACCCGCCGCGCCGGCGAACCTTCTGGCGGCTCCACCTGGATCACTTTGGCGCCGAGTTGCGCGAACATATGCCCGGCCAGCAGCGCGCGGTCGGCCAGATCAATGACGCGGTATTGCGACAGATATCCCATTATAATCCCCCCCCTTTTTCGGCCGGCAGGTGTTTCAGGCTTCGGCGAAGGCGAGAACATCGCCGACCGCCTCGGCAAATTCTTCCTTGAACTCCTGCACGACCGTGGTGGCGGATTTGATGCCGGTGACCAGACCAACGCCCTGCCCTACAAAATACGTCACCAGTTCCCGTGCCTGCGGATTGCCGTTTTGCGCGGCCTTGTTGATGAGCTGTATCGCCGGCTCGCTGACCGCCCCCATCACTGGCATCGGCAGCGCGGCAGCGCGGCAGGGGCGCCGGGAGCCTCCCAGGCGTCATGCCAGGCGGAGCGCAGCTGGCGGCTCGGCTTGCCGGTGCGGAACTTGGACCGCACCGTATCGCGCGAGCTTGCCGCGACCATTTTCTCTCGGAACGTCTCGGTCGTCTCGGCTTCTGTGGTGGCCAGCCAGACCGATCCGGTCCACACGCCCGCGGCACCCATTGCCATCATCCCGGCCATCTGGCGGCCGGTCATAATGCCGCCCGCCGCCAATACGGGTACGTCACGGATCGGTTTGATCGTGCGCAGCACCTCAGGGATCAGCACCAGTGTCGAGACCTCGCCGCAATGGCCGCCCGCCTCGGTTCCTTGCGCGACGAGGATATCAACGCCGGCCTTGACCTGGCGGATGGCATGCTCCTTGGCGCCGACCAAGGCCGCCACCGGCACACCATGCTTGCGTCCCCGCTCGATCATCATCGGCGGCGCAATGCCAAGCGCGTTGGCGACGAGACGGATCGGGTGACGGAATGCGACATCGAGGAGCTGTTCGCCCCGCATCGTCCCCGGCATCCGGGGGCGCCGGAGTTGCTCCTCGTCCGGCTTAATACCGTGGCGAGCCAATAAATCGGCGACAAATTTCCGGTATTCCGGCGGCACCATCGCGGCAATGTCTTCCTTCGTGGCGTCCGCTTTCACGGCCTGATGCTCAGGCACCAGAATATCGATGCCATAGGGCTTGCCGTCGACATGCGCATCGATCCAGGCCAGCTCCTGCTCCAGCGTCTCCGGCGTAAATCCCGCGCCACCCAGCACACCAAAACCACCCGCGCGGCTGACGGCTGCCACCACGTCACGGCAATGGCTGAACGCAAAAAGCGGAAACTCAGCTCCCACCATCTTAGAAATCGCAAATCCCACCGAACGTCTCCCAACTTTATTAACCAGAAGCGATGTCACGAGAGATCAGACGGGTCCAATACGAAAACGAGTGACATTAAGACGAATTTCTACTAAATAGCCCAAAATGCAGGATTTACGTCTCCTCGTGCAATTTTCGGTCGTTGCCGGCACGCTCTCATTCACTGAAGCAGCCCGCAATCTGGGGGTCGCTCAGCCTTGGTTGTCAGCCAGAATTCGCAAGCTTGAGGAGCAGCTCGGCTTCGCGCTGTTCGAACGCAGCACGCGCCGTGTTGAACTTACGGCGGAAGGCCGTGAACTCCACCGGCTGGTAAAACCTCTGGTTGAACTGGCCGGGCAGGTGCTGCAAGACGTGGATGCGTTGCGGCAAGATAGCACCCAGTGTCTGCGGATCGGCTGCCCGCAACTGGGGGAGCCCGACAGGCAGCAGGCGGCATTGATCGCGCGTTTCGCGGCCGCCCACCCACGTATCTCGGTTGAAGTCCAACCCGGGATCACCGAGACGCATTTTGACCTGCTCCGGCGCGGTCAACTTGATCTGGTGCTGACAATCCTGCCTTCCGAACAGGAGGAATGGGAGTCACTGCGGCTTTACCCGTTGGCGCTGGCGGTGATGATGCGCGAGGACGATCCTTTGGCGCGCGTGCAGCCGCTCAATCCGGGTGCATTCCACGGCCGCCGTATTGCCGCGTTTTCACGGCATCGCTCAGCGGAACTTTACGATATGCTCTACGGTCCCCTGATCGCCGCGGGGGCGAAACCGCTGACAGTGCCCGAATTGCGGCGCTCCCTGTTGCGCGAAACGCCGGATATGATCGTCTCGACAATTGTTCCGGCTCCCGCCGGTGCGACCTTGCGTTACGGCATCGTGCGCAGACCGGTCGAGGATATGCCAGAAATCCGGCTGTCACTGGTTCGCAAACGCGGTGCGCCGCATTCACGTCCAAGTGATTTGTTCTGGGCTTTTACCGCTAACGCGCTTGAGGAAGGAATGACAAACCTCAAGTGATGTGACTTGGCCCGCAACCGGCCTCCTTGTCCTGAGCCTCACTCATCCAACTGATGTAAGACCTGTTGGTAAATCTCGTCGGCTCATACTTGATGGTTGGACTGCTCACTGGGGGCTTGTCAGGGTGGCTTAGCGGCCTATGGGTATGGCATGAGGCGGGCGAGGGCCGTGCGGAGTGTGTCGGCGATGGGGACCGGGCGTTCGCTCTGGCGGTCGACGAATACATGGGTGAAGGTACCCCAAGCGCTGGCGCGGTCGGCACCAGCTAAAAAGATACCGATGCCGTACTGTACGGAACTATTACCCAATCGGTTGACGCGCAGACCGCCTTCGATCGTCGCAGGAAAGGCGATCGCGGCTTTGTAGTGGCACTCAGAATGAACGACATAGCCGATGGTTTGGCCGCGCTGGATGTCCAGGCCACCCTCGCGGATGAGGAAGCTGTTCGCCGCCGTGTCAAAGTATGAATAATATTGGACGTTATTCACGTGGCCGTAGAGATCATTATCCATCCAGCGGGTGGTGATGGGCATAAACCAGTGATAGGAGCTGCGGTCGATCGTCGCGGGTGCGGGCAAGGTCATAAGATCAAGATCCTCCAGAAAAGAGGGAGTTAATAAGCGGCGCGGTAGATGGCGAGGGCGTCATCCTGTGTGACAGGGCGGGGGTTGTTGATAAGCAGGCGCTGCTGCAAGATCGCGTCCCCGGCCAGGGTGGGCAAGTCGGCCTGCGGCACATTTACCGCCGCCAGGGTGCACGGCAGGCCCAGGGTGGCGATGAGTTGTTCGAAATAGGTGATGAGCTGGGTGCAGCGTTCCGCAGTCCCGGAGAGCAAGATTTCAGCCGGGAGGATGACTGCGGCAAGCTCGGCATAGAGGGCGCCGGCATGGGAGGCGTTGAAGCGCAGCATGTGTGGAAGGACGAGCGAGTTGGTAAGGCCGTGCGGCAGGTGGTAACGCCCGCCCAGCGGATAGGCCAGCGCGTGAACAGCGGCAACGGGGGCATTGGCGAAGGCTTGGCCAGCCAGGCAAGCGCCGAGCAGCATGGCCTGGCGGGCTTCAAGATTGCCGCCATCCAGCGTGGCTGTTTCAATGTGCTTCGCCATCAGGCGCAACGCTTCGCGCGCGAGCATGTTCGAATAGAGGTTCTTGCGATGCAGGCTCGTGTAAGCCTCGATGGCATGCACCATCGCGTCCACGCCGGTCATTGCGGTGATCGATGGCGGCAGGGCCACGGTCAATTCTGCGTCGAGCAAGGCAACATCAGGGTAGAGCTGGCTGGCCACTACCCCGGTCTTGGTGGTCTCCCCCGTTGTTATGATAGCAACCGCGGTCACTTCCGATCCTGTACCGGCGGTTGTCGGAACAAGGATCAGCGGCAACCTTTCCCCCTTTGCCTGTTCCACGCCATAAATCTGTTGCAGGCTCTCACTGGAACGCGCCATCAGCGCCACCAGTTTTGCTGTGTCCAGCGAGCTGCCGCCGCCAAAGCCGATGACGCCATCCACCCGTTCCCGCAGCGCAAGTTCCAGCGCTGCCAGCACGGTGGCTTCGGGGGGATCAGGCACGACGCTTGAAAAAACCGCGCAAGGAATTTGATGCGTGGCCAGTGCCGAGAGCAGCCGCTCGTGCAGACCCATGGCAGCGATCCCCGGATCCGTAACGATCAACGGACGGGCGATGCGCAGACGCTCGCAGATCTCGCCAATCCGGCGGATCGCACCCAGTTCGCAAATAATGGATTTGCTGCTGTTGAAGATAAAGCCCTGCATCACTCAACTTCCCGGCAAGTGTTTACGGAGCAGCACGGCTCCTGGTAAGTCTCAATTGCGAAACAGACGATCCAGATCTGCCTCAACGGAAGACAGCCATTCAGCGGAAAACAGTTCATCCTTGCCAAATCCATAGGCAGCTTCCATCATATGTGGTTCGATCGCTATGGGATGAACGGTGAGCAGTAATAATTGCAGTGTGGCGTACTTCAGGTTGAGGTCCGTCCGGTAGTAACCCAGCCGTCCCGCCTCGGCGATGAATTGCGCTGCAGGGCGGGTAATCCGGGAGGCGAGCCGCGTGTAGTAATTGGCCTGGATGCTTGAATCGGCCTTCGTCAGTTCCCGTGTCAGCAGCCGTAGCACGGGCGCGCGCCGGTAAAAGCATTCGTCCACCAGCTTGACGAATTCCCGTGAAGGCGAGGTGTCCAGTTGCGGCAGGGATGTGGTCAACGCGCGCAGCTGCGTCTCGCAGGTCGAAAAGAGAAAATCGACCAGGGCGATGAACAATCCCTCTTTGCTGCCAAAATAGTAATAGATCATCGCCGGGTTGACCCCGGCGCGGGCCGCAACTTCGCGCACCGTGATGTCCTGGTGAGGTTTTTTCGCCAGACACACTTCCGCCCCTGCCAGCAAGGTCTCGCAGATTTGGCGCGTCTCTTCGACGGACGGCCGCCCCTTTCTTTTTACCTCCGCTATGTTGTTCTCCCTCCGCGTAACCCGGCGCCGGTACCGGGCAGAGTCGAATATTACGCGGATAGTGACCCACAGCCGTCAAAGTTTCAATGCTCCGGTGAAGGTGAGCCAGTCATAGGCGGATTTCAGCGCATCGCGCGCGGCCATTGGGTCGTATTGGAAATCTTTCAGCGTCTCGGCGATGTTGTAATAGGCGTAATATGCCGGCCCAACCTCACCGTCGGGCGCTTCCTTGAAGCCCGCGCCCGCTATTGCGCGCAGGATGTCATAGGTCTGCCGGTAAGTGATATTGTCGCGGCTGGCCGCCACATAGCGCTTGAACGGCACGCCGCGCGTCAGCGCCTGCACATGCAGGCTTGCCACGTCGAACACGCTCACCGGATTGAAACCTCCCGCCGGGATGGGCCCGCCGCTGGTCAAGGCCAGGATGATGCCATGGCTCGGTGTCACACGGTAGTCGCCCGGTCCCATGATGGCGCCAGGGCACATCACCATCAGTTCCAGGCCGAGCGTCCGCGCCAACTCGTGCGCTATGCGTTCGCTCTGGGTCTTGGCCTCGGCGTAGGGTAGTGCCGTGGAAGTGTTCCAGGTGGTGCCGTCCAGCAACTGGTCCGGCGAAGTGCTTGCGCCGATGGAGGCGATTGAACTGGTATAAACGACCCGTTTGATGCCTAGCTCGCTCGCGGCTTCCAGGACGTTCCTGGTTCCCTCCACGGCCGGACGGATAATCTCCTCGGGCTTATCCATGTCGAGGCGGTACACGGCGGCCTGATGAATGATTGCCGTGCAATCGCGCGCAAACTTGCGTACCGCTGCAGGGTCCAGCACGTCTCCATAGGCGATCTGCGCTCGCGTGCCTTCTAGCCCTTTGAGGTTGGAGCTGGGGCGCACCAAAGCGACGACCTCGTGCCCTTGTTTTTCCAACTCACGTGTGGTGGCGTAGCCCAGATGTCCACTCGCGCCCGTCAAGAGTATTTTCATTGCTGTGCTCTGTTCCTGTTCTGTGTTTGTATTAGTTTTGTGAACTGCCGGACGTGTCCACCCATGGGCCGGGGATTGATTCATCCTGTGTCTGGTCCACGACCCATTTGAGCATGCGGCGCTCCGGCTCGATGCCATCCATCGGGCCGATTGAGTTCATCCGCGCGACATAACCCAAGGTTACGATCATCTGCGCGCCGCGCAGGGCCAGACCGTCGCGGATCGCGGTTTTGGTGGTGACGGGATAGACGCCAATCGTCTGGGTGGAGCTGTTGATGCGCTGCATGATCAGGTCCAGCGATTTGATCGGGACAAGATTGGCGGTGCGGCAGGCCAGGCTGGCGGCAAAGGAAACCGGCTCGTCACTTTGCGAGACGATGACCGCGCCGCAAAAATCATTCTCCCGGTACACACGGTACCAGTCCTCAAGCATGAACAGACCGTCGAGCTCTTCCTTGAGGCCCGGAGAGAGATATTTGGCCGGCGTGCTGAGATGCGCGGGCAGTGTTTGCAGCGCCTGGTAAATATATTCGCCCAGGCGGTTGAGCTTTTCCAACTGCTCCGGATCCTCGGCGTCGCACTCGACATAGATCATGCGCGCGTTGGCGCAGAGTTCCTGATTATACGCGCCGATATCGCAAGCCGCCCGCTGGGCGACATCGCGCAGCGAGTCCTCGCTGGCCAGGGCTTCATAGCCGATGACGGAGGCGCTGTGTTTCGGGTCGAGCGTGATAAGATCCAGGCCCGGCTGGAGGTATTTGGTAATATGCTTGATCGAATCAAACCCGCCCCAGGCGACAATTTTTTCCACATGCTCCGGGCGGTACAGGCGGGATTCAAACTGCTCGTTGCCGCCCTTCCAATAGCTGCCTGAGAAATGGCGCGTGACGGGATGAGTGGGATCGAGCTCAATCATCGTGCGCAAAATGGCAACGAAGGTCAGCGGGTCGTTGGAGGGTGTCTTGGTAATGCAGTCTGAGCGTGTGACGGCCGAGCGCAGCACGGTGTTGAAGGCAACGGCTGGCGTATTGCCAGCAATGACATGCACCGCGCGGGCGCCAAAAGCGCGGATCGCCGAATTCGTACCATCACCCATAAGGCGGGGCACCCAGCCTTCGAGATAGGCGATGCCGATGCGGTCCTCGGCATATTCCAGCACATGCTCGCGGCAGAACTGGTGGCGGGCCGTGTTGCGGTAAAGCGCCTCGAGGATGCTGCGGGAAATGCCAGAGGTCTGGCAGCTGACTTCAAACGCCTCGCGCAGATAGGGATTGTCGTCCAGGTTCAACCGGTAAGAGAGCGCATCGAGAAAATCGGCGATCTCCCTGATCGGGGTCTGCTGGTAGCGGCTCATGGACTCCGCCGGCAGGTTCACCAGATCGTGGAAATAGCGGCCGACATCAGGTGTGACGAAGCGCAGGCCGCCTTTACGGCCGCCGAATTCCTCAGTGCAATCATCGATGACCCGGCCGCGGATGATCAGCGGCACGCGATAACAGATTTCCGACATGTTTTTGTTCCTTTGGGAAAGACCCGAGATCAGGCGCGTTCGACGATGCGGCTGAGATATTCCATGGCTTTTTCCTGAGCATCCGGCGCGCCGGCGCAGGAGATCTTGTCGTCGCTTCCGTTCTTGTCGGTGAAGCGGCGGATCTCGGGCATGATATACTCACCCTTGCGGCCGCATGGGCAGTTGCCATCCCAGTCGACGGTGATTTCATCGCCGGTGACAAACCCGCCCCAGTAGCTATCGGGCATCAGGTCCATAAACGCGGCGCGCCCGGTCTGGCGGCCTCGGCGCGGCAAGCGCTGGCCGGTATTCTCATCGAGCAGATAGGGGATGAGGTAGGGCGGCACATGATAATGGCCATGGCTGCACATGTTGGCCATGCTGCACAGCTCCGACATACCGTAGGCCAGCAGCGCGGGTGCGCCCACCACCTCGTCAATCTGTTCCCGCCAGTCATCCGGCAGCGTCTGGCCCTTCAAGCCGCCACCGGAGCTGATCAGGCTGTCAGGGGCAAACAGGCCCGTAATGCCACGGCGCTTGCCCTCGGCCGCCCAGGCATAAAGCTGCGGCACCGTGTTGCCGATCAGGACACGCTGGCCGGCAAAGCGCATCACCACACGGTCGAAGAATTCAGCATCGAGCGTCTGCTTATTCGCCTGTTTCTCCTGGTTGTCCTTGAAGCGGGCCAGAAGTTCGGGTGAGATCACCAGTTGTTCCAGCTCACCCCTGGCCTGGGCGGTGGCGACACGGCCCGACAGCGACAGCACGTCCGGGCTCAGCACCTCGTCTTTAAAAAGGGTCTCAACGAGATCATCATGTCCGATCAGGCCGAGCTGCTCCTCCATCAGGCGTTGCGCCATGTAGAAGCCATAGCGATAGCCGGGCTGGATGATGGGAATACGGAATGAAGGCTCGTCGAGATCGAGCACGATGTCGCGCTCGTTGCCCACGCCCTGCCAGCGGGTCATCGTGAAGCGCGACTGCAGCTTCCAATCCCGATGCGAGCGCGGCAGGAAGGAGAGTTTGCCGGAGGTGCCGGTGGTGTGGATCGGTTTGAGCGGCGTGGTGTTCTGCAGCAGCAGCAGCCATTCATCGACAAATTTGCAACCCGAGGCATCGACTTTCGACAAGTCGTGAGCGGTGAGCTGCCCGAACCATTTGGTCAGCGCGTCGAAGCGGCCTTTTTCCAGGAACGCCATCGGATAGGATTTGTACACCGTATGCTGGAACAATAGCGGCGCCGCGTCATCAAGTGAGTCAATACGCGAGACGCCCTGAAGCTGGGCGAGCTTGCGCAAAGCGCCGACACGCGGCTGCAACTCGTCAAAGCGCGCCTTCAGCTCTGCGAGGCGATAAGCCTCCACGTCTTGCGCGGTGTGCGCATAAAGGTCGCGCTGATGGACTCTGCTCAGCGCCAACAAATCGCCCGCATAGGTGCAGAGTGGTTCGCTCATGAATAATTCTCCCTTCTAAGCGCTCTTCAATTCGGCGGTCAGAGCGAGCAAACTAGTGTTGCTTCCGGGGCAACTTCAAGCGGATAAATTAAACACTCAATTCCCCAGATCACTAAAAGCCTAGAGCACATGGTGTAATTTGGCTCAAAGTGGTTTCTCGTCAGCGACACGAAGAGTACGTGAGTTTACGGCGGCAATATCTGCCATCTCGAAGAGAAGCTGCGGACAGATCCGTCCCTCATCCCTAATTTTGCCGAGGAAGTTTTGCGGTTGGACGCGCCAATTCAGTGCCTGTTCCGCCGGGCCACGCGCGACACGGAGATCGGTGGTGTTGCCGTGCCTAGCGGCACGATAGTGCAACTGATGTGGGGCGGTGCAAATCGGGATCCGGCAATCTTTGAGAATTCGGATGGTTTCGATCCTGCCCGGCCAAACGCACGCCGGCATGTCGCCTTTTCATTCGGCCCCCACGTCTGCGTGGGCAACCAACTGGCCCGCGGAGAATTGCGCATCGGTTTTAACCTGTTGCTACGCAGGATGAAGAATTTCCGCCTGTTAAAGGAGCCGGAGTATTTCTCTCATCCCTTCGCTTATGGCGTGACGGCGCTTCATGTCGGTTTTGAGCATGCAGCGTGAACATTGCCAACATATAGACGCTCATTCCCGATCCGGCGGCTGTCACAAACGACGTGACGCCGCTGGATTAGGCCACAGTTAAGCGTTCATTGCGGGATGTTGGGTAGGATAAATATGCTGATTGTAAATTTCATTGATATGGAGGAGGCCATGCATCCGGTTGAGGCGGAAAGCGGCCAGTCGGTCATGCAAGCCGGTATCAGCCATTCGGTGCCGGATCTTGTATCGGAATGCGGCGGTAGTTGTGTATGTGCAAGTTGCCACGCGTTGGAAGACGAGGCTTGGGTCGGTCGTCTCCGCCCATCCCAGCAACATGAAGCCGATATGCTGACCTGTGTACTGAATGATCAGCCCAACAGCAAGTTAACATGCCAGATCAAAATGACCGCAGAGTTGGATGGTTTGATCATTCGTTTTGTTAACAACGAATATTAGGGAAGGGTAGGATGGTGACAGCGGCAGCGTTTCGTAAATGGAAATGCTTGAATTGCGGCTTCGTCTATGACGAAGAGCACGGCGCCCCAGAAGACGGCGTTGCCTCGGGCACATGCTGGGATGATGTTCCAGACGACTGGTTTTGTCCGCAATGCGGCGCGAACAAAACTGATTTTGAGATGGTTAAAATTTGAGGTCAGGGCAGATTAAGCCAGATGGCTTTGGCCTTGATACGTAAAATTGCCACCCATCTGCAGATGACGAGCCCCGACCAGGAAAGTCAGGTGCAGAAAATGTAATTTTCTGTCTCAGTAACATCGCCCCCGGTAGTATTTGGTTATGAACCGGGCATGACCACGCAGTCCAGCCGGTACGTACCATCGGGGGCTTTGCGCGCACCATGGATATCTGCTTCAAAGCCGGGGAAGCGGCGGTCCCAAGATTCCGCAAAACGTAGGTATTGGGTAATGGCCGGGAGGGTGACACGCTCGCCGGGGAAAATGAGTGGGATTCCTGGCGGATAGGGCACGACCATTCGTGCAAGGATGCGGCCTTCCAAGTGATCAAGATCCACCTGCTCAACGCGGTTACCAACCAGCGCTGCATGCGCCATTTGCGGGGTCATCGCTTGTTCAGGTAAATCCGCGAACATCGCATTCTGTAATGCCAGAACATCACTTTTTTGATATGCTTCTTGCTGGGAAGCACAAAGCTCCGCAAGTCCCATGCGCTCGTAATGCTCGGGCGCCGCTCGAACAAGCTCAGGCAAAACATCCGCGAGTGGCGTGTTGGCCTGGTAATGAGCACGGAATGCAAGAAGTTCGGTGATCAGGTTGCTCCATTTTTCCCGTGACACGCCCATCGTGAAAAGGATCAGAAAATGGTAGATGCCGATCTTTTCGACGACGATACCGCGCGACCAAAGGAATTTCGCGACGATGGGAGCTGGAATTCCCGGCGAATCAGCACCATCCGGTTGCACACCCGGGCAGAGAATTGTAACCTTCATTGGGTCGAGCAGCGTAAAATTATCGGTGATATCGTCGAAACCGTGCCAGGACTCACCGGGCTTTAACGTCCAGTCACTTTGTTCGAGCCCAGCATTCACAGGCTCCCACAAGCGGAACCACCAATCTCTGGCCACGGCAGATTCCGCGCCAAGGCGGGCAATACTGGCACGGAAATCAGCTGCTTCACGCAAGGTTTCATCGACCAGGTTTCGTCCCGCGGCGCCTCGCATCATCCGGGCGGCGACATCGCAAGATGCAATGATGCCATACCACGGCGAGGTACTGGAGTGCATCATGAAAGCCTCGTTGAAACGATCCGGGTCGAGGCGAACTTCGGTGCCTTCCTTAATGTGGATCATCGAAGCCTGCGAGAAGGCGGCAAGAACCTTGTGCGTTGATTGTGTCGAAAAAACCAGCGGAGCAACGGGGCCCGCACCATCGCTCATGGCGTAGAAACCGCTGTAAAACTCATGAAAGCGAGCCTGAGCAAGCCAGGCTTCATCGAAATGAATTGCCTTGGTTATCGGAGCGAGAGCGGCTTTGACCTCATCGGTATTGATGCAAAGTCCGTCGTAGGTTGAATTGGTAATGGTGGCCACGCTAAGGCGCGCGCCAAGCGGCATCCGCATAGCTAGCGCCTGGGCATCGAATTGCGCGCGTGGGATAGGGCCGATGATACCATAGGCGTTGCGGCTGGGGCGCAGGTAAAGCGGCTGCGCACCAGTCATGATAAGAGCATGAACGAGCGATTTATGGCAATTACGATCAACCAGAACGTAATCGCCGGGGCCAACCAGGCCAGACCAAACAATCTTATTGGCGCTTGAAGTACCATTGGTGACAAAAAAACTCGTATCTGCACCGAAACTCTGCGCGGCCTCCCGTTCGGCTTCGCGCACCGGGCCGGTATGATCGAGCAGGGAACCAAGTTCGGGAACCGACACCGAAAGATCGGCCCGCAACGTGTTCTCGCCAAAAAAGCGGTGAAACGCCTGCCCGACAGGTGAGCGCATGAAGGCAACGCCGCCGCCATGGCCCGGAGTGTGCCATGAATATTTCGCAGCATCAGTGTAGCGGACAAGTGCTTTGAAAAATGGTGGCAACATGGCGTCGAGATAGCGGTGGATCGCGCTCGAGACATAGCCCGCTATGAAGCTTGGGGTATCCTCATGTAGGTAGAGATAGCCGTCAATTCGCCCCATCAAGCTGGTCGGCAAATCTTCTCGCATGCGCTTTTCACCGTACAGAAAAATCGGCAGGTCGGGCGCGCGCGCTAGCGCTAGGTCCAACAAAGTGGCAAGCGCCTCGATAAGTGAGGCGCGGTTCTCAAAACCGGCAATGGCGATCAGGACAGCCGAGAGACCAGTATATAGAACCCGACCCGCACTCGCATCCGCAATGGTAATGCCGGTCAACACACGATGGTTTCGCGCCTCGAAGGCGAGGACAAGAGCACTCACAACGCGGCCCACGGTGGTGGCTGCGCCAAACGATTCATCGACGATGGCGATCGGGTAATCAATGAGATCTGTCATTATGCGGTGTAAACTCCGAGCGATGCTTTAGAAAGCATAAAAATATCTTGGCGAGATAACAACCAGGCTCGCTACGGCTTCAAGAACGCGAGGAAATGCCCCTCTGCCCGGCGGAAGCCGTAGATCAGCACGAAGGAGACGCAGAGGTAGATGAGTGCCGCCGTGGAGAACGATGCAAACGGATTATACGTCGCGGAATAGGCATCATTGGCAACCTTCAGAATATCCGGCACCGTTGCCGTGAAGGCCAGTGTGGTCGCATGCAGCATCAAAATCACTTCGTTG
>Ga0182014_10006325_pt1 | contig 12791 bp, 8 predicted proteins | sample 612S2DmetaG_FD_120489 | JGI IMG/M metagenome (GOLD analysis project Ga0182014, IMG submission 120489) | Permafrost microbial communities from Stordalen Mire, Sweden - 612S2D metaG | ecosystem: Environmental > Terrestrial > Soil > Wetlands > Permafrost | place: Sweden: Stordalen | collected... | reverse complement strand
CCTTAATTCCCTCTTTTGAAGGAACCGACTTCCGCTTCTCGACTAGGATCTCTTCGCGGGGGTGTTCCTCTTCGGGCGGCAGCGCCGTCAGTTTACCGATTACCTGGTTTGCGGTGATCTTGTGATAGCCAATGCCGGCAAGAAGATCGTCGACGCTTTTCAAGGAAAACGCCTTTGCCGCTTCGGCGAGCTGTGGTGAATTCAGGTAGTTGTTGAAATTCAAACCTTTCTTTCTGAATTCCCTTTCGCAGATTTCTCTGCCCTGAGAGATCGAACGCTCTCTTTCCTCGGTTTTGAACCAATGCTTGATGCGGCTTATCGCCTTGGTGGATTTGACCTGTTTCAGCCAGTCTTTGCTGGGTCGATGATTGGCGGAGGTGAGCACTTCGACCGTATCGCCGTTCAGGAGTTCATACCTGAGGGGCGCCAATTTCCCGTTGACTCTTGCGCCGACACACCTGTGCCCGACTTCCGTATGCACTTCGTAAGCAAAATCGACCGGCGTTGACCCTTTCGGAAAAGCTTTGACATCCCCATTTGGCGTGAAGACGTAAACCTCATCGGGGTAGAAATCGACTTTCAAGGCGTCAATGACGGATTTGGGATCGCTCCAGTCCCTGCTCAATTCCATGATCTGGCGGAACCACGAAAAGCGCTGAGTCTCCTGCTGGTCGATTTCGGCGACTGGCTTTCCTTCCTTGTAGAGCCAGTGAGCGGCAATCCCTTCATTTGCGATCCGGTCCATCTCTTCGGTCCGAATCTGCACTTCCATGCGTTCTCCGTAAGGGCCGATGACAGTTGTATGGAGCGACTGATACATATTGGACTTCGGTCTTGCGATATAGTCCTTGTACCTGCCTTCCACCGGGTCCCACAGTGCGTGGACGAGAGCGAGCGTTTCATAGGAGGACTTGACCGAATCCACTATGATCCGGAATGCGATCAGGTCATAGATACGAGTCATATCCAGCTTCTGTCGCTCCATCTTCTGATAGATGCTGTAGATGTGCTTGGGACGACCGCGTATACGGCCTTTAAGCCCAAATTCGGCCATCCGGGCCTCGATTATCTGCTCCACCTCCCTAATGTAGCGAATCCGGTCCTCTTCGGTTTTAGCAAGCCCCGTATCTATTTCCTCGTAGGCCTTGGGATGAAGACACCGGAAGGAGAGGTTTTCCAGTTCGTGCTTCATCCAGTCGACACCGAGCCTGCCCGCAAGCGGTGCGTAGATGTCAAGAGTTTCCTGGGCGAAATTGACGTCAAACAGATCCGTCCGGCAGGATGTTCCTCTTATGCCGTCAAGCCGGTCAGCGAGCTTGACGAGGACCACCCGTACGTCCCTGGAAATCGCCATAATCATTTTGCGGATATATTCAGCCTGACGTTCTTTCCGGCTGCTGTAAGCGATTTGGCTCAACTTCGTAACGCCCTGTATTATCAGGGCAACTTCGGGACCGAACACCTCAAGGAGTTCTTCCGAGGTAATGTATTCCTTTTCCAGGCAATCGTGAAGCAGGCCGGCAGCTATACTCTCTTCATCGAGGCGCATTCCTGCGAGAATCGAGGCAACCGCGAGTGGATGACCCAGATAAGATTCACCAGGCAGGGAGCTTTTGCCTCTGTAAGCTTTAGAGACAAAAACATAGGCTTTTTCCAGAAGCTGGACATTCGCCCTGGGAAGGTAATCCAGTATGAGATCCAATAATTCAAAGAAGCGCAACCCCCGCCTCCCCCAAAACGGAAGCCAGGGGCAGGAATGGTCTTTGCTTCCTGCTTCCTGCCGCCTGCTTCGAAAAAATCATCGCGCGCATGGCCCGCCTTCCGGAGTGTCGGGATTGTGGGGCGTCTCATTTGGACATGACTCACCGCTTCTAATTTTTTCGCCCGTCATCCGCTCTAACTCTGACAGCAGCCGCTCGAGCAACTCCGACTCGTGGACCTTTTCCACCCGTTTGCCTTTCTTGAACAGGATACCGCTCCCTCTTCCGCCTGCGATGCCCACATCGGCCTCTCTGGCCTCACCGGGGCCGTTCACCACGCATCCCATGATGGCGACCCTAAGGGGGGTCCTGACCTTCTTCAACAACGCCTCCGCCTTTTGGACCATCGGGATAAGGTCTATCTCCGTACGCCCGCAGGTAGGACAGCTCACAAGCTCCACTCCCCTGTCCCGCAGCTTCAACGCCCTCAAAATCGACCAGGCGACAAACATCTCCTCTTCCGGTTCGGCGGTAAGAGAAACCCTCAGCGTATCCCCGATTCCCTCGAACAGCAAAAAACCAATCCCGAGGGCCGATTTTATGGCGCCGCTCACTACAGTCCCGGCCTCCGTCACTCCGAGGTGGAAAGGGTAGTCTGTTTTTTTGGAGAGGAGCCTGTATGATTGGATCGTCGTGATCACGTCGCTTGATTTGAGCGATATCTTTATGAGCCCGAAATCGTTGTCCTCAAAAAACCGGATGTGCCGCAAAGCACTCTCTACCATGGCCTCGTGGGTGGGGCGCCCGTATTTTGCCAGCAGGTCTTTTTCCACCGATCCGCTGTTTACGCCGATGCGCACAGGGATCTTCCGCTCCCTGGCCAACTCTATGACCTTTTTCACCTTCCGGGGGCCGCCGATATTTCCAGGGTTGATGCGAATAGCATCCGCACCCGCGCGCATGGCCCTGATCGCCAGGCGGTAGTCGAAGTGGATGTCAGCGATTATCGGAATTCGAATCGACTTCTTTATCATCGCGAGGGCGTCGGCTGCCTGCTCGTCAGGAATCGCAACCCTTACAATTTCACACCCCGCCTCCTCGAGCCTTCTTATCTGAGCCGCCGTTGAGCGCCAGTCACGCGTATCCGTGTTGGTCATCGACTGGACTGAAACGGGAGCGCCTCCGCCAATGGCGACGTTCCCTATATGGATTTGCCTGCTTACCCGGCGTTGGTTTTCCAAAATCAGACCCCTGCTTTCATCATGCCGCTGCGTAGTCACATTCATTTCGAAATAATATATTCAGGTATTATTTTAAAGGAATTGTGAGTAATTTCCAATTACCTCGACTCACTGCACCGTGTGCTGTTTGGGCGAGTGAGCGGCCGCCTTTTTCAGGGGCGAAAACTTCAATAACCCAAACCCGCCAAGTTGAGTATTTAAATATGAACCTGAAATGGTGTAAATGGAAGGCCGAAACTGAAACTAATCGCGCGGCGACCTCCGCAGTTGCGGGATAGCCGCTAAGTGAGACTTTACATAACACGGCGCCACAAGCATTATATGTGGGGAAAATAGCTGCGGCGCAGCCGTGTGGCGACTGATACGAACTTGCGTTCAAGTGAGTGCCAAAAAAAGCTGAAAAGCCCGGGGGTTGGGGGAACATTTGCCCCCCGAACCACCTCGCAGCTTCGCTGCTCTATATGGCGCTGCGGCGGAGCCCAGCAAGTGCCGGGCAACCGCCGCCAGCGCCGAGCGCTTGGTCGCGCGCAGACGCGCGCGGCCAAATCTTGCGGGGTGCGGGGAAGTCACTTCCCCGCTCTTTTCGATTGCTTCTACTTGAGCGCAACTTAGTATGAGGCGGCCTTTCGCAAGGCCGATTCTCGTGGAAAGCAGAGTGTTCGAAATGCAAGTTCTTTTCTGCGCCTCGGAAGTGGCGCCTTTCGCAAAGAGCGGCGGTCTTGCCGACGTGGCCGGTTCTCTGCCCAAATCGCTCCACAAACTTGGCTGCGACGTCCGGATATTTATGCCCCTTTACCGTTCCGTACGCGAAAGGGCTCCGGCCCTCGATCCTCTGCCTCAGGACATAATCATTCCTATCGGGACACACGATTACCACATTCATTTGTGGAAAAGTCGGACCGAATCAGGCATTCCCATTTATTTCCTGGAAAAGGACGAACTCTACGATAGATCATACCTTTATGGCAGCCCGATTCGAGGTGATTATGAGGACAACGCTGAAAGGTTCATAGTCTTTAGCCTGGCGGTCAGGCAACTTTGCGCGGCCATCGACTGGCATCCGTCGATTTTTCATCTCCATGATTGGCAAACCGGGCTGGTTGCGGCATATTTTCAGACGAACTGGCGCTATGACCCGAGATTCGGCCGCTCGGGGACTGTTTTCACTATTCACAACATTGCTTACCAGGGTGTTTTCCCCGCTCGTTTTTTCAGCCTGACCAACCTTCCGCCTAGCGCCTGGTCGCCTCAGGGGATCGAATTCTGGGGGAATTGCAATTTCCTGAAGGCTGGGCTTGTTTACAGCGATTTCATTACCACCGTCAGTCCCCGATACGCTTCAGAAATCACAACCAGGGATTTCGGCTTCGGGCTCGATGGGGTCCTAAAAGAGCGAAAAGACAGCCTTCGGGGAATACTGAACGGAATTGATATAAACACATGGGACCCGCAGACAGACCCCTCCCTTCCCCGCAATTACAGCGCCAATGATCTTGCCGGGAAGAAAGCCTGCAAAGCAGCTCTCTGCAGGCTGGCCGGTTTTGTAGAAGAGAGCTGTGACCTTCCGTTGCTCGGCATGATAAGCCGGCTTGCCGCCCAAAAAGGCTTCGACCTGATCGAAGAGATCCTGCCGGATTTGATGAAGCTGCCGGTGAACCTGGTAATCCTCGCAACAGGTGACGCCGCTATCGAGACAAACATCCGCGATATGGAAAAGCTTTACCCGAACCGATTGAAACTCGTCAACCGGTATGACGAGGAAATGGCGCACCTGATTGAAGCGGGCGCCGACATTTTCCTGATGCCTTCCAGATACGAGCCCTGCGGGCTCAACCAGATGTATAGCCTGCGCTACGGCACGATCCCGGTGGTGCACGCGACCGGGGGGCTAGATGACTCGGTGACCGACGTTCTCGTGCACCCGGAATCTGGAACCGGCTTCAAATTCTACAAATACGAACAGAACGCTTTTCTTGAAACGATAAGATCGGCGCTGGAATTGTTAAAAGACGCACGCAAATGGGTCGAGATTCAAAAAAGGGCCATGGCTCTGGATTTTTCCTGGGACAGGTCCGCAAGGCAATACGTCGAGGTGTACGAGAATGTGCTGGCGGCAAAAAAGGAATTGGGAACACGACCGGGACCAAAACCCGGTCCCATCGGGGGCGTTGTCTTCTGATAGGCTTTTTGTTTTTGGCAGTAGCTCAGCAGGGTTCACGAGCGCATTAGCCGCGCAGAATTTTCTTGGGTTGGGTTTGCATCTATCTACTTGCTACTTGCTCCCTGCAACCCGCGTGCCCTGGATTCCTTAAATTTCGATCATGCTCTCCTGGAGCAGGTCGATGTCTGCGATTTCCTCTTCGAGGTAAGCCTTCAGCTTCTTTTTAAGCCGGCTTTCGATCTGGCGCACTCGCTCGCGGCTGATCCCGAACTTATCTCCGATTTCCTGGAGGGTCATGGGATCTTCGGTCAGAAGCCTCTTATCGAATATTACGGCTTCCTTGCCTTTGAGCTGCTCTCTGAACAGCATCAGCTTGTCATGGAGAATAGCCTTGGCTTCCTGGTCCGCTATCTGATCGTCAACGGGCAGATCGTCCGAGGGCAGAAAAGATTTGTGCGTATCCTCGGAATCTTCCTTCAGCGGGCTGTCCAGAGATATCTCCCAGCTATTGAGCCTCTGGTCCATTTCAATGATCTCCGACTCCTTCACATCGAGCCGGTGACTGAGCAGCTTGGGGGATGCCTCGATGCCCTGGGCTTCCAGTCTCTCCTTTTCCTTGCGCAAATTGAAGAAGAGTTTCCGCTGGGCCTGGGTCGTCCCGATCTTCACCAGTTTCCAGTTGTCCATGATGAACTTGATTATGTAGGCCTTGATCCAGAACGAGGCATAGTAGGAAAACTTGTATCCCCTGTAGGGATCGAATTTCTTTACGGCCTGCATCAATCCGACGTTGCCCTCCTGGATGAGGTCCATCAGGTTTTGCATCCAGTATCGCTGAAAATCCATGGCGATCTTGACAACAAGCCTGAGATTTGCGGTGATCAGCTTGTAGGCGGACTCTATATCGCCTTTTTCGCGATAGCGGATAGCCAGGTCCATTTCATCCTCCCTGCTGAGGAGCGGATACCGCTTGATCTCGTCCAGGTATAGGCGGAATGGATCGAAGGAAACCGGCTGATGCCTGTCCTCAATGTTCGTAGATCGAGTTTCTTCGTTTTCCGGGGCTTCCTGGGAATTTTGCCGCTCAGCGGCTGAAGCCTTCTTTATTTTTGAGTTCTTAAGCATGTGTCGGTTATCCCCTGCCGTGGGCACATATGGAATTTTCTGGCGTATGCGCTGCCGCTTCCTGGATTGGAAGCTATTCGTCAAGTCTGATTCATATTAATATACTGGCGCCGAAAGGGAAGTAATTTTTTCCCAGGAATGCTTGATTTTTCCGCACTTCTATTATATGTCTGTAAATAATAATTGAGAAGGGACAGTTGGTCCGACAACCAGAGATGAAACCCTGCGCACCGAAACACATCGCGAGCATCACTCCCTATCCTCCCGGTAAACCAATCGAAGAACTGGAACGCGAATACGGAATAAGCGGCTCCATCAAGCTCGCAAGCAACGAGAACCCTCTTGGCCCCTCCCCCAAAGCGATCGAGGCTGTTCTGGCCACGTTGTCTAAACTGAATCGTTACCCGGATGGAAGCGGTTTTTATCTGCGAAAAAAGCTTGCGGAAAAATATTGCATTCCGTTCGATGGCGTTGTGCTTGGCAACGGTTCAAATGAAATCATAGAATTGGTTATCCGGGCCTTTTTGACCCCGGGTGACGAAGTGATAATGCCTGCGCCTTCTTTCCTTCTCTACAGGCTGGTGGTTCAGTGGATGGGCGGAAAACCCATTCCCGTGCCCCTGAAGACAAACCTGGGGATTGACCTGGAAAAGATGGCCGAGGCGGTGACGGCGAAAACGAAGGTTATTTTCCTCACCAATCCGAATAACCCCACGGGCACGGTCATTAGCAAAAGAGATTTTGACGCCTTGCTTTTAAATGTCCCTCGCGAGGTAGTGGTCGTACTCGATGAGGCCTACATAGAATTCAACACAAACCCGGATACCCCGTCGGGCTTTGATTATATCTGCAGGAACGGACCGGGCGTTGTCGTTTTGAGGACATTTTCCAAGGCCTACGGATTGGCCGGCCTGCGAATCGGCTTCGGCGCGATGGATCCCGATATTGCAAGTTTTTTGAATCGCGTGAGGCAGCCTTTCAATACGGCGTCTGTTGCACAGGCTGCCGCTTTAGCTGCCCTCGATGATGAGGAGTTTCTGCGCCGGACGCAGGAAACCGTATGGGGCGGGCTGCAATACCTCTACAATGAGATTGAGAAGATGGGCCTGAAATACATCCCTTCAGAGGCCAATTTCTTTCTGATTGAGGTTGCCTGCGAAGCGAAAAGATTATTCGAAGCCATGCTGCGCCACGGAGTGATCATCAGGTCCATGGCGTCCTACGGCATGGAACGATTCATTCGAGTGAATGCGGGCCTTCCGGAGGAGAACAGACGGTTCGTCCGCACTCTGAGCCAGTTGTTGGCGGAAATGGACCTGACTGATTCGAATGGCGGGCAAGGCCTACCCCGGATCGGCGCCTGTCCTGGACCTGATCCGGGGTCCGAGGCAGGCTCCGGCGGAGTGCAGAACCAGTGATAATCGCCGTAGACGGCCCGGCCGGCGCCGGAAAGAGCACTGTTTGCAAAATTTTGGCAAAAAGGCTTGGCTTTGTATATCTGGATACCGGGGCCATGTATCGGGCCTTTGCATGGGCGTTAGACACCGGTTCTGACGGGCGCAGCCGGCAATTGCGAGCAGGCCTGGACGAAAATCAAGCCCTTGAGCTGCTGGAGCGAATACCGCTTTTGTTTTTCATAAAGGAGAATAAGCTGGAGATTTGCTACGGCGAAAGGGTTCTCTCGGAGGAGCTTCGCAGCCCGGAGATCAGCGAGGCGGCTTCCAGGATTTCTCAACTGCCTGCAGTAAGAGAGTTTCTGGTGTCGTGGCAAAGAAGGCTGGCCGAGCAGGTCAGCATCGTCGCAGAGGGGCGCGACACGGCTACAGCCGTTTTTCCGAAGGCCGATGTGAAGGTATTTCTAACAGCGGATTTGCAGGCGCGAGCCAAAAGACGGTTTGCAGAATATAGTGAGAAGGGGATAAGCCTGTCTTTGGAAGAAATGCAGGAGCGCATTCGAGAGCGCGACGAGGCGGACTCGAACCGCGACCATTCTCCCATGCGGCCCGCCGAAGGGGCCATTTTGCTGGATACGTCGCGCCTCAGCGTTGAGGAAGTAGTCGATCGGCTTGGCGAGCAGGTCCAAAAGCTGATCGAAGCCGGTTCTCCAGCATATTGAGAACAACTTTAAGATTGCTTATTTATCCGCTGTTTGTTAGAGTTCTATTTTGATATGGCAAAAAGCCAAAAATCAGGTAAGGGGGCCAGATAGGATCGATGACCGTAAAAGATGAACAAAAAGAACAAACCCTTGAACTGGAAACTCTTTCTTCTTCGGACGAACAGGAGCCTGAGGAAGAAACGGATTCCATGCACGACCTTTATGAGCAAAGCTTCCGAAATATCCAAGAGGGCGAGGTGATCCGCGGACGGATCGTCCAGGTCAGTGATGATTTTGTCATGGTTGACATCGGGTACAAATCGGAAGGCCAAATCTCGATTCATGAATTCAAGGATGAACTCGGCAAAGTGCAGGCCGGCATTGGTGATGAAATCGACGTTCTGCTCGAGTTCCATGATGACGATGACGGCACAATTCATCTGTCAAAGGAGAAAGCCGCCAAGATCAAGGTATGGGACGATATAAGCCGAATCTACAGCGACGACGGCATGATCGAGGGAAAAATCATCGCAAAGGTCAAGGGGGGTCTGGCCGTCGACATTGGAGTACAGGCCTTTTTGCCCGGATCTCAGGTTGACCTGCGGCCGGTCAGGAATCTCGAATCGCTTATCGGGCATACCTTTCCCTTTAAAGTTCTCAAATATAACAAGAAAAGAAGAAACGTCGTGCTTTCTCGCCGCGCCCTGCTTGAAAAAGAGCGCGAGCAGATGAAATCCTATACTCTTGCTACCCTCGAAGACAACAAGGTGGTTGACGGCATCGTAAAGAATATCACCGATTACGGTGTTTTCGTTGACCTTGGCGGGATCGACGGGTTGCTGCACATTACCGACATGAGCTGGGGCCGGGTGGGACATCCTTCGGAAATGTTTCAGATCGGCGACAAGATAAAAGTGAAGATCCTCAGCTTCGACCGTGACAGCGAGAGAGTGTCCCTTGGCCTCAAGCAGCTTGTGGATGATCCATGGACCAAGGCCGAGGAGAAGTACCCGGTCGAGACCAAGGTGCGGGGCAAGGTTGTCAGCCTGACCGATTACGGCGCATTCGTTGAAATTGAGGAAGGCGTCGAGGGGCTCATTCATGTCTCCGAGATGTCCTGGACAAAGAAGATACGACATCCATCAAAGATTCTTTCGGTCGGCGACGAAGTCGAAGCCATCGTGCTCAGCATCAATCCCGAGAGCAAGCGCATTTCGCTGGGCATGAAACAGCTTGAATCGAATCCATGGGACGTTATAGCGCAGAAATACCCCGTTGGGACCACAATCGCCGGCAAGATAAAGAACATAACCGATTTCGGCATTTTTATCGGCATCGATGAAGGCATTGACGGCCTCGTTCATATTTCGGATATCTCGTGGACAAAGCGGGTCAAGCATCCCTCCGAGATTTTTCGCAAAAATCAGGAAGTCCAGGCGATCGTGCTCAACATCGACAAGGACAACGAACGGTTCTCGCTCGGGATCAAGCAGCTTGAATCCGACCCATGGGAAAGCATTCCGCAGCGTTACCCCATGGGCAGCATTGTGTCGGGTCCGATCACAAACGTCACCGATTTCGGTCTCTTTGTGGAGCTTGAGGAAGGAATCGAAGGCCTCGTCCATGTCTCGGAAATAAGCAAGGAGAAGATCAAGTCCCCGGTCGGCCAGTTCAAACCCGGTGACAAAATCACCGCAAAAGTGATCAACATCTCTCCGAAAGACAGAAAGATCGGTCTTTCAGTCAAGAAGGTCGAAGAACAGGACGACCGGTCCAATTATGACGAGTACATGAACACCAGCAAAGCCGCTACATCGAACCTTGGCGAACTGCTCAAAGAAGAGCTTGAAGCCAAGGCGCAAATTTCGGCCAATAACGCTTTAAACAGCGATAAAGCTTAACTCGCACGCACTTTTCGGCTTCTCCATGAACCCCCCGGTCAGGCGCGTCGAGTGCCTGACCGGTTTTTTTTAACCTATCCGGATGAATGTCAACCTATGAAAACGCGCGGCTGTCTTCTTGGAGTAGTGATCGGAGTCGTATTGACCGGGGTGATTGTCTGGTTGGTTTCTGACGTTGAATTCTCGGTAAAGGGCAACCGGGTGGGGCTAATCGAGATAAAAGGGGCGATCGTCAGCTCCCAGGACACCGTGAAGCAGATCAAGGATTGGAGAAAAGATTCAACAATTAAGGCAATCGTGCTCAGAATCGACTCCCCCGGCGGGGCTGTTGGGCCTTCACAGGAAATATACAGGGAAATCCGGCGAACCATTGCCACCAAGCCAGTAGTCGTCTCGATGGGAAGTGTCGCGGCCTCCGGCGGCTATTACATCGCATCGGCTGCAAACCATATCGTAGCCAATCCCGGGACGATCACGGGAAGCATAGGCGTGATAATCCATTTCCCCAACCTGCGGGAGCTTTTCGGCAAAATCGGCTACCAGATGGTCACGATCAAGAGCGGGCAATTCAAAGATATCGGAAACCCGTCCCGCGAAATGACGCCGGAAGAGAAAGAACTGCTCCAGTCGACGATTGATGAGACCTACCGTCAATTCGTCCGGGACGTAGCTCTGGCGCGCAATTTGCCTGAAGACCGCGTACGCGAGGTCGCAGACGGCAGGATAATCATGGGCGAAAAAGCTCTTGAGCTAAAGCTGGTGGATCAGCTCGGCAACTTCGAAGACGCTGTGGCAAAAGCTGGTGAGCTTGCAAAGATTGCGGGCGAGCCTGAAGTGGTAAAGGCCAAAAAGAGCAAATTCTCTCTTTTGGACCTTATCCTGGGAAGCGATGCTGGCGAGAGGCTGGGTGATATTATATACGATTCATCGGCGTTCGTCAGGTACCAGCTCCCCGATTTCGACCGATAATGTTGCGCCTGTCAGGTTCGCAAGGTTACGCAACGCTCATGTCTTTCATGTTCTGAAAGGGGAAAGGTCTCCTGCGCCCTCCCGCAGGATTTCCGGTGTATCGTCTATGAGTGAAATGACACTGGAGGGCGCGCCAGGCACAATTCCTCCGTCCACGATCAGATCGATGGCGTGGCCGATTTTATCTTGAATTTCCCGCGGGGTGGACAAAATCCCTTGGGTTTCAGGGTCTGTAGCGCTTGTGCTGATTATGGGGTGTCCCAGCGACTCAACAATGGCCAGGCAGATCGGGTGGTCGGGAACACGGATTCCAACGGTTTGCCTTTTGGTCAGCATGATACGGGGCACCATGCGGGAGCCTTCCAGCACGAAAGTATAAGGCCCGGGCAAAAGCCGCTTCATGTTTTTATAGGCGTAATTTGTGACTTGGGCGTACTCGCTTATGTTCTTCAGGTTGCTGCAAATGAAACTGAAAGGCTGGTGCTGTGAACGGCGTTTCAACTGATAAATTTTCTCTATGGAAGCTTTATTGAAGAGGTCGCAACCGATGCCGTAAAATGTATCCGTGGGATAGGCTATTATCCCCCCGTTTTTCAGAACCTCAACAACTTTCTTGATTTTTCTAGGCTCCGGATGCTTCGGATTTATCTCCAGGATCATTCGCAATCGTCTCCTCAAATTAAACAGAGAATAATGGCAGTTGAAAGGCAATGTCAAGTGAGGAAAGAAGCAGAGTTGGGCCAATCAGTTTCTGAGAATTGTTTTGCGGGCCTGGATATTGGATCTCATACCACACGTATGCTGATTGCGCGAAAGAATGGGACTCAACTGGCGCCTGTTCGCACGGAAAGAAGGGTGACACGGCTCGCTCAGGATTTTCAGGAAGCCGGCGCGATCACGGAGGAAGCGCAGCATAGAAACATTTCGGCCATGAAGGAATACATATCTATTTTGAGGCAATTCAGGGTCGGAAAGATCTCCTGCGGGGCTACCGGGGTTGTGAGGCGCGCGAACAACTCCCGCGCCGTGCTTGACAGAATTGCCGCCGAGACGGGAATCGAGTGCAAGATCCTCTCGGAGGAAACCGAGGCGGTGCTTTCCGCAAAGGGCGTCTTGAGCGCACTTCCCGAAACTGGGAGCGATCTGGTCACCTTTGACGTTGGCGGGGGAAGCACCGAATTTGTGCTGATGGGAAAAAAGAGCGCTATCAGGAACGCAAGCCGGCCCATTGGAGCTGCAACGCTGACAGAGGCATACCTTAAAGCCGACCCGCCGGGCGCCGAGGCTGTCGAACGGGCGGCGCTCGGGGCCAGAAGTGAAATCATTTCAGCTAAAGAGCAGCTATATGAAAATCTGAATAAATCCGGTATAAAATCATTCGTGGGGCTGCGGCTTATCGGGACTGCTGGAACGGTCGCCACTCTGGCGGGTATGTATATAAAAATGGAGCGCTATGTCCCTTACCGGGTGAACGGAGTGGTCCTTGCCAAAGAGTGGCTTTCCCATACGATAGAATCCCTGGGGCGAATGCCTGTGGCTCAAAGACGGCTGATTACGGGCCTGGAGCCCGGACGGGAAGACATAATCCTTGGCGGG
>Ga0182014_10006321_pt1 | contig 12795 bp, 10 predicted proteins | sample 612S2DmetaG_FD_120489 | JGI IMG/M metagenome (GOLD analysis project Ga0182014, IMG submission 120489) | Permafrost microbial communities from Stordalen Mire, Sweden - 612S2D metaG | ecosystem: Environmental > Terrestrial > Soil > Wetlands > Permafrost | place: Sweden: Stordalen | collected... | reverse complement strand
TGCCGCGCAAGAAACGTGTCGCTCCCGGCAACGCGCAAGCAGACCTTCTCGACGTATCCTCGAAGCTGCGCACTGCGCCATGCGTCCCGGCACTCCGCGAGGCAGTCAAGGCTTGGGTTGCTGGCGGGTACAAGGGAATTACCGACACCACTCGAATCCTGCTGAATTACTGGTTCTATACCGATCACAAGCTGGCGACTGGCGCTCCGTTCAAGTACCACCGCTCACAGCAGGAGGCGATGGAGACGCTGATATTCGTATGGGAGTTCGAGAAGGTTCGCTCGCGGAAAGCCCTGCTGGAGCGGTATGCACAAGATTTACGGGATGTGCGCCTGCCTCCCTATGACGAGTTCGCCCGGTACTGCATCAAGATGGCGACTGGCTCTGGCAAAACCAAAGTCATGTCACTGGCAGTGGCATGGCACTTCTTCAACGCAGTCCGCGAAGCCGATGAGATCGCAAAAGATTACGCCAAGACCTTCCTGATCCTTGCGCCCAACGTCATCGTTCTTGAACGTCTGAAGACCGATTTTGCGGGAGGACGGATTTTTCGCAGCGACCCGGTAATTCCTCGCGAGCTTGAGATTTTCTGGGAGTTCGACTGCGTGATGCGCGGCGAAGCGGAAAAAGCGCCAGCCGAGGGGACGTTGTTTCTGACCAACATTCAGCAGTTCTATGAACGTGCCGACCGGAATGCCGATACGGAACCGGACGCGATGACGGCAGTGCTGGGATCGAAGCCTCCCACCCAAAAGCTCGAACTGACTGACTTCGGCGACCGCATCGCGCTTCGCGCCGGGCACCTGATGGTGGTGAACGACGAGGCGCATCACACGCATGACGAGGAGAGCGAGTGGAACAAGACCATTCGAACGCTGCACGGCAAAACGCCGATTGCCTCGCAGTTGGACTTCTCCGCGACACCACGGTTCACCAAAGGCGCAATCTTCCCGTGGACAATATCCGACTACCCACTCAAACAGGCGATCCTCGACAACATCGTGAAGCGCCCGATGAAGGGAATAGCGAAGATCGCAGAGGCAAAGTCGGAGTATGCCAGCGTGCGCTACAGGGGCTTCTTGACGGCTGCTGTTGAACGCTGGCGGGAATACCGCGACCAGTTGACTGCATTGAAACGCAAGCCCGTACTTTTCGTGATGATGAATGATACAGACGAGGCTGACGACGTGGCGGCATGGCTTCGGGAAAAGTACCCAGCCGAGTTTGGCGGCGATAAGACAGAGGTCATTCACACGGATAAATCTGGCGAGGTCAGCAAGAAGCAATTAGACGAGGCGCGGAAAGCAGTACATGACGTGGATCAGACGGAAAGCCCGATTAACGCCATCGTCAGCGTGATGATGTTGCGAGAAGGCTGGGATGTCAGGAATGTGACCGTCGTCGTGGGGTTGCGACCGTACACTGCGAAAGCCAACATTCTGCCGGAGCAGGCTATCGGGCGCGGGCTGCGCCTAATGTTCCGAGATGTCCCAGTGGACTTCACGGAGCGCGTGGACATCATCGGAAACCAGAAGTTCCTCGACTTCGTGGATGATTTGGAAAAACTGGAAGACCTGAAGCTGGACACTTTCGAGGTCGGGAAAGAGAAGCTGGGCATCGTCACGATCCTGCCACTCGATAGCCGGAAAGAGTACGACATCGGTCTTCCGGTTCTTTCTCCCACGCTTGTGCGCAAGAAGACACTGGCAGATGAGATCGCGGGTTTGAACGTGATGTCATTCCAGACGATCCTGCTGCCATTGAGCGCGGACGATCCGCGAAACAAAACTTTCCGGTATGAGGGCTACGACATCATCACGCTTCAGAAGGAAGTCGAGCGTGACTACACCATTCCAGACCCGCAGACCTCGCAGGAAGTGATCGGCTACTACTCGCGGCGTATCGCAGAAGCAGTCAAGCTCCCCTCCCAGTTTGCGGCGCTCGCTCCGAAGGTGCGCGAGTTTTTTGAGCACAAGGCATTTGGGCAAACAGCGGACTTGTCAGACCCAGTGGTGGTGAAAGCGATGGGCACGCCTGTGGCGCACTTCGTATGCGTCGATGTCTTCTCGAAGGCGCTGAAGAAGCTGACCATCGCCGAGCAGGAACCCATGCTGCTCGAACCGGAGAGGCTCCTGTCCACGTGTCCGCCGTTCCCGTGGTCGCGGGTCGTGCTTGAGGATGCGAAGACTGTATTCAACCTCGTGCCGTGCGACAACAACTTCGAGCGCGACTTCGCCAAGTTTCTGCACGACGCAAACGACGTGACGAGGTTTGCGAAGCTCCCCCGACCCTTCGGTTTTGCAATTGACTACACGGACGGCTCGATGAACCTGCGGTCGTACTACCCAGATTTTGTTGCTGTGGACAAAAAGGGCACGCGCTGGCTGTTAGAAACGAAGGGCGCGGAGACGGGGGAGGTCGTGTACAAAGACACTGCGGCGGCTCAATGGTGCGCGAACGCCACGCAGCTTACCGGGACGAAGTGGGAATATCTGAAGGTTCCGCAGAAGGATTTTGAGACGCTACAGCCAAGCCGTCTGGAACACCTGATAGCGTTGAAGCCGACAAATCTGTTTGAACCCGCTACTAAAAAATGACACCAACCAATCCTTTCTCCGCAAACGAAGTTGAAGCGAGCTTCGGGGGGAGGTATGTGTTTGGGTCTGAGCTTCGAGTAGGTGGACAGGGTGTTGTTTATCGAGCTAAGCGAGTTCGCCTCCCAGACGGCTCTGCTTGCAGCGATGAGGTCGCGCTGAAACTTCACCTCGACGCAAAACAAGACAAGCGAGTGGAGCGAGAAATCGAAGCCATGAAATATCTGCGGCACCCGGCTCTCGCAACGCTCTTGGAAGAAGGCACGATTTCGATAGCTGGCAAGCAGACGCGATACATTGCATGGGAATTCATCGAAGGTGAGCCTTTAGATTTGCGTCTGTCGCGAGGAGCAGTCACCGAACACGATGCGATACGAATCGCCCGTGATGTCACTTCGGCTATCGTCGCCCTCTGGGCTAAGCACATCGTTCATCGGGACATCGCACCGAAGAACATAATGATCAAGCCCGATGGGAGTGCGATTCTGATCGACTTAGGGGGAGCACGTCATCTCGACAATACAAGCATCACTGCTGCTGGCATGACGTTTGGTACCCCCGGCTACTTCTCCCCAGAACAATTTAGGGCAGAACGGGCGCTCACGAGCGCTTCGGATGTGTTCACACTCGCGGTGGTACTGCTGGAGTGCCTGCTGGGGCACCATCCCACGAATCACGATCAGCACCAACTTGCTACTTCGCCGCCATCATCGAATTCGCTGGTGCCGGGGGCGGGACAAGAATTTCGCGAGACAATCAACCAGATGCTCCAGCTACGAGCGGCTTTCCGACCGCCTGCTGACAAGGTTCTTATTACATTTCAAAGACTCGCGAAATAGAGGTAGCCGTGTACTTTTTCAATGCACGATTGCGCTTTAAGATCAGACCGACACCAACGACGATTCCGGGGTCGATCATTGCAGCGTCGGCAATTTCTGCTGTAGACCTCGAACGACGGAAGTTCGGTGATTACGGGCACTTCAAGAAGAAACTGCTTGATCCCCAACTGTACGTGGCTACAGTTGACCCGGCTCTCGATCCCGACATCGTCGCAAGGCTTGCCGCTTATCCGTGGTTTCACGGTCAGGACGTTCCCAAGTATAAGTCTGGAGAGCATGGCACTCGGACGGCATGGAAGAAAAAGCACAAAGACAGCCTCGTTTCGAAGTGGACTCGTACAGTGCCGACCACGCCGGATGCAATCCGCAAGGCTGCTCGTGCAGCCGTCGAATTCCAATTGAAACTTGGATGTGAGGGAGTTCTGCTCGCAGTGCCGCTTACAACGATTGCAGATCAGACCCTTCAGGCTGAACTGGACTGGATCGAGGCTGGAATCCAAGCGTGCGTTGATCTAAAAGTTGACTGTCCCGTTTATGCGACTGTGGCGCTTTCGGAAGCCGTCCTCCACGTTCCTGCGCTCAAGAATCCGATCATCCACGCCTTATCGAATCACATTGCCTCACGCGCAGAGTTGGCAGGGGCATACATAGTTCTCGAACAAACCGAACCCGGTAATTATTTCTGGAATTCGAAAGACCCTTTAATGGCTCTGTTGGTCTTGATTGACGACCTTGTTCGGGGCGCAGGCAAGAAGGTCATTGTCAATTACGTAGGCACGTTCGGTCTAGTTGGGAACGCAGTTGGTGCAGAAATATGGTCTACCGGGTACTACCTGATGCAACGCAGGTTCAGCCTCAAAGGGATGACGGGAATTGCACGTCCGCGCTATCACAGCCTCGCGCTGGCAGGAGACATCGGCGTGAAGGAAGACCTCGCACGCATACGGAACGCTGGGTTAGCAGACAAGCTCATGACCCCAACGTCCGCTGATGCCATTCTGCGAACGGCATTAGCGCATGGGAAAGACCCCGACTCTGTGCCGGAATGGAAATACTCGCCAAACAACGCCTCTGCCGCCCAAGAGCATTACTTGCAGATAGTCTCCGACACGGGTGCGAAGCTAGATACGATGTCTCTGGCTCAGCGACAAGACTGGGTAATGAGGTGGCTAACCGAAGCTGTGAAATTGGTGGATGTGATAGAGCAGAAGGAAATCGTCGGAATGGCTACCGACACGAGCCATCAAAAAGTTTGGCTCGATGTTTTCACTGACTGGAAGAGCTACGCTAAACAATAGGGAGTCGAACCAGCGAGTTTGCCCAACGCGAATAAGCGGTCATCCGAAGGACTCGGTTTCGCGCCTGCAACCGCCGCGATCTTCCTCTTCACGGTATGCCCACACTGCAAGAACAAGCCTATCCCATTCGACGCGAAGGCTGCCCTGATGTCAGCGTCAAGCCTCACCTGATTTCCGTCAAGCACTACGCATGCTTCATCCGCGAATTCTCGGTACGCAATCGCTTGATCCAAAGCCTCTCGCCAACGTCGGAGCTTAACTTCAATTGCAATTAGCTTCACTCCATGCGAGACGTCAAACTCCGGTCGAATTTCAACTTCGCCAGATTCCTTTTTGTCGATTGCGCCGACTCGCTTCAGGGCAGACATCGCAGCGACAGCAGCGTGCTCGCTGATCAGCAACTCTTCCCTGAGTTGCTGTTCCCCTGATGCCACCTTTTGCGTGGACAGCCATGCGAGGACGTGGCGCGACACGGAATTGAGATTGTTCCAACGAGGGAGATCGCCCGACCAGATGCCCACAAGAATGTCTGGAACCACTGAACCTATAATCGGTTCTCGCAAGACCCTTAGGCGCTGACCTGAACGCACTCGGAAGATCGCTGGCAGTGACTCAACGAGCGGATTCAACATGTCACACTCGAATCGGAACGGGGTCTCAGGGGTGCTCACGGAGCCAATCATAAGGCGCATTCGTGAAATTTCCAAACTAGTTCGTCACAGTTTGTTGCAACACTCGATTACGTATGCGAGATCGTGGCACAAATTCATGCCAGCAATTCCTGTACGAGACTGAGCCACTCCGCATCGAGCGACTCCCGGCACACAGGCTTTTTCGCCCGGCTATACCAGTACTCCGCATTGCCCTGATCACCTTCCTTGCGATGCAGGTAGGCGTGAACCCACGCCCCTTTGATGCCCTCGTCCCGCTGGGCGGACTCGTGTGCCCGCCTCCAATCGCCCTTGCCATCCCACCACAAACTAGCGAGCGCGTGCGTGAGTCCGTCTGGCAGTTCGGTCGCTATGAGCGATTGGCGAAAGTCGTCTATGGTCATTCCGAAATACCCGCTGTCGATTTCCTTATTGTGGGTTGCTCAACGAGAATTTGGCAACTCTGGAGAGAACCATGACGGAACAAGCAGGGAAGCAACGCGCCACATCAGAATTTGCCGAACAAAAGAGAGCGGTGCTAACGGTGAAGGTAATCTGGGGCTGTCAGGCGTACAACGCGACGACCGCAGAAGCAGCGCGAACGGTTGTCGCCGATCTCTACGAACAACTTTCTAAAGGCGGTACTGTTACTGTCCATATCGAGGATGCGGACGGCAAGGAATACACGCATCTGGTGTCGGCGGGGTAGAGACGGCTTGCTTGAACACTCGCAACCATTCGCACCTAAGGAGCGAGGGGGAAGCCCATTCCGGGTGCGGAGTTTCGGGACAACTGGGGTACAACTGACGGGCGAGAGAAACTGGTTTTCTGGCTCCTAAGCGACACCAGATGAAGCACTTGGATTTTGACCTTCTCATCTTCGGGACCAGGGGGTCGGAGGTTCAAATCCTCTCTCCCCGACCAATCTGTTCAAGCAGATACAAGCCTTTTTCGAAATCGACGAAAATCGAATGTAGTCGATTTTGAGGGCGGTGAGATCCACAGAGTTCAATATGCCGAGAACTGACGAAAGTCTAGCTCAAGTATCTTGGCAGACTTACAGGTGGCCAAACACCGACGGTTGCGAAGGTTGTGCCGACCGCGAGGCCCTGTGTTCTGACGCCAACAAGCTTAGGTATCGAGAAAGCGGAAGCCTGTTCCCGTCTGCCATTGCCGCGGGTGTAGATGCGATGCATGCCGCCAAGCTGCAAGGCTATACAGGCGCGAACGCATCGAGGCCCGCGGTGCGCACTCATTTCGCAGAACTCAAGTCAGCCGGAATTGGGCTGGGCATCGTCAGTCGGCTGACAGGACTGAGCCAGTCCTATCTGGATGGGATCAAGACCGCCAGCTACAGAGCGAATATCCGCGCCGATTTTGCAGCAGCAATTCTCTCCTGGACACCGGAGATCTGTCTCGCGGAACGCAAGGTAAGAGCGAAGTCAGCACGCCTACACCTACAATCTCTTGTTGAACGCCCTTGACGAAGGTCTTGTCTGGTGGAATGCACTATGTTCCAAGCTGGATGGAGCGTGCGATCCTCAGAAGTAGAACCATGCGGCACGTGCATTCACCAAGCGGATGGTCTTTCGCTAGTCACAAAAATCAAACGGGGCAGGGGCAGGCATGTACTTTTCCTCGCTCCGCGGCCTGTTGTTGGCCTGTTTCTCCCCGCTCACTCTCCTCAAGCCGAAGGCCGCATCGAGCGCGACTGTCGTATGTCCCAACGGCAAGACCATAAATCCCTGTCGATATGCCCCCATCCCCAAATCACACAAAAGAGTGATGCATAACCCACTGATGTGTGATTCGTAACCTTGTTGTCCGCCGCTCGCAAGTCGACAATGGCCGGTCCTAACTAAGTGTTTCGGACGCGCAGCGGATTCTCATTCGAAATGGGAGCATTAGCGGAGAACACCTGCTCTTTTCCGTAGAAACGACAACCGGTCTGAACAAGAAAGCACCCGAGAAATCTGTGGTTCGGACCGGAGGGGCCCCGAACTCGCGTTCGGCTTCTCGATCCGGACGTGCCAACCAAATTGGGGAGGCATCTATGTTCCGAATATTTGTGCGGCTGTGTGCGTATTTGCTGTTGGCTAGCTGCATCTCCCCACTCATGGGACAGCAAGCACTGGTCAACGCTAGCGATGCTGTACCACCCTTCCTAACTTTCAGTGGGGTGTTGACCGACCTGAGTGGAAAACCTTTAACAGGAATAGTTGGAGTCTCGTTTGCAGTCTACAGGGATTCCCAGGAAGGTCCGCCCTTGTGGCAGGAGACCCAGAATGTTCAACCGCAGAAGAACGGCCGCTACACTGTCGTGCTCGGTTCGATGAGTTCACACGGTATCCCACTCGAAATTTTCGCTGCGGGCGATTTGCGTTGGCTTGGCGTACAACCGCAGGGGCAACCGGAAAAGCCACGAGTGATGCTGATGAGCGTACCTTATGCTCTGAAAGCGCGAGACGCGGAAACGGTGGGAGGCAAACCTGCATCGGCCTTCGCTCTGGTTCCCGGCTCAAACGGTGGCTCTGGCTTGAACAGCGTCCCCGCAGTCCCCGCTGGGACGATTACCGGTTCTGGCACGGCTGGCCACATTGCCCAGTTCACTGGTAAAACCACCATCGGGAACTCGGCGATCTTTCAGAACACTACGGGTATTGGTATTGGTACAATTCAACCGACTGCCACACTCGACGTCAACGGTGCAAGTAACATCCGAAATACGTTGACGCTGTTCCCAAACGGTAGCGCAAACACGCTGGCCATAAGCAACACCAACTTCAAAATCGACAGCACGGGCAATGTCACCTTTATCGGTACCCAGAAGTTCCCGGGCACGGGCACGATCACCGGGGTGGCGGCGGGGGCAGGGTTGACTGGTGGTGGCACGAGCGGCAAGGTGACGCTGAGCGTCCCCAGTAGCGGTATCACGAACGCCATGCTACAGAATCCATCCTTAACTGTGACAGCAAACAGCCCGCTAACCGGCGGTGGACTCGTGTCTCTCGGCGGTAGCACCAGCTTGGGCTTGACCACCAGTTGCTCAGCGGGCCAAGTCCTCCAATGGAACGGAACGGCTTGGGTGTGCGCGACCTCGGGCAACGGCACGATCACGGGCGTAACGGCAGGCACCGATCTGACGGGCGGAGGTACGAACGGCAACGTGACCTTGAACGTTGATACAACGAAAGTGGTCACGGGGGTAGTGGCAGGCACGGACCTGACAGGCGGCGGCACCGGGGGTGTTCAGACGCTCAACGTTGACACCACGAAGATCCCGCAGTTGAACACGGCCAACACGTTCACGGGCAATCAGACAGTGAACGGGAACCTGAACGCGACAGGCATAATTGCGGGCAGCAGCTTTGAGATTGGAAGCAACCTCTTTGCCTTCGGCTCGTTCACGAATCAGAATGCGTTCCTCGGGTTTGCGGGGAATACTACAATGACGGGCGCCGACAACACGGGCAGCGGCCAAGGGGCGCTCGTCTCCAACACAACGGGCAATTCCAACACCGCCAGCGGGATAGACGCGCTCAAATCGAACACGACCGGCAATAACAACACGGGCAGCGGCCAAGGGGCGCTCGGCATCAACACCACGGGTAGTTTCAACACGGCTCTGGGCTATCTTGCGGGGCCGGACTCAAACTCTCCCAACCTCACCAACGCCACTGCGATCGGGGCGAACGCCACGGTCAGCGAAAGTAACGCGCTCGTGCTCGGGGGAACGGGGTCGAATGCGGTCAGTGTCGGGATTGGCACGGCGACGCCGCAATACACGCTGGACGTGCATGGCACGGGGAACTTTACCCAGCCTGTCATATTCGCGCCGAATCAAGTCTTTCCTGGTACGGGCACGGTTACCAGTGTGGGGAGCGGAGCAGGGCTAGTGGGTGGCCCGATAACATCGAGCGGAACGCTTAGCATCGCTACGGGCGGTGTGACTAATGCCATGCTGCAGAACTCCACACTGACCGTATCGGCTGGCACGGACCTGACCGGGGGCGGCGCCGTGGCTCTTGGGAGTTCCACTACCTTGAATTTGGATACAACAAAGGTCCCCCAGCTAAATGCGAATAACACATTCAATGGCAATCAGACTGTTAATGGCGCTTTGAGTTCGAACTCAGTGTTTGCGAATTCGATTTCCGCCAACTCGAACTCCAGCCAATTCTCGATTTACGGCCTGACCACTAACACCACGAATCTATCGGCCGGGACTGCGGGGCAGGCTCTCGGTGGCAGTGGAATGAGCTTCGGAGTAAGTGGACTCAGTAACAGCAGCAGCGGCGCCGGAGTCTATGGCGTGGAGGGCAGACAAAGCACTACAGGTGCGAATTCCAGTGGTGGAGCTGGCGTGTGGGGAGATGCTGGCAATTTAGGTAATTTCGGTATCTTCGGTACTGCTGACAGTGCTCACGCAATCCTTGCGCTAAACAATGGTCAATTACCCACGGTCTATGCTCAGAACAATACTACGCAAGCGCAAGGCTCATCTGTCCTCGCGGCTATAGGGACCTATGGAAACTGTGTGATCGACGTAAGCGGTAACCTCAAATGTACTGGTTCCAAGTCGGCGGTCGTTCCTGTGGATGGTGGTTTGCGAAAAGTTGCACTGTATGCCGTCGAGGCGCCGGAGAACTGGTTTGAGGACGTTGGTTCTGGCCGCTTATCCGTCGGCTCGGCGAGGATCGCACTGGAACAGACCTTCGCCCAAACGATCAACCCGGCAATGGAATACCATGTATTCCTCACCCCCAAAGGGGACTGTGAAGGTTTGTACGTTGACAATGAAACATCGGTAGGGTTCGAAGTCCATGAACTACACGGCGGACGATCGAATGTGGCTTTCGACTACCGGGTCATGGCCCACCGCAAGGGATACGAGTCCATCCGTCTCGCGGACACAACGGAAGAATTCTCAAGACTCTCCAAGCGGATACTTGGACAAAAACACTGATCGAATGATCGAATCCCGGCCCGGCTCCGCCGCCTCAGCCCCGACCGAAGGAGCTGGGCACTCCTTTGCAAATATCCAGAGGAACCCTTCTTGCTCGTTTGCTAAACAAGAGCAATCCTCAATTCCTGTTTAGTGGGTATCCTCTTTGTGCTCAGGCGACCGCAAAATGCGGTTGTGGCCCGTCGGGATCAAACCATAGATCTTGTCGTCGCATTAGGCATTCCCTGCCCTAACCGGATACTCATCCCCGTCCTAATTAACCGTAATGCCTTGGCCCGCGACCGCATTGCAGTTTATGAGTGCATAGGAAGATTGATCCATAGCATTACACCCAGTGAGCGTCGTCGCCGGATTGGCAGTCCCCGTCGGAGCACTTGATGGAATATCCGCATAGACATCAACATTGGTACTTGAACTCTCAGGAATCACGAAGGGATTCCCGGAGAACCCATACGTTTGACCCGAGATTACCACCCCTTGTGTTGTTCCAAACTGGGCACCATTAACGAGCAACTTTAAGTTTTGGAAGAATGGGGCATCGGCTTGGATCGACACATTATTTACCTGCACCCCGGTTGTTGGTTGAGTGATAAACGAATATGACCCAACCTCCACCGACGTTTGGCCAGGAGAATAATCTTGGTTGCCGAATGCGGAATTCTGAGAAACAGTCAATGGAGAATTCTGAATAGAGATTCCTTGCCCTTGCACGGTCTCATTGCAGGGTATCACGATGTAATCGAGTACCCCGGTGGCTTGGCATCCACCGAACGTCGTGGCAGCGCTTGCAGTACCAGATGCTGAAGTCGTCATGTCGGCATAGAGATTCACCACCACGTTTACATTTTCGCGGACAATGAATGGTTGGCCACTAATCGTATAGAGAACCCCTTGGTTAACCACCCTCTGCGTAACACCGTATTGCTGGCCGTTATCCAAGAAGATACGAAGGTTCTGAAGGTAATTCACGTTTGCAACGAAACGCATATAGTTTACCTGCGCACCCTCGCTTGTGGAGGTAGTAGAGAGCAAGTATGATCCTATTTTCACGGACGTTTCGCCGGGCCATGCAGTCACCACTCCCAATTCGGTATTCTGAGACACCGTAACTATCTCGCTCGACGTGGTATTCGAAGGTCCGATCACTATAAACGGAACGCCGTTGCTCGTGCCATTCTCATTGCCTACGGATACGGCGTAGGTATTCGGGATCACCTGAATCACGTTGGTCGCGACATCGCTGTTGCTAGTCAAATACGCGGGAACTGTGAAGTTGAGTGTTACGCCGTCGCTGGAGGAAAGGTTTGACGCGGCCAACATTCCATTCATGTACACGGCATTCCCCGACGCGAGAAACCCAGTACCTGTGAGTACGAGCTGTTGTCCGACTTGACCGCTTCCCCAATTGATCATTTTGAGCGTCGGTTGTCCTGCAGAAGCGGGAGAGATCGTCGGAGAATTGGGAGTATAGATGGGTGCAGGGGCGGAAGGGACAGGAGAAATTGGCGTCGGTGTCATATAGCTGCAACCGAAGAGCGAATTCAATTTCGATCGCGTTGCCCTCCCCGCGTAGCCTGTTCCGTTCTGGAGTCCATTGGGCGTAAGGATGTCGCTTGCATACTTCTGCTGGAAGCCCGTGACCGCAGAGGCGGTCTGGTCATCAAAGGCACCGTTTACAATGACCGATTCGCCATCTTTGGACAAGGCGGTCTGGAGTGCTGTGACATCAGCACCGGTGCTTCCTACCTCAAGATTGGTAGAAAAGGTGTGGCACCATGTGGCTGGAGAACCTCCTGACAAAGTGGCAACCTGTTGTTGCAACGACTGGAGCTGGGCTAAGAGCGAATGCACTTCGGCTTGCAACGATGCTGTCGTCACGATTTGTGCCGATGCGACGAACGGAAGCGCAAAGACGGCGATCAAGGAGGCCGTCAGGACCTTATGGTTTGTATTCATTTTTTATGGAGTTATTTGTTGGAGAAACACTTGGTAATCCGAGAAGAATGGGGATGATAGGACAGGAGGGTTCTCATTTTACGACCTTTTTAAGGTGTCCTTATCACATGAGGCGGGGTTGCTTAGCGATAACGTCATCATAATAAACCCAAGGAGTTTGTCAAACACCTGTGCTAGACGGGTACATAGGTAACACTTTGTGGTACTTGAACGTGTAGTTGATCGGGGGCAGGTATCCCAACGCCTGATGAGGCCTCCGGAAATTGTATTCCACCAGCCACTTGGTGAGGTTGCGGTTGAAGAGGATGAAGACGGAATTGACGAGTTTCAATCCACGCGCCCCGCACGGGGCGCGACTTGCGCGTCATGCGCCAAATTCTCGAAGTAGCAAATGTTTCAATCCACGCGCCCCGCACGGGGCGCGACTTTCTTGCTGGGAGTGCTCGCGAATATTCTCGGGTTTCAATCCACGCGCCCCGCACGGGGCGCGAC
>Ga0182014_10006320_pt1 | contig 12797 bp, 13 predicted proteins | sample 612S2DmetaG_FD_120489 | JGI IMG/M metagenome (GOLD analysis project Ga0182014, IMG submission 120489) | Permafrost microbial communities from Stordalen Mire, Sweden - 612S2D metaG | ecosystem: Environmental > Terrestrial > Soil > Wetlands > Permafrost | place: Sweden: Stordalen | collected... | reverse complement strand
GCCGCGCACCTTGGTTTCCGGCGCGTCCGGCATCAGCTTGCGGACGTGATCGTAGGGCGAGGCGTCGAGATTGAGTTCGTCGACCTGGTGCTGCGCGAAATATCCGACCGAGAGTTTGTCCGCCCGGGTGACGTGGCCGGAGAACGGCGCCAGCTTGCCCGCCAGCAGCTTGACCAGCGTCGATTTGCCGTTGCCGTTGGAGCCGAGCAGGGCGATGCGGTCGTCGGTGTCGATGCGCAAGGTGACGCGGTTGAGGACCGGGTTTTTCGGATCGTAGCCGACCGAAACATTGTCGACCGCGATGATCGGCGGCGACAGCGTCTTCTCGGGAACCGGAAATGAGAACTCGCGCACATCCTGCGTCACCAGCGCGGTGATGGGCTTCATACGTTCCAGCATCTTTACGCGGGACTGGGCCTGACGCGCCTTCGAGGCCTTGGCCTTGAAGCGGTCGACGAAGGCCTGCAGGCGCTTGCGCTCGTCGGCCTGCCGCTTGGCGTGCTTGGCGTCGAGCATTTCGCGCGTCGCGCGCTGCTCTTCGAACGAGGAGTAGGTTCCCTTGTACAGCGTCAGCTTGCCGCGATCGAGGTGCAGGATCTGGTCGACCGAGGTGTCGAGCAGGTCGCGGTCATGGCTGATGACGATCACGGTGCGCGGATAGTTCGCCAGATGGTCCTCGAGCCACAGCGTGCCCTCGAGATCGAGATAGTTGGTGGGCTCGTCGAGCAGCAACAGATCGGGGGCGGAGAACAGGGTTGCGGCGAGCGCCACCCGCATGCGCCAGCCGCCGGAAAACTCCTGGCAGGAGCGCGCCTGGTCGGCGGTCGAAAATCCCAGGCCGCTGAGGATCGCAGCCGCCCGGGCCGGCGCCGAATGGGCGTCGATATCGACGAGCCGGGTCTGGATTTCGGCGATCCGGTGCGGATCGTGGGCGGTATCGGCCTCCTGCAACAACGCATCGCGCTCGAGATCGGCCTTCAGCACCACGTCGATCAGGCTTTCCGGCCCGTTCGGGGCTTCCTGGGCAAGGCTGCCGACGCGCCAGCGCGGCGGAATGCTGATACTGCCGGTTTCGGTCGGCAATTCGCCGCGGATCGCGGCAAACAGCGTCGATTTGCCGACGCCGTTGCGGCCGACGAAGCCGACGCGCGCGCCCGGCACGATCTGGGCCGTGCCCTGATCGATCAAAAGCCGTCCGGCGATCCGGATCGAGATGTCGGTGATTGAAAGCATGCGGGGTTGTCACCGCTGCGGCTGTTAAACGCAACCCCCGTTCGCCAGCGGGACCACTGCCAAATGTTCTTCGTATGTTCTTGACTTCGGCAGGGAAAAGGTAGAAAATACCAAATTAGGAACCAAGGAACCTCAAGCATGGCTCTGAGCATAAAAGACGCCGAAACCGAACGCCTGGCTCGGAGTCTGGCGCACCTTACCGGCGAAAGCATCACGACGGCGACGAAACGCGCCATCGAGGAACGGCTGCGCCGGGTTGGCGGCCCATCCCGTAGAGCCGCGCTGCTGGAGGATATGGCCGAAATCCGTCGGCGCTGGAGTGAAATGCCGGTCGTGGACGACCGGACGCCGGAAGAAATTCTCGGATATGACGAGCACGGATTGCCACGCTGATGGTGATCGACACGTCGGCGATTGTAGCCATCGCTCTCAACGAGCCTGATGCGTCGGAGTTCGAAGTACGGATTGCCGATGACACGGTCCGCTTGATCTCCGCGGCAACCGTGCTCGAAGCGACGATGGTCATCGAGACGCGGCTGGGTGACGCTGGAGGGCGCGAATTTGACCTTTGGCTGCTCAGGATCGGTGCCGAGATCGTCGCTGTCGACGCCGAGCAGACCAACGCGGCGCGGCGCGCCTGGCGTCGCTACGGCAAGGGGTGTCACGCCGCCGGGCTGAATTACGGCGACTGCTTTTCCTACGCGCTCGCGGTGACTCGCAGCGAGCCGCTGCTGTTCAAGGGGGAGGACTTTGCAAGGACCGACGTCGATCGGGCAGGTAAAGAGGCGCCGCTTACCTGAGAGAATATACGGCAATCTTGCAGGGCGGATGGGTGGAGCGCAGCGATACCCCATCACGTGATGAGTTGAGCCAATGGCTCCTGCCTCTGCAATGATGGGTTTCGCAAGTGCTCAACCCATCCTATCTATTGCACTCATAGATTGTGCTGTCGTCATTTTTATGATTATGTTCCGGGACGCCATGTGGGCGTTATTGCAAGGAGCTCAAAATGATTGCGAGAAGCTTTTGCCTATCCCTCTTCTTTGTCGTGGCTGCCCAGTCTGGGTCGGCCCTCGCTTGCCAGCCCGCCGACACCTGCAAGGATATCGCCTGGTGTATGAACGATGGAAACGGCCGTGAATACGCTGCCCCCCTGCGCGATGCCGCGTCGAAGGGACAGGGTGACCAAGTAGGAGGCGATGCTTCCGCTTGCCAAAACAAGTACGGCGACCAGCACAACCCTCACGGTTGGAGTTCGGTGTCCGCGGGTTGCTCGAATCCCGATTTTGCCGCGATGGGCAAGAAAGCCCTCCAAGGGGAGGCTGCCTGCAATTAGCACTCAGTGATTGGTTGAGCCAATGGCTCCTGCCTGTGCAAGGATGGATTTCGCAAGTGCTCAACCCATCCTTGTATCAGCCGGATCGCTTATACTGGCACCGTTCCATGAGGAATGTTCCAGCCCGGGTGGCCGCCCGAGCTACCGACTGTCACCGAATTTCGCAATTCACCTCGTATCAGGCGGCGGCCCGTTTGGTTGGGCGGGAGGCTGGCGTTCTCTTCGGTGGCGGAAGCAGCAGGTCGGCCGGGATATGGAAACGGGCGCGCAACCTCTGCACCATGCCCATGCTCAGTTCCTTCTTTCCTTGCAGGACTTCACTGACGCGGCTCGGTGTTCCCAGGATCGGCACCATGTCCGCGCGGGTGAGACCGTGTTGATCCATCAGATGGCGGATCAGATCCGCCGTCCTCGGTGGCCGGCGCGGCCATTTGGTTTCCTCATAGGCTGCGATCAGGCGCGCTTGCGCCTGGAGCCGGGCCATGTCGGCGGCGTCGTCCGACTGCCACAGCCGCTCGACAAGAGCGCGGCGCGCACGAGCTCCGCATCGCTATCGATCAGGATCAGGGTTGCGTCCATCACACGGTCTCCGCGTCTATGCCGTCGTATTCGCCATGGGTGCCGAAGAACCGGATCGCCACGGCGCCTGCCCGATATTGGAGGGCCGCAACCAGGCGATAGTCGTTACCCTTGATGTTGAAGACGACCCGGCCTGCCCTTGCGACCCGCGCTTCCTTTCAGGGGGTCTCGCTCAACTGGTTTTGCCGAGAAAACATGTCAACGCCGCGCGCGGTAGCGAAGTCCCACTGTAACTGTTGGTAAAAGTCTCTGAAGCGACAGGGCAAAACTGGGTCACGGACTGCTGCTTCTTTGATGGTCCGGAGCCGCCTGTATTGATATAGCGTCGGTTGTGGACATTTTGGCGATGCTATTGTGTCCCAATAGTCGTCGTTTTCAAATCGTAGCACGATCTTCGGCGAAGCAAACGCTTTACCCAATCTGAGGTCGCTATAAATATGCTCCTGCGTTGAATTTTGGCGCAATACGCCGTCCACTATCCAAAATAGTGTTCGATAGGAGTAGAGCCGTTGGCGTAGTGGCGCGATCGTTTGATCAATGGTTTTGCGCTGATCTATGTCCATCGCTCGTTGTTCGGCCCAGTATTGATCTGCTGGAACCTTGATGCGCTTGAGTGACCTGTTTTCTATATAGCGAACGACACGGTGATCCTTGGAATACTCCGACCACCTGCCGTGTACCTTCTGGTGGCGCATCTCTCCTATGAAAGCCATTTCTTTAGCAGAAAACTGGCTGAGTAAGTCGATGATGGCTTGGATGTAGCATTTGACGGTTCTTAAATAAAAGAGCGCAGCCGTGTGATTTAGCTGTTCTGCTGTTTTCTGAAGTTGGATAAGCCGCATTTCGCTGCCCTCACATGCATCCATCAGCCCGCTTACGTAGATCGTGAAGATGCGATTTCGAAGCTCGCCTTGGTTGTCCAAGTTTCTGTCGATCAGAACGGGTATCCACGAACCAGAAACGCTGGTAGCGGCGCCGATCAACAGTTGGACCTGGTTGGCAAGTGCCAATTCTGCAGAAACCTTCACCACGTTTAGCCCCCAAAAGCGTGATTGAAGCACACGCATAGGATGTCAGTCGAGTATTTTGAATGCCTCACTCTCTCAGGGCGAGCGACACGTCCGCAAACAAAAAGACTCACTCTCTTCAGGCGGGTGTCCCCAGCGGTCGATGGCGCTTATCGGGATGGAGGACGTGCTTGTCCTTCAATGTAGCCAGGCAGTCCATCATCTGGTGCCACAACTTCGACAGGGACGCCGAGATCTGCTATGAAACCCACCGTGCAGGCGGACGGTCCAATGGCGATTGTCTGCCCAATTATCCAGGGAGCATACGCGATCTGATGTGGTGCTGCGGCGGAAAAGGTTACTCTCGCTCCAATGGGTGAAGAAGGCATCAGTACCGTCATTAAATCAGCGCCGACGCTGGGAATTTTGGCTGAAGCTTCCCTGATGGTGGTTGCAAATGCGTTTTCCACCAGCGCTGGCGCAGTTAATGCACCTTTGCCGACTGCATTCAAACGGTCGATGAGTCCCTTTCGTAGGCCGATGTCGCGGGAGACGTGCCCTCCAGTATCAAAAACCTGGAGCGATAGAGTCTGAAGCCAATTCCGGGGCTTGCGACTGACATATATTTTGTCGGAATCTTCGAGTTTGACGATTTCAACTGTTATAGGCCGCACGACAGGCTTTCCCTTGTACCACTGCCATCCCGAGATATTTAGTGCCAACGGATACTTCGATCTCTTTGGGTCTAGCGAAGAAACGACTTTCTGAAGTTCGTGGACAAGCCCTTTAGTCAACAACCCGATGTCAGCTTTGTTCGGTCTTGTCCTGCTTTGATCGAACGCAATTCCACCAACGAGCGGAGCCCCGCGAAAGCTCTGTGCTATCCACTGATCGGTAGGAATGCCGTCCAGATAAGCCAGGCCGGTATATCCAACGCAAACAAGCGCATCTCTCGATCGGCATATGACGGTTTTAGGGGCGAGTTGGTCATGTATCCGAGCGCCAGCGGTCACAAGCCTATCGCTGACTTGCAGAACATAGTTTCGACAGATCGCAGTTAGAATTTGGGTCAACAGAGCGATCCAAAGGCGAGAGTTGAACACTCCTGAGAGCGATTGTCCAATCCATCTCCGCCCCGTTAAGGGAAGTGAAGTGATCTTGCGATCCGCCACTACGAATTACGGTGATAGTGCACTCAATTGAACTCAATTGACCTGTCGCGCTTTCGCAAACATCATGTCGCGTATCCCGCCCCACGCGCATCTCGTTGACCCGCTTGACCCGGCTGCGAGGCCTGCCGACGCCCCCGCGCACTTGCGCGCAAAATCTAATTTCCTGAACCGGATCAACGTGATTTGGGCTGTCCAGTCCCTCCCGAAAAAATATTCTGGTTTTCCGAAGCCCCAAATCAGTTGTATATCCGCCGCCATCCACCCCACTTGGGGCGTATCGCGATCGTCACGGACGCGGGGTTGGATGCGGTGGACGCGAGCGGCGCGACTGACGAGCGCGCTCGGCTTGCGGACGGCAAAGCCGTGTGGTCCTGACACCCCGACGCTGGTGTCAAGTCGGCGGATTAATCCGCCGGCGATGGTGGCAAGAAAGCCCGGTCGCCAGGGAGAGCGCGGAATAAGCCGTAAACCATTGCGTGGGGATGCCGGGCGATTCCGGTGAACTCGCTGTGAATACTCGTGTGCATTTTTACTACCATTTCGCACACGAGGCTGCGGGTGCACTGGGCACCCGGCATTCCCCACGCCCTCTCTGGGGGCGGAGATTTCCTGCACAACCCGGGCGCCATGCGTCGCGGGATCGCTGCCTGGCGTTTGGAGCATCGTTTTAATGGACAGGCATTCGCTCATCACGCGCCCGAAGCGCGCCTGGCCCTGCCATCTCTTGTTTTTCCGATTATTGCCGTTCCCGACATCGAGAGCTGTGCTGTGGCTCAGCGGTCCGACCCGGTCTCGATCTCGCCGGTTCGCTAGTTCGGCATCCTGCGGCGGTCGTCGCTGTCGCGCCGGCGCAATTCGTCCATCAGATGCTGGAGACGGGGTGCAAGCCGCGATGTTTCCGGGCGCAGGTTCTGCTGCAGCCGTTCGCCCACGGCTTCAATGATCGACCGACTCGTCTTGCGATCGATCGTTTCGGGGCTGTCGCTGTGCTGGCCGTTCATGACGGGTTCCGCCTTGTGTTCATCTCTATGATCTGTTGCGGGATCAAGTCGGGGGAGTGAAAATTGTTTCAACTTGGAATTGGTTTGCATGGCTTTTAGGTAAAAATTGCATGAACGGCGCTGACGGCGACGCCGGTCCCACAGCGAAAAGCCCCGGCGCCAGGGCGCCGGGGCTTTCAAGAGGTCAGGACGGTGACGAGGGAACTCAGTAGCAGCGGTTTACCAGGCGCCAACGCGGTCCCCACGGCGTCGGAACCAGCTGCCGTACATAGCAGCCGCCATAGCCATAGGCCGGGCCGCCAACGAAGAAGCGGGGACCGCCCCAGCCGTGATGCCAGCCGCCGTGCCATCCCCCGTGCCCGCCGCCCCAGGCGGAGGCGGAGGCGGAGGTGGGCGCCAGCGCGGCCGCGGCGAGCGAGGCCGCGGCAATTGCAACAAGCGAGAATTTGCGAAACATGGTCGTCTCCTCATGGTTTGGCACCACAGGCGCCATCGGTGAAGCTACCGCCGGGTACGCCCCCAAGCGGGCGGGGCGTTCGGTCGATGGCAACCTTGCGCCGGCGAAGTTGAACGAAACCGGGACGGGCGCTTCAGAGAGGGTTCATCTTCGTGAAATTGTCGAAATTCCTGCCCGCCGGCGGTGGCCGCTGCGACATTCCGCCTGATCGCTTGCCGTCCGGCGGCGGCGCCGATATAAGCCCCGCAACTCCCCTCAGCCCTGCAAGGACGAAATCATGGCGATTGAACGCACCTTTTCGATTATCAAGCCCGACGCGACCGCGCGCAATCTGACCGGCGCGATCAATGCGCTGATCGAGAAGGCGGGGCTGCGCATCGTCGCCCAGAAGCGGATTCGCATGACGCGGGAGCAGGCCGAAACCTTCTATGCCGTCCACAAGGCGCGCCCGTTCTTCGGCGAACTGGTGGATTTCATGATTTCGGGTCCGGTGGTGGTTCAGGTTCTCGAAGGCGAAAACGCGGTTCTCAAGCATCGCGACGTGATGGGCGCGACCGATCCGTCGAAGGCGGCGGAAGGCACCATCCGCAAGCTGCACGCCAACTCGATCGGTGAAAACTCGGTGCATGGTTCCGACGCCGCGGAGACGGCGGCCATCGAGATCGCCCAGTTCTTCTCGGGCAACGAGATCGTCGGTTGATCGACGCCGGCGCCGGCGCGCGACCCGGCGGAAGCTAGAGCGTTTTCGAGCGAAGTGGAAACCGGTTCGCGTTAAGAAAACGCGTCAAATCAAGATCTAGAGCCCCGCTTCGATTCCATCGAAGCGGAAAAGGCTCTAGCCGCGGGGAATGCGGCCGCTGGCGCCAAGGGGGTAGGCTGTGAACTGGCTGTTGCAGGTCGTCGATCCCGCGAACATCGATGCGTTTTTCGGGCAGGTTCGAACAGACATGCAGACGCCGGCGTTCTGGCTGGCGGTCGGCAAGATCATCTGGATCAACGTGCTGTTGTCCGGCGACAACGCGCTGGTGATCGCGATGGCCTGCCGTGGTCTTGCGCCACGGCTGCGGCTGTGGGGGATGGTGATCGGCGCCGGCATCGCGGTGGTGCTGCTGATCGCCTTTACCGGCATCGTCGCCAGGCTGATGGTGCTGCCTTACCTGAAGCTGGTTGGCGGACTAGCGCTGCTGGTGATCGCGGCCAAGCTTCTGGTTCCCGAAGACGAAGGCGACGACGTCACCGCCGGCACCAGCCTGTGGCATGCGATCCGGATTGTCGTGATCGCCGACATCGTCATGAGCCTGGACAACGTCATCGCGGTCGCCGCCGCCGCCAACGGACAGCTGCCGCTGTTGATCCTCGGTCTCGCCATCAGCATTCCCATGATCATCGCCGGCGCGGCGCTGATCATGCTGGTGCTCGACCGGTTTCCGATTCTGGTCTGGCTGGGCGCGACGCTGCTCGGATGGATCGCCGGTGACGTGATCGCGACCGATCCGGCGGTGCAGCCGTTGCTGACGCGGCTGCTCGACGGCCAGATATCGCTCAATCGCGACGCCACTTCGGCGATTTTCGGCGTCGCGCCGCACTTCAGCCTGGACGGAGATCTGGCGGAATATGTCTGCTCGATCCTGGGGGCGGTCACGGTGCTGATCGTTGGATCGATCTGGCGGAAGCGCAAGCTGCGTGAGCTCGAACATCTGGCGCTGCCCGACGCCGTCGAAGCGGCTCAGCCGGCCGATCAGCCTTAAACACGGCCCCGCCGACCGCCGTCGTCTCCGATTTCCGTATTACTACGGGATGGAAAAATGAAACGGAATTAACCCGGTGAAAGGCGCGCGGTGACACGTTGAGCGGTCAGATTCTGACTGTGTCGTGGTCAAGGGTATGCGCTCTTCGATCGGACTCGGCATCTCGACACACCGGGCGGCTTAGATCAGCGACATGTCGGATATCGGTCAGCAATCAAGGGGACTGCACCGCCGGCTCAGCGCCGGGCTGGACGCCCTGGCGCGTCCGATCGGGCGGCATGGCAGCGCCCTGATCGGCATTTTCGCCATTGCATTGGTGTGGTCCGGGACCCTCTACAGCATTTCCGAGGAGCGGACGCGGACCGAGCGGGCCGCGCTGCAGAACAACGCCAATCTGACCCGCGCGTTCGAGGAGCAGATCATCCGGTCGATCAAGGCCGCGGATCAGACCCTGCTCTACGTCCGCGACTCCTACGCCAAGGATCCCGCCAATTTCGACATGTCGCTGTGGTCGAAGAACAGCCAGTTTCTCACCGACTTCTCGTTTCAGGTGGTGGTGATCGACAAGAACGGCATCATGCTGACGAGCAATCTCGACCAGAACATGAAAGGGCTGGACCTTCACGACCGGGAGCATTTCGAGGTTCACGCCGAGGGCAGCAAGGACTTTCTCTTCATCAGCAAACCGATCTTCGGGCGGGTCTCGAACAAGTGGTCGATTCAACTGACGCGCCGCGTCATCGCGCAGGACGGCTCGTTCGGCGGGGTCGTCGTCGTCTCGCTCGATCCCGACTATCTTTCGCGGTTTTATGATTCCGTCGACATCGGCAAGAAAGGCTCCATCACCCTGGTCGGCCTCGACGGCATCATTCGCGCCCGCGGCGCGATCGGTCCGGCCGGCATCGGTACGTCGGTCGCGGGCAGTCCGGTGATGCTGGGTGTTGCACAGAAAACCAGTGGTTCCTACACCGGCCGAAGCCAGATTGACGGCATCGAGCGGATTTTCTCGTTTCGGAAGGTGAGGGATTATCCGCTCGTCGTCGTTGTCGGTCAGGCCTCCGAGGAGATCTTCGCCGCTTACCGGCACGACCGCGACCGGGATCTGATCGCCGCGGCACTGCTGAGCCTCATCATTGCTGTGGTTTCCGCCCTGATCATCCGCTATCAGGCCGGACTGGCGAAATCCCGCGATGCGGCCGAAGCCGGCACGCGCGCCCGCTCGGAGTTCCTGGCGATGATGAGCCACGAGATTCGAACGCCGATGAACGGGGTGATCGGGATGGCCGATCTGCTCGCCGCCGGCGATCTTCCCGCCGAGCAGAAAAAGATCGCCACGACGCTGAGAGAATCGGCCGATTACCTGCTGCAGATATTGAACGACGTTCTCGACTTCTCGAAGCTCGACGCCGACAGGATGGAGATCGAGCATGTCGAATTCGGGCTTCACCGCGCGGTTTCGGCCACCATCGATCCCCTGATGCCGCGCGCGAAAGAGAAGGGTCTGCTGCTCACCGCGAAGATAGGGCCCGGTGTTCCCGAATTCGTCGTCGGCGATCCGGCCCGGCTTCGTCAGGTGCTGTTCAATCTGGTCGGCAATGCACTCAAGTTCACCCAGTCGGGCGCGGTCGGCGTCGAAGTCGCAGCCGAAACCGCGGACGCCGCGCAGATTCGCCTGAACTTCAAGGTCACCGATACCGGCGTCGGCATTCCCGGTGACGCGATTGGCCTTTTGTTTCGCGAATTCTCGCAAGTCGACAGCTCGATCTCGCGTCGGTTCGGCGGAACCGGGCTCGGGCTGGCGATTTGCAAGCGCCTGGTCGCGGGCATGGGGGGCGATATCTCCGTCGAGAGCACCATTGGCGAGGGCAGCCAGTTCAAATTCTCGGTGCTGGTCAAGCCAAGACCGGAATCGGAAGCAGAGTCTTTGCCGGCATCGCAAGCGCCGAGTATCGCGCCCGGGCCTGCGCCGCAACCGGCCGCCACGGAAGAAATCGTTCCGCTGAGGATATTGGTGGCGGAGGATAATCTGACCAACCAATTCGTGATCCGGAAGCTGCTCGAGAAACTCGGCTACAGGCCGGACGTAGTCGAGAACGGGGTGCAGGCGGTGGCCGCGGTCCAGAGCACGCCGTACGACCTGATCCTGATGGATATGATGATGCCCGAGATGGACGGCCTGGCCGCCACGCGCACGATCCGGCGGCTGCCGTCGGTCGCCCACGACATCTACATCATTGCGCTGACGGCGAACGCGGCCAATGAGGATCAGCTGGCCTGTCTTGCCGCCGGCATGAACGATTTTGTCACGAAGCCCGTGACGGGCGCCCGGCTCAGCGCGGCGCTGCTCCGCGCCAGGTCCGTGGCCCAGCAGGAAAGAGCGATCGCATGAGCGCGCCATTCTCGTTCGATGAGGCGATTTTCAAGCTGCTCGGCGACGAACTCGGAGACGATTACGCCATCGAAGTGCTGCAGGCATTCCTGGCGGACACGGCCGACAAGATGGCAAATCTGGCAGTCAACGGCCACGATCGCGAACTGGTGAAGCGGGAAGCGCACTCGGTCAAGGGCTCCGCGGCGACCTTCGGCTTCAATGATCTGTCGCGGCTGGCCAGGGAACTGGAACGTGGCGCCCAGACCATCACGGCGGAGCAATTGGAAGCCTCGGTCCGCGAGTTGCGGCAGGTGTTCGAGGCGACGAAGCAGTTCGCCGAGACGAATCTGCTGCATGCTGGCCCGGCAGCCGCAAGGTGACGGCGCGCGGATCGTCGGTAGAGTCGCCGCGGTCGCAGGCAGCTACCGCCTGACGATCGACCCGGTGCGGCCGACCAGCCGCGCCAGCTGTTTGAAGCGGCTGCCGACGCGATCGGCGACCAGATCGACCAGCCTGTGCTCGAATACCAGCATCAGCTTGCGCTCCTGGCTTCGAAAATGCGTCGCCGGCAGCACGCCCGGTCGTGCCGCCGATATCAGATGGGCGACGCGAAAGGCGGCGCCGAGCAGGCGGGCACGCTCGATCATCGCCGGCGGCACCAGCGCCCTGATCTGCATCGGCGGCTCATTCTGCTCGCTCAGGCCGGCATAGCGGTAGAAAACCGACAGCGCGACGAACGCGCGGCCTTGATGGCTGATCGAGCCGAAATTGCCGTTGGTGATGAGATTGAGCGTTTCCTCGCCGCGATGGTCGGGATGCACCCGCCATCCGATGTCCGACAACAGGCAGGCGGCGTGGCGCAGCCGGCGGTCTTCGTCGGTCTCGCGCAACTTGACCACCCGCACCAGACGGTCGGTCCATTCGATCAGTTCCTTGGCATGGCGCGCGGATCGCGACAACAGCTCGTTCAGCGTCTGCGCGGCGCAGATCAATCCATCCTTGGATCGCTCGGCCTCCGGCAGCTTTTCATACAACAGGCCTTCGCGCACCCCGAAGGTCGAAAACACGATGGTCTTGGGCTGGGCGACCCGGATGATGTATTCGAGTACCAGGGCCGCATAGGTCAACAGCGGCCGCCGCGCATCGGCGACGGCTTCGATGTTGGCCAGCATGTTGGCCGAGGCGAGCCGGCGCAGGCGCTGGGCGAAATCGAGCGCTTCCTGCGCCGGTATCGAGTAGCCGTGCATCACCCCCAGCGGATACTCGCTCTGGATGATGTGGATGCGGGCCAGCGCCCGCCACGTGCCTCCGACCGCGTAGAAGGTGCGGCCGCGGCCGGCCTTCAGCTGGGCCACGCCGGAAAGCTCGGTCCTGACGATGCGCTCGGCGCGTTTGAGCGATTTATGCGACAGGTCCTGCAGCGCCAGGCTTCCGAGCGGCAGCGTCACGCCGCTGCGAACGCGGTTGGCGCGCACGTCGATCAACTCCAGCGAGCCGCCGCCGAGATCACCGACGATGCCGTCCGGCCTGTGGACGCCCGACACCACGCCGAGCGCGGACAGTTTGGCCTCGCGCGGTCCGGAGAGGATTTCGATCCCGACGCCGCAGATGCGTTCGGCCCGGGTGATGAAATCCGGCCCGTTGCTGGCATCGCGGCAGGCGGCGGTGGCGATCGCGTGCACGCGGCCGACCCTCATCACCCGGCACAGCGCGCGAAAGCGACGCAACGACGTCAAGGCCTTGGCGACGGCGTCCGGCGGCAGCAGGCCGGTGGTCTGGACCTCGCGGCCGAGCCCGCACAGCGCCTTCTCGTTGAAGATCGTGATCAGGCTGCGCGCCATCTTCTCATAGACGACGAGGCGCACCGAGTTCGAGCCGATATCGATGACCGCG
>Ga0182014_10006319_pt1 | contig 12797 bp, 12 predicted proteins | sample 612S2DmetaG_FD_120489 | JGI IMG/M metagenome (GOLD analysis project Ga0182014, IMG submission 120489) | Permafrost microbial communities from Stordalen Mire, Sweden - 612S2D metaG | ecosystem: Environmental > Terrestrial > Soil > Wetlands > Permafrost | place: Sweden: Stordalen | collected... | reverse complement strand
GTCGGCGGACTTGTCGTAGATCGGGGCGCGACGTTGCAGGATGTCCTGCAACTGCGTGGCGTTGAAAATCTCGTTTTCGCGCGCGGCGCGCCAGATTTCCTCGGCGAGAGTCAGCGCGGCGCGACCGTCGCCGTCGGCCATCCGCACCAGCACGGCGCGCGCCTCGGCATCGAGCGGCAGCTTCTTGCCCTCGACGGCTTCGGCATGGAGATAGAGTTTTTCGATCGCCGCGGCATCGAGCGAATGGAACACCAGCACGCGCGCGCGCGACAGCAACGCCGCGTTGAGCTCGAACGAGGGATTTTCCGTGGTGGCGCCGACCAGCACCACGGTACCGTCTTCCATCACGGGCAGAAACGAATCCTGCTGCGCGCGGTTGAACCGGTGCACCTCGTCGACGAACAACAGCGTGCCCTTGCCGGTCTCGCGCCGGGCGCGCGCCGCGTCGAATACCTTCTTCAGGTCGGCGACGCCGGAAAACACCGCCGATATCTGCTCGAAATGCAGTTCGGTGGCATCGGCCAGAAGCCGCGCCACCGTGGTCTTGCCGGTGCCCGGCGGTCCCCAGAACACCAGCGAGCCCAGGGTGCGCGTCGCCAGCATCCGCGTCAGCGCGCCGTCGGGGCCGAGAATGTGATCCTGGCCGACCACTTCCGACAGCGCACGCGGGCGCAGCCGGTCCGGAAGCGGATGCGGGGCATCCTGCTCCATGCCTGCGGCAGCGAACAGGTTGGCAGCTTCGCGTGGTCGCTTCGGGCTCATCCGCCGAGCGTGACGTTGATCTGCTGGCCGCCGCGCACCACGGTGATGCGCCAGACCCGCGCGGACTCGCGCGTCGCCTTTTCGAGATCGCTGGTCTTGACGATCTTCTGGCTGTTGACGGCGGTGATGATGTCGCCCTTCTGGAAGCCGACGCCGGCAGCGGCGGCGCCATCGGCGAGGTCCGTGATCACGACGCCTTCGGCGTCCGAATCCAGATGCAGCTCGTCGGCCACCGCGGGCGAGATATTCGCCACCTTCGCGCCCTGGAACGGTGAGCGCCCGGTCAGGACGATTTCGTTGCGGCCGCCATCGGGCGCGACTTCGAGCGGTACCGTCAGCTTCACGGTTTTGCCGGCCCGCAGCACGTCGATCTGCGCCGTGCCGCCGAGCGGACGGGTGGCAAAGCGGTAGTCGAAGGCATTGGGGTCATCGATCGCCTGGCCGTCGATCGCGGCGATCAGATCGGACGGCTTCAGCCCTGCCCGCGCCGCCGGGCTATTTGAGACGACACTGGCGACCAGCGCGCCGGTCGGCAGCCGCAGCCCCAGCGAGTCCGCGATCTCGGGCGTCACCGCCTGCAGCTTGGCGCCGAGCCACGGCCGCTTGACGGCCTTGCCCCCGCTCTTGGCGGACGCGACCACGACCCGCACCATGTTGGCCGGGATCGCAAAGCCGATGCCCTGCGATCCGCCGGAGCGCGAGAAGATCGCGGTATTGATGCCGGCGAGCTTGCCGGTCATGTCGACCAGCGCGCCGCCGGAATTGCCGGGGTTGATCGCGGCATCGGTCTGAATGAAGAACTGGTAGTCGGTGATGCCTACTTGCGTGCGCGCCAGCGCCGAAATGATGCCGTGGGTGACGGTCTGACCGACGCCGAAGGGATTGCCGATCGCGATCACGACATCGCCGACCTGCAACTCGTCAGAATTGGCGAAATCCAGCGTGGGGAATTTCTCGTGCACGCCCTTGAGCTGCAGCACCGCCAGATCGCTGCGGGGATCCTTGAGCACGATCTCGGCCTCGAACTCCCGCTTGTCGGAGAGCGATACCTTGACCTCGTCGGCCCCCTCGATGACGTGGACGTTGGTCACGACCAGCCCCGAGGGGTCCACCATCACGCCCGAGCCCAGCGAACGCTGCATCTGCTCCGGCTGCTGGCCGGGCACGCCGAAGAAGCGGCGGAAGACCGGATCGTCGAGCAAGGGATTGTGATCCCGCACCACCTTGGCGGCGTAGACGTTGACCACCGCCGGCTGCACCCGCTGCACGATCGGCGCGTAGGACAACCGGATTTCCGCCGACGAGGCCGGCACGCGGCGGTCCTGGGCGGAGGCCGGCCACGCGGCGAGCAGGACGAGCAAGGTCGTAAAAAGGCGAACCACGATCATGTAAAGATTCCCAGGGATTTGAGCGTCGAATATAGGCATCCCGGCCTGCAAATAGAAGTCATCGGACGCCTCGACAACGCCCGATATGGCCCGATTCGGGCCCGCTGGTGGCCGAAACGCAGGGGACATCGGCTTCAAAACTTGCTATCCGGCCATGAAACCGGAGCTGCCGTCGCGAAACCCGCCGACCGCCTGCCGGGCAACAGGAGAACCGCCGAATGAAGGCCGTCGGATACAGGAAATCGCTCCCCATCAATGACGCCAGTTCGCTGGTCGATTTCGAGACCGCCAAGCCCGAACCGAAGGGCCGCGACATCCGCGTCGCCGTGAGGGCGATTTCGGCCAATCCGGTCGACTACAAGGTACGCAAGCGCGCCGTGCCCCCCGAAGGCGAGACCAAGATTTTGGGCTATGACGCCGCCGGCATCGTCGACGCCGTCGGTCCCGACGTCACCCTGTTCAAGCCCGGCGACGAGGTGTTCTATGCCGGCTCGATCCTGCGCCAGGGCACCAACTCCGAATTTCATCTGGTCGACGAGCGCATCGTCGGCCGCAAGCCGAAGACGCTGTCGTTCGCGCAAGCTGCGGCCCTGCCGCTGACCTCGATCACCGCATGGGAACTGCTGTTCGACCGCCTCGGCGCGGTGCCGGGCAAGAGCGTCGATCCGCGCACGCTGCTGATAACAGGCGGCGCCGGCGGCGTCGGCTCGATCCTGATCCAGCTTGCCCGCCGCCTCACCGGCCTGACGGTGGTCGCCACCGCATCGCGGCCGGAATCGCAAAAATGGTGCCTCGACCTCGGCGCCCATGCCGTGATCGATCATGCCCAGCCGATGAAGCAGCAGATCGAGCAACTGAAACTGCCGCCGGTCGGCCTGATCGCCAGCCTCACCAACACCGAGCAGCACTACAAGACGCTCGCCGATATCATCGCGCCGCAGGGGAAATTCGGATTGATCGACGACCCCGCCGAATTCAGCATCAGCGTATTCAAGGGCAAGGCCGGCTCGATCCACTGGGAATCCATGTTCACGCGCTCCTCGTTCCAGACCGCGGACATGATCGCGCAGCATCATCTGCTCAACGAGGTCGCCGACCTCATCGACAAGAGCGTGCTGCGCACCACGCTCGACCAGAGCTTTGGGACCATCAACGCGGCGAACCTGAAGCGCGCGCATGCGCTGCTGGAATCCGGCAAGTCGCGCGGCAAGATCGTGCTGGAGGGGTGGTAGAGTCTAGGCCCCAACGCGTAGGGTGGGTTAGCGCAGCGTAACCCACCAATTCTGGTCACCAGCATGTACCGATGATGGTGGGTTACGCCTTCGGCTAACCCACCCTACAGTCTCTTGGCCAAGCCAGAGTAAGAAATGCCACCAATCGATAAGCACGCATCTCGTATTTGGAGAGGCCGCATCAGGGACATCCTGAATAAGGATTGGGATCCGATAGGAGGATGTCCTGCTGATGAATACGACGGCTATGTTGGCAAGGTAGCCGCCATGATGCGCGACGATGCGACTGACGACCAGCTTACGGAATATCTCAGGTGGGCAGAAGCAGTTCACATGGGACTTGGTCAGTTCGACACTGAACGTGCTCGCAGGGTCATTGCGTTACTGAGAGCCTTAGGGCCTCCCTAGGAAAATCCTGAGTCTATCAGCGACAACATAGCCCATAAAAAAAGCGGCGCCGAGGCGCCGCTTTCCAAAACCAATGTCAGGCCACCCTGATCTGCCGATGATGGTGGGTTACGCCTTCGGCTAACCCACCCTACGGTCCTGCAGGCTCGATGCCCAAAATGAGCGACAGGGCCGACAGCAACCGGTCAATTTGCGCGTCCGAGCCCACGGTGATCCGCAGATAGTCCGAGATGCGGGGAGCGGGAAATTGGCGGACGATCACCGCCTGTTGGCGCAATGCTGTGGCCAGTGCCGCGCCCTGATGCGCCGGATGACGCGCGAAGACGAAGTTGGCGGAGGACGGCAGCACTTCGAAGCCAAGCCGCTCCAGTCCGCGGTTCAGCCGCTCCCGGCCTTCGATCACGCGAAGCCGGCTCTGCTGAAAATAGGCTTCGTCCTCCAGCGAGGCGATGGCGCCGGCCTGGGCGGGCCGGCCCAGCGGATACGAGTTGAAGCTGTCCTTCACCCGGGTGAGCGCCTCGATCAGGTCGGCGTCGCCGATCGCATAGCCGACTCGCAGCCCGGCCAAGGCCCGGGACTTGGACATGGTTTGAACGACCAACAGGTTCGGGTGGGAGGCGACCAGCGGAATCGCGGTCTCGGCGCCGAAATCGACATAGGCCTCGTCGATCACCACGGGAGCGTCAGGATGTTGCTCCAGCAGGGTCACGATCTCGGCCCGCGACAACGCAATCCCCGTTGGCGCGTTGGGATTGGGCAGGATGAGCGCGCCGGCCGGCCGGCGATAGTCGGCCACGCGGATTTGCATGGCCGGATCGAGCGGCACGGCCTCGTAGGCGATGCCGAACAGGCGGCAATAGACCGGGTAGAAACTGTAGGTGATGTCCGGGAACAGCAACGGCGCGTCATGCTTCAGCAGCGCGGCGAAGGCGTGCGCCAGCACCTCGTCCGAGCCGTTGCCGACGAACACCTGCTCGGGCCGCACCTGGTGGTAGGCGGCCAAGGCAGCCCGCAGCGCTGACGCCTGCGGGTCCGGATAGAGCCGCAGCGTATCAGCCGCCTCTCCGCGGATCGCTTCCAGCGCGCGCGGCGAAGGACCAAGCGGATTTTCATTGGTATTGAGCTTGACCAGCTCCGCCATGCGGGGCTGTTCGCCCGGTACATAGGGCTTCAAGTCGCGCGTCAAGCTGCTCCAGAACCGGCTCATGTTTCTGTCCAGATCCCTGCAATCCTCGGGCGCCGGGCCAGTGCGATCCACCGCACCTTGAGCGCCTCGGCATACTCCGGCGAGTCATACCATTCGCGCAGGCGCTGCATCGAGGGAAATTCTATTCTGACGCCTCACGCGATGGTCTGGACGATGCCGCCCTCGGCGCGCAAGGCCGCGCCGTTGGTCGCGGAGGCCTGTTTCGACGCGACATAGACCACCATGTTGGCGATCTCCTCGACGCTGGCAAACCGCTGCAGCAGCGAGGTCGGCCTGAACTTTCTGATGAATTGCGACGCCGCCTCCTCCACCGACTGGCCGCTTTGTTTGGCCAGATCCTTAACGAAGGTCTCGACCCCTTCCGACATCGTCGGCCCCGGTAGCACCGAATTGACGGTCACGGCGGTGCCGCGCGTCATTTCCGCAAGCCCGCGCGACACCGCGAGCTGCGCGGTCTTGGTGGTGCCGTAATGGATCATTTCCTTCGGGATATTCAGCGCCGATTCCGAGGAGATGAAGACGATGCGGCCCCAGTTGCGCTTCAGCATCGCGGGTAAGTAAGCGCGCGACAGCCGCACGCCCGACATCACATTGACCTCGAAGAAGCGGCTCCAGTCGTCGTCGGGAATATCGAAGAACCCCCTGGGCTCAAAAATCCCGGCATTGTTGACGAGGATGTCGACCTCCGGCAGATCAGCCACCAGCGTGTTGCATCCGTCCGCGGTCGAAACGTCGGCGGCAACGCCGCGGACCTTCGCTCCCGGCACCGCGCTTGCGATCGCCGCGGCGGCGGTGTCGACCTTGGCTTGCGTCCGGCCGTTGACCACGACATCGGCGCCCGCCGAGGCGAGGCCTCTGGCGATGGCATGCCCGATGCCGGAGGTCGAGCCCGTCACCAGCGCCGTTTTTCCCTTGAGATCGATCTTCATGAGATATCTCCATCCGCGTTCACGGAGATATCGGGAGCGAAGGACGCGATCGCAACCGCCGCCGGTTCATGGCGGATGCCCAACAAAAAAGCGGCGCCTAAGGCGCCGCTTTTGAAGAGAAACCCGTGAAGCGGGCTTTACGCGGCTTCCGCGGCCTTTTCCTGCACCGGGCCGGAATCGAGGCCCTTGGCGTCGACGTCGCGATCGACGAATTCGATCACCGCCATCGGGGCGTTGTCGCCGTAGCGGAAGCCCGCCTTGATGATGCGGGTATAGCCGCCCTGGCGGTCCTTGTAGCGGGTGGCGATGACGTCGAACAGCTTCTTGACCTGATCCTGGTCGCGCATCTCGGAGATCGCCTGGCGGCGCATGGACAGACCGCCCTTCTTGCCGAGCGTGACCAGCTTCTCGACGATCGGCCGCAGTTCCTTGGCCTTCGGCAGCGTGGTGACGATCTGCTCGTGCTTGATCAGCGCCGCGCACATGTTGGCGAACATCGCCTTGCGATGCTCGGCGGTGCGGTTGAGCTTCCGGTGAACCTTGCCGTGACGCATGTTATATTCCTCGATACTTGTTCGGTCGCGACGGCTCGTCGGACACGTTGCTCAGGTGGGCTGCCTGCGTTCGCCCAGTCATTCCGGGGCGCGCGATAGCGCGAACCCGGAATCTCGAGATTCCGGATCGCCGCTTCGCGACGTCCGGAATGACGAAATCAATAGTGGTCTTCGAAGCGCTTGGCGAGCTCGTCGATATTCTCCGGCGGCCAGCCCGGCACTTCCATGCCGAGATGCAGACCCATCTGGGCCAGCACTTCCTTGATCTCGTTCAGCGACTTGCGGCCGAAGTTCGGGGTACGGAGCATTTCCGCTTCCGACTTCTGCACGAGGTCGCCGATGTAGACGATGTTGTCGTTCTTCAGGCAGTTGGCCGAACGCACTGACAGTTCGAGCTCGTCGACCTTCTTGAGGAACGCCGGGTTGAACGCGAGATCCGGAATGATCTCCTGCGCCACTTCCTTGCGCGGCTCTTCGAAGTTGACGAACACGTTGAGCTGATCCTGCAGGATGCGCGCGGCATAGGCCACCGCGTCATCCGGCGAGATCGCGCCGTTGGTCTCGATCGTCATGGTCAGCTTGTCGTAGTCGAGGATCTGGCCCTCGCGGGTGTTCTCGACCTTGTAGGAGACCTTGCGCACCGGAGAGAACAGGCTGTCGACCGGGATCAGGCCGATCGGCGCGTCTTCGGGCCGGTTACGCTCGGCGGCGACGTAGCCCTTGCCGGCGGCAACCGTGAATTCCATGCGGATTTCCGCGCCCTCGTCCAGCGTGCAGATCTGCAGGTCGGGATTGAGCACCACGACATCGCCGACGGTCTGGATGTCGCCGGCGGTGACGACGCCCGGGCCCTGCTTCTTCACGACCATGCGCTTGGGGCCTTCGCCCTGCATCTTGATCGAGATGTCCTTGATGTTGAGCACGATGTCGGTGACGTCCTCGCGAACGCCCGCGATCGAGGAGAACTCGTGCAGCACGCCGTCGATATGCACCGACTGCACGGCGGCGCCCTGCAGCGACGACAGCAGGATGCGGCGCAGCGCGTTGCCGAGCGTCTGGCCGAAGCCGCGCTCGAGCGGCTCGGCGACCAGGGTCGCAAAGCGGTTAGCGTCGGAACCAGGGGTCACCTGGAGCTTGTTGGGGCGGATAAGTTCTTGCCAATTTTTCTGGATCGTCACTGTTTCACCCATACCGGCCAGTCAATTTGCCATCTAAATTACTGGCGTTGGAGATCGCGGATCAGTCCGCGCTTGCAAAATTTCTCAAAATCATCGCCGGCGGCAGCGCCGCCCGCGGACCGTGCATCAAACCCGCCGGCGCTTGCGCGGACGGCAACCATTGTGCGGGATCGTCGTCACGTCGCGGATCGATGTGACGGTGAAGCCCGCGGCCTGCAGCGCGCGCAACGCCGATTCGCGGCCCGAACCGGGACCGGCGACTTCGACTTCCAGCGTGCGCATGCCGTGTTCCTGCGCCTTCTTGGAGACGTCTTCCGCCGCGACCTGCGCGGCATAGGGGGTCGACTTGCGCGAACCCTTGAAACCCATCGTGCCGGCCGACGACCAGGCAATGGTGTTGCCCTGCGCGTCGGTGATGGTGATGGTGGTGTTGTTGAACGACGAATTCACGTGCGCAACGCCGGATGCAATGTTCTTGCGTTCACGACGGCGGACGCGGGTAGCTTCCTTGCCCATAATCAACCTTTCCTACGATCTCAACGCCGCCGTAATGCCAGCGGCTACACCTCAGAAGCGAATCGCGATTGCCGAGTAGCGAACGGGATCACCCCTGCTCGCCATCCGCCATTCGCTACGCGCCAAATTACTTCTTCTTGCCGGCGATCGACTTGGCCGGACCCTTGCGCGTGCGCGCGTTGGTGTGGGTACGCTGGCCACGCACCGGCAGACCGCGACGATGGCGCAGGCCGCGATAGCAGCCGAGATCCATCAGACGCTTGATGTTCATGCCGGTCTCGCGACGCAGGTCGCCTTCGACCAGATAGTCGCGGTCGATCACTTCACGGATCTGCAGCACTTCCTGATCGCTCAACTGATTGACGCGGCGATCCGCGGGAATCTTGACCTTCTCGATGATGTCGGCCGCGTGCTTCTGGCCGATGCCATGGATGTACTGGAGCGCGATCAGCACGCGCTTGTTGGTCGGAATATTCACGCCGGCAATACGGGCCACGGACTTCTCTCCTGTCGCCGGTCCCAGACCGGCCATGTTTTAGCTGTTTCGGGCGGGTGTCCGCAAACGCGAACACGACGCCCTTCCCCTTGGTTCTCTCGGGGCCCGGCATCGTTATAAAACTATCCGACTTGGATACGGGCCTTATTAAAGGATTCCACCTGGTTTCGTCAACCGTCGCTATGCCTTGGCTCGCCTTTTCGTGACCTTCCTGGCGCCCTTCCCGGACTTCGCGGCGACGCGCGCCCTGGAACCCGTGGTGGCCTTGCGGGTCGTCTTCTTGGCCGCTTTGGATGCCTTTTTAGCGGCTTTGGGGCCTTTTTTGACGGTTTTGGCGGCCTTGGCCGCTTTGGCCGTTTTCCTGGGGCTCTTTCCGGCGGGTTTGGCGGCCTTCTTAATGCCTTTCTTGGCCACCTTGGCGGACCGCTTGGGCGTCGCCGCCTTCTTGGCGGCCTTGGCCTTGGAAGCTTTCTTTTTGGAAGCTTCGGCTTCCACCGCCCCGATCGCCGAAAGGATTCGGTTAATTTCGTGCGTGACGTGCTCGATGGTCATCATGCCATCGACCGTCAGCAGCTTGCGGCGCTCCGAATAATAGTGAATCAGCGGCTCGGTCTGGGCCCGGTAGCTCGCCAGGCGCTTGGTCAGCACCTCCGGGGTGTCGTCGATTCGCACGTCCTCGCCACGGGCCCGCATCTCCGCGACGCGGGTCTCGACCCGCTGCAGCAGCGCGCTCTCGTTGACGCGAAGCTCGATGACGGCATCGAGCTTGATGTGCTTCTTCTTGAGCAGCTCATCGAGCGCTTCGGCCTGCGGCACGGTGCGCGGAAAGCCGTCGAGGATGAATCCGTTCGCCGCGTCCGGCTGATCGAGCCGGTCCGAAATGATCCCGACCACGATCTCGTCCGGCACCAGGCCGCCGGAGGCCATGATGTGCTGGGCCTTGACGCCGACCGGCGTCTGCGCCGCCACCGCGGCGCGCAGCATTTCCCCGGTCGAGAGCTGAACGATGTTGTAGCGGTGAACCAGCCGTTGGGCCTGGGTTCCCTTGCCCGACCCTGGCGGCCCGAGAAGAATCAGTCTCATGAATACACGCCCCCCGGCTCGGTGAGCGATTGACCGCGCACCTTACGTTTCAAAATTCCAAGACACTGCCAACAAGACAGCGCCAACCCCAACCAGCGCCGAGCGCTGATGGCAAAAGCGATGCAACGCGCAAATCGAGAGCCTCGGCTTTGATCCAGATCAGAACCGAGGCTCTAAATCGTTGTTTTGCGCGCTTTCTTCACACAAACCGGATTTCGCTTCGCCCCGAAAACGCTTCGCCAGGACGTCAGCGGCGACGCCCCCGCAACTTCGACTTCCTGATCAGCCCCTCATACTGATGGGCGAGCAGATAGCCCTGAACCTGCGCCACCGTATCCATGGTCACGCTGACCACGATCAACAGCGAGGTGCCGCCAAAGTAGAACGGTACCGAGGCGTAGGAAATCAGAATTTCCGGAATCAGGCAGACGATCGCGAGGTAGATCGCGCCGAGCACCGTGATCCGCGACAGCACGTAATCGATGTATTCGGCGGTACGCTCGCCCGGCCGGATGCCCGGAATGAAGCCGCCGTGCTTCTTGAGGTTGTCGGCGGTCTCGGTCGGGTTGAACACGATCGCGGTATAGAAGAAGGCGAAGAACACGATCAGCGCCAGGTAGAGAATCAGAAATAGCGGACGGCCGTGGCCCAGCTGGGTGGTGACCCACTGGAACCATTCCGGGCCGCGGCCGGCGTTGAAATTGGCCACCGTGGTCGGCAGCAACAGCAGCGAGGACGCGAAGATCGGCGGGATCACGCCCGAGGTGTTCAGCTTGAGCGGCAGATGCGAGGACTGGCCCTCGAACATCTTGTTGCCGACCTGGCGCTTCGGATACTGGATCAGCAGCCGCCGCTGCGCCCGCTCCATGAAAACGATGAAGGCGATCACGGCGACCGCCATCACGATGACGAGCAAGATCAGGCCGGTGGACAGCGCGCCCTGGCGGCCGAGCTCGAGCATGTTGGCGAGCGCCGAGGGCAATTCTGCGACGATGCCGGAGAGAATGATCAGCGAGATGCCGTTGCCGATGCCGCGCGAGGTGATCTGCTCGCCGAGCCACATCAGGAACATGGTGCCGCCGGTCAGCGTGATCGCGGTCGACATGCGGAAGAACATGCCGGGGTCGCTGACGACATTGCCGGCGCCCTCGAGCCCGACGGCGATGCCGTAGGACTGGAACGCGGCGAGAATCACCGTGAGATAGCGGGTGTACTGGTTCAGCGTCTTGCGGCCGGCCTCGCCTTCCTTCTTCAGCGCCTCCAGCTGCGGCGACACCGTGGTCAGCAGCTGAATGATGATCGAGGCCGAAATATACGGCATGATGTTCAGCGCGAAGATCGCCATGCGGTGGATGCCGCCGCCGGCGAACATGTTGAACATGCCGAGGATGCCGCCGGCCTGGCTCTTGAACACCTGTTCCCAGATATTGGGGTCGATACCGGGCAGCGGAATGTAGGTGCCGAGCCGGTAAACCAGCAGCGCACCCAGGGTGAACCAGATCCGCTTCTTCAGTTCGTCGGCCTTGGCCAGCGCCCCGAAATTGAGGTTTGCCGCAAGTTGTTCCGCTGCTGAGACCATGTTTGGCTTTCTCCCGCCGCCCTCGCGCTGTCATGCCCCGATGGGCCCGGGACATTCAGCAGACGCCGGACATTATTTGGTGCTCGGCTTCGATAAGTCCATCGTCCTGTGGTGCAGAATGACGCAGAAGTTACGCCGCCTCGCCTTCGTCCTTCTTGACCGGGGCCAGGATCTTCACCGTGCCGCCCGCCTTCTCGACCGCTGCGATCGCGGTTTTCGAGGCGCCGTGCACCTCGACCGTCAGCTTGGACTTGAGTTCGCCGCGGCCGAGCAACCGCACGCCGTCCTTGGCGCGCCGGATCACCTGGGCTTTCACCAGCGATTCGGCGTTGATGGTGCCGCTGGCATCGAGCAGCTTGGCGTCGATCGCCTCCTGGAGACGGTCGAGATTGATCTCGGCAAACTCCAGCCGGAAGATGTTGTTGAAGCCGCGCTTCGGCAGGCGCCGATGCAGCGGCATCTGACCGCCCTCGAAGCCCTTGATGCGCACGCCCGAACGCGCGGTCTGGCCCTTGCCGCCGCGGCCTGCCTGCTTGCCCTTGCCGGAGCCGATGCCACGGCCGACGCGCATGCGCTTCTTGCGCGAGCCGGCATTGTCGGCGATATCGCTGAGCTTCATCGTTCGCTTCCTTCTTTCGTTCCGTCGGCCTTGCGTAACGGCATTGCCGTTACGCTGGAGGTGCGCGGGCAAAGCCCGGACCTCGAAGGCGGCGGTTGTCATCCCTCGAGGCCGCGACCGCGGCCGCCTCGGGACGACGTGAACCTATTTCTCGTCGACGATGCGGACGAGATGTTGAACCTTGGCGATCATGCCGCGAATTGCAGGGGTGTCCTGCAGCTCGGTTGTCCGGCCGATCTTGTTGAGCTTGAGGCCGATCAGCGTCGCACGCTGCGAGTGGTGGCGGCGGATCGCGCTGCCGGTCTGCTCGACCTTGATCATCTTTGCGGCCTTGGCCATCGTCATCAACTCCGTAGCGCGCTTGAAGCGCGGTCTGTCTATTCAGCAACCACTTCGGCGTCGCCGCCGACCCGGCGCGACTGCAGCGTCGACACCTTGATGTTGCGGCGCGCCGCGACCGAACGCGGCGAATCCTGGTGCTTCAGCGCGTCGAAGGTGGCGCGAACCATGTTGTAGGGATTCGACGAACCGATCGACTTGGCCACCACGTCCTGGATACCGAGCGTCTCGAACACCGCGCGCATCGGGCCGCCGGCGATGATGCCGGTACCCGCCGGCGCCGCGCGCAAGTAGACCCGCCCCGCCCCGTGACGGCCGGCGATGTCGTGATGCAGCGTGCGGCCTTCGCGCAGCGCCACCCGCGTCAGGTTGCGCTTCGCCGATTCGGTCGCCTTGCGGATCGCCTCGGGCACTTCGCGCGCCTTGCCGTGACCGAAACCGACCCTGCCCTTCTGGTCGCCGATCACGACCAGCGCCGCAAAGCCGAAGCGCTTGCCGCCCTTGACG
>Ga0182014_10006317_pt1 | contig 12800 bp, 7 predicted proteins | sample 612S2DmetaG_FD_120489 | JGI IMG/M metagenome (GOLD analysis project Ga0182014, IMG submission 120489) | Permafrost microbial communities from Stordalen Mire, Sweden - 612S2D metaG | ecosystem: Environmental > Terrestrial > Soil > Wetlands > Permafrost | place: Sweden: Stordalen | collected... | reverse complement strand
CCGGAAAGGTCACCATCACCACTACCGACTTCCACGGATTACTGACGGGATGGGCTGCTTCTTCCACTGACCGAACGATTAGCATACTGCTTGACCCACAGGGCGAACCGGTCAAATGGGAAGGAACCGACGAGGTAGTGAATGGGTGGGGGGGGCTCTGACTATCAATCAATCCTATCTGCCGCGGCGCCATCCGGAGGTGATGCACTTGGGGCTTGGCCACGTTTCCGGAGCAGGGATGCATAGTATTTTTGATCGTCAAACCGATACAACCATCGACTTTGGTCAAGACGCTGCTTTAGAGGTTGATGCGGGCACGAAGGGCGCGTACAGGTTGACGATTCCGGTCCGCGACAACGCCGTTATCCAACTCACGCCGGACTACTTTACCAAGGTTCTGGGTGTGCCCTTCTACGTTCGATACGACGATACGTATTCGCCTACCGCGCCGATTGTCTGGTCAAGCTGGACAAGTTATTACGAGAGCATCACGGAACAGGACATGGTGCGCAACGCCGATTGGCTAGCGGCAAAGCTAAAGCCATATGGCTTCGGATATATAGTGTTGGACGACGGCTATGACCGGCTGGCCGATTTCGATTCGCAGGATATTCCGGACCACGCAATTCACCCCCAATCTGTGGGCCATGCCTGGATCGAGAACTGGAGCAAGGACCGCTTTCCACACGGTCCTGCCTGGTTGACTAGCTATATCCATGGTAAGGGCCTCAAAGCTGGCTTATGGATGGTGCCAAACGTATACGGTCCAGGACTGAAAGAGCATCCTGATTGGTATCTGTATGATAAACAGGGCAAGGTGCTGCTGGACTACTCCACCCCCGCGCTTGATTCGTCAAATCCGCAAGTCCTCGAATTCCTGCAACACTTGTTTACGAAACTGGATGATCTGGGGTTTGATTATTACAAATTCGACGGAGAGCCAGCACTGCCCCAGTATGCTCCGCCAGTCGATAAGAGTCGCTTGCATACTCCGCAGGTCGAGTTTATCGAGACCTACCGGAAAAGATTTGATGTTATACGGCAAACACTGGGACCAAGCCGATTTATAGAGGAGTGTCCAGCAGGAACTCCGCTGAACGGCATCGGATTTGTCAACTCTTACTTTAATGGCCAGGATCTTTACGGCAACTGGCAAGGAATGTATGCTCTGTTCAGCTCCATCGGCGACAATCTTTTCCTGAACCATTACGTCAGCTATGTCATGCCCGGTGAAGGCCTTGAACTCGGCGAGCCTATGACGGTTGAGCAAGCTGGGAAAAAACGCGCTGCTATTAACCTGGATGTGGAGCGCACGCGCGAGGATCCACTTACGGGCTTCGGGATTACACTTCCGGAGGCGCGGACTGTGGTGACATATGTCGCCCTCACGGGCGTGGTGTATCCGCTCGCTAGTGTGATGCCAGAGTTGCCACCAGAGCGCTTACGGCTCCTCCAGGCGACGATGCCAACGCTGCCAATTCTGCCGATTGACATGTTCAGCCGTGGAACCGATAGCAGCTGGGATAAATTCAAGCACGTCAAGCCGGACTATTACATTCATCATTACCCGGAGCTGATTGATTTGAAGGTGAACTCGGCGGCGGGAATCTATGACGTAGCGGCAGAAACAAATTGGCGCAGCGAGACAACCGAACGCAGTCTCACTTTCGAGCAGCTGGGACTGGAGTTGGAACATAAGTACGTTATCTTTGACTTTTGGAAGCAGCAGCCGCTCGGCGTCTTTAAGAATAAGATTGATATGCAGATTGAGTCACACGACACGCGCGTGCTACTTATTCACCCTCTGGAAGACCGGCCACAACTGATCGGTAACTCGCGCCACATCTCAGGAACTTACTCTATCGTTAGCCAGGAATGGAATGGGGCAAAGAAGGAGCTTCGAGGCGAATCGGCTACGATTCCAGGCCAGTCGTATACGTTATGGTTCAACATTCCGAGTGGCTATAAAATGACCTCGGTGCAAGTGAGCTCGAAGTCCGGCAAGGCAATCGTGGCCGAGTGGAAGCCGCAGAAAGAATCTGCCAGTCTTCGCTTCATAGGAGTGGACGAGCCTGTAAGCTGGAGAATTCAGTTTTAGGAACTTGTTGAAGAACTAACTCGAAGCTGAGTTTCGGGTCTCAGGGGCTAAAGCCCGCGTTGATTGTGCGGCATTTACGGCACGACTAAAGTCGTGCCTTGACACAATGCCAGAGTTTTTCAACAAGTTCTTAGAGCAGTAGCCGGTCTATTGACGGCGCATTATCTTATAAAAGATGCAGGCCAGCGGGCCGGAAAGGTCCGCTGGCCTGGTTGAAATTGCATCAGAAGGTAAATCTCGATCCGAACTGGAATTGACGCGGGGTGTTGACGGTTTGCGTGATCTGGCCGAAAGCGTTATTGGACCACCCGCTAGTGTAAGACGGCACGTTCGGGTACCCTAACTGCGCCTTGTTGGCGACGTTGTAGGAAGATACCTCGAAGCGGAGATTCCTCTCTTTCCCAAAAGGAAAGTTCTTATAGAAAGAGAGGTCCAAATTGTCGGCGCCCATGGTGCGCACGTGGTCAAGATACACCGGCGCCGTTCCAGGCACAAACGGGCTGGCAGGGTTTGCGAAACAGTCTGGCTTGAACCACTGCGTTGCCGTATGAGGCGCTCCCTTGCCGGCATCGCAGACCATGTTGGCCCGCTGATCGAAGTAGGAGATATTTGCCCCTACAATGGGCCCGGCGACGGGAACGCCTGTACTCACATAGAAAATACCGTTCGCCGTCCAGCCGCCCAGGATGGCATTCGCCGGCCCACCCAGGTTCAACTCCCGGCCCTTGCCGACGGGCAGGTCATAGGATGCCTGCCATGTGAATTGGTACTTCACATCCTGCGCGCTGACCGCATGCTCATACTTCAAATCTTTCCAGTCCTGAGCCCTCCCGGAGTGAGAACCAATGAACCCTAACGTAGGCAGGTCGTTATCCGTGATCAGCTTGGCCCAGGTAAAAGAAGCCAGCGTTGTGAAGTGGTTGGTTAGGCGCTTCTGCACCCTCGTCTGCAGGGAACTGTACTCGGAATCGGCGCCGGGCCAGCTATGCACCTGGATGCCGGCATTATAGCCGTTGCCCGGGTCGTAGCTGCCGTTGCCAAATTGCGGAAACTCCTGCAGCGATACCCACAGCGGAACAGTGGACAAACCATAGTTGGCGTTTGTGGGTGGCTGGGTCGGTTCCCACACATTCGGCACCATAACGCAACTGGGGTCAGAAGTATTAACGCACAGCGAAGCTCCATACTTCTGGATGGTGCCCAGATCGAGTTGGTTCAGATCCACCGCGCTCATCACATTGAACAGCCCCCTGCTGCCCACGTAGCCGACGCTCAGGATAATGCCGTGTGGGGCTTCGTATTCAATGCCAAAGTTGTAGTTATATGTTTCCTGCGTACGATTCGAGTGCAGCACAGTATTCAGATATGTGCCAAGGTTGTTCGCATACCCGCAGGCTACGCGCGCCCTCCACAATTGGACGCTTCCGCGGGAGCGCGGGCTGGCTCTTGGACTTCTGAATATGGGTTCAAGATTAGGCGCGGCTTTTGGATTGGCGATCACGCCCCTGTGCGTGGAACGGTTTGGATGGCGAGAGAGTTTTGTGTGGCTGGGAATCATCGGCGCGATATGGTCGGCGATCTGGTTTTGGTGGTTTCGTGACGGGCCGGAAAGCAAGCTGATCGAGCACGAGTCGAAGGTGGTCCTCGCGGGGGAGGAGAAAACCCGAGATGCGGCAAACAAGACGATCCTCTGGCGGGCTTTTCTCCTCTCGCGAAATTTCTACCTCATCCTCTATCAGTACTTCGCATCCCAGTTTACGTTTTTCATTTGCCTGAGTTGGCTGTTGCCATTTTTGAAAACTCGGTACGCGATCACGACCGGCGAAGCGGGCGCTTACTCGAGTATTCCCCTCTACTGCGGGGCACTTGCAATGTGGGTCGGCGGCACTGCCGTCGATTCGATCTACAAGGCGGGTAAGTGGAAGTTATCGCGCGCACTGCCGGCCATGCTGGGATTCGGGCTGTCCGCAGTGACCTTAATGACGGCGCCCTTCATGCGCACACCGGGAGGGTTCATCGCCTGTTTTGCGTTGACCACAATCGGGGTGGACCTCACCGTGAGTTCCAGCTGGACCGTCTGCTGCGACGTGGGAGGCAAGTATTCGGGGACGCTATCGGCAGCCATGAATACCCTGGGGGCAATGGGTTCATTAGCAAGTTCGTTGCTGTTTCCTCTCCTCATAGGCTGGACTGGAAACATAAAAGTCTATTTCTACGTTGCCGCACTCCTGAACATGGTTGCACTGGGTTGCTGGAGGTATATCGAACCGGCCAAAAGTCTGCTCCGGGAGGAGAGGCTGATCGTGCCGGACGTGACGGAGTGTGCAACGTGATCTCGCGGCTTCCGGTTCGCATCGCAGTTCGGATTGTGTCGCGGAGCGTGAGAGTAAAAGATTGTTGGAGGGAATTGTGAATCGTCCGCATTTTCATGCAGTCCTTGGCATCTGCCTCACCGCGTTATACGGACCGAATGTTGTTGCACACTCTCAAAGCCCGGCGCCTGAAACCAGGAACTCGATCAGGATTGAGGGCTGGAGCCTGTAGTCTTCGGCCCATGTTACTGAAGCGGGAGAAACGCTTTCGGCTCCCGCCTACCAGGTCAAGGATTGGCACACCGCGGTGGTGCCTGGCACGGTAATTACGTCGCTGGCTAACGATAAAACAATTCCCGACCCGTACTACGGGGTCAATCTGCGCAACCTGATCGGCAATAAATTCAAAAGTGACGAAATCGCTGCCGAATTTGCTATGGATATGGAAAGTCAATTTGCCGTTCCCTGGTGGTATCGCACGGCGTTTACTGTCCCGGAGAGTTTCAAGGAAAAAGCCGTCTGGCTCCACTTCGGAGGGATCAATTATCGGGCGGATATCTGGATCAATGGACAAAAAATTGCCGATGCAAAAACGGTCGTGGGCACGTGGCGTATCTACGAATTCAACGTCACGAATCTGGTACGGCCCGGCGCCCAAAACTCAATTGCAGTCAAGGTCTATCCCCCCACGCAAACGACAGACCTGGCGCTCTCCTATGTGGATTGGAATCCGGGCTTTCCGGACCGCTACATGGGGCTGTTCCGCGAAGTTTCGCTCTCGGCCAGCGGTCCCGTGGCTCTCCGGTATCCCGCCGTCATGTCTCACCTTGATCTACCGGATACAACAAAAGCCCATCTTACCGTTACGGCTCGATTGGTAAATAGTACCGGCGAACCGCAAACAGGAACGCTTCAAGGCCGCATCGAGAATATTCAATTTTCACAGGAGGTGGAACTCAAGCCGCTGGAAACCAGGGAGGTCGTTCTCGACCCGGGCGCTTTCCCTCAACTCAACATTCAGAATCCGCGAATCTGGTGGCCGGCGCAAATGGGAGCGCCCAATCTTTATTCGCTGAAACTGCGATTCGTCATCAAGGGGAGTAACTCCGACAGCGCCGAGACAAGTTTTGGCATCCGTGAAATCACTTCGCAACTGGATGCGAATGACCATCGGGTCTTCTTCATCAATGGCAAGAAATTGCTGATTCTTGGCGGCGGATGGGCCATGGATCTGATGATGCAAAAGAGCAAGCAGCGGATGGAAGACGAGTTTCGATACGTGCAGGGCATGGGGCTGAACACGATTCGACTCGAAGGAATGTTCGAGACGGATGATTTCTTCGATCTCGCCGACCAAAAAGGCATTTTGATCATGCCCGGAATTTCTTGCTCATTGTGGGAAACATGGCCGAAGTGGCAGAAAGAGCAAGTTGACGTCGCCGAACAGTCGGTGCGGTCTCAAATCCTGCGGATGCGGTCCCATCCCAGTATCCTCGTATGGCTAAATGGGAGCGACAATCCTCCCCCGCCGGATATCGAGAAGATGTACCTGGCCATTGAGCGGGAATATCACTGGCCCAACCCGGTGCTCTCATCCGCTTCGCAGCAGTCTACATCCGTTACGGGAAAAGCCGGAGTAAAGATGACAGGGCCCTACGAATACGTGGTGCCTGAATTCTGGAGCGAAGAGAGGGACGACGAAGGCGATCGAGGAGGGGCATTTGGCTTCAACACTGAAACCGGACCCGGACCGGCAATTCCGCCCATTGAAACGCTAGAGCAAATTCTTCCCAGGGAACACCTGTGGCCGATCGACGATTGGTGGAACTTCCATGCAGGCCTTCACGATTTTAAGAATATTTCCATATTCACGAAATGCCTGAACAAGCGTTATGGAGATGCTACGAGTCTCGATGACTACCTGATGAAGTCGCAAATGATGAGGTATGAAGCGATTCGGGCAATGTACGAGGCTCATAGCCGCAATAAATATACCGCGACCGGCGTAATCGCGTGGATGTTGAACAATGGCTGGCCTTCCTTGATTTGGAATCTCTACGACTATGAGCTACGCGTAGCCGGCGGGTACTTCGGAGCTAAAAACGCACTTGAAGCCCTGCACCCGATCTACGGATACGATGATCGCGCCGTTTGGGTCGTGAGCAGTCAATACCAGGATGCACATAAGTTGCACCTCACCGCCAAAATTTACGACTTGAACATGAAGGAACGCTATTCCCGGCAGGAGGCGCTCGATGCTGCCGCGGACTCTACGAACAATATTTTCACTTTGCCTGAGATTTCCGATTTAACGCCGGTCTATTTTCTCAAGCTGACTCTCGCCGATGCTTCCGGAAAATTGGTTGGTTCCAACTTCTATTGGCTTACCAGCAAGCCGGAGACGATCACGCATGGAGTTATTAACCTGGAAGATGGGTTCGCGCAAACCTTTGCGGATTTCCGCCCGCTCAGTCAAATGCCGAAGACAACGGTAAAAGCCACGACGCAGACAACTCAGGATCACAAGGATGTGGTTACACACATCACGTTGCAGAATCACGATGCAACTCTGGCGTTCTTCATTCGCCTGAACCTGAGCGCTTGCGGCAGCGGCAAAGAAATTCTTCCGGTCTTGTGGAGCGATAACTATGTTTCACTTATACCGGGTGAGACTCTGGAACTGACCGCGACCTATCTCGCACCCCATCCAGAACCAGTTCGAGTCGATATCGCCGGATGGAATGTAAACCACTTGGCAGTCGGCTGTGCCGGCGTTTCGCAGTAGCCTCCGCGAACGCGCACTATTTCATTTGCCGTATGAATCAACAAGAGATCAACTGGAATTCATCAGAGGAACAGAGATGCAAAACCGAAATAACACTCAATGCTGGTTGGTTATTTTCTTTCTCGCAGCCACGGCTTTCGTGAACTACATGGGCGCCCAGGACTCGAAGTACGTTCCAGAGGGCATGTGGGATCAGCAGATGATTGCTGCGCCACAGTGCTATGCGCCGAAAGATGAATGGAAGCCAGGCGATGGCGATCGCTCTTGTGAAACCCATGAGGCCTGGTTGAACGATATAACTCACTGGCGGACAGAACGCAGAATCCGGATCGGATACGACGGTTCCCGCTACCAGATTCCTTCCCTGCAATGGACGCAACGCAGTTTCATTCAGCCTCAAATGATGGTCGAGGATCGCTACTTCTATGACCCGGTTTCCGGGAAGTACACGGTCGATCGCTATCTCGACGATCTGGAAGCCAGGTACGGAGGAATTGACGCGGTATTGATTTGGTCGACGTATCCGAATATGGGTATTGATAACCGAAATCAGCTTGATATGGTCAGTTCCATGCCGGGAGGCATAGCCGGTGTGAAACAAATGGTCGCGGATTTTCATCGGCGCGGCGTTCGCGTGCTTTTCCCCATGATGATGTGGGACCAGGGAACGCGAGATCCGAAGGAACCATGGCCCGACGCAATCGCTCACTTTATGGCTCAGATTGATGCAGACGGGATCAACGGTGATACGCAGGACGGCGTTCCCTTGGCATTCTTCCAAGCGGCCGAGAAAAATGGCCATCCCCTTGCATTCCAGCCCGAAGGCCCGTTTCAAGACGAAGCGGTTGCCTGCAACCTGATGTCGTGGGGCCAATACAAGTTTCAGTTTGTGCCGGCCGTGGACCGTTTTAAATGGCTGGAGACCCGCCACATGGTGAACATCTCCGATCGCTGGAATCGCGACAAGACGGACGATCTGCAGTTCGCCTTTTTTAATGGGGTCGGATGGGAGAGTTGGGAAAATATCTGGGGAATCTGGAATGGAATTTCCCCTCGCGATGCGGAAGCTACAAGACGTATGGCTACGCTCGAGCGGGCATTAGCTCCCTATCTCAGCAGTCCGGGATGGGAACCATTTTACCCAACAAATTCCTTTGGTGTTTTCTCCAGCAAGTGGCCTCTTGGCAAAGCCACGCTGTGGACGATCGTCAACCGAAATGAATATGACATTAACGGTACACAGCTATCGGCTCAGGCATTCGACGGAGCCCGTTATTTCGACCTTTACCATGGTGTCGAACTTGTTCCGAGCATGACGCGGGATGGGAGTCGAACCAATTGGGCAGCTCTTTCGTTTTCAATCGAGGCTCATGGTTTTGGAGCCGTGCTTCAAGTCGTGGGCGAGCCGGATTCTTCCGTGATGGAATTAATGTCGAAGATGAAGAGTATGACTGCCAAACCGTTGGCCAGTTACTCGAAAGATCGAACGACTCTAACTCAGCGTATCGTCGATATCAAGCCAACCAGGCCGCAATCCTCTCCTTTGCCGGAAATGATTCACATACCACGCAGGGACTTCGACTTTGCCGTCGGAGGAATTGAAATTGAAGGCTCGAATGACGAGGGCGTGGACGTTCAATATCCGTGGGAAAATTCGCCGCGGCGCATGCACGAGCACTTCATGCACATCGACGCTTTCGACATCGATAAGTATCCCGTTACCAACAAGGAATTCAAGGTCTTCCTCGATGCAACGCACTACCATCCGAAAGATGACCTCAATTTTCTGAAAGACTGGCAGAGAGGAATGTACCCTCCAGGATGGGAAGATAAGCCCGTCACCTGGGTTTCCCTTGAGGATGCCCGCGCCTACGCTGCCTGGGCCAGAAAACGGCTTCCCCACGAATGGGAATGGCAATATGTTGCGGAAGGACCCGAGCATAGAAAATATCCATGGGGAGATCTTTGGAGACCCGATGCAGTGCCTTTGCAGGACCAAGGCCGACCCATGCGTGGCCCCGACGAAGTATACGCTCACCCTGCGGGTGTGAGTTATTTTGGAGTGATGGACATGGTGGGAAATGTCTGGCAGTGGACGGATGAATACGTCGACGAGCATACGAGGAGCGCTATTCTACGCGGTGGCAGTTATTATCAGCCCGGGGGCTCCAAATGGTATTTTCCACAAGCGTATCAGAACGGTCAGCACGGCAAGCTTTTGTTGATGGCGCCGAGCATCGATCGTGCGGGCACGCTCGGGTTTCGTTGCGTCACAGACAGTCCTAAGACTCAGCCCTAGCATCGTTCGTCAACAATCACAACGGTACTTCTCGCGAAATTCGTTAGCCCATAGCGGCGCTCGTCTAACGAGCCTGATGCCTTTATCCAAACGGGAAGTGAACACAGGAGAGTGAAATGAAACCAATATTCGCGTTCTTGGCACTAATTGTTACCGTGAATTTGTTTGCTGCTGACACTTACACCCCTCCCCCCGAGTCGGCTGGCGGATGGCGATGGTGCAAGACTCCCGAAGAGGTGCGTTCTCTGGCGGGCATGGACCCTGCAAAGTTGGACCTGATCAAGGAAAGGCAGTTGCAGATGTTCCAGGGTCCATGGCAAATCGTGATCATCCGCAAGGGCTATCTCGTTGCTGAGTGGTATGGCGTTCCAACGATGCCGACCACCACGTTTGACGGTTGGTCCTGCACTAAGTCGTCGACTGGAATCGCCTTCGGCCTGCTTATGGATGATAGTCTTCACCACAAGCTCCCGCATGATGCGCAGATCAATCTCGATACCCCTATATATGACTATGTGCCGGAAGGCTTTCCACTTACCGATCCTGAGAAGAAGAAGATCAAACTGCGGCATATACTCTCGATGACATCGGGGATCCCCGGCGAGGACCATGGGTTGGTCGGCCTTAGCGCGGCGCCCGGAGGGGGTGACTTCGAGATTGCCCTGGGGAAGCAGCCGAACCGCTTTGGTAAATGGGCCGATAAGCTGACCGGCGAACCGGGGACTGCATGGGAATACTCTGACACAGGCTTCGCTCATCTATCGCTCTTCTTCTACCATGCGACCGGGCGTGAAATTGCAGATTACATGAAGGAGCGAGTCTTCGACCCCATTGGCATTCAGAATGTTGGCTGGGACTGGCAAGGCGGCATCGCGGGCAATATAGGCCCCCATACGAATCCACATAGCGGCTTGCGTTTCACCGCGCGCGACTTTGCGCGGTTAGGTTACTTGTTGGCGCATAATGGAAAATGGAATGATAAGCAGATTGTTCCTGAGTGGTGGATCGAACAGGCCACTAAAAGTTCCCAGCAATTGAATCCCAGTTACGGGTACACTTTTTGGGTCAATACGGATGGCGTGCTCTGGCCAACCGTACCGAGAGATGCATTCGCCTTCAGGGGATTTACTGCCAGTCGGCTTTATATCGTGCCTTCCCTGGATCTGGTCGTGGCAAGGTTAGGTTACGCACCTCAAAACTGGGGAGAAGAAAACTTGCTTCCAGCGGTGGTGGCGGCTATTGTGGATTCACCCCATGCCATAAAATAACCTTGCTTCTATGCCATGACCCTGCAATTCTACCCCCGCCAGTGCCGCGCCGGGGAACTGGCCGCGCCGGTCTGTGGGGAGCCATGCCTGGAGCTACCAGACACCGGGCCTATCCCACCGGCAAGCAACCCGCGCCAGCGCAGAGACGGCTCGACCGCCGCACCAGCGCCGTGCCCTGGCCTCCATTCACCAGCGCCGGGGGAATCTAGGGAACTATCCCTTTAACTCCCGTAAGGGAATTTGAAAGTGAGGAACAATGAATTTGAGTGTTTTGAGAGTTGCAAACGTTAAGCGGTGCGAAGAAGTCTTCCATCCATTGCATCACTGGTCACCAACCGATTGGGCCTGTGCGATGGCAGGCGAGGCGGGCGAGGTTTGTAACGCCGTCAAGAAACTTCGTCGGCTTGCTGATGGCACAAACACCGCGAAAGACCCGCAAAATGAAAGCGAGTGCCTGAAAGCGATTGGCGCGGAACTTGCCGACACGATCATTTATTGTGATCTTCTTGCTGCGCGGCTCGGGCTAGACCTGAGCGTGGAAATCGAAGCGAAGTTTAACGAGGTCTCGCGCCGGATGAACTCGAAAGTACGGCTCGGATCACTCAATGGGAGTTAAAGGGATAGTTCCCGGAATCTATCTCTCGCAAACCAGCGGCGCGCTGTAGGGAATTCTGGCGCAATTCTGGTGCGAAAAATGGGCCGAAAAACTGTGGGGGAAATTGTGGGGAGTGTGGTCGAATTTGGGGGGAGTCCCCACAGTAAGCTGGGGGGAAGCAAAGTAATGGAGGCTTCGCAAATACCCCTATAAACATTGGACGAAAGTAAACTGCGGTAAATGGCGGCAAGGCAGAGAAGAGCGCCCGGAAGGGACTTCTAAGCCGGGGGTTGTGGGTTCGATCCCCGCCTCGCCTACCACATTAAATCTATAGAATTTAATGCGTTTACTGCTGCATCTTCGCATCCCCGTTCTCCATGCTGGAGAATGGACAGCTTGCAGGACAGGGCGTTGTGGTCCTGACATCGCTGCCATTCTCAGGATGCGCTGCAATTACTCAATCGTATAAGTCCCGGATGCGACTGTGCTGTTCGTGTACCCTGACGCCACGGCAATGGCTTCAATGGTTTCGTTGGTGCTGACCTTGATGGGCACAGTGTAATAGGTGGAGGCGGTCGTCGGCGTGGTGTTGTTGGTGGTGTAGTAGATGGTAGCGCCCGGCGTCGCATCGCTGAGCGTAATCGTCTCCGCTGTTGCGTAGGTGCCGGCCGCCGGACTGAAGGAGGGGGCCGCTACCGTATGCGTGATGTTGTATGTGGCGGTTGCAACGGGACTGGTTGTGAAGCCGGTGAAGGCCGCAATCGCTTGCAACGTTTCTGTCGACGAAACGGCGATTGCTGCAGTGTATTTGGTTGAGTTCGTGGTAGGGGCAGTTCCGTTGGTGGTGTAGTAGATGGTCGAACCGCTGGTTGCGTCAGTGATGGTTACCGACTGCGAGGCAGTGTAGGTGCCGACGGCGGGCGTGAAGGTGGGCGTTGCTACGGTCGGCACGATGGTGTACTTCGCCGTGGCTACAGAGCTGTTAAGGAAGCCTGAGGCGGTCGCGATTGCTTCCAGCGTTTCGTTGGAAGGGACGGATATTGCGCTGGTGTACTTGGCGGAGGCAGTGGTGGGGACGGTTCCGTTGGTGGTGTAATAGATGGTTGCGCCGCTGATTGCATCTGTGATGGTGACCGACTGCTTGGAAGTATATGTGCCGGCACCAGGTGTGAAGGTGGGAGTGGTTATGGCTGCTGCGATGGTATAGGCAGCGGTGGCTACGGTGCTGTTTGCATAGCCTGTCTCAACAGCAATCGCTTCCAGGGTTTCAGTGGATGCGATGGTAACGGCGGCCGCGTATTTGGTTGAAGCGGTGGTGGGCGCAACTCCGTTGGTGGTGTAGTAGATGGTTGCACCGGAGGTTGCATCGGTAATGGTGACCGACTGGGTTGATGAGAAAGCGCCGGCGGCGGGCGAGAAGGTTGGGGTTGCCGCCGTGGGCGT
>Ga0182014_10006316_pt1 | contig 12803 bp, 6 predicted proteins | sample 612S2DmetaG_FD_120489 | JGI IMG/M metagenome (GOLD analysis project Ga0182014, IMG submission 120489) | Permafrost microbial communities from Stordalen Mire, Sweden - 612S2D metaG | ecosystem: Environmental > Terrestrial > Soil > Wetlands > Permafrost | place: Sweden: Stordalen | collected... | reverse complement strand
GGCCTCTTCGGCGCGGCGCGCCATTTCGATGGCCGTCTTGCCGCCGATCTTCTCGATGATGCGGTGGGCCTGGTCGTGCAGATTCTTGTAGTGCTCGTTGGTGACGATTCTGTGAAAGTAGCGGGCGATGGCGCCCACATTGCGGTCGATGGACCACTCGTTGTCGTTGAGAACCACGATCAGCCGCTTGGTCTGCTCGGCGATGTTGTTCATCGCCTCGAATGTAATTCCGTTGGTAAAAGCTGCGTCGCCGGCCACGGCGATTACATGCTCCTTGCCGCCGGCCAGGTCGCGCGCCACGGCCATGCCCAGCGCGGCCGATAGAGCTGTCCCGGCGTGCCCCGCGCCATAGCAGTCATGCTCGCTCTCGGAGCGCAACATGAAGCCGTTCAGCCCGCCCGGCTGGCGAATCGTATCCATTCGCTCCAGGCGTCCGGTGAGCATTTTGTGGATGTAGGCCTGGTGGCTAACATCAAAGAGCAGCTTGTCCTCGGGAGTATTGAATACCGTGTGCAGGGCCAGGGTCAGCTCGACCACTCCCAGATTCGGCCCCAGGTGGCCGCCGGTCTTGGAGAGCGTCTGAATCAGGAAAACGCGAATCTCCTCGGCCAGCTCCGCCATTTGCGCAAAGTTCAGGCGCTTCAGATCGGCGGGCGAGTGAATCGACTCCAGCAGTGTTCCCATGTTTCCCTTCTCCCGATAAAGGCCGGGCAAACAAGCAAAAAAGCCCCAACACGCCGGGGCCATCGAAAGCAGCTTTGCCAACCGATAGTATACCAACGCGAAGGATTCGGGCGCTGAAGGGTTAGACGGCTTGGACGGCGCAAGATACGGCGCGGGCGGGAAGAGACGCTCTGAATGATTGTGGATCGATCGCGGGCAACAGATAAGGGCCAACTTATGGCTATGGATTGAAGGACTGCAGCGCGGATGCGGGGGCTGGGCGCGTCGATGTCAATCACATATGCGATGGAAAACACAAAGGGCGTCGCCGAGTACCGACGCCCCTTATGCTTTGATCAGTCTTACTCAGTGCTCGGGCTTCGCGGCCGGCTCGCTCCCCCAGTATTGGGGATCGGCTTCGACCCAGGATTTCTCAACGTAGCTCCATTCCGGATTCACCATCCAGAGGTTGTCCTCGACGCTGGCTACGTTCTCCTCGGTAAGCTTGTTCATCAGGTTCTTCCCCTGATCGCCCAGCGCAGCGCCGAAATCCTTCTGATGCGCCAGGCCAGTGTCCTCATCCTTGAGGGACCTCATCGGAATCAGGACGAGGTAGGCGTCTGTCACGCCCATCATTCCTTCATAACTCGCCCAGGGAACGTTCTGGCCGACCTTGAGATTGGCGTCGCGATAAAGCTTCGTCAATTCCGCGAACTGTTCGTCGTGGCCGGGACGCATATGGAAGATGATCACCTCCCAGTAGTGGGAGTGCGGTATGTCCGCTGCGGCGACGTTGTTGCTCAGGTCGGGGCGGTAGTGCCAAAGGGCGTGGCGGACCTCGGATATATAAGAGGCCTGGAGCGCATCCAGCTCGTCGAGCTTAGCGTCGGTCGCCGCGTCACTTGAGCGCCACTCCTCGCTCTTTTCGTACGCCTCGAAAGAATCAAAGCCGGAGACGTACATCGCACGAGGCGGGCCTGTGAGGGCCTCCATCGCCAGGACGTGCAACGGATCCTTGGTTTGCTGCGACAAGGCAGGGTATTCCGAAGCTACTTTGTCGAAGGGGCCATCCGTGTACGGTTTTATGCTGATCGTCTCGATGTTGAGGATGTTGGGTGGCGGAGTTGCCGGAGCTTGTGCGTGTGCGGCCAGGAAGCCTGGCAGCGCCAGGGATAATCCGGCGAGGGAACAAAGCCATTTCTTCATGTCTGCCCACCTCCAGGGGGCAAGAAGTGAAATTGCGAAAGAGCAAAGGATCGAAACATGCGTGTACCGCAGTTGCCCAGGTAAACCCAGCTCCAAGCGCGTCTCTGGGATGAGAGTCCGCTCCATGCGCAAACACTCAGCCCTGGACCCGCATGTTGCCTGACGAGGAGGCAACATGGCCAGGGATCACCGTATGCTACAGCGGGATCACGATGACAGGTTGACCTCCGTGGTACCTGTGGTGTCTCCGGTGGTGGTCGGCGAACGCAGGAGTGGCCGCGGATATCGCGAACACAGCGAGTAACAGGAAAATCAGGATCTTTTTCATTCTGCTCCAGTAACTCCTTCCTGATGGACTTGAATCGGGGGTTTCATTTCGGATTCCCCACGCGAAGATTTAAGTATTGCTAGAGGCGCCCGGTCTGTACCCAATTGCACACTTTGACAGGTATCCGGATTGCTGTTACTAAAACCTCACTGCGCGAACGGTTGTTTCGTAAATTGCCGAATGAACGGCAATCGCGCTTGCAGACGTTCGGTTTCCGCTCCGCCTCCCACACGCTCGGCAACCCCTCGTTGTACGATGGGCAGATGGACGTTTATGTGTCGCGGGAGGGCCGGAAGATGGCTGGAAATTGGAGAGTTTTTCTTTGTGCGGCGGTGCTGGCGGGGGCGGGGTTTTGCCTGTCTTCGGGGAGTGCTCAAGGGCAGTTGGCGTTTCCGGATTCCACAGCGCAGGCCGCGCCCAATCCGCTGACCGATACAACGATGAACCCCGGCAAGATACTGCTTTTCGACCTGGAAGCGCGGTTTGCCAAAGACGTGCTGGCGCGCGGCGGAGCGGCTTTTGCCGACTGGTTTGCCGAGGACGGTGTGGCGCTGGGCAACGGAGCCGCGCCGCTGGTGGGCCGCGTGGCCATCGCCAAATCAGCGAACTGGGATCCAAAGGTCTATCAACTGACGTGGACGCCTACAGATGCCATGATGGGCCCGTCTGGAGATTTTGGTTACACCTGGGGCCACTTCGAGGGACACAGCAAGGATGTGAATGGGAATCCTGTGACGACGACGGGGCGGTACATGACGATTTGGCGCAAAGGCGCGGACGGCCAGTGGAAGGCGGTTCTGGACGCGGGCGCGAATGAGCCGGTGTCCGCTGGGGATTGCTGCAAGCTGCCTCCGGGGGAGCGGTGACCACCTGCGGTGGGGCCAACCGCCCTTCGGGCAATGTGTGTTGGATTTCTGCGTTCCCAAATCCGAAAATCCGGAGCTGGGCACCTTGAATGATTGATCAGATGAGGCCACCCGACTGGCAATTGATTTTACCGTTACGAGGCGCGCATATGCGTTTTTCTGGTTTCCAACGAACCGAAACCAATCGGTCCCGATTTCGAGTTGATATCTCGTCAGCTCCGTCCTCTGTCAGAGAGCCAACTTTAGTGGTTCTCATCGTACCTCTGTTGATCTTTATCGGAGCTGCATTCGTGCCGGGAGTTAGCTGGGCAGAAGGTCCAGCAACGGAAATTAAGGATATCGATCCGATCGTGCATGAGTTGTGCGGCAGGAGTGTCGCATTGCTTGGTGAATCGCCGGCGCACGGTTTCGGAAAGACGCTGGAATTCAAAGTTGAACTCGTCCACCGGCTCATTGAAGAGTGCCATTACAACGCGCTGTTCGTGGAGAGCGGCCTATACGATTACATAAACATCCAGAAGAAGTTGAAGTCCGGCCAGGATGTGACTGACTCAATGATTTCGGCCGCAATAGGCGGCCTTTGGGAGACGAAGGAAGTGCAGCCGCTGATTCCGTTCCTCAGGGATAAGGTGAGAGCAGGCAGCGTTACCCTGGGCGGCCTAGATGATCAGATTGGAAGAGGAACCTACGCGTCACGAGAGATGTCATCCGATTTGGTGGAGTATCTTCAAGGCGACGAGAGATTGCGGTGCCTTGCAATCCTGCAGAAACACATGCTGTGGCAATACACCGTCGATGCTCCATACAGCCCAAAGGATAAGACGCAGATTCTCGGTTGTCTGGACCAAATTGGAGCCCGCCTTTCACAACCGGGAGCGAGTGGGGCGCCGTGGACTGAAGAGGACAGGGCTATGATCGATAGCCTCAAGAGGAATTTCGCCCGAGATTTCCCTGAGGGGCTTCCGAAGAGCGCCGATCAAGCCGTGATGTTTGACAACGAGCGGGATCGATCGATGTATCTGAACTTCCGGTGGCTATTGTCTGGATTGCCGAGTCACAGCAAGGTCATCGTGTGGGCCGCAACGACGCATGTGGCCAAGGATCTGAGCATCGTTGGTGGACTAGACAACAGGGTTCCACTTGGGTTTTACATAAAGCAAGACTTCAAGAACCGGGCCTTCACTCTTGGGTTCTCTGCGTATTCCGGTAACTATGCGATGGTCCGTCAGCCTGTCCGATCGTTGAGCGCTGCTCCCGACAACTCCCTCGAAGGACGATCAATCGCAGAGCGCGAGTCAGATACCGTCTACTTTTCTGGCAAGCAGCTTCGAAAGTTCGGACCAGTTGCAGCTCGCCCGTTAGGAACGAACTTCATAACGGCCCGTTGGGACGAGGTATTGGATGGATTAGTCGTTTTTCGTGAAGAGCGGGCTCCCGAGTATGTTCATCGCTGAAGCCTGAAAGCGACTGGCGGGCAGTTGACCCAGGTCTCGATTTTGAGGCAGGTGGCCCAGGCATCAATTCAACTTCCTTCAATCATCAGCCAAGATGGAAAGCTGTGCCCCATTCATCGCGGCTTTATCGCGATGAGTGGGCCGCGAAGACTTGCCGTCCACTCTGACTCGATTTCAACCGTTCCTCGAACGCCGGTCGCATAGTGATTGAAGCTGCTCCATGGGTAGTCGCCGAGAGAGGCTACCAATCCGCGCTTTACCGGCTTCCACCCCAACGCACAAAGTTCGTGCGCTGGGGCCCCGGGTTGCGATGAATGTGGCGGATCACTTCAGAGCGAGCAGAGTCACCATCATAGTCCGGCCACGATCTGACCTCAAGCCACCCGCCCGCTCATCGCGATAAAGCCGCGATGAATGGGGCACAGCTTTCGCTCATGGTGATTCTTCGGGACTGATGAACGGGTCACCTGCCAAGCAGCTCAACAGCTAATACGCCTTCAAATCCACGATAGCTTTCAGGATGGTCTCGGGCTGGGGCAGGATGGCGTCTTCCAGGATCGGCTGGTAGGCGACGAAGGTGTCCAGAGCGCCAATGCGGCGAACAGGGGCGTCGAGGTATTCAAACAACTCATCTCCGATGCGAGCGGCGATCTCCGCGCCGTAGCCCCAACTGAGCATGTCCTCGTGGGCCACAATTACGCGGCTGGTCTTTTTGACCGAGTCGGCGATGGCCTCCCAGTCATACGGATTCAGAGTGCGCAAGTCGATGATTTCCACATCAATGTTGTGCTCTCGCCTTGCGCGTTCCGCAGCCTGTAGCGAGCGCGGCACTAGAGCGCCATATGTGACGAGCGTGAGGTCAGCGCCGGGACGCACGATTCTGGCTTTGCCGAAGGGGATGGCAAACTCCGGACCAGGATAAGGCGCTCGGTCGTGAGTCTCGCGATAGAGGCGCTTGTGCTCGAGAAACAGCACCGGGTCGTCGCAGCGAATGGCGGTGCGCAGCAAGCCGTTGGCGTCCAGCGCGTTTGAGGGAAAGACGACGCGCAGGCCGGGAATGTGCGTGAAGAGACTCTCGCCGGATTGCGAGTGATAGATGGCGCCGCCGGTCAAGTAACCGCCGATGGGCACTCGCAGCACCACCGGACAGGCCCATTGGCCGTTGGAGCGCCAGCGCATCAGCGCCAGTTCATTGTGGATTTGGTGATAGGCAGGCCAGATGTAATCGAAAAACTGAATCTCGACCACAGGCTTCATGCCGCGCACTGCGTACCCGATGGCGCGGCCAACGATGTTAGCCTCGGCCAGCGGCGAGTTGAAGACCCGGTCGGAGCCGAACTCGGATTGCAGGCCGGCGGTGAGCTTGAAGACTCCGCCCTTCCCCTTGACCTCGGCCAGCGCGGCTTCGCGGCTGGCGTCGGCCACGTCCTGGCCGAAGACGACTATGCGGGGATCGCGTCGCATCTCATCGTGGAGGCAGGCGTTGATCAAATCGGCCATGGTGCGCGGCTCGGTGCTCGGGGCGCGGCCAGCCTTGCCTCCAGCTACGGTTCCCGGCGCGGCTACCTCTTCAGTGGCAAAGGCTGAGCTGGTTGGGTCCAGATCCTCGGAGCAAACGTGGCGGGTAACTCCCTCGACCACAGGCAGCGGCGCTTGAAGGGCGAGCTCAGCGGCTTCGGCGACTTCCTGGTCCAGCGACTGTTCCAATGCGGTAATCTCTTCGGCGGTCAGGATGCCTTCGCGCAGCAGGCGCATCTGCATCTTGGCCAATGGGTCGCGCAGCGCGTCGGCCTCGCGCTCGGCCTGGGTGCGATAGAGGCGGTCGTCGTCAGAAAGTGAATGGGAGTAGGCGCGCACACAGTGTCCGTGGACAAAGGCAGGCCCATGGCCGGCGCGGCAGTATGCCACTGCGGCTTGAAAGGCGCGGAAACTGGCCTCCGCATCGGTGCCGTCCACCTCGGCAAAGTGGAAGTTGGGGAAGTTAGCCACCAGACGTGAGATGTTGCCGCCGGGCATACTCACCTCGACCGGCGTACTGATGGCGTATCCGTTGTCTTGCACGCAGAAAACTACGGGCAGCTTCTTGTTGGAGGCGGTGTTCATCGCCTCCCAGAACTCTCCCTGAGAGGTTGAACCCTCACCCACCGAGGCATAGGCTACCTCATCGCCATGAAAGGTCACGTCACGGAAGGCGCGGTAATCTCCCTCGGCTTTAGCGGCCGCCTCGGGATACTGGCTGAAGTAGCGTCCAGCCTCGGCGCAACCCACGGCATGGAGCACTTGTGTGCTGGTAGAGGCAGAGACGCTCACAATATTCAGTGCCCGGCTGCCATAGTGGGCCGGCATCTGGCGTCCGCCGCTGGCCGGATCGGTGGCCGCGCCCACGGCTTGCAGCAACATCTCGGCCGGCGTGAAGCCCAACGCCAGGCACAACGCGCGATCGCGATAGTAGGGAAAGAACCAGTCGTAACCGGGACGCATGGCCAGCGCCGCGCCCACGCCCAGCGCCTCGTGGCCCGCGCCGGAGATCTGGAAGTAGATTTTCTGCTGGCGTTTGAGAAGGATCTCGCGGTCATCCACGCGGCGGGAAAGAAGCATCAGCCGGTAGATTTCAACCAATTGCCGAGGGCTTAGGCTGCCGGAGCCTGCCGACACAGACTCGCGGACGCTGGAAGCTACCAGTTCCATTTCCTTTACTCCTCAAAAAGCCTGTTTTACCTCTTGCGGGGAACTTCAACTTACATCCCGATTGTAACAACCCAAACCCTTCTGGCAATCTAATCTAGAGACAGGAGTTTCCCTATGCATCCCTTTTTGTTAGCGGCAAGGACGGGCCTATTCGCCGAAGGGCGATTTCTGGGCAAAGTGCTGGACGAATGGGCCGCGGATGCTCAGGAATTTATCCACACCAAGCTGCCGCACCTGCTCGTCATTGCAGTAATCGCCTTTATTCTCAGCCGCTTGTTGCGCCTGTTGACGACCCGGATGATTCACGTAGCTGAGCAGCACGCACCCGAGCCTGCCCGTGTCTCGCAGGTGAAGACTCTCTCCGGGGTGATTCACGCCACCGGACTGGCAATCATCGGACTGATCGCCGGCTTGCAGATTCTGGATGTCGTGGGGGTCAATCTTGCCCCTCTGCTCACTTCGGCCGGAATTGCCGGAGTGGCCATCGGCCTGGCCGCGCAGAATATCGTGCGCGACATGCTCAACGGCATGCTGATCCTGATCGAGGACCAGTTCAGCGTGGGGGACACGGTGCGACTGGCGGGCCTGACCGGAACAGTGGAGGCGATGACCCTGCGCAAGACCACGGTCCGCGACGGCGATGGGACCCTGTACATTATCCCCAATTCGCAGATCACCACCGTGGCCAACCTGAGCGTGGGCTACTCGGTGGCCACCGTTAACGTGAGCGTGGATTTTTCTGCCAACCCCGACAAAGTGCTGGAGTTGTTAAAGGGCATTGCTATGGAGATCCGCAACAGCACGGAGTTCCGGGAGGTTTTCGTGGACGACCCACAAATTCTGGGCGTGGATGCGATCAAAGGCTCGGAGCTGATCTTCCCGGTGGTCTTCAAGACGCTGGCGACTCAGCAATACGCCCCTGTGCGAGAGTTTCGCCGCCGTGTTCGGCTGGCGCTCGAACAGCAAGCTCTGCTTCCCGGCGACCCCAACCGGGTGTTCAACACCTTCATGGACAGCGCTGCGAGCAGCCGTAGCCGGCCAACCACCGAGGCCGCACCGGAACATGACCCAACCACGCTCAAACCGAAGGGGGGCAATCCCTTCAGCAGTGGGTGAGGGAGCCGAGTCAGCAAGTTAGCGGGTTGTGGTGGGGCTGGCACAGGCTACCCTTTATTCTGCTCACGGCCGTTTTCCGAGGCTTGCTCCCTCACAGGGAACTGGAGGGTTGCTTGCGAGTCCTCGCCGGGGTCTGAGGAACCGGCAAGACGGAAGACGACGCGATTGCGGCCCTCGGCTTTGGCGGCATATAAAGCATCGTCGGCGATCGTGAGCAGAGACTCGACGGTAGCGGGTCCATCGGATGGGTCGAATACGGTCGCGCCCATGCTACAGTTGAGTGTGAACTCGGAACCGCGAGCGCAGACCTTCAGGTTGGAGATCGCGTTCTGGAGGCTGACCAATCTCGGTTCGACAGCCTCGTGCGGAACCTCGGTCAGGGTCAGCAGAAACTCCTCGCCCCCGTACCGGCCGGCATGATCATAGGGACGGATGGCGGCTCCCACCGCGGCGGCGAACCAGCGCAGCGCCTCATCGCCGGCCAGGTGCCCGTAGCGATCGTTGATGCGCTTAAAGTGGTCCAGATCAACCAGTGCCACAACTATGGTACGGTTCTCCCTCAGAGCGCGGTCCGTTTCCGCCGTTAGAGCGCGCAGGATGGCCACGCGATTCAACATTCCAGTGAGCCCATCGTGGGTCGCCTGGATGCGCAACTGCTCGCGGCTGGCCTCCAACTCCTTGGTGCGCTCGCGAACCAGCATCTCCAGATGCTGGCTTCTTGCGCGCAACTGCCGGGAGTAAAAATGAATGGAGGCGGCCAGCAAAAGCAGAATGGCCAGGGTGCATAATCCGTAGAACCAGTAGGTTCTCCACCAGGGCGGAAGAACCTTGATGTCAACCTTCACCGGAACAGAGCACGCATTCAAGCCTGGATTGCAGGCCATGGCCATAAAGGTGTATGACCCAAGAGGCAATCTGGGAAAAGTCGCGTTGCCGGTGTGGGTATCCATCCATTCCGACTGATATCCCACCATCCGTATCTTCAAGGCCAACTCGCTGCGATTGCGCATCGTAGGCGAAGAGATACGTATGATAAGCGGCGAACCGGCCCACGGCATGGTAATCTCTCGCGTTCCGAGGTAATTCGTTGCGCCGCGTCGAAGCTCCGTCAGGTAAACGGTCAACGGGATTGTGTCGAAGACCCGCTCGGGATATAGCAGATGACTCATTCCGCCACTGGTTCCAATCCATAATGAACCATCGGTGGCCTCCTGCATCATCCCTTGATTGATATCGTTCCATATCAGGCCGCTCTCCTGGGTAATCTGGCGCCAGTTATGGCCGTTCCACACCACGAGGCCCATATCGGCTCCCAACCATACCCATCCGCGATGGTCCACCAGAATGGCCAGGGGAGCGCGAATTCGCAAGTCGGGGGGAAGTTCCAGTTGCCAGGCCTGCATCTTCTCTTTGTCTGCCGTCAGACGCCACGTGCCGGTCTGATCACCCGTAACCCAGATGGCGCCGTCGGGTGCGCAGGCAACGGCCGCCAGCGAACCGCGCATTTTGGAGAGTCCGTCAATAAGCGGGGCTGACCACACGCCGTCCTTGAAGCGAACCAGCCGATTGTTGCCCAGAAACCAAAGATCGCCGTTGGGCGACCTGCAGCCTCCCAAAATCCTGGTGGGATCCCCCAGCAGCGCATCCACGGCTTTAACCCTGGGCAACGCGCCCGGGGAACCCTTGGCTTCGCGGGTATAGATACCGTCAAGCGTTTCAAAATAAATGCGTCCGGAGGAATCCTTTAGGGCATTGATGATCCGTGCCGGCACTTTTGCTGTTTGCTCCATGCGGCCCGTCCTGGGATCGATGCGCAGGATGATGCCTGAAGCTGTCCCCGCCAGCAAGGAGCCGTCGCGATCGACAACCATCCCACCCATTTGGCCATAGGCCCACCGTCGCCCGTCTGACAGCGGGCCTGACGAACCATCGTGCGGGTCAATCCATGCGGGGCCGCGATCTGTTCCCAGGAAAACTCGATCCGCACTGACTAACGCAATCGCCCAAATGCTTGCGGAAGGAAGGTTCTGCTGATCGCCCCATCCTTCCCAATCCTCATAGCCGGCCCATTCGTAGAGCCCGTCTCCCCGGCTCCCGAACCAAAGGTCGCCGGCCGCGTCAAAGGCCATGTCTACGATGCGGGGGGCGCGCTCCATGCCGTTCGGCTTGCCAATGGTCCGCCACTTGGATCCATCCCAGCGGGCAATTCCCTCTTTGGCGGGCACTAAAATCCGTCCTTCCGGATCTTCGATCAGGGGAGCATGGCTGTATCGGCTCAACAGTTCGGAGCCGGGAATAGAGCGATCAATAAATCCCGCGGACCCCGGCAACAAGACGGCCACGTGGGTAACGCCTCCAGCCCAGAGAGCGCCTGTGCGATCCAGCAGAACCCCCGCCCAGCGGTCGGCGGCCAGGCCTTTGTCCTCTCCCCATTCGGTCACCACGCCGTCGCTCAGTTGGACAGGAGCCCCGGTCTTCGACCCTTGCAGAGAAGTCCAATCGCCGGCAGCCCCGACCTCGCGCTCCAGCCAGGAGCAGAGGCCTTTGCCGCATCCGGCCCAGATGCGAATACCACCACCCCGCTCCCGCACGACGCTCACGCTGGTCACATTGGCCATATCCGGCATGGAAGCCAGCAGATGGTCAGGAAACAGGGGCAGAAAAGAGAGCATTCTGCCATCTGCATCATGCTCCAACCGGTAAAGATGCCCTTTCTCGACAATCAGCAGGTGGTGCGCATCTTCCACTACGATGCGCCACTGGCCTTCTACGTGAATTGGATCTCGCCCGGCAGGGAGAAATCGTTGGCCGTCCCAGCGATACAAATCACTATCGGTGGCCACCCACACGGTGCCGTTCGGATCAGAAACTACGTCCCTGATATTGAGGTCGGTAATTCCCTCCTCCGCGCCATACCGCTCAAAGCCTGACCCAAGAAACCGGTAGACGCCGTTTTCTGTGCCCATCCACAGGAAACCGTTGCGGTCTGTCTCTAATGAGCTGATTCCAAGGTTATTGAGCCCTTCGGCCTGGCGAAAGGCGCGAAAGACATACTGCTGCGCCTGCAGGGTTGCTGAAAAAGCCAACAAACAGGCGAGAACCCGGATTGAGCCAAACCGCGCCATGCCTTCCCTTTACAATACAGCCACTTGAGCGAAGCGCCACAGAAGTATTATCGGCCGTTAGTTACGAAAGGGCCAACGGAGCGCGAATGCACCATCTATTGCGTTGCTGGCTACGGGAGGCTTATCCGGGCGTCGGTTTGCTGGATCCTATTCCTTGAACAGGGCTATTCAGCGCATCCTCAAGGGCCTCGGCATCCGTTACTGGTGGAAGGCAGGTGCGTCCGCGGCAAACTATCGCCCAGGCTTCTGCGCCGACTGGCTTTGGAACTTGAAGCAGGACTTCGGCCAGCTCCTCGGGAATGCCCCCTGGAACCAGCCGTTCCGGATCTATGGGGATCACGGTTTTGTTGACAGCAAACCCAGCCATAGCTCGCGATTCGAGGCGCTCGACCTCAGGACGAGAACCGATTACTAAAACCTGCACCGGGTCGAGCAACAGCCGCTCTAGTCCCAGCCCGTAAGAGCCAGCATAGAGGCCGAAGTGCTCGACGATTCCCGTAAAAGAGGCCAGAGTCTCCTCGGCGATCTCCCGATACTCCCTGTGTCCGCTCAGAGCTTCAAGGCGGAGCAGGGCGGAAGCGGCCGTGGGGTTGCCGGCCGGGGTGGGCGTGTCTTGCAGCGGCTTGCGCCGCGCGGCCAATGCGCCCAGCGGTGCAACCCCATCCTGGGGCGCAGCGGCGTCAAAAAATGCTCCCGCTTGGCGGTCGTAGAAGCGGGCAATCATCGCATCGGCCAGCTTGACGGCCGCATGGTAGTAACTCATTTCGCCCGTCGAAAACCAGGCATCCATACAGGCATGAACCGTGAAGGCATAGTCGTCGAGCGTGCCCGGCGTTTTTTCCTCTGGTTGCGCTCCGTCGCCCTGTAGATCGCCATAAGCAATGACGTGGCTCAAACTTTGGGCCCCATCCCAGGCCCCGCCATTCTCAGTATTGCCGAGCAGCCGGTCTAGCGTGAGCAGAGCAAACTCGCGCGTCGAATCCCTGCCGAGCACCCGCGCCGTCTCCAGGCATGCTGTCACCGCCATCGCGTTCCAGCCCGTGTAGAGTGTCCGGTCGATGAACGGTGTGGGCCGTTCAGCGCGCGCCGCAAGGAGCGTTCGCCGGGCCGCGTCCACCACCTGCCGCAGATCGTCCACGCTCTTGCCCGCCTCAGCCGCCAGCTCCTGCAGGGTCTGGTCAATGTGGAGGACGTTCTTGGCCGGGTTGTGGTGCATGTCGCCCAGTTCCCTGACGTCCCAATAACGCAGAGCAATCTTTGACTCATCCAGGGAGAATCCCGCCGCCTGCAATGCCTCGCGCGCCTCGGCCAGCGTCCAGGTGAAATAGTCGCCGTCGTCGTCCAGGTTGATATCCGC
>Ga0182014_10006315_pt1 | contig 12804 bp, 12 predicted proteins | sample 612S2DmetaG_FD_120489 | JGI IMG/M metagenome (GOLD analysis project Ga0182014, IMG submission 120489) | Permafrost microbial communities from Stordalen Mire, Sweden - 612S2D metaG | ecosystem: Environmental > Terrestrial > Soil > Wetlands > Permafrost | place: Sweden: Stordalen | collected... | reverse complement strand
TGGTGACTGGCCATAGCATTCTTAAGCCACGCCGTAGAACGCCGCAGATACGGGCCCTTTTGCTCATCCCGCCCGCATCAGCTCGCTTTTCCGCACCACAATGCGCTTGCTGCACGCGGGACAGGAGAATCGGTCAAAAAGCGCCACGCTGCCCACTGAAACGCCGCACCACGGGCACTTTCCCTTCAGGGCGTTGATTCCCATCAGCGATCCCAGCAGCGGCGCGCATACTCCGGCGATGATCATCGGAACGCCAAGAAACACGCCCAACCCCGTCAGGCAGATCATTCCGCCATAGATGATGAGAACCGGCGCCGCCAGCAATCCCAGCAGCAAGCCACCGAACGCGCCCTTCACCGGCGCCTTTTCGTGTTCATGGTGTTCGTGCTCGAGTCCCCGCGTCTCCTGCACGCCCACGGCTCCGCAAAGCGGGCAGAACTTCCACGCCGCCTCAAGATGCGCCTGGCACTTCGAACAGGTCCCGTTCATAAGAGGACCGCTCCCTCACGGTCATGGGCAACGGCTCAGGACTCGACGGCGAGACAGACGGCACTGCGCGCAGGCGTTCGTCGCGGCGACTCTCGGCTTGCCGCGGCGCACCACCCAACTTACGCAGACCATCCCGTTATCTTGCGCCCTGACGCGTCTGCAGAACGAGAGTAAGCCCGTTGCAATGGCGCTGCCCGTGATTTGCGTCACTTAATTCTCCAAGCCGGATGAGCGCCGCAATCGGTTGCTCTATGATGCAAATTGGAGCACGGACAAGCCCTTTTTCTTGTGCGTCTTTCGCCATGATCCCGGACCCTCGAAACCAAGAGGCTCACGTTCTATGCTTTCTTCTGTCATGAGAATCCCGCGCAAACCTGTTCTTCAGCTCGGCCTCCTTGCCCTTGCGGCCTCGTTCGCTTCCTGCTTGCCGGCACAGATGGTCTCTCCCTCCATCGACCAGCCCGGCCAGCCGTTCTCATACTTCTCCAAGCCGACCGACGAGATCGGCCTCATGGGCGCGGAGGCCGCCACGGAAATCACGCCGGAGGGCTACCTGCGCACCGGCTTCGAAGAGCTGATGTTTTTCTCCGGACAGGATTTCCAGCCCACCAACGTCCGCATCCGCACCCTCGAGCAAGGCCATCTGCCCATCGTCCACTACCAGTTCACGCGCGACGGCATCGCATACCGCTTCACGATCTTCGAAGCCAAAATCGACAAGAGCGCCATCCTCCGCGCGCGCGAACATCCCGGAGCTTCTTACGCTCCCGCCATCACTCCCGGTGAAGAAGTCATCGAGCCGCTGGTCAACTTCATTCGCGTCGAAATCTCGAACTCAACCGGCAAGCCGAGTCGCGCCGTCTTTGCTTCCGGCGTCCGCTACGACGGCCCCAGCACCACCAACGCTCCTCACGGCGACAACCGCTTCACGCGTCCCGTGGAAAGCAAAATCCCCGGCGAATACCGCCAAATCGGCGAGGCGTTCAATCGGCACTGGAGGAATTCTTTCGACGGTTCGAACTTTTTCCGTTTCAATCGCGTCCTCTATAATTTTCCCGCAGGCTATACCGATCGCAGATTCACGCTGCGCGAGCCCGGCAGTGAGCTCAAGCCAGGCGATATTCTTTACCCCACAGACCTCGACGCGGATCCCACCGCTCCCATCGGCATCGTCACCTATGCGCGCCAGCTCAAGCCCCGCGAAACGTGGACGCTCGATTTCAAGATGCCGCTCATTCCCAACGCCGATCCGTTTGTCATCAGAGCCATCAACGATGCCTCCTTCGACGCCGCCAAGGCGCAGATCATCGCCTATTGGCGCGACATTCTCGCTTCCGGCATGCAGGTCGCCCTGCCCGAATCCAAGCCCGTTGACACGTTCTACACCAACCTCATTTACGATCTCATTGCCATCGACCACATCGGCGACAATTATATCCAGACCGTCAACAAGTTCCACTACCACGCATTCTTCCTCCGCGACGGCGCCGACATCGTACATAGCTACGACATCACCGGCTATCCGCAAATCGCCCGCGAGTGCCTCGACTTCTTCGCCAAATCGCAAAAGCCGGATGGCAACTTTCTGTCGCAGCCGCAGCAATACGACGGCTGGGGCCAGGCCGTTTGGGCCTACGGGCAGCATTACCGCATCACGCACGACAAGGCCTTCGCCGAATGGGCTCTTCCCCAAATTGCCCGCGCGGTCGATTGGCTGCACCAGGCGCGCGCCGCCGATCCGCTGCACATCGTTCCGGCCAGCGACGTGCGCGACAACGAGGATGTGCCCGGCCACATCACCGGCTACAACTTCCTCGCGCTCGACGGCCTCCGGCTCGCCATCCAAATGGCCTCCGCGACCGGTCACAGTGACCTCGCGCAAAAATGGCAGGGTGAGTACGACGACTTCCGGCAGGCGTTCTTCAAGGTGCTCGATGCGCAGGCCGCCGCGCACAATGGCTACATCCCGCCCGCGCTCGACGGTCAAACGGGCGGCTACGACTGGGGCAATCTGCTCTCCGTTGTCCCCGAGCCCACTCTCGATGCGCACGATCCCCGCGTCACGGCGACGCTCAAGGCCACACAGGCCAAATACGCCGAGGGCATCATGACCTACGCCGACGGCGAGTTTCTGCACCACTACCTCACCATCAAGAACACCCTCACCGAGACCGTCCGCGGCGACCAGGAAGATGCCATCAAAGAGTTCTACGCGATCCTGCTCCACACCAGTTCAACCAACGCCGGATTTGAGTACAACATTCGTCCCTGGGGCGACCGCAACTTCGACGGCAACCTGGCGCCGCACGGCTGGTTCGCGGCTGAGTACCGCACGCTCCTGCGCACGATGCTTGTCCGTGAGGAGGGCGACCGGCTCCATCTGCTTTCCGTCGTCTCGCCGGCGTGGATCGGCAAAGGCAAGACCATCGCAGTCCGCCAAGCGCCGACAAATTTCGGCCTTCTCGGCTTCACGCTCGATCAGCCCCAGGACGGAGTCGCCGTTCTCAACCTGCGCCCGGACTTCACCACGCAGCCTGAATCCATCGTGGTGCACCTGCCCTGGTTTGTCGATCTCAGATCCGCAACCGCTGACGGCAAACCCATCCAGCCCGCGAACGGCACGCTCTCCGTTCCCGCCGGTACGCACACCATCGAGCTCCACTGGACTGTGAAGCCCAACACGCCGCGCCTCAGCTACGATCGCGCTGTCGCCGGCTACAAGGCCGAATACGCGCGGCGCTATCAGGCGCAGATGCACGGCGCGGGCACGGGGATGAACTAAAGCCGGCGTCGAACGCCGTCGCAAAGGACCCAGACATGGACACTGTGCGCATCGACAAGTGGCTCTGGGCCGCGCGCTTCTTCAAGACGCGCTCGCTCGCCTCGCGTGCGTGCGATCTGGGAAGAATTGAGTCCAACAGCTTCAAGGCCAAGCCCGCGCGAGACGTTCGCCGCGGTGACAAGCTGCGCATCGAGAACGAGCGCGGCATCTTTGAGGTTGAGGTTTTGCTTGTCAGTGCCACGCGCGGTCCTGCGACAATTGCGCAGACCCTCTATCGCGAATCTGACGCGAGCCGCGAAGCGCGCCTCCACCTCGCCGAGGAACGCAAGGCATTCGAGCAATATGTCCGGCTCCCTCCGCGCCGGCCGTCCAAGCGCGACCGCCGGCGAATCATTCGGTTTCGCGGCCGCGTCTGAAGCCGCCCAGACGCAACAGAGCCCGGCACATGTCCGGGCTCTCGTTGCTCACTGCTCAGAAAACTTACCTTATGCAATCAGCATGCGATCAGCCGCTTCACCTTCTCTTCGATCACTTCCTGCGAAACGTAGCCGACGACCTGATCGGCGACCTTGCCGCCCTTGAAGAATAAAAGCGTCGGAATGCCGCGAATGCCGTAGCGGGACGGCGTCGCGCCGTTCTGATCCACGTTCACCTTGGCCACCTTCAGCTTGCCCGCGTAGGCTGCGGCCACGCCGTCCACGACGGGCGCAATCGCCTTGCAAGGGCCGCACCAGGTGGCCCAGAAATCTACCAGAACCGGCTGCTCGCTGCGCAACACCTCCTGGTCAAAATTTGCATCGTTCACTTCCAAAACACCCAATCCAGCCATGATCCTCCTTGCGGACCCGCACCCGTCGATTGTACAGGAAACGGTATATCGATATGATGCGGCAACGCGCGCAAAGTCGCAGACCTCCGCGCCGTTGCGTGACGCGGTGCATAACCAAATCGCCTCAGTTGTCATCGATTGAGTTAGCCGCGACGGAGCAGCCCACCCCCGCGCAGTTTTGCCACATTCTTGGTTCGTAGAAACGCTTGCGCGCAAAGAGAAGCGCCCGGATCCGGAAAGGACCTCGGGCGCTAGAGCAGCCCTCCCCCAGAACTGCCCACGCAGGCAATTTAGGTGATCAATCGATAAATAGCAAGTAAACTTAAGTAATAGGCAGAGTAATCAGGAATTGATGACTATTCATCTAGGCAACCACCGTAACTTATTGATAACGCATGAGATCACGCATCTGCTCCCTCCGCCTCTCCGCAAACTATCTTATTTTTCAATCAATTGACTCGCTCCAGCTTGCGAAAAGCGGCAAATCAGGAGCTCCATCCCCATCCGATTTTCCGCTGCTTTTTGCACTGCCTTTGTAGCATCTGCCAGTCCCTCTTCCTCGTCGACAATCACCAGAACCGCCGGCCCCGCTCCGCTCAATGCCACGCCGAGAATGCCGTATTCGCCCACCAGCGGCAGCAGAATCGGCAAGAGCGGGCAGATGGGCGCGCGATATGGCTGATGAATCCGATCCCTCATTGCCAGCCGCAACAGATCGCCTCGTCCCTGCGCAAAGGCCTGCCCTAGCACTCCAACCGATTGCAGGTTCGCAACCACATCCTCAAGTGAATAACTCGCCGGCAGCACCGCGCGCGCTTCGCTGGTGGCCAGCGGATCTTGAGGCAGCGCCACAATCGCCCGCCACTCCTCGGGAGGATCGGCTCGAGCCACTCGCACCTTCGTTCCTTCGCATACAGCCGTCACAAACCCGCCCAGCCAGCACGCCGCCACATTGTCCGGATGGCCCTCCAGCTTGTACGCCTCTTCGAGAATCCGGTCCGTGTCCCAGCCAAGCTGCCCAAAGTGGTTTGCCAGCGCGATCGCCGCAAGGCGCGCGGCCGCTGACGATCCGCATCCCATGCCCAGCGGGATCCCGTTCACCATCCGAATCGCTAACGGCGCAAGCGGGCGGTCGTGCTTCCGCAAGAGTTGCTTGTAGGTTTCGAGGATGAGATTGTCTTCGAGCCGCGCGCACCGGTCCGCGTTCCGCCCGGTGGCAGTCACCGAAAACTCCGGCGCCGCTTCGGCCTCGACCTCTAGAAAAAAGTCCAGCGCCACGGCAACTGCGTCAAACCCCGGCCCGAGATTCGCCGAAGTCGCAGGCAATCGCAGTCGAAGAGTGCCGGGCTTCCCTTCATCGATCGTCTGGCCGCTCATCCCACTTCGCCCTCGACCGCCGCCAACACCGCCGCCGCTGTGGCATCCACAGTGATCGCATTCCTCCGCAGCGCATCGATCACCGCCTCCGATCCCTTTTTCTCCTCCTCCGTCAGCAGCGTTCCGCGATGGAAGTCGATCGTGTAGTCCGCGTCCTTCAACGTATGCCCGGTCAGCACCAGAACTACCGTCTCGCCGGTGCGGATCACCCCCTGCGCGCGCAGCTTCTTCAGCCCCGCCAGCGTCACTGCCGAAGCCGGCTCGCAGCCCAGCCCTTCCGCGCCGATTTCAGCTTTGGCAATCGCAATCTCCGCCTCGCTTACGTCGAGGCACCATCCGCCGCTCTCCTCGATCACCCGCGCCGCCTTCCGCCACGAAGCCGGATTCCCGATCCGAATGGCCGTCGCGCGCGTATGCGCCTCCACCGGCTCCAGCACCGCGCCGTGCTTGTCCCTGAGGCAGCGCACCAGCGGATTCGCTCCCGCGGCCTGAATCACGCTGATGCGCGGCAGCCGCGCCACCAGTCCCAGCTCGCGCAGTTCGCGGAACCCCTTGCCCAACGCCGAGCTGTTGCCCAGGTTTCCTCCCGGAACAATCAAATGGTCGGGCACATTCCAGTCGAGCGCTTCCGCAATCTCGAATGCCGGCGTTTTCTGCCCCTCCAGCCGGTAGGGATTCACCGAATTCAGCAGATAAATCGGCGCCTGCTTCACGATCTCGGTCAGCAAGCGCAGGCAACCATCGAAGTCCGCCTTTACCTGGCAGGTCAGCGCTCCGTAGTCCATCGCTTGCGACAGCTTGCCCCACGCAATCTTGCCCTCGGGAATCAGCACAAGGCTACGCATCCCGGCGCGGGCCGCATATGCTGCCATCGAAGCGGAAGTGTTCCCCGTGGACGCGCACGCAACCCACGTGAATCCGCGCTCGCGCGCCACGCTCAGCGCCGTGGTCATGCCTGTGTCTTTGAACGAACCCGACGGGTTCATGCCCTGGTGCTTGGCAAAAAGCTGATCGATTCCCAATGCTTTTGCGGCGCGCGGCAGATGATAAAGCGGCGCGTTGCCCTCGCGCAGCGAGACCGCATTGCCGAAGTTATCCAGAATCGGCAACAGCTCGCGGAATCGCCAAACTCCCGATTGGTCCAGAGCCTCCGGCGAGCAGCGCCGCTCCCGCCACAGCCATTTCAACGCGCCCGGATTCGGCCGATCGGGGCCTCCGCGCTGGCTCCAGCCGGGATATTCCACCTCAAACAGGTCCCCGCAGATGGCGCAGCGAAAGTCCGGGCGCGCCTCCGCCCCCGCGATCTGGCTTCCGCATCCAAAACAGCGCAACTGGTGCAAATTGTCGTTCATACCTAGGTGTTAGCCTACCAGTGTACAGCGGCTTTCGCTGTGGATCGGAGGGCCCGTTGCGGGCGACGAAGCAACTCTTCCCCGCCGTGTTCGCATTTCTGTTCTTTGCGCCGCTCTTCGCGCAAACCCCTCTTCGCGTCGCCGCCGCCGCCGATCTGGAACCTGTTCTGCCACCGATCCTTGTCCAATTCCAGGAAAAAACCGGCATTCACGCCGAAGCCACCTACCAGGCCTCCGCCATGCTCACTGCGCAGATCGAAAACGGCGCGCCCTTCGACGTCTTTCTTTCAGCAGATCTCAGCTTTCCCAAGCACCTCATCGACGACGCCCTCGCCGACGCTGCCGGCTCCGCCGACTCCACCACCCCCATCCTCTACGCCAAAGGCACACTTGTCCTCTGGGAGCGGAAAGACTCCCCTTTGCCTCCGCCCACGCTCGACCTTCTGCGCTCGCCCGCCTTGAAGCGCCTCGCCATCGCCAACCCCGACCGCGCGCCTTACGGCCGCGCCGCCGTCGCCGCGCTCAGCAGCCTCAACCTTTACGACACACTCAAGCCTCGCCTCGTCACGGCTGAAAACATCTCCCAGGCCGCCCAGTTTGTCGACTCCGGCAACGCCGACGCCGGCCTCATCTCGCTCACTTCTGCCCTCACCTCGCGCCTCACGGCCGACGGCACGTACTTCGTCATCCCGCCTGATCTCTACCCGCCCATCGAGCAGGGCGCCGTCATTGTCAGCAACTCCAAACAGCGCGCCGCCGCGCACAAGCTGCTCGACTTTCTCCTCTCGCCGCCGGTGCAAGCCGAACTTGCGAAGAGCGGCCTCACGCCGGTGAAATGAGCGCAATGGACTGGCAAGCATTCGCGCTCTCGCTTCGTCTAGCCACGGTCACCACCGCGATTCTCCTCGCCATCGCCGTGCCTCTCGCGGCGCTCATCGTGCTCGGCCGTGGCCGATGGCTCGCCGCTCTGGAAGCCCTGGCCACATTGCCCATGGTCCTGCCGCCCACCGTGCTCGGCTTCTTTCTTCTCGTCTTGCTCGGTCCCCGCACCGCTTTTGGCCGCGGCATTGCCACCCTCCTCGGCCACCCTCTCGCCTTTTCCTTCGATGGCCTTGTCGTTGGCTCCGCCATCTACAGCCTGCCCTTCGCCGTGCAGCCGCTGGTCGCCGGTTTTGCCTCTGTCGATACCGCGCTCGTCGATGCCGCGCGTCTCCTCGGCGCCGGTCCCGTGCGCATCGTTTCCAGCATCCTCGTTCCGCTGGCTCGCCGCTCACTTCTGGCCGCCGTGGTGCTCAGCTTTCTCCACACCGTGGGAGAGTTCGGCGTGGTGCTCATGCTCGGCGGCGACATTCCCGGCGCCACACGCACCCTTTCCATCGTCCTCTACAACCAGGTTGAGAACTTCGACTACGCCGCCGCCGATCACACCGCTGCGATCCTCCTCGGCCTGAGCGTTCTGTCCCTCGCGGTGATCTACTCCAAAACACCAAACCGCGCGAGCGGACGCGGAGGCCACGATGCTTGAGTTCTCGCTCGACACGCACCGCGGCGGCTTCCATCTCCGGGTGGAGTGCGGCTTCGCCTCAGATTGGACCGTGATCTTCGGCCCCTCCGGCGCCGGCAAGAGCACTCTGCTGCGGCTGCTTGCCGGGCTTGACCGGCCCTACCGCGGCCGCATCGCCCTCGACGGCCGCGCACTCACCGAAACGGCAGTCGGAGTCCACCTGCCGCCCGGCCATCGCCAAACCTCGCTGGTCTCGCAGCAGCCTGCGCTCTTCCCGCACCTGAGCGTTGCCGCCAATGTAGCCTATGGCCTGCACGGCCTGCCTCGCGGCCGCCGCGCTCGCCGCGTGGAGGAGATGCTGGATCTCGTCGGCGCAACCGAGCTCGCTGCCCGTCGACCGCAGGATCTTTCCGGCGGCCAAGCACAGCGCGTCGCTTTGGCGCGAGCGCTCGCGCCGGGCCCGCATCTGCTTCTCCTCGATGAGCCTTTTTCAGCGCTCGACGGCGTCGCCAGCGATGCGCTCCTCGTTCGCCTGCAACACTGGCTGCGCGAAAGCAATGTGCAAACCGTCGTGGCCACGCACGACGCCACCGACGCGCTCGCCACTTCTGCTGAAGTTTTGCTCCTCCGCGACGGCTGCCTCTCCGCGCTCGGCCCAGCCGCCGAGGTTCTTGCCGCTGAGCGCCAGCGCCTTCTCGGCCGGTTGCAAAGCCAGGAAGACTGAGCCCCCCGCTGCCTTACTTCGCCGCGATCACCAGCAGCGTCGCATCATCGTGGAAGTGCGCCCCGCAGAACGCCGAGACTTGGTCGAGCAGCAGATCGTTCATCTCAGCCGCCGTGCGCCTGCTGTGCTCGAGCGCCGCCTGGGCCAGCTTCTCCTCGCCAAACTCCTGCTCGTTCGCGTCGCTCGCTTCCGTAATGCCGTCGGTCACAAGCAGCAGCCGATCCCCCGGCTCCATCGCGATTCTCGCATTCTCGTACTCCCACGTTGGAAACACGCCCAGCGCCGCGCCGCCCGCCTCCACGCTTCGCGCGGCGCCTTGCGAAACGAGAATCGGGTAAAGGTGGCCGGCATTGCAGTACTCGACCGTCCGCGTCTCGCTGTCCAGCACGCCATAAAGAAACGTCACGAATTTTCCCGTCGCCAGATTCTCGCAAAGCAGGCTGTTCACCTTGGCGCACAACTGTGCCGGGCTCTCAGCGCTACCTGCGTAGGCCCGCACCGCGGCCTGCACATTGGCCATCAGCAACGCCGCCGATACGCCCTTCCCCACCACGTCCGCAATGCAGAAGCCCAGCTTGTGTTCGTCCAGCTTGAATACGTCGTAGTAATCCCCGCTTACCTCGCGCGCTGGCCGCCAAGCTCCCGCCACTTCAAACCCGGCAAGCTGAGGAATCGTCTTCGGCAGCAGCGATTGTTGGATCTCGCGTGCGCGCTCGAGCTCCTGCGCCTGCAGCTCAAGCTGCGCCGCGCCCTTCTCTACCGATCGCTGCAGTTCCTTGTTGCGCTGTACGAGCCGATCTCTCGTTGTGTGGTACAGAAACGAGACAAAACCGAAGACGAAGGTGACCAGAAACGGAAACTTCCAACCTGTTCGAATGAGATGAGAAAGAGTCTGCGGAGCGGGCGGAGAAATGAGCCACACAATTGCGCTCGAAATCAGGTAAACCGGAACTGTGAGCAGGAGAAGGGTGGGCAGAAAGATCAGCCAGTTGAAAGGGAATCGCCTTTCCGAATAAAGGAACTCCAACCGGCCAATTGCGGGCGACAGGAAATTCCCAATGCAGAGGGAGTACAACAAAACGGTGAATGGATTGATCGGCTGGCCAATCGCCCAGAAAATGGCGCCGAGAACGACGGAAACTAAGATATAAATAATCTGCTGCCGAACGAAGCGCACTAGAGAAGGATTAACCAGGCGCATGCCAGCACGCTCTCTCCGAACTCACCAAGGATTCACAAGGATTCTACGCCAAAGCCGTCTTTTGCGCTGCGGCCCGCTGCTGCTGAGTTTTATGCGAACCCCACCAGCATCGGCTCCCTCTCCAGCTGAATCCTAAACCGCGCTTCAACCGCCGCTTGAATCTTCTCCGCCAGCGCCAGAATCTCCTCGGCTCTCGCGCCTCCGCGCGAATCTCCGCAATTGACAAGTGCCAGCGTGTGCCGCGACGAAATCCCCGCCGCACCCATCCTGAAACCCTTGGCAAAACCAGCTTGCTCAATCAGCCACGCGGCGGGAATCTTCACCCGTCCATCGTTGGTTGGAAAAATTCGGACTGGAACGCCGGCACTCGCCGCGATTTGCCGCACACGATCCGCCACTTCCTCGGTGACCGCAGGATTTTTGAAAAAACTCCCCGCGCTGCGGCAGTCCGGATCGCCCTCTACCAGCAGCATTCCTTTGCTCAGCCGAATGCTTCGCACCGCCGCTGCCACTTCGGCGAGAGTGGGCGCCTTTGTCCAGCCTTCGAAGTTCACCTTTAGATCGTGATACGCAATCAACGGCGCGCCATTCTCATGCAGCCGGTAATCGACGCGCGTCACGATGTACCGCCCGCGATCCGTCAAGTTAAACCGGCTCCGCCGATAGGCAAATCCGCACTCGGCATTGGTGAATTCCACAACCCGGCTCTCGGTCATGTCAAACGCCCGCACGCGCTCGATGACCGACGCAACCTCCTGTCCGTATGCGCCTACATTCTGCACCGGCGTTCCACCCGCCGTGCCGGGAATCCCCGCCAAACACTCCAATCCAGCACATCCATCGTCGATGCTCCGCTGCACGCAGCGCTCCCAATCCTCACCTGCTGCGACACGAAACACCTCGCCGTCCCGTTCGATGCCCTTCAACCCAACATGCAGCACAAGCCCCGCGAATCCCTCATCGGCGACGAGCACATTGCTTCCGCCGCCCAGCACAAACAGAGGCACTCGACGCCCTCGCGCCCACGCGCACGCCTCCCAAATCTCCTCTTCGCTTGCGGCTTCGACAAACCATCGCGCCGGACCGCCAATCCCAAAAGTCGTCAACGGGGCGAGCGGCTGGTTCTCTTTGAGTTGCATCGGTTCAAGGCTACACCGGAAGGGGCACACACGATAGAATGATCACAGGCAACTTCCCCTGCACCGGGACCGCGTGCTCGTATAGCCGGGAACGGTGAAGAACGATTGCGAGGCTACGCGCGATGAACCGGATCTCGAGGTTCAAATCACGCGGCCCCGCTGCCTGCCGGAGGCAAACATGTACCCAGAACTGATGGTGATTCCCATGCGCGAGGAGCTCGTGCGTGCTGGGATCAAGGAAGCCCGGACCGCTGAAGAGGTCGACGCGGCGCTGGCCGAGCCGGGAACCACCCTCGTCGTCGTCAACTCCATCTGCGGCTGCGCGGCCGGCAAGGCTCGTCCCGCCATCCGCCTCGCTCTCGCCCACTCCGCCAACCTGCCCGATCGCAAGATCACGGTCTTCGCCGGCCAGGACCGCGAAGCCACCGAGCGCGCCCGCAGCTACTTTGAAGGCCACCCGCCCAGCTCGCCCTCCGTCGCTATCCTGCGCGACGGCAAGCTCGTCTACTTCATGCAGCGTTTCGTCATCGAGCAGTCCACCGCTCAAGACATCGCTGCCGAACTCGTGCGCGCCTTCGACGAATTCTGCGCCAAGACGACCGCGTAGGTCACCGCTTTCCCAAAACCGCCACAAACAGACCGGCCTCCCGCACAGGGAGGCCGTCGCTTCCGGATCGAATTGTTCCCCGCTCAGTCTGCCGCCTCTGCCTTGGCCAGCTTCTGCACCTTGCTGTGCTTCACCGAGTACGTGAAATAGATCAGCAACCCGAAGATCAGCCAGCCGATCATCACTTCCCATGTGATCGCCGCCAGCCGCGACATCAGGAAGATAGCCGACCCCATTCCCAGAATCGGCACCAGCGGCACCAGCGGCGTCTTGAACGGCCGATGCAGCTCAGGATGCCGCACGCGCAGCACCCAAACGCCGGCGCACACGATCGTGAACGCCAGCAGCGTCCCGATGTTCACCAGGTCCGCCAGCCTGCCGATGGGCAGGAACGCGGGAAACAGCGCCGCAAAGATTCCAAATACAATCGTGGTGATCCACGGCGTGCGGAATCTGGGATGAATCGCCGAGGCCCACTTCCACAGCAGGCCGTCCTTTGACATCGAGTAGAAGACGCGCGTCTGCCCCAGCAACATCACCAGCATCACCGTGGCAAGCCCAAAAACCGCGCCAATCTTCACCAGCAGTGCGCCCCACGTCACACCCGTGGCGTCAATGCCCAGAGCCACGGGAGCGCCCACGTTCAGCCTCGTGTAGCTCACCAGGCCGGTGAGAACCAGCGAAACCAGAATGTACAAAACGGTGCAGATGGCTAGCGACCCGAGAATGCCGATCGGCATGTCGCGCTGCGGCTTCTTCGCTTCCTGCGCCGCTGTCGACACCGCGTCGAATCCAATGTA
>Ga0182014_10006313_pt1 | contig 12805 bp, 13 predicted proteins | sample 612S2DmetaG_FD_120489 | JGI IMG/M metagenome (GOLD analysis project Ga0182014, IMG submission 120489) | Permafrost microbial communities from Stordalen Mire, Sweden - 612S2D metaG | ecosystem: Environmental > Terrestrial > Soil > Wetlands > Permafrost | place: Sweden: Stordalen | collected... | reverse complement strand
GTCGTCTGGTAATGGGTCCAGGCGGCAAGCGCGTCCTGCCGGAATTGCTCGCGCTTCTCTTCGCGTTCCACATACTGCTCGATGGCTTCGCGCATGACCCAGTGCGGCGACCGGCGGCGGGCCGAGGCAAGCCGCTGGAGGCGCTCTTTTATCTTAGTATCTAGCTTCAAACTGGTTGTAGAAGGCATCGGTATCGTGGGTGCCCCAAGGTGTTACCCGGTAGCACTATAGCACCGCAGCGTCGAAAATTGTAGTGGAATCGCTGAAATCCCCTCGCCTTAGCTCAGCGGGTTCTTCCAGCGCAGCCCCGGAAAGCGCGCGAAATCCCGGTCCGCCGTGTGGAGCACAGCTCCATGCTCAATCGTGATCGCCGCGATCTCCGCATCACTCACCAACGGGCCTGAGGCCTGTCCCTCCACGATCATTTGCCTCAACACCGACCAGTGCTGATCCGACGGCACAAGTATTTGTACATTCGGTTGTTGCAACCACTCATCTACGACTTGCACGGCTTGCTGCAGGCTGACACGCATTCCCGATAGTCGCCGATTCGTGATAACCCGTAGGAACGCAGATACGCTTTGCCAGGGCAGTCCCACGGCTTCTACTCCCGAAAGCACTTCCTCCAGCCAAGAATGGCTCTTCTTGTGGTAGGCCGAATCGAGATCGTAGGAATAGATCAGGAGATTGGCATCGATGACGATCACCGATGATCCGGTCCTTCCAGGTATTCCAATAGCTCCTCTACTTTTTCAAACGGAGGCAGACCCAGATGCCACGGCTTCACCCGGAACGGCTTCCGAACGGGCTGCTTCGAAGCCGTTAATCCCATCCGCAGAAATCGATTCACCGCCTCTTTGAAAGAAGAGCCAGTTCGCCGAACTTCCTTCTTCAGCAACTGGGCGACGTCGTCATCGAGCGAAAGGGTTGTTCTCATGTTTTGATGCTATACCATTAGGCATCATGATGTCAATGTCTGTAACGTCAAGATGTACTACGTAGCCGCCCTTGCAAAAAACGTCCGGACAAGGCACGCTCAAACACGATGGTCTCCCTCGACGACATTCGCGCAGCCCAAGCCATCCTCCAAGGCATCGCCGTACGCACTCCTCTATTTGAGTGGGCGGGCACGGCGGATCAACGCAAGCTCTTCCTCAAGCTCGAAAACCTGCAACCTATTGGCGCCTTCAAGCTGCGCGGCGCTTACAACAAAGTCGCATCGCTTAGCGACGAAGAACGACGCCGCGGAGTCATTTCCTATTCCAGCGGCAATCACGCACAAGGCGTGGCCTACGCGGCGCGAGCGTTGGGCGTGAAGGCCATCATCGTCATGCCGAGCAACGCACCGAACAATAAGCTCGAAGCCACCGCCGCCCTGGGAGCGGAGATCGTCACCGTCGGCCCCGGCAGCGAAGAGCGCCGCCTGCGCGCCGAGCAACTCGCAGCCGAGCACGGCTACGCGATCGTGCCTCCCTATAATGACGAAAAGATCATCGCCGGCCAGGGAACGGTCGGCCTCGAGATCCTCGAAGACTTTCGCAATAAAGATCTGCCCAGCGTTGAAACCGTGCTGGTCCCAGTCGGCGGAGGTGGATTGATCAGCGGCGTCTCGGCCGCCATCAAGCTCAGCAATCCCAAAGTGAAGGTGATTGGCGTCGAGCCCGAACTTGCCGCCGATGCGCAAGCCAGTTTGCGCGCCGGCCGCATCGTCTCCTTCCCGGCAGAGCAAGTCTCGCAGACGATGGCCGACGGTTTGCGCACCCAGAGCATCGGCGCGATCAATTTCGAACACATCCGCGTTTATGTCGACGATATAGTCAGCGTGACGGAAGACGAGATTCGCCAGGCCATGCACGCTCTAAGCGCGAACGCGAAGACGGTGGCCGAACCCAGTGGCGCCGTCGCCGTTGCCGCATTTCTTTTCCACGCCGGCGAGTTGCCCATTACAAACATCAACGTCGCCGTGATCAGCGGCGGGAATATCGACCCCGCGCTGCTCGCCGAGTTGCGGAAAAGTCAGAAGTGAGAAGTCAAATTGCAGAAGTAGAACCAGAGTCGTACGGTGGCCGGGACTACACTTCTGCAATCTTACTTCTGACTTCTTCAATTTCCGACCTATTGCGGAGCTCTGAATCGTGAACCGCCGGCTCGATCGTTTCTTTGCACTCGCTCAACACCGGACAACCGTCCGCCGCGAAGTTGTCGCCGGGCTCACCACCTTTTTTACGATGGCCTACATCGTGGCCGTCAACCCTGCCATCCTCAAAGCTGCCGGCATGCCGGTCGGGGCCTCGCTCACGGCCACCATTCTCACCGCCATTTTCGGAACGCTGCTGATGGGCTTCTATGCCAACCGCCCTTTTGCCATCGGTCCGTACATGGGCGAAAACGCTTTCGTCGCGTTCACGGTTGTCCATGTGCTTGGCTACACGTGGCAAAGCGCGCTGGGCGCCGTGTTCCTGGCGGGAGTCCTCTTTATTCTGATGACTCTGTTCCGTCTCCGCCAGTGGATGGTCGACGCCATTCCCACCACGCTCCGTTACAGCTACGCCGTCGGCATCGGATTGTTCCTCACCTTCATCGGACTGAATCAGACCGGCATCGTCACCATGGGCTCGCCCGGAGCGCCGGTTCGGCCGGGGCATCTCACCTCGCTTTCGGTCCTGCTTTCCGTCTTCGGTTTCCTGCTGATGACGGTGCTCACCATTCGCCGTTTCCCGGCCGCGATTCTTACCGGAGTTCTCGCCACCGCTCTGCTCAGTTTTGTAACCCGGGTCGCTCCCGCGCCGACGGGTTGGATCAGCCGTCCGCCCAGCCTCGCGCCCGTCTTTTGCAAGCTCGATCTGCACAGCCTCTTCACCTGGGGATTTTTTCCTGTCGTGCTGACGATCTTTGTCATGGCATTTGTGGACACCATGGGCACTCTCATCGGGGTGTCGGCGCGCGCGGGTTTTCTCGACAAAGACGGCAACCTGCCGCAGATCGAGCGCCCGATGATGGCCGACGCGCTGGCCACAACTTTCGCCGCCGTCGTTGGAACCACCACCTCCGGCGCCTATATCGAGTCCGCCACCGGAGTCGAGGCCGGCGGCCGCACCGGACTGACTGCGGTCATCACGGCGCTGTGCTTTGCCGGGTCTTTATTCTTCGCGCCCTTCATCTCCGCCATCCCGCCACAAGCCTACGGGCCGGCGCTCATCTTCGTTGGATTGCTGATGCTGACTCCGATCACTCGCATTCCCTTCGACGACCTCACCGAACTGGTTCCAGCCTTCGGCGTCATCGTCCTCATGGCCTTCACTTACAACGTGGGAATTGGCATGACGGCGGGCTTCATCTTGTATCCTTTTTGCAAGCTGGTTTCGGGGCGCTTGCGCGACGTTCGCCCGGCGCTCTGGGCGCTGACCGCCTTGTCCCTGCTGTTTTTCGTCTTTTATCCGTACACGTAGCGGTGAGAGAAAGCGGTTTAGAGAAGCTGGTGAAATTCACATGATTCGCTTTGGTATAGCGGGTTTCGGTTTGCACGCGGTGCGGCGGCTGATGCCAGGTTTCGCTCTGGCTCAGAATTGCAAAGTGGTCGCTCTATCGCGCCGGGACGCACAGAAAGCAAGCGAATCCGCCCGGCAGTACGGCATCCAGCATGTCTTCACGTCCACCGCTGAACTCTGCCGCTGCCCCGAAGTCGACGCCGTGCTGGTCACCACTCCCAACGCCTGCCACCTGCAGGACGTTCTCGCCGCGGTTGCCGCTGGCAAGCCGGTGCTGTGCGAAAAACCGATGGGCATGGATGCGGACGAATGCCGCCAGATGGTCGAAGCGGCGCGCCACGCCGGCGTGCTCCTCGGCGTCGCCCAGTGCTTTCGCTTCGAAGAAAGCACGGCGAGATTTCGCGAACGCGTGGCCGCAGGCGACATCGGCCGCCCGATCTTGGCGCGGGCCGAGTTCTCGTATCCCGGCTTAGGCCATGCCCGCAACTGGCTCTACAATCGCTCAATCGCGGGAGGCGGTCCCATCGCCGACGTGGGCGTCCACTGCATCGACGCCTTGCGCTACATCCTGCAGGATGAACCGCGGCGCGTGACCGCTCTCGGCCGTCGAGATGAGCAATCGGGCGGCGTAGAAGCCGCGGCCGCTCTGACACTGGAGTTTCAGCGCGGCACGCTGGCCACAGTTCTGGTTTCAGTTCGCGCTCACTATCGCACTCCGTTGGAGATTGTCGGTGACGCCGGCGCCCTCCGTGCCGATGACGCGCTGAATGTCGAGCGTCCGATCAAGCTGGAACTGTGGCGCGCTGGGCAGCGCATCGCCGAAGAAACCGTTTCCAACCAACTTGCCTACGCCAGGCAGGTAGACAGCTTTGCTGTCGCGGTCGAAGGCCGGAAAGTGTTTCCAGTTCCGGGTCAGGAAGGCTGGCAGAACCAGATTGTTCTGGACGCTGCCTATCGCAGCCTGTCCTCCGGAAAGAGTGAAGACGTACCGATTTTCTCAGACCACTCTGGCGCCTAATCTTAAAGGCGGCCGCATCGGTGTGGAACTTGGGGCTCGCTCGGGAACTTCACCACCAACTAAGAAGCGTCCCGGATCCAGAGAATCACGGGACGCCCGAACAGCCCTCCCCAGAACTGCTCACCCTAAACCTACGAAAAGTGATCCGAGACAGGAATACCACTCTTGGGGGAGTTGGATGGCACCAACGAGCCACTTGCAAAACGCCGGGGCCGTGGTAACATCAGTCACCTTGCGGTTGGTTACTAACGGTCGCACTAGGTTCTGGAAGCGGGGTCACACAAGGTTTTTTTCTAGTGGCGAGATTTTCGCCGCTGATTTCCGGACCTATAGTTGTTTCGTCTCGTAGCCGGTGGGGCCGCTGGGGAGCTACGGAAGGCAATTGATGCTAGTGTGCAGCAGATTGCATTCCTAGAGTTGGAACATTCGCGGTAGATGTTCGTAAGTTACTGATAAACAACAAGAAATAGGCTTTTGTGATTTTGGACCGACAAATGCTCTAAAGACAACGGCGACCTATACCTTGGGCACAAGATTCAAGGTGACAGTGGGAAATAAAAAATTTTGGGAGGGAATTAACATGAGGCGAGTGGTAGTTCTGGCATTGCTGGCATTAACGTTGCCCATAGCTGCTTGGGCGGACCCGATTACTCTCACTAACCAGTTCGGTTCGATTTCGGTTTCGGATTCGGGCCTCTCGACTGTGGGATCCGAACTGACGCAGTTCGACAACTTCCAAGCTGCTAAGGGGCACTCTCTTGGTACGGTCACCTACTCGACCGGCGCTCTGACCAGCGGCTCAATCGCGGCTGGTGGAACGTTCTCGGCCACGGGCTCGACATTTGACGTGATCGGCCGTGGCCTTTGGGCGAAATCACTCGACGGATGGTCCCATGGTAAAGTAACGCTCTTCGCCGGCAGCTTCGTCGATACGGCTCAATATCCAAATGGCATTGTTTGGACGCTGACTAGTTCGAAAGGCGTGAACCTGACCTATTCTCTCACCGGCGCCCTCCAAGGCACGCTGTATACCGGTCGTCAGGTGACGGGAACGACAACTCAGAACTTCTTCACTACGAAGGGACAGCTCGCCGCGGGTATCGGGCACATCAGAATCGGCGGCACGACCTTCTACACCCCGGAACCTGGAACTTTGGGTCTTCTCGGATCAGGGCTGGTGGGTATCGCCGCCATGTTCCGTCGCAAGACGATCGGTTCCTAACTTAACTTTGTTGGTTCGCCCAGGACGCTCGACTCATGGCCCCGCCGCAAGGCGGGGCTTCTGATTCTAAGCAGAAGTTAGTTGATTGGCTTGATCGCCTTTGCAGAAGCTTCGATTCCCGGTTCGAACCCCGGCCCACCTCAGGACTGTCTCCGTTGCTTCCTATCTTTTTCTTTAGCCCAGCCTGACTCGAGCATCCCCGTATTCTCTTTCTTCCTCGGTTACTGCGGTAACGGCCCACGCTGGCTTTGCCGTTGACCTTACCTTGGTTCCTACCTAAAGTCAGGCGCAGGGGGTTGTATGAAAGATATCCATGAGGTTTTGCGCCGCAAGCAGGCGCAGTACACACAGCTGGGCAAGCAGATCGAGATGCTGCAGGAGGCTGCCGAGAAACTGCGCGAAGTCGCGCCCTTGCTCGCCGAAAACGACGCCGAGGACGACACCGCTGTGCTGGCGGAAGTGGACGACGAAAACTCCAACGCGATGGCTGCCAAAGCCAGCGCTCAATCCTCGCCTGCCCCGTCTAAGCCGGGGCGTAGCGTAACTCCGCGCTGGCCGTAGAAGCCTGACCGTGAAGGCAAGGCGCGAGGCGGGAGGCTCGGTCGCATGATATTGCAGGCACTGCTGGTGTCAAAGGACGACCTGACAGCGGAAACGCTGATTCAGGTCCTGGCGCAGCTCGGCGTTGCGGTGGATCGGTCGAACGCGGCCGATGTCGCCGTGACCCGGCTGGCGGAGGAGCGTTTCGATCAGGTCATCGTCGACTTCGATGATCCCGAAGCGGCGTCTCTCGTGCTCGAAGCTTGCCGGCGCCCCAACAGTCCCGGCCCTAACCCGCCGGTCACCGTTGCCTTGCTGCACGACGCCTCCGAGATCCGCTCCATCCTCGGCGCGGGAGCTCATTTCATCCTCACCAAGCCCATCGCTCCCGAGCAGGCGCAAAACACCTTGCGCGCTGCCACCGCCCTGCTGAAGCGCGAAAGGCGGCAATCGTTGCGGGTTGCTGTCCAGGCGCCGGTTTCGATTTGTATCGACGATAGCAATACCGTGGAAGGCATCCTGCTCGACCTGAGCACCGGCGGTATGGATGTGCTGGCCGCGAAGCCACTTCCTTCCGCGGCCATGGTTCGCGTCTCCTTCGAACTTCCCGAGGGCGGCGCCGGCCTTGAAGGCGACGCAGAAGTTGTCTGGAGTGCCGCCAACGGTCAAACCGGCCTGCGCTTTCTGGAAATGGACGCCAAGATGCGCGAAGAAATGGGTGAGTGGCTGGCTGCCCGTTCGCTCGATGCTCTGCCCGAAGAACCTGACGCAGTCAGCCAATGTAAACTGACCGACCTTAGCCTGGGCGGCTGCTATGTGCAGACCGAGTCTCCCTTTCCTCAGTCCTCAGTGGTCGATCTCTGCCTGCGCGCCGCCGCCATGGAGATTCACACCGAGGGGTTGGTCCGGGTCATGCATCCCGGACATGGCATGGGCATTGAGTTCCCGGCCCGTACAGAAGAGCAGCGCAAGAGCGTCGGCGAGTTCATCGAGTTCCTCACCAGCCAGCCCGGCGCCACTCCGCAATTGGCAACCTCTCCTCGTGCTCTCGTCGCCAACGCGGTTGACTTGAGTTCCACCAGCAACGCCGAAACCGGCGCGGAGGATCCGCTCCTGGAATTATTGCGCACCGGCAATGCGCTCGAGGAAGAAGCTTTTCTCGCCGAACTGCACCGCCAGCGAACTCCGGTGAGCGTTACCGAATAGCACCCCGCCCATCAGCGTTCGCCCAATCGTGCGCTAATCCCAGCAAAAAACCGGGAACCTGATCGGCGCCCCGTCTTTGGTGCCGGCCCGGTTCCCGGTGGTCTGTTCCACCTCGTTGTTCCGAGACTACCCCGACACCCCATCCTGAATGGTTTCGCTACGGTTAATTTTCCGAGAATTTTCTGATGCAATAGAATTGCTCTTCAGGAAAATCAGAGGCCCCTTTAGTTTAGGGAGGATCCAGCGTCGCTCTGCCTCGCTCGCCTAGGGACGGCTGCCCTCGGCCGTCCAGGCCGAGCGAAGCTCGGCAGCTACTTGTGGCCACAGCAACTCTGGATTCGCCATAGCGGCTGGGCACCGGCATAAGGTAAAGTTCAATTTGCTCAAAGGTCCGATCTCGCGTGCGTTCGTGCTCGCTGGCGCCTGCCTGCTGGCCATCACTCCGTTTTTCTGGTGGGGCAGTCCCTCCGGGCATGATTTCGAGTTCCACATGTTTTCCTGGATGGAAGTCCTCAGCCAATGGAAGCACGCCATCGTATATCCGCGCTGGGCGGCGCTGGCGAATTGGGGATACGGCGAGGCTCGCTTCCTGTTTTATCCCCCCGCTTCCTGGACTCTGGGCGCCGCCCTCGGAGCGACTCTGCCCTGGGGGATGGTGCCGGGCGCGTTTTGCTGGATTGCGCTCACGCTGGCGGGAGCGGCCATGTACAGACTTGCCCGCGAGTGGCTCCCGGCCCCGGCCGCGTTGTTCGCGGCCGTGTTCTATGCCCTGAATCCCTACCACCTGTTGATCGTTTACTGGCGCAGCGCATACGCCGAACTACTGGCCGCCGCACTGTTGCCGCTTCTGCTGCTTTGTCTGCTGCGGCTCAATGATCCCGTTGTCGGTCCGCCCGATTCTGCAGGAGGCCGAGAACCTAGCAAGTCAAGCAGGTCTGGGGATGGGCACGACTTCACAGCTTGCGGAAAAACTCAGGGTTTTGACTTTGCTTTGAAGGGGCGCGGCTTCAGCCGCGCCGTAAGTACCGCAAAATCAATAGCGGCTTTAGCCGCTGACGGCAACTACAGTCTGTCTAGGCAACACCGCTTTCGCCCGGCGCTCTGGTTAGGTCTCCTGCTGGCGGCAGCCTGGCTGACAAACGTACCCGCAGCCGTGATGATCCACTACTCAACGGCCGGGCTGGCATTGCTCTTGGCCGCGATGGGAGCCGCGCGTGAAACCCGCCGTCAACGATCGTGGAGTCCGCAGATCTGGCGCCCCCTGGTTCGGACTTTAGTCGGGACGGCGCTGGCCATGCTCCTCGGAGCCGGCCTCGCGTCGTTTTACCTGCTCCCGGCAATCTACGAACAGGGATGGGTCAATCTCAGCCAGGTGCTGTCGCCGGGCGTCCGCCCGCAGGATAATTTTCTTTTCACCACCATCCCCGATCCCGATCACAACCGCTTCAATCTGCTGGTGTCGACCGTAGCCCTTACCGAAATCGGCGTCCTCGCTTTAGCGATCTGGTTCTCCCGCCGCTGGCCGAAAAAACAAGTAGGGACAGCCGTCCCCCAACCCCCGTGGATGCTGCTTTCCGTCTGGGGTGTCGGCAGTGCCATCCTCATGCTTTCGGTGAGCAATCTGCTCTGGCAGCACTTGCCCAAGTTCCGCTTCGTGCAACTTCCCTTCCGCTGGCTGCTGTGCATGAATGCCGCTTTGGCCATGCTTCTGACCATGGCCGCCAAACGCTGGACCTCGCGCCTGCTGGCGTCTGCCGTTCTGCTGGCCGCGCTTATCCTCGCCGGCTATCGTATCCAGCCTCCCTGGTGGGATACGGCCAGCGATATCCAAGAGATGAGCGATGCCCTAGCCGACGGCACCGGCTACGAGGGTACCGACGAATATGTCCCGGCGGGAGCCGACGCCTACGAACTGAACAAAAATCTGCCCCGCATCAGCGACGACACGGGAGCGCCGGTGCAGAGCGAAATGCTGGCGTGGGCGCCGGCGGAAAAACACTTCATCGTTCACGCGCCGAAGCCCGTGAAGCTGGAACTGCGCCTTTTCAACTATCCCGCCTGGCAGATCTCAGTCAATGGCCAGCCCGCCCCGGCGCAGACCACGGAGGTGACGGGCCAGATGATCATTCCGATTCTCGCGGGCACGAACGACGTGCGGGTCCGTTTCCGGCGCACAACCGACCGGACAATTGGAGATGCCATCTCATGGCTGAGCTTGATGCTGCTGGCAGCGGCCTGGATCAAATCGCGCCCGCAATTCGCCCGCGCGAATTCTGGTGAAATCTACTCATCGCGTCTGTAGTTTGGCAATCACGCGGTAGGCCAATGTATCGCTGCCCGACGCCGCAACCCGGTATCCCTGGCTCACCAGCAAGGCGATTGACTTCTCATGGTCTGCAATAGAGAGGTGTTTGTGTTCGAAACGGACGATCGCAGGCTTTCGGGCCGGTATGTTGAAGAGCCGTAGGATTTCCGAATCGAACCCCTCTGCGTCGACCTGCAGCAGGTCCACGTTCTCGATGCCAATTTCCTTGAACAAGGTCTCGAACGTTAGACAGCGCACCTGCTCAGTCTCAATCATGGACTCCAGATCGGGCACCATGTGCGCATGCCACATCAATGTTTTCCGATCAAAACTGGCTATCTGATGCAGCCACTCGGGCCCGTGGGCGTCGGGCCTGATGCGGAACAAATTCGAGCGGCCATCGTGGTCGGCAATGGCGGCGTTCACGAAGTGAAAATTTGGGAAGCGAGCGTAATTAGTCTTCAGCCGCTCAAACGCATCCTTTTGCGGTTCGATCAGAACGCCCTGCAGGGCGTGTCGCTCAATTAACGGATAGATCGGATCGCCCGAAACGCCGTCGAACGCGCCCACCTGCAGATAGCGAACGTTGGGATGCTCGACGCGGTAATGCGATAGAACCATGTCGAGATCGAGGGAAAGTTCAAAGGTTCGGTACTTCAGCATTGCCGGGGGCGTCCCGCGAAATCGCGTCTCGAACCAGTCCCGGCCACGGCTGCGCAATCCCGGCGGCAAAAACCGCGACATTGTTTGGGCAACGCTCACCGCAATCCTCCGGCTTCTTTCGCCACCTCTCGTCCAGACGCTCGGCTATATTTCTGCGGCCGTCCGAAACATTGGAGTCGGTGGGAAAGTAAATCATAAACCAAGGCCATGAACGTGATCGGTTAGCAGAACTCCGCATGGCACGGAGACAAGACGAATTTGATCCTTGGCGAAAGACGGCCAGCTATCATGGAATGGCTGGCGATGACACCTGGGTAAATGGTAATTGAGTTGTCGAAGTTCATTTTGAAGACTAGGATGGTGCATCTTCAGGACGCGGACGAGGTCCGTATGATTCTAAGAACTCACACTCGATACTACGAAGAGATACTCGGAATACCCGGCTTGCTTCAAGACCCGATTCTCACCTTCGGATACCAGAACATCGATCAAGATGCTCCCCCCGGGTCCAATCCACCCCTTCAGAGACTACGCAGATTCCTGGTCGAAGAAGGAAAACTCCGCCGCGTTGGAAATTTGGTTAGATCAATCGTCAGACCATATCCGCGGATGCCCGTAGGTTTCCACTACAGCTCTCTTTCAGAGCTCTTGCGCGCCAGAGGGAACTCGGTCGTCTCGCTTGATTTGTTCGACGAGCGGGCCGACCTCCGGTACGACATGAACCAGCCAGTACCGGAGTCGGAATACAAGAAGTACGGAACACTGATCGACATTGGATGTCTGGAACACCTGTTCGATACAGCTCAGTGTCTGGAAAACTGTATTCGCATGATCCGCTGCGGAGGCCACTATGTGCTGGTCACCTCAGTCAACGGGGACTTCGGGCACGGGCTGCACGTATTCAATCCCCAGGGGCTCATTGACTGCTTCGTGGGCAACGGCTTCAAGATTGTTTACTTGAAGTACTCGACTGTTTCCGGGAAACCAATTTCTGATCCCTCGACTTCTTCCGACTCTCTCATCTGGATGGTAGGCCGCAAAGAACAGGGTCTGCCTGCTTTTGTCTGCCCGCAACAAGAGATTTGGAGAAACTACGAGAATTACGCGCCGGCAATGTAATCCCTGGACGAGCTGCACAGCGCTCAGCACTTCCTTTCCGCGAATGGGGTGCCCGTCTACTTCGCCAAGCTTAGTGATTTGAAACGCGGAGGGGAACGGCGGCTAAATTTTCAGGCACGCACCATGGCCCATCGTATCTTGGTCGCAACCTCGAACGCCGGCAAGCTTCGCGATTTTGCCGGAGCCGCCGCTCCCGTCGGCATCACCATCGCGAACCTCCCGAACTTTTCTTCCCTGCCCGAGGTTGTAGAGGACGGAATCACCTTCGAGGAAAACGCGCGCAAGAAAGCCGAATCCTACAGTCTGGCCGTTCCCGGCGAACTGGTTCTAGCCGACGACTCCGGCCTGGAGATCGATGCGCTCGACGGAGCACCCGGCGTTCATTCCGCCCGCTACGCCGCCCGCAATCTGCAAAATCGCAATCTGCAAACTAATGATCTGCAAAATAACGATCTGCAAAATAACGAATCGCACCCCGCAGAGTGCAGCACGGTTGACGAAGCCAACAACGCGCGCGTGCTGCGCGAACTAAAGGGCGTTCCCGCGGAAAAACGCACCGCGCGTTTCATCTGCGTGCTGGCCGTGGCCCGCGACGGCCAAACGCTGCAAACTTTCCGCGGCGCCGCCGAAGGCGTCATTCTAAACGCGCCCCGAGGCCACAACGGATTCGGATACGATCCCCTGTTCTATTTCCCGCAAATCGGCAAGACCTTTGCCGAACTAAGCGCGGAAGAAAAAGCGCACTACAGCCATCGCGGCGCAGCCTTTCGCGCATTCCTGGAGTGGTACCCGAGAACATAATGGAGCGACGGGCGTCCTCGCCCGTCCTGCAGTGCTGCTTCGACGGCGTTGCCGGGCGGGGACGCCCGGCCCTCCACGAGCAAAACCGACTCTCCTTGACTTCCCTTCCCGCACAAAACGATAATCATTAGTCTTTACATCGACCACGTAAGGAGCCGTCATCGTGGCGTCAACTGCCAATCCCGTCGCTCCAGTTCCAGTTCCAACTCCAAAGATCAAAGCGGGCGTCGCTCCCCTGCGCGCGGGCGAGGGAACATCGTTCCTGCTGCGCCGTCTGCATTCCATCTGCGGCATTGTGCCCATCGGAGCCTTCCTCCTCGAACACTTCATCTCGAACGCTGAAGCCTTCAAAGGCCCGCTGGCCTATGGCAAGCAAGTCGAGTTTCTGAACAGCCTGCCCTTCGTTTTTCTGCTGGAGCTGTTTTTTATCTGGATTCCGATCC
>Ga0182014_10006312_pt1 | contig 12806 bp, 10 predicted proteins | sample 612S2DmetaG_FD_120489 | JGI IMG/M metagenome (GOLD analysis project Ga0182014, IMG submission 120489) | Permafrost microbial communities from Stordalen Mire, Sweden - 612S2D metaG | ecosystem: Environmental > Terrestrial > Soil > Wetlands > Permafrost | place: Sweden: Stordalen | collected... | reverse complement strand
GCGGCGCTGACCGAAGAGGACGCCGGCGGCGCGGTGATGAAGGCGATTCAGTCGATCGAGCTGGCCAGCCGCGGCCAGGCGGTGCATCCGCGCACCGGCGATCTCTCCTACCCCAGCTTCTTCCTGCAACGCTGCACGCAATGCAAACGTTGCACCGAGGAATGCCCGTTCGGTTCGATTGACGAAGACGAAAAGGGCACGCCGAAATTCAACCCATACCGCTGCCGGCGCTGCGGAATCTGCATGGGCGCCTGTCCGGAAAGGATTGTTTCCTTCAAGAATTATTCGGTGGACATGATTGCCAGCATGGTGAAGGCGATCGAAGTCCCCGACGAATTCGAGGAGAAGCCGCGCATCCTGGTGCTGGCGTGCGAGAACGACGCCTATCCCGCGCTCGACATGGCCGGCCAAGGCCGCCGGCATTACGACCCGTCGGTGCGCATCATCCCGATGCGCTGCCTGGGCTCGATGAATATCGTGTGGATCGCCGACGCGCTGTCGCGCGGCATCGACGGCGTGCTGCTGCTGGGATGCAGGTTTGGCGACGACTATGAGTGCCACTTCATGCGCGGCAGCGAACTGGCGAACCGCCGCCTGGAAAATGTGAAGGAAACCTTGCAGCGGCTGCAATTGGAATCCGAGCGCATACACCTGCAACAGCTCGGCATGGACGACTACGGCCGGCTGCCGGAGATCATCGACGAATTTGCGGCTCGTATTCGCGAAATTGGGCCGAATCCTTATAAGGGCTTTTAGCCATGGGCAACCCGATCCTGGTGGAACCGGATACTGAATTAATCCGCGACGTGATGGAGGCGGGCGGAGGCGACCTGAAGAAGTGTTTTCAGTGCGCGACCTGCGCTTCCACCTGTTCGCTCTCGCCTGAGGAAGGCACCTTTCCACGCAGGCAGATGCTGCTGGCGCAGTGGGGCATGAAAAAGGAATTGCTGAAAGACCCCGCGCCCTGGCTCTGCTTCTATTGCGGCGAGTGCTCGAAGACGTGTCCGCGGGGGGCCAATCCCGGCGAGACCATGATGGGGCTGCGCCGCTACCTGACGACGCAGTACGACTGGACGGGACTCTCGCGCCTGATGTACCGCTCGGCGTTTTGGGAGATCGGAACGCTCGCGCTGGTGGCGGCGATGGTGGTGGCCCTGTTCACGCTGCCGCAAAATTTTGGCTTCGGGCTGCTGAGCCGCTCCGGCCCGCTGCCTTTGTCCAACGTGATGCTCGACAAGTTTGCGCCGAAAGCGATGGTGCACCTGGGCGATGCGATCATGGCGGCGCTGCTGAGTTTGCTGCTAGTGATCAACGCGGCGCGCATGTTTCTCGGCCTGACCCGCGACGACCGGATCCCGGCCCGCTTCTATTTCGCGCGGATCGGTTCGCTCATCGTTCACGGCGTCACCCAAATGCAGTGGAAAAACTGCAAAGACCGCGACGCCAGCAGAAACTGGATACGCCATCTTTTTCTAGTCAGCGGCTATGCCACCATCTTTACCCTGGTGGTGGTGTTCCTGCCGTGGTTCCAGATTGAAAACAGCAGCTTTCACTGGACCAGCGTTCTGGGCTACTACTCGACGGCGATTTTGCTGGTCACGACGGGCTGGATAGTGCTGGACAGGATCGGGAAACGGACGGAGATGCACCGCTTCAGCCATCTCTCCGACTGGTTGTTTCCCATCCTGCTTTTTCTGACGGCGGCGACCGGCATTCTGCTCAACGTCTTTCGGCTGCTGAATCTGCCCATGCCGACCTACGTCACCTACGTCGTGCACATGGCGATTGCGGTGCCGATGCTGGTGGTGGAAGTTCCGTTCGGCAAGTGGTCGCACCTGCTGTACAGGCCGCTCGGAATTTTTGTGGCCACGGTGCAAAGGCAAACCAAGGCGCGGGAATCCGCGAGCCGGCAGGCGGCCGTCGCCGGCCCAGCCCTGGCGGGCAATGGTTGAAGATCGAATCGCGAAGGAGGACAAAGAAAGGGTTTGCGGCTATGGCAGTTGGAGCCGCCGCTGTGCGATTGATGTGTGAGTCATGTGATTCAGGTTTCCGGGTTTCCCGGCGCGGGCCGGGGTCGAGATTCGCTTGGCTGCTGTGCGCGCCGTCTTGCCAGCTTTTTATTTTCGTGCCGGCAATGGCGATGGCGTAGGAAAACAACACCGTTTGGTGTATGCCGCTCCGGTCGAGATTCCCCCAAAAGGTCCGCCGTTGGCCTGAAGGAATCCCGAAAGGAGCGGGACTTCATAATCCTTAGGAGAACTTATGAGTAAGCTCGTACCACCGCATGGAAGCTCCGAACTGAAACTCCTCCTCTTAGAGGGCGCGGCCAGAGCCGCGGAAATCAAGCGTGCGCAAACCATGAAGAAGGTGCCGGTCACCAGCCGCGAGAGCGGCGACCTGATCATGATGGGCATCGGGGCATTCACGCCGCTCGATGGCTTCATGGGCAAGGCGGACTGGCAAGGTGTCTGCGACAGCTTCCAGATGCCGAGCAAGAAAGGTTTGTTCTGGCCCATTCCGATTACGCTGTCGGCCACCGAGGAATTGGCAAAATCCATCGGCATCAACGAAGAAGTCGCGCTCATCGACAGCGAGAGCGGGGAACTGGTGGCCACCATGAAGGTCACCGAAAAATACAGCATCGACAAGGCTCACGAGTGCAAGCAGGTGTTCGCGACCAACGATCCGGCGCACCCGGGGGTGCAGAAGGTGATGGAGCAGGGCGCGATCAATCTGGCCGGCCCCGTCAAAGTGGTTTCGGAACTGGATTTCCCGGAGACCTTTAAAGGAATCTATGAGCGTCCGGCGGAGGCGCGGAAGCAGTTCGAGGAGCGCGGCTGGAACTCTGTGGCGGCTTTACAGTTGCGCAACCCGATGCACAATTCGCACGCCTACCTGGCTTGGATTGCCATCGAGATCTGCGACGGCGTCTACATACACCAGTTGCTGGGCAAGTTAAAGCCCGGCGATATCCCGGCCGATGTGCGGGTGCGCGCCATCGATGCGCTGGTCAGCAAGTATTTCCGCAAGGAGCGGGTGATTCAGGGCGGCTACCCCATGGAAATGCGCTACGCCGGTCCACGCGAGGCGTTGCTGCATGCGTTGTTCAGACAGAATTACGGCTGCTCGCACCTGATCGTCGGCCGGGACCATGCCGGCGTTGGCGATTATTACGGCCCGTTCGATGCGCAGAAGATATTCAAGGAAATTCCAGCCGGGGCGCTGCAGATTCAGCCGCTGCCGCTCGATTGGACATTCTACTGCTACGAGTGCGGCTCCATGGCTTCGATGAAAACCTGTCCGCACACCACCAAGGCCGTGATCGACGATAACGGGCAGTACAAAGGCGGCGCCCGTCTGATGCTATCCGGCACGCTGCTGCGGAAACTGATGAGCGAAGGCAAGCCGGTTCCGGCGGAGTTCTCGAAGCCGGAGGTGATTGCCGTCCTCAACGAGTATTACGACAAGCTGGAAAACAAAGTGGAAGTGAAGCTGCACTCGAAGGCGACCGGATCGTAGCCAGACGCGAAACGATCCGCGGTGCCAGGCCGCTTGCCGTTCAGGCGGGCGGCCTGCTTTCATCTGGAGGAAAGGAGGAACCATGCTTAAGTATTCATCAAGGTTGCTGGGCCTCATAACCGTGCTACTGCTTTTGCCGGCGCAATTATTCGCCGAAGATGCGTCCATGTTGGTCCTGGTCGCCGATACCCGAAAATTTACCGGCTTGGAAGCGTGGTGGGGGAATCTGTACAACGAAGGCCACCTTGCCTTTGCCCTGGTCACCACGATCACGGTTCCGGTGGTTGGTGTAATCCTGGGCAGCCTGGCCGATATAGTGATGTCCCGATTGGGCATAGACCTGAAGAACCGAGCACTGGCCGAACATTAACCGCGGCGGCTTCGGCAAGGAGAGGAATATGGATTGGCTCTACACACTCATGCCTACGCTGGCATCCCGATTTTTTGGCCAAGGCTGGTTGTTCTGGGATTCAGCGTCGGCATCATCGGAGGTTTTTTCGGGATGGGCGGAGCTTGGATGGTTACGCCCGCGCTGAACATACTCGGTTTTCCAATGGCGTTTGCCATCGGCACGGATGTAACTCACATGGCCGGCAAGTCGCTGATCTCGACGATGCGGCACTCCAAGTTCGGCAATGTGGACTATAAGCTCGGCTTAATCATGGTATGCGGCACCGTCTGCGGATTCGAGTCGGGCGCCAGGATCATCATGTGGCTGGAGCGCATCGGTCAAATCAATATTGTCGTCCGCTGGCTGTACGTGGTGCTGTTGACCCTGATCGCCTGGATGGTGTTCGCCGATGCCGCCAAGAGAAAAAGAAAAGAGCGCGAAGCGCTGGCGACCGGCACCAAACTGGATGCCATGGCGACCGGCCTCGAATGGCACAAGACACTCCACAAAATCAATATTCCCCCGATCGTCAACTTTAAGATTTCGGGGATTCGCTGCTCCGCCTGGCTGCCTATCGGGGTCAGCTTCTGCACGGGATTGTTAGCCGGCATCCTGGGCATCGGCGGCGGCCTGATCATGATGCCGGCGTTGATTTACCTGATTGGAGTTCCGACGCATATAGCCGTCGGCACGGACCTGTTCAATGTGGCGATTTCCGGGCTTTACGGCGCGGCTACCTACAGTTACAAAGGGCGGGTTGAGCTGGTCGCGGCTCTCATTATGCTGTGCGGCGCGGCGGTCGGGGCGCAGATCGGCACGGTTGCCACCAAGTACGTCAAAGGTTATGGTATCCGGATCTTTTTCGGTTTTGCGGTTGTAGGTTGTGGCGTTTCGGTCATTATGAAACTTCTTTCGGGCATGTCTCCGGCCATCAAGCCATTTACCGACCGGGCAGCGACCATCCTGATTTTCGGCGTAGTCTCGGCGATCTCTCTCTATATCCTGATTTCCTTCTTCAAAGGCGTGCGCAATGAACGCGCCCAACGGCCGTCCAATAAAACGAATTCCGCTCATGCAGACTAAGAACAGACTAAGAAAGGAGCGAACCATGGCAATTAGCAGAAGAGTGTTGGCGCTGCTTCTGGCCTGTGCCCCGGCGCTGTTCACTCTGGGATGCAGTGATTTGGGCAAGGTCGAGCAGGGGCGGGTGATCGCATTCGATAAGCAAAAAGGATTAGTCACGGTCATTCGCGACTCGGCAGCCACGGCGAACAAGCCCCGGTATGATAGGCTGCCGCCCTTCACCGTAAAGGTTCCGGCCGATCCAGACGAGATGGGCCCGGCGCCGGCGGCGGGGAAACGGCTGCTGTTTGACACCGACAACAAGCAGCTCGTGGTGTTCGACGCGATCGCCGGCAGCATTAAGACAATTACCTACACGCCGCTGCTGGAAGCGCCGAACGTAGCCAAAGACGATCCCCGCGTCAAGGGCATCCAGTTTCCCATTGTCGATCGGCGGAACAAGGCAATTACCATTTAATAACGATTGCCTGGAGTTGCTGGCCAGCATTCAGGAGGACCTGCAATACGCTCCTCCCACACGGGAGCTGCTGAGCGATCGCGTCAGTTGCGTCTTCGAAAAAACCGCCGAGGTGGTTCGAACCCTGGAACGGCTGACCGGCTACGACCAGCAGCCGCTGCTGACCTCGGTCGCGGCGCAGCGCCAGGAAGTTGAGCAGTACATCGCGGCCGACGACTTGAGACCCACGAACCTTTCGGCCTCGCTGTCGGAGGTGAATGCAAGCTCCGGCGCCGAAGCGGGAGCCAAGGCCGCCATGTTGGGCGAGATCAGGAACAAGCTGCGCTTGCCCGTGCCTGACGGTTTTGTCATAACCGCGCACGCCTACCGGCAATTTTGCGGGATACCGCTGTGGCAGCACGTTCGCGATAGCACGCGAAACCTGGATCTCAACGACCTGAATCTGCTGCGCCAGGTTTCCGCCGAACTGACCGATCTGGTGATGGCTACGCCGGTGCCGCGAGCGATTGAAGTCGCGCTTACCGAGCGCGCCCTGGCTATCGAGCGAGCTGGCAGGGCAATTGCGGTCCGATCCAGTGCCGTGGGCGAAGGCGGCGAAAGAACCTTTGCCGGCCAGTTCACCAGCCTGCTCAACGTTCCCGCCGATCAGCTGGTCGATGCTTACAAAAGGGTGGTTGCCGGGCGTTTCAGTGAACGAGCGCTCTTCTACCGCCTGTCCGCAGGGCTGCCGGAGGTGGAGAGCCCGATGGCGGTGCTTTGCCTCGGGGTGGTGCGGGCGCAAACGTCGGGGATTCTCTACACAAGGGATCCGAAGGATCCGAAACTCGATGCCCTTTGGATCACCGCTACGCTAGGACTGGGACTGGACATCGCCAGCGGCCGGGTGCCGGCGGACTTGTTTGTGATGGAGCGCAAGTGGCCCCATCGTCTGCTGGAGCAAAGTATCGTGGTCAAAGATGAAGCGGTTATGCTGGCGGAGAACGGCGGGGTGCTTCGCCGCCCCACCTCGCCTGAGGAGGCTTCCGCTCCCAGCCTCAATCCGCGAGAACTGGCGCTGCTGGCGGATTGGTCTCTGCGCATCGAAAAACACTTCGGCGTCCCGCAGGATATCGAATGGGCGCGGGATGAGCGCGGGCAGGTCTGGATCGTGCAAGCCCGGCCTCTGGCTCCGGTCGACTCGTCGCAGACACGAAGCCGGGCGCGGGTAAAAGGCGCGCCGTTTCTCGCCGGTGGCCGTACGGTTTATCCGGGCCGGGTTTCCGGTCCTGCGTTCCTGGTCAACGATTTGAAGAGTTTGCAGGATACGCCCCAGGGCGCCATTTTGTTTTTGCGCAAGGCATCGCCTGAAATCGTAACGGTTTTCCCCCGCATTTCAGGCGTGGTGGCCGAGATGGGAAATGTGGCGGGCCACGCCGCCTGCTTGCTGCGCGAAGCCAAAATTCCCTCGATCTTCGAATTGGGCGGCGCCTTCGAGCGTATTCAGGACGGCGATCCTGTCAGTCTGGACGCCGTGCAGCCCAGAATCTATTCCGGAATGTTGTGGTCGCCCAGGATCATTGAATCGCAAATCCGGGAACGGTACCAGGAATCCAGCGTCAAAGCCGACCCGATCAACCGGCGTTTGCTGGTGCTGCATCTACTGGATACCTCGGCTTCCGATTTTCGCCCGGCAGGCTGCAAGTCGGCGCACGACGTGCTGCGGTTCTGTCATGAGAAGGCGGTTGAAGCCATGTTCGCGGTGAACGACAACGCCTTGGAAGGCGATTGGAACTGCTCGAAAAAGCTGATGACGCCGGTGCCGGTGAACATCTATGTGCTGGACCTCGGAGGCGGGTTGGCGCTCGAAAATCCATCGGCCAAGGAGGTCCGGCCATCGGAGATCGTCTCCTGGCCTTTTCAAGCGCTATGGCGCGGATTGACTCATCCGGGCGTTACCTGGCAGCGCGAGATGCCCGCCAGCCTCAGCGACCTGGCGTCGGTCATGGCGAATTCGCTCACCTCGACCACGGGAGCCATGCGGGCGCTGGGCGATCGCAGTTACCTGTTGGTGGCCGATGAGTATATCAACCTCAACACCCGTCTGGCCTATCACTTCACGCTGGTCGATGCCTGTCTATCGCCAAACACCAGCCACAACTACATCTCTTTCCGCTTCGCCGGGGGAGGCGCCACCCCGTACCGCCGCAATCTCAGGGCCTGCTTCATCGAGGCTTGCCTGGCGCATTATGGATTCCTGGTGGACCGCCGCAACGATCTGGTGAATGCATGGTTCAAGAAGGCGCCGGCGGAGGAAACCGAAACTCGACTGAATATTATCGGGCGTCTGATGGCTTCGACCAGCCAGCTGGATATGTACATGACCAGCAATGCGGTGATGCGGCGCTACCTGCAGCAATTCCTGGACGGCAACTATACCTTTGCGGCGGGCGATGAGGCCGGAGTAAAGCCGGCGGCGGCTGAACGCGACGTTTGAGTTGGCGCGGCCGTGCCGCAGGACAACTCCCGATACCCTCGGGGGCTACAGCAATCCTCGAACCGCGCTCTTGGCGTAAAACCGGCGAGGCACCGCAAAATGCCGGCCGGCAAACCTACATCGCTTACTCCAGCAATTCCGGCAGGTTGGACAAGTGGCGCAGTGCTGTCTTTTTCTGTGATTGATTACCCGCCCCTTCGGTGATAAATTCGCTGCAATCAATCATGTTCTTCCGGCCCGGAAGATTCCCTTATCGATGCGCCAGAGTGGTTAAACTTTTGGAGAAGGAATGCTACGAATGAGCGGAAGCTATCGTACCCCCCACGAATGCGAGGAGATTTTCACTGCAATCGATCCCGAGAAGGTACGGGCGGCGGCGGAGCATCTGCGCACCTGGTTGCCCGAACCGGACCGTCAACGCCTCTCTAAGATCATTGCCGAGCACGGTCATTACGGGTGGATTTTTCACTTACACGATGAGGAAGTGGCAGCGGAGCCCAGCCATCGTTCGAAGGCGGTGATTGCGGCCAGAGGCCATTTTCAATTCGCCACGGCGGTTCGGAATGAACTTCGCTGCTCTGGTTTTGGCGAAAGGGAGTTGGGAGTTCAAAACCTGGACGATGTGTATTTGTTCATTGTCGAGGAGGCGCTCAAGGCGCAACCCTGAAATTGGGGAAGGCCCTCCCGACATTACCCCAGCGAGCCGAGCCTCGCCGGAGACCCCGATCCATTACCCCAGCGAGCAACTACCCCGCGTCAGTCCAACAGCGGGATGGGACGTGGGGCACCCAAACTCGCCGGGGAACCCCGCGGACGCCCGCAAAAACGGCTCAACCTCAGGATGACACCTGCTACTTGCCGGCCGCGCTTTTGAGTGGCTTGAAGTTGCTCTCCCGGGCGCGCTCCAGCTGCTCCGGAAGCTGAAGTTCCCAAGCGAAATAAGCATTTGCCGCCTGCTTGAATTCGGGGCTCATTGCTTCGAACTGGCCCCAAAGGAACGGCTGCCGGAAGATATCGTCGGTCTTAGCCGCCAGATTTTCAAAACCCGGTGTGAGCGGCAGCTTCGCCTTGCGCCAGGCCGCGTTGCCCCCTTCGAGGATGCTGACCGGTTTGCCTGAGAGCTTCGCCAGATCGCGCGCGCTCAGCGCAACCAGCGCCGGGTCGTCGCCCGTAACCACAAAGCTGGACGACCGCGGCAACGCCGTGAGGCTCTCCTCCAGCCGCGAGCGAATGGCAAACCACGCGCCCGGAATGTGGCCCCGCTTGTAACTGAGACTGTCGGCGACGTCGATCACGGTGACTTTTTTGGTCCGCAGCAACGCACTCAGCTCGGCACTTCCAATGCGGGGAAGCTGAATCTGGTCGACCCCTGGTACAAACGGTTTATAGTCGCCCGATACCAGACTTGCGCCTTCAAACGGTTTCGCCAACACATAGGTTTCCGGCCAATCCGCCTGTACCATCCAGGAAGCGGTCATCAGCGCCCGAACCATGTAGTTGTCGATCAGTACCACCCTGGCGTTGCTGGTGGCCGCGTACTTATCCATTCCCTGCACTAACTGCACGCCCCAGCCATAGGTCGAGTCGGAACGATGGCCGGCGCGATACTCGTCCGGGGTGCGCAGGTCGATGATGTAGAGGCTGCGATCCTTATCGCTTTTGAATACTTCCAACTGCTGGGAGTCGATGGTTTTCACTCCGAAGCGGTCGGCCACGCGCTGGGCGGTTTCGAGCGCTTTTTGAAGATTGGTTCCCCAGGGTTCCGGAGCGTGCCGCGTCGATCCGTACTCGAGCGGGAATCCGGCCATCTGCCAGGCCATGGTGCCGCCGCGCATGGCGGCAACGTGGTTAGAGATCCCCGCATTGATCAACGTCTGCGCACCGATCAGGCTGCGGGTGCGTCCGGCGCAATTGACCACGACCAGGGTGTCGGGGCTGACCCCAAGCTGAAAAAAGCGGAAGACGAGTTCCGAGACGGGCACATTGATCGAACCCGGTATGTTCATGTTGACATACTCATTCGACGGGCGGCTATCCAGGATCAGCACCTTCTCCCCGGCGGCGATTCGCTTCTGCACTTCTTCCGGCGTCATCGTCGGAGGTTGGTAATTGACGGTGATCCACTCGCCGAAGGCTTTGCCGGCCACGCTCATGCCGCTAAAGATTTCGTAACCCGCCTGCTTCCATGCGGGGTAGCCGCCATCGAGGATTGCGATATTGGTATAGCCGAGTTCTCTCAGCTTTGCGGCCGCTCGCTCGGACATGCCTTCTCCGCCATCCGTCAAAACGATCCGGGTGGAGTTGCGCGGCACCATCCTGAAAACATTGAGCTCCAGCTTGCTCAACGGCAGGTTGACCGCGTAAAGGAGATGGGCTTCGCCGAAAATACCCTCTTCGCGCGGGTCCAGGATGGCGAGCTCTTTTCCGTCAGCCTCCATCGCCTTCAGCGCAGTGGCGCTGATGCGCGCAAAGGTGGAGTCGGCGGCAACCCCGTTGGTGACGACGATCGTCGTGATGATGAAGGCTATCGCAAACCAAAACTTGGTCATCCTGCGGCGTTCCTTTCCTCGGTCTTTCAGTCTTCCAGTCTTCGGTTTTTTCGCTAAGCAGAACCGTCGGTTCCATCATCGATATCCCTCGGGCGACCCTTATGGCTGTGACCTGCGTCACGCGAGGCGGTGAGCGCCCGGCGCCGGAGCCGCGGGCTGCGCTTCAGACGACGAGTTCGATCAGAAATGGCCCGCTGCGGCGCAGAGACTGCCGCAGCAGCTCCGCCAGCCGTTCGCAATTTTCGGTCCGCGCCGCCTCGACGCCCATTCCGTTGGCGATGCTTGTCCAATCCAGCTCTGGATTGCCCAGATCCATCATGCTTTGAGAAATGGCGCCAGGGCGGACGCCAAGATTGGCGAGTTCGCCCAGCAGGATGGCGTATTTTCGGTTCGCCAGGATGACGGTAGTCACGTCCAGCCGTTCGCGCGCCTGCGTCCACAGCGCCTGCAACGTGTACATTGCGGCCCCGTCGGCTTCTAAGGAAAGCACCCGCCGTCCGGGCGCGCCGATCGCCGCACCGGTGGCTAAAGGTAGCCCGATGCCGATCGCGGCACCCGTGATCTGCAGCCAGTCATGCGGTGCGGCGGCGCGTGTTTTGGCGTAGAAAGATCGGCCGAAACTCACACCCTCTTCCACCACGATGCCCTGTTCGGGGATCAGCGCCGCAATGGTTTGGCCGACAGCTTCAGGCGTCGGGACGCCACGCGCCGCTTCCGGCACAGGCCCCAGACCGGGCAGAGGCACGGGCGGAGCGGCCAATTCATCCGCCAGCGACTCCAGAGCCTGCATCGAGTCCTGCTCAGGCCGGGCGAGTACATGCACCTGAGCATCCGCCGGGTAGAGATAGCCAGGTTTGTCCGGATACGCGAAGACGGCCACTGGCGGGACTGCCCCCACCAGCACCAGGTGACGAATGCCGGCCAGCGCCGCCAGCGCGGGTTCGACCGCATAAGGTAGGCGTTCGATGGGAACCCTGCCCTGTCCACGCTCGATGCGCGGGTTCGACTGCTGCGCCATCAGCCGCGCGCCGGTAGCTGCGGCGATCCGGTGCGCTGTTCCAAGCGCCCCGGCGCGCAAAGCCCTCTGGCCAAGAAACAGCACCGCCGGCTCGCCGCGCCGCAGCAGGGTGGCGATTTCGTTCACCGTGCCAGGAGCGACCCGCGGCTGCCGCGGAAGCGGCAAAGATTCCGCCACCACTCCGCCTTCATTCCAGCCAACGTCAGACGGCACGATGAGGGTTGCGATCTGGCCCGGCGCGGTGCGGGCGGCTTGCACCGCTACGGCGGCGTCGGAGCCCACGGCGGAGGCACTGGCGGCGGTCCGGACCCAGGCAGAGACGGGTCGCGCCCAGCCTTCGGTATCGGCGGTGAGCAGCGCGTCCAAGGGCCGATGGTAAGTCGCCTGGTCGCCTACGATATTCACCATGGGGGTGCAGGCCCGGCGAGCGTTGTGCAGATTGGCGAGCCCGTTCGCCAAGCCAGGGCCGCAATGCAGCAGCGTGACCGCCGGTTTCTCCGCCATGCGGGCGTAGCCATCGGCGCAGCCGGTCACCACGCCTTCGAACAGACCGAGAACAGAACGCATGCCGGAAATCCTGTCGAGCGCCGAGACAAAATGCAGTTCGCTGGTTCCGGGATTCGCGAAACAGGTATCGATACCGCACTTCAAGAGGGTGTGGACCAAACTTTCAGCACCGTTCAACAGAGTCTCCCGCGGAAGAAGTTCGCTCGCCTTGACTGGATTTTGACGGTTCGATTCGCGCTCCGTACTCCGATCATGCCGAAGTGCCATTTACGAAGGACGAGCGGCACCTATCCCATACATCCCATACACTAACAAAGACCTGGTTCTCGCGGCCAGCAAATCATGCGGTTCGGCTTGCTGACGCGCGTTTCAAAAATGGCTATTGGGCCGAAATGCAGATCTTTCGTCTCTTTCGCCTCTGGCGCCTCTGACCGCGACCGCACCCAATGCAGGTGCGGGCAAAAACTGTCGCGGCCGCCGCTCAGGATGACACCATTGATGAAACGCGCTCTAACATAAGGGAGGTTCAGTCGAGCGCCTTGTGGAAGCGCAGGACGGCGATCGTGAGCAGGCTGATTCCCAGGACGGCCATGGCGAGCATCTGCGGCCAGAGAATCTCCATGCCGGCGGCCTTCAGATAGCTGCCGCGGAGCACCACCAGAAAATAGCGCAGAGGACTGAGATAGGTGAAATATTGCAGCCACTGCGGCATGGTGCTGATGGGGAATCCGAAGCCGGAGAAAGTGATGGCGGGCATGATAAAGAAGAAGGCGGTCACCATCGCTTGTTGTTGCGTGGCGGAGACGGTT
>Ga0182014_10006307_pt1 | contig 12815 bp, 9 predicted proteins | sample 612S2DmetaG_FD_120489 | JGI IMG/M metagenome (GOLD analysis project Ga0182014, IMG submission 120489) | Permafrost microbial communities from Stordalen Mire, Sweden - 612S2D metaG | ecosystem: Environmental > Terrestrial > Soil > Wetlands > Permafrost | place: Sweden: Stordalen | collected... | reverse complement strand
TTGATTAAATGAGCGCGCCTGACCTCCGAGCACTCCAGTGTGGCGATGCGGCGGCGTGGGACATGGCTTTTCCCTGGCTCTGGCCCGCGGCGTTCGGGGCGGCGCAGGTTACGCTCCAACCTTATCTCCCGGCAGAAGTCGAGGACGTGGCCATCGAATCGTTGGAAGCGCTGGTCGAGAAGGTGAGGGAATTGAAATCGGTCGAGGAGCTTAAGCCCCTTGTAGCCAGCATCGCCCACCACCGGGCGGTAAGCCTGCTGCGTGAGCGGTTCGCCAAGAAGCGGGGCGAGGGAAGGACCGGCAGCCCCGAAGCTGGCCAAGGGACAGCCGTGATGGATTGCCCGGACCCGACAGCCGATTCGCCTCTGGCCGCTCTTGAGCAAAAGGAGGTGGCAGAATGCCTGTCCAGGATGCTCTCGGAACTCAAGCCACCCCAGGGCGTAGTTTTGAGAGATTTCTTCCTCGATGGGTTAAGCTACGAGGGAATCGCCCGGAAACACGGGATCCCCATCGGCAGCGTGGGTGTCTATCTCAAACGCGGACTGGAGACGTTACGCCGGATATGGGGCCGACGCGGCGAAAGTTGAAAGATGCGAACTCGTTCTTGCGATGAATCCAATGAGCAACCATGAATGACGACCATTTCTTTGATTTAGCCATGAAGGTCATCGCGCGGCAGGCGACTGAGGCTGAGCGCGCCGAGTTGGACGCCCTTGTCGCCCGGCAACCGGACTTGAAGGCCGAGTTTGAGCGTCTGCAAGCCGACGTACGCCTTGCCCGTGAGGTACTCTCGCTTGTCAGCGCAACTGAGGCGACGGCGCCCGAACTGCCCGCTTACGCTCGCGGGCGGCTGCAAACCAAAGTCCGGGAAACGCTCGGGCGAGCGCAAGTGCCCCGAGCAGCGCCAGAGGAAGAGGCCTTGGGGGCGTTGTGGAAATGGCGCTGGATTCTGGGCCTGGCTGCCGCAACGGCCGTCGTGGCCTTGTTCCTCTTGCCTCTTCTCAGCAGGTCTGCACCGCCCATGATCCAGGTGGCGATGTTAGACACCGCGGGGGCAACTCGTGGTTCTGACACGAGCGAAACGTCGCTGTTGCATCAAGCCTGGCAAAAAGCCCCTGTTGATTCGTTCACCGGCACGAAGGCATTGCATGCCTGGGAAACCAATTGGCCAGCCCAGAGTAAGAGGCCAGTCGTGAAGGTTGTTTTCGACCGGGCTGCCGGGGAGGTGCGTATCCTGGGCCGCTGGAAAGGAGAATCCTTCACCAAAACCCTCTTGGTAGAGCAGGACCTCGCGGCCACTCTCGAACAGGCTAAGTCTTTCATTAAGCAGCGCACGAGCCAGTGAAAGCCAGCCGCCACGGCTTTCCAGCATCGGAATTGCACGAGTTACCGGAACCCACCCTTCGGCCGGGGGCGATTGAACCAACCTTCTGCATCCGTCGCTACGCGTCTGGCGTCTCCGGGATACCGGGCGCGCTCACCGGTGCGGTCGCGATCTGCCTTGCGCCAGGGCTTGGGCACCCGAGAATCCGCGACTCGCAGCGGAGCCAGGACTGCTGAAAAGGCGTAACCCATTGCAAACACGGAAGTAACGGTATAGGTGACGAATTTTGTATACCTATACAGGCTGAACTGAGGATGCTTGGATTGGGGAGGGGGCGAAGCGGAGAGCGGAGCAGAGACCCAGGTTGTGGTGAAGGAAGTGGAATGAAAAAGGCACAATGTCGAATGCAGAGTGAAAACCGGGTTCAACACGGTTGTTGGGCTTGATTATGGAATCCTTTCAGGATTACCGGCTATTGCCGACGCGACAATTTTTGTCGCCCCATAGAGGGTGAAAGAGGCGGCGAAGCACGATTAAACAGCCGAACTGGGCTCGGGGCAGAGGGTTAGGGCAAACCACTTTCGTACGGCTACGATGCCCGCGATGGCTTTGGTGTTTAGTGGCCGGTGATTTGTGGCATGGCGTTGTTGATTGCTTTTGTAATGCCGTCCTTGACGGCGAGGCAAGAACCGCAACAACCTTCACTGAGCAGGCTTTGGTGGCCCCGATCGAGCCATTCGTGCTCGCGCAAGATACCATGATGCGCCAGCAAGCTTCGAGTTGTTTATGAGTAGTCAAAGGTTCTGTGAAATTGTCCTTTCGGCGAGCCGACGATTGGCGATGCCCGTCGCGGTTTATCCCGGCTTGGCGTTGACTGGCGCGAGTGTGAAGGACGTGGTAAATGATCCCGGAGCGCAGTTCGAGGCGCAGGCGGCCCTGCATGAACGATACCGGAAGCCCTTTGTCCTTTCAGCCATGGACCTGAGCGCGGAAGCCGAGGCTTTTGGGTGTGCTCTTCACCTGGCGGAGACGGAGATACCGTCGGTTACCGGGCGTCTGGTGACGGATATGGGACAGGCGCAGCGGCTCCCGATACCCAAGCCGGGCGACAAACGCACCTGGGTCTATTTGGAAACAGTGCGCCGCTTGAGCCGATTGCCGGGCACGCCGTTTGTCCTCGGCGGATGCATCGGGCCGTTTTCATTGGCCGCCCGCCTGGTCGGTGTTAGCGAAGCCATGGAACTGACCGTAACCGACCCCGACTTGATGCATGTGCTGCTGGAGAAAAGCACGGAATTCCTGACGGCTTACGCCAGAGCCTTTCGCGAGGCCGGGGCGGACGGATTGCTTATTGCCGAGCCGGCAGCGGGCCTGCTCTCACCGCGAAGCATGCTCAGCTTTTCCACAGCTTACCTGCGCACTTTGCGTTTGGCTTTGGCAGAAGAACAGTTGTCCATCATTCTGCACAATTGTGCCGCCAAAGTGATGCATCTGCCGTCGATTATTGAAACCGGGTTCAGGGCCTTCCACTTTGGAGCGCCGATGGACCTTCCGGCGGCATTGGCCAAGGTGGATCCAGGCATCGTGCTGTGCGGCAATCTCGACCCCTCAGGCGTTTTCTGCCAGTTGCCACCCGCCGGAGTTCAGGAGCGCACGGCGAGCCTGCTTTCAGCCACCGCCGCTCATCGCAATTTCGTCGTATCTTCCGGGTGCGACATCCCCGCCAACGCGACTCTCGCCAGCCTCGACGCCTTTTACGCGGCGCTCGATTCCTCCGGCACCGAGATCGCTTCATGAATGAACAAGGTGGTCGAGCGTTATTCACACCCGAGTTCACCCGAACTGCAAGAAAACGAACGATGCGAGGGAAAGGAACCAACGAAATGACGATTGCTGAGCTCCTCGATCCAAGAAAACCGCCTTCCGCCTCGCTGCGGCCCTCGGTTTTGCGGCAACCCTGCACGCCACCACTGTCGTGACTTACTGCCGTAAGATGAGAAACTCTGCCTTGTCCAGACGTCACCTTTTGAAAGCGATATCAACAATGAAAAAGGCCGCTCTCCTGTTGCTCTTGATCACAGGCTTCAGTCCCATGATGGCCCAGGGCGGCGCCTCGCGCCATCCCACTATCGTCAAGGAGTATGAGCAGGTCTTTACGACCTATCCCTATTCCGATCCTGACCCGGTGCCGGTGATGTCCAAGTTCTATCCTTATTATCGTTACGACGGTTTCACCGACACGCCGGTAGAGAAGAAATGGAAGGTGGTGGAGCTGTCCAACGATTACCTGCAGCTCCTGATCCTGCCGGAGATTGGCGGAAAGGTCTGGGCCGCCATTGACAAGACGACCGGTAAGTCATTTGTCTATTTTAACCACGTCGTCAAGTTTCGCGACGTCTCCATGCGCGGCCCCTGGACCAGCGGCGGCGTGGAGCCCAACTACGGCATCATGGGCCATACGCCCAACTGTTTCTCGCCGGTGGATTACCTCGCGCGGCGCAATGCGGACGGCAGCGCCAGTTGCATTATCGGTGTGCTCGACTTGCTCACCCGCTCGACCTGGCGGCTGGAGATCACCCTGCCGGCCGGGCAGGCATGCTTCTCGACCCGCTCCTTTTGGCATAACGCTTCGGAAAACGAGCAGCCGTACTATACTTGGATGAATGTCGGCATCAAAGCCGCCGGCAACCTGGAATTCGTCAACCCCGGGACTCAGTATCTTGGCCATGACGGCCTGCCGGCTGCCTGGCCGCTGAATCCGGAAAACGGGCACACTCTTTCGTGGTACGAACAGAATAACTTCGGCCCCTACAAATCCTACCACGTTGTGGGCTGTCTGGCTGAGTGCTTCGGCGGCTACTGGCACGATGAGGACTTTGGCATGGCGCACTATGCCCCCTATGCCGATAAGCCGGGGCGCAAGATCTGGATTTGGGGGCTCTCGCGCGAAGGGATGATTTGGGAAAAACTGCTGACCGATACCGACGGCCAATATGTCGAGGTCCAGTCGGGAAGACTCTTCAACCAGGCCGCTGAAGCGAGTTCCCTGACGCCCTTTAAGCACCTCGAGTTCCCCCCCTTCGCCACCGACACTTGGCAGGAATACTGGATGCCGGTCAAGGGGACCAAAGGCTTCGTGAGCGCCAGCCCCTGGGGGGCCTTGAACGTGGTCCAGGAGAGCGGACGACTCATCATCCGCATCTCCCCAGTGCGGACGTTGCGCGACAAGCTGGAGGTGTTTGACGGCAACCGCCGGCTCTTCGTCAAGGAGGTCCAATTGCGCCCCATGCAGCCGCTCGAGGAAGTGGTGAGCCTATCGGCCCCGGTTCAGAATCTCAAGGTCTGCCTCGGCGGGGACAAACTTTGTTATGATCCTGCGCAGGCGGAGGCCTTGAGCCGGCCCGTGAAAGCGCCTGCCAACTTCGATTGGACTTCTCCCTACGGCCACTATCTGAAGGGCAAAGAAAACGCGCGGCAGCGCGCCTACGTTCAGGCGGCTGAAGAGTTCCAATCGTGCTTGAAACTTGAGCCCACCTATGCGCCGGCGCTGGTTGAGATGGCCTCGTTGGCCAACCGCGCCGGCGACCGTCCCGCCGCGAGCGAATTCGCCCTGCAGGCCCTGAGGGTGGACACCTATGACCCTGGCGCCAATTTCCAGTTGGGCCTGGCCAGTGCCGCCCTCGGGCGCAACGCGGATGCCAAAGACGCGTTCAGCATCGCTTCGCTTTCGCCGGGCTGGCGCAGCGCCTCTTGCCTGGAACTGGCCAAGGCATTTCTTCGGGAACAGCGCTACGAGCGGGCGTTGGCCAGCGTCCAGGACTCTTTGGATAATAACACTCGCAATCTGGATGCCTTGCAGTTGCGGGCCTGCCTTTATCGCCTGCAAGGGGACCCTTCGGGAGCCCAAATCACACTGAAGGCGCTGCTTGCGCTCGATCCACTTAACCACTTCGCTCGTTTTGAGAAATACCTTCAAGGCAAGGGCCGCCGCCAGGATGTCACCGGGCTGATTCGCAATGAACTCCCGCAGGAAACCTACCTGGAATTAGCCGCCTGGTACCATGGTTTACGCTTGGACGCGGACGGGGCCAAAGTGCTGGAATTGGCGCCGCCGACAGCGGAAGTGCTTTATTGGCTGGCCTATTTGTCCCAGGACTCAAACCGGCTGGCCCGGGCGGAGGCCGCCTCGCCGGCGTTCGTGTTCCCTTTTCGGCCCGAGTCAATCGCGGTCTTCGAGTGGGCCGCCAAGCAAAGCCGCGCTTGGCAGCCCAAATACTATCTCGCGCTGTTGCGGTGGCATCTGGGGGATCTGTCTCAGGCACGCGACCTGTTGGCCGCCTGTGGTGAAGAACCTCGCTTTGGCCCCTTTTATGCCGCTCGCGCGCAGGTCTGTGAAGATAACGTCGCAGGCGATCTGCAAAAGGCGGCGCGGCGGGACCCCGGCCAGTGGCGCTACGGCGCGATGCTCGCGCGACATTGTCTCAAGCAAGGCGACTCCGCCTCCGCCCTGGCCGCCGCAGCCGATTATGCGCGCCGTTTCCCCGCCAACGACATCCTGGCCCTGCTCCACGCAAAAGCGCTGTTGTCCAACACCCGCTACCAGGCCGCGGCCGATCTCCTAAGCTCGTTGAATCTGTTGCCCTGCGAAGGCAGCACGGAAGCGCGGTCACTCTTTCGCGAAGCCCACTTGATGTTGGCCGTTGCGCGTCTGAAGAGTGGAGCGTTCGCAGAGGCGCGGCCGCTCATCCAAAAAGCGCGCGAGTGGCCCGAACATTTGGGCGCCGGCAAACCCTATCCCGAGGATGTTGACGAGCGCCTCGAGGATTGGCTGGCCTATCAATGCGAGCTTAAGTCCAACGCGCCCAGCCAGCCCCGGCAAATACTCGACCGGTTGCTGGCCTGGCGATCTCCCTCGCACGCAAGGGACGTCGGCGAGGTCATCCGCGCCTTGGCGCTAAGAGAGTCCGGTCAGTCCAGCGAAGCTCAACAATTGCTGGAGGATTGGCAAAAGGACGAGCTCGCCGGCGAAGTGGCCAATTGGGGCCTCGAAGTCCTGGCCGGGCGTTCCGCCTCCTTGTCGTCAAAGCGCCAGAATGCTGACTCCCGCGTCTTGAGCGCTTGGTTAGAGTCGGTCCGGGTTCCCTGATCCCGGTCTGGCCTTGCGACTATCGTTTGATGAACCCGACCTAAAAGCGGCCGGGTTCTGCCCTATTTCAGCAGCCCGGCCAGCCGGTTCGCGCTCTTTAGCGGGCTGACCAGCGCCAGGTTCAACCGCTCCGGGCGCAGGAAATCTCGCGCGACGGCGCGGATTTCGCCGGCAGTGACCTCTCGCAGCCGCCGCTTCACCTCGGCGGGCCGGAAGATTCTGCCGTAGCCAAGCAATTGTTCGCCCAGCCAGTTCATCTGGTTGTCCGTGCTCTCCAGGCTCAGGTCGATCTGGCCGATGACATAATCCTTCGCGCGTCGCAATTCGGCTGCGCTCGGGACCGCTTCCCGCATGCGGCGCAACTCGCGCGCGATGAGCCGTAGCGTCTTCGTCAGATTGCCCGTATCCAGCCCGGCGGAAATCACCAGGTCGCCCACGTCGCCGAAAAAGCTCGGCGTGCTGTAAATCGAATAAGCCAGACCGCGATCTTCGCGCACCACCTGGAAAAGCCGCGAGCTCATGTTCTCGCCCAGGATCGTGTTGAGCAGGCGCAGCGCGTAGCGGCGTTTGTCCTCGCGCGAGCAGGTGCGGATACCCAGGGCGATTTGCGTCTGCTCGGTCTTCTTCGTGAACAGGTGAATCTTCGAAGCCCGCTGCCCGCTGCGGGCCGGAGTGAAGCGCGGAGAGTCGTGAGGGCGAAACCGGCGCCCGTAGCGCGCCACGGCCCGGGCGACCTGGCGATGCTTCAGCCTGCCCGCGGCGACGATCAGGGTGTTCGCCGGCACGTAGTTCTCGCGCAAATAGCCGACCAATTGGGCGCGCGTCATCGCATCCAGCGTCTGCTCCGTGCCCGTGATAGGGCGGCCCAACGGCTGGTCCGGCCACATCGTGGCGTTGAGCAATTCCTGGACGTGATGCTGCGGCTCGTCCAGGTACATCGCCATTTCCTCTTTGATGACCTCCCGCTCCTTGCCGATCTCCACCGGGTCAAACCGTGAATCGAGCCGCATATCCAGCAGCACATCGAGCAGTTCGTCGAAGCGGTCATGGCACGCCCGCGCATGAAAGCAGGTCATCTCCTCGCTGGTGAAAGCATTGAGGTAACCGCCGATTCCCTCTACCGCCTCTGAGATCTCCTTGGCCGAGCGCCGCTTCGTGCCCTTGAACAGCAGATGCTCGATGAAGTGGCAGACGCCATTGAGCTCAGGTGGTTCGTAGCGCGACCCCACGCCGATCCACAAGCCGACGCTCACACTCAGCATGTGTGGCATCTCTGCCGTGGCCACTGTCAGACCGTTCTGGAGTTGAGTAACGTGATACATTCTCTGCCCACACCGAATGGGCCGGCGGCAAGTATCCAGCATCCGCCCCCGGGAATCCAGCGCCCATTCACGCTTCCCGCTGGCTTGTACCACGCATGTACCACGCATGTACCTGGCTTGCACCTCCCAATCCCCTCCCAATTACCTGGCTTGCACCTGGCTTGTACCTGGCTTTGGGCACCTGTGCCCGGTCTCTTGCCCCTATTTCTGCTTTCAGCTTTCAGGTTTCAGCGTTTTAGGGTTTGCATTCGCCCCGTCACCACCACGCCCTGAACCAATTCTGAATGTGAAACACCTTGTCCTGACGGCTCTCCCCTGTCATCAATTTGCCATGAGCAGTTTGGGGGAAGAATGATATGAGCAAGTACGAGTTAATCATCTACTGGAGCAAAGAGGACGAGGCCTTCGTGGTGGAGGTGCCGGAGTTGCCCGGTTGCATGGCGGACGGCGCCACCTACACGGAAGCCGCGGCCAACGCCCAGGTGGTCATCGCCGAGTGGATTGAGACGGCGCGGCAAATGGGCCGGCCCATGCCTGAACCAAAGGGCCGGCTAGCGTACGCGTGAAGCCTGAGAGCGTACTGGCTCGGAATGCAACGCGTGCGATGGTTCAACGCTGGTCTGAATTGCCCAGTCCTTTCAGGACGGCGTCTCGGTCAACCGTGCCCTGAGCCAATTCTGAAAGTGAAGCTCCTTGTCCTGACGGCTCTCGCGCGCAACTAATTTGCGCGACCTGAGCCCCTGCGCATAACACCCCGCCGCCCCGCAGAGTTCAAGGTTCAGGGTTCAAGGTTCGAGGTTCAACGGTTCCGCTGCCCGCCGCCGTCGAGCGTCTGTCCTCCGCCGACATCACGGGCCTCTACACCGCCCGGTATGGCGTGCCGCCTGTCGGCAAGAAGGTGTTCGTCCGGGTCAACCAGTTCGTGGACGGGTGGGAAGACCTGCCCGTGACCTTCTCGGCCATCGTGCCGCCTGTGTCCTGACCTTCCGATAAAGTAGCGCAGGCGTCTCGCCCGCTAATGGCCTACCACGGGCGAGACGCCCACCCCACAATGCTCCCTTCAATCCAGCGCGCGCGCTGACGCAAAGAGCGAGGCGGTGTAGATGGGGGTTGGCGCTGGGTTCCGCTTGCTTTGCTTGGTTAGCAGTTCGTCCAACTCGTCCAGTGAACGGGTAGCAATCCGCTGGTAGTTGGCGATCGTGGGCGGCAGATCGCTCTTGATATCCGGTGGCAGAACGGCCTGCACACCAGTTCGCGCAGGCGGGGGAGCAGCCGGTTGCCGCGCGGGAATGGAAGACATGACAATCACCACTGCCGCGGCGCCGACCACCGGCAGGGCTACGCGCCAGTTCGACCGGGCCGCAATGAAGGGCGCGGCCAGGGTCTGCCAAATGGAACCCGACGGCTCTGCCCTAAGCCGCGCGACCACACCCCGGTGGAAGGATTCGGACGCCTGTATATCGGGCGTCTTTTCCGCCCCGGCCACCTTTTCCGCTACGGCTGAGATCTCCGCCAGGTAACGGCGGCAGCCGTCGCAAGTCTCAATATGCGTGCGAAGCGCCGCTGCCCTATTTGCATCCAGTTCGCCCAGGGCCAGCAAGGCCAGGGGCATTCGGTTTCTTGAACAAGGATTCATAAGACTCAAACCTCTTTAGTGGGATTACCCCGTTGCTCATTCAGGGCGTTCATGCCCCGGAGCTTGTCCAGCGCATGAAACAGCCGGGATTTCACCGTGCCCACCGAGCAGCCCAGGGCTGCGGCAATGCCTCCCAGCGAATCGTCCACGTAGAACCGCAGGAGAATGACCTGCTGCTGCTTCGCGGGCAATGCCTCGATGCAGCTTCGCAGCAGCGCGTCTCGTTCACGCCTCTGGGCCGCTTCATCGGGCAGGGAATCGGGATCGGCCAACCGGCCGGAGCTGCCCTCGACTTCACGCCGGTCATCCTCGCGGAAGGCAGAGAACGGCAGGGGACGCTTTTCGCGCACAGTATTGCGGTAACGGTTCAGCATGATTGCGCAGAGCCAGGTGAAGAACTGGCATTGCTCGTTGTAGCGGCGGAGGCACTTCCAGGCTTCAACCAGCGTGTCCTGGGCCAGATCCTCCGCCAGGCTAGCCTGGCCGCACAACGCCATCGCCTGGCACAACAGCCGCGTCTCATACGTCCGGCAAACCTCGCCAAACGCCTCCGCGTCCCCCGCCCGGGCCTGCTCAAGCAAATCGCTCGTCTCTAAGGGGGCGATTTCCATAAAGGTTGGGTTCAGGCCGAACACATCTCAATCATAACTGACATCATGACTGACGTCACTGGACAATCGCCTCCTTATTTGCTCCGCGGGAGACCATAACGCCGCTCAAAAGCCTCGGTCGCTGAGGCTGCTCTCGCTCCCGGCAGGGCCTGACCCGCATGCGGCCCATCAATCAGAAACGGAGGCCCCTCTTTCTCTACAAAGATGAGCACTTGCTGGAATCCGCCGGCATCGAATGGCGACTTGAGCTCAAACCCGCGGTCCACCCCTTGAAAAACAAAGCGCTGAAGGGCAAAGGGGCCTTGTCCACATGGATCCTTCACGCTCTGCAAGCCTTGTTCGCCGTGCAATTTATATTCCACGGCGGCTCGGACCATAGCCAATACCACCTGAATTCTGAATTCCTTGGCCCGGCCCTTCAAAAAGAGAGGGACCGAGTTAGTGACGAAGGGGTTGGAGGACTTCTCGACTTCCCCCCCGAACGCCTTCATCTGGCTTTCATACTCCGGGTATGGAAGAGCTAGGACCACCGCGGCCTTTTCATACATGCGCCACCGCTCCTGGAGCAATTGGAGCACTCCGTCGCTCGTTCCACCCGCGGCTTGCATCAAACGCTCCCAAAGATCTTCCTCACCCGGCGGCGGCTCGGCCAGACCCAGGAACTGGCGAATTCCCTCCATTACCTTGGCGTCATCTCCAGGATTCTGGTGCTGCAGCTCCAGAATCCTGCGCGAGGCCCAGTCCTCGAAGGACGCTTTGTCGTTTAGGACGCCCGCGGCCATTGTCCCCCTGGCCGGGGCTGCGTCCAAGCCTTCGATCAGTTGCTGCAAGGCATCCGGCGAGAACCGGCCGAAGTTCTCCGCGATGGCGTTGCAGACAATGGCTTCAATCGCGGATTGGACCAACACCGAAATGAACGTGCCATCACGAGAGAGGTCTCTTGCCAGCACCAGCGACGCCACCAAGTCATGGCAGGCATCTGCCGGGCGTTCCTGCTGCAAGGCCCACATGGCGCGCAACCGCGCGGTTTGAGCCACCGCCTTGGCGCGAGCAAGCTGGGGCAGCATCGTCGCTGGCCCCCCGCTCCTATCAATGCCCCAGTCGCAGGGCACTGTCGCGTGGGCCGCTTGCCGCACCAGGCTGAACTGTGCGTCATACTGGGCCAAGAGTTCCCCGAAGCGTGGGGTAAGCTTCTGACCCCGCCAGTTGTTCGTGTTTGATAGAATGTAATCGTTGTCGGCCGGCTCCAGATTCGGCCTAGCAAGAAAGGCCTGATAATAAAGGAGCGCCGGGTTGATGTTCGTGGCGGATGGCTGCCCACTCGCGCCAGCCGAGACTCCCGCCATAACGAGCAATGACAAGCAGATTGATTTCAGAGTATTCATAACATGTTCCTTATAAGCCGTTCACTTTGCCCATTAATAACGCCAGCCCGGCAAAAGGTTCACTTTTTCGGCTGGGCCCGGAGCGTGGACGAAGCAGTTGGAGGTAACCCGCTGCGGTTGCAGCACTTTGGAGGCGGCCATTGGATCTGCGGGCGACTCTTTGCTGTTTTCGGTGGAACGGGCGGAATAGCGTCCCCGGACTGCCCCCGCGGCCATCCCGAGGCTACCCCGAGGCTACCTTGAGGCTACCCTCAGGCTATATGGTAGCCAACCGGTAGGCACCCAGAAGCCACCCTGAGGCTACCCTCAGGCTACCCTCAGGCTACCCTCAGGCTACCCTCAGGCTACCCCGAGGCTACCCTGAGGCTCCCGGGAGGGGCAGGTGCAGGGTGGGAGGAACCGGGAGCTGGAGGGCCGCCTTCAAGTGGTAATCCCACGAACCAATCCGCCAAAGCGCGGGCGATCACCACGAACTCAAACAGTAACCCCGTACACGAAATGGCGCGTCACGTTACACCGGGGGACCGCTGGGCGCGTGACCCTTCAGGCAAGCCCAGTAACCATTCCACTGGGCCCCCTTCTTTGCACTCCGCGCTCTTCCTTCGACATTCGTTCGGCTACCGGGTCTGTGTCGCAAACAGAAACGTGCAACGCCGGGCTTCTGCCCTGCGCGCGACTGTGGCAGACTCTGCCATGCGATGTTTCGCGTGATCTTCCACCTGGAGATGGATGCCTTCTACGCTTCGGTCGAGCAGCGTGACAATCCGGCGCTGCGCGGCCAGCCGGTCATCGTTGGGGCGCCGCCGACGCAGCGCGGCGTGGTGTGCGCCGCCAGCTACGAGGCGCGCAAATTCGGCGTCCACTCGGCCATGCCCAGCGTGACGGCGCGCCGGCTTTGCCCCAAAGGCATGTTCGTGCGGCCCCGCATGGATCTTTACCGGGAGGAATCGCTCCAGATCATGAAGATCGCCGCCGCCACCGGGGCGGTGGTCGAGCAGATGTCCATCGACGAAGCTTACCTCGACCTGTCGTCCATTTGCCCGGCGGATAGCGCGGACGCCGCCCTGCTCAACTCTCTCCCGTTGGCGCGAGAGTTGAAGCAACGCATCAAATCGGAGCGGCAATTGACGGCCACGATCGGCATTGCCGCCAACAAACTGCTGGCCAAGATTGCGAGCGACCACCAGAAGCCGGACGGGCTGACGCTCATTGCCGAGGCGGACAAGATCCAATTCCTGCGCCCGCTGCCCGTGCGGGCTCTCTATGGAGTGGGCAAGGTGACCGAGCAGGCGCTCAACCAGGCGGGGCTCCGCACCGTGGGCGATCTGCAAGACCACACCGGCGACCTCCGCGCGCTGGTCGGCTCGTTCGGGCCGAAGTTGAAGCAATTC
>Ga0182014_10006305_pt1 | contig 12816 bp, 12 predicted proteins | sample 612S2DmetaG_FD_120489 | JGI IMG/M metagenome (GOLD analysis project Ga0182014, IMG submission 120489) | Permafrost microbial communities from Stordalen Mire, Sweden - 612S2D metaG | ecosystem: Environmental > Terrestrial > Soil > Wetlands > Permafrost | place: Sweden: Stordalen | collected... | reverse complement strand
CATCGGCGACGATGGATCATTTGCCGCAAGCCACACGGCTTCGGCCTCATCGTATATGATGAAATGATCGAGCGGCCTCGGCCCGCTCTCTACATGCAACCGAACTGGTACGGAGTATGCGAAAAGAATAGCTCCCAGGCCGCCAGCGCGGCTGCGAAAGCGGGAGCGCTCACAGCGGCTGCCGCGAGAAAGTCCAGCTGCACCAGCGATGATATCTTTCCGAGTTGCGATGGTGCGATTTTGAAATTGGGTCGCTTTCATTGGTCGCTCGGCTTTGCAGCATCCGCGGTCAGCGCGTTCCAGGCAGCGAGAGAGTCCATGTAGTCTCTCCAGTGCGCGATCTTGCGTTGTTCAATCGTGATGATCGAGCAGAAGCGATTGTCATACTTCACGCCGGTTTCGAGGATCGTCCCATGAACCTCGTACTCGATGACGACGACACGACCGTCGTCCGTCTTGTGGACGATCAACTCATCAGCGGACTGAAGCGCGATGTTGTCCACATAAGCTCTGAACGCGGACATTAAGGCGGTCCGACCTTTGATGACGCGAGGCCAACCGGGGACCTCATAGAGGACCTCGTAGACGACATCGCCGGCGACAACATCGAAGAAGTGCTCGCCCTCGACGTGGTTTCCCAGCGCGCCTCGCACGAGATCGAAGTACGGTCCGGCGGGCTCGTAAGCAACGTACGTTTTGTTCGGCATTGGCTATCTCCAAGCGGTAACTGTGTTGGTGGCGAAGTCCGCGAAATGCACCGGCAGCGCTGGAGATCAGCCCGATCCAGCAGCCACATCTGCTGCTGCGAGAACGACAACGGAGCGGGAAGCTCGCCGTCGGCGCTCTGCGGTATGATTGACGTTCGGCCGGCCAACAACGCACGCTTGGCCGGGGATATTGAAGGGTAGGGTGCCGTTCGCTTCGCCGCTATGACCCACGATCCCGACGCTGGTAGTCAAAAGTCCCCGATCGAAGGGCGCACCGGCCCATACGGCAACGCAGGGCGATGGTCTCGCGTCAGGAACGCGTCATGCGCTGTGTCTGCGCAGATACGAAACGACGTTCCGGTGAGCGTCGTCATCACGGCCTACAACAGCGAACGCTTTGTTGCCGACGCGATTCGTACCGTCCGTGCACAGTCGGTGCAGCCATACGAAATTATCGTCGTTGATGACGGTTCCCGCGATCGAACGGCGCAGATCGCAACCTCGCTCGGCGTGACCGTTCTCACGAAGCCGAACGGCGGCTCGTCGACGGCCCGCAATGCGGGGACGCGTGCCGCTTGCGCGCCGTGGATCGCCTATCTCGACGTCGACGATCTCTGGGCGCCCGACAAACTCGAATTGCAGTGGACGGCATTACGGCAGGCTCCCGCCGCGGACTTCTCGTTTTGCGAGTTTGCCAGCTTCAACGAAGCGGGGATCATCGTTCCGGCGCACTTGGCGAGCAGTCTCGAGTACGCGGGCGTGGCGCGGCGAGCCGTCGGACCTCACGCGGTCTTTGCCGGCCGCGAAAGTGTTGCCCGGCAACTCTTCCTCGCAGACTTCATCTTGCAGTCATCACTGCTCGTGCGGCGCGATATCGTCCTTGCGCTCGGCGGCTTTGATGAATCGATCCGGCGCGCAGAGGACTACGAGTTCATGCTGCGCCTGCTCGCCGTCGCAGACGCCGCCGCCGTCGAACGCCGGGCCGTGTTCTATCGTATCCACGACGCCAACAAGAGCTCGCACTGGCACGAAGATCTGCTAGCGAGAAACAAGATCGCCGACCGGATTGCGAACAGCCCGCACCGGTATCCCACTGGTGCCGATGCCCACTTTTCCGCGCGGCGGCGATCAAACGTCGAGGCCGCCGCGAAGAGCCTCCTGCGCCGTCAGCTGTATCGCGACGCGCGTGAAATCGCCCTCGCCAGCGTTCGCGTCGCGCCGGCGTGGCCCACGATCTCCACGATCGCGCTCAGTCACGTGCTCGGCTTTCCACCTCTATCGGCTCTTCATTCCACGCTGCGCTCCGTCAAGAACCGGCTGGCGGCGCCGACCGCTCCGACCCCGGAACGGACAGCCGCCGCGCTCGAGCTTTCTCTGGTCCTTCCGGGTCACGAACGCTGGCTCATGGCCGTGAGCGGGCGCTGAACGACACCCGTTTCGGATCGCCGAGCCGGCAAGAGAATCGCTTCAGTAGGCCGACTTCGTGACGCGGCCACCGGGATCGACGAACCAACGTTCGCTCACCATCGGCTTGCCGGCAAACATGTCGAGCATCCAATCGGCGGATAGGATTCCGGGCACGGGTCCAAGCGCCACCGACGGAACCCCGCCGAGCGAATGTCGCGAGTCAGCGTAGACGACGAGCCGGCGCGGCGCGGTCATCGCATGATACATGCGCTCGGCGTTGACTTCCGGGCTCAGTTCGTCGGCTTCGCCCGCCATCGTCAGGAACGGCACCTTGATCTTCTGATACGAGCCGTCGAGTGTCAGCGTTTTTGCGAACTCGTCAAACCGCGCTTCGTCGGTGTAGCCCGACATGAACATGAAGCGCTTCTTGAAGGTCGGCGAGGCTTCGCCAAAGATTGTTTTTCCACCGGGTTCGTAAATGGTACTTTGGTTCGCCACCGCCATATAGCGCGGCTCGTGCCCGGCCATTACCGTTGTGAAAAACGTTCCGAAACTCACGCCGGTCAGGGCGATCTTTGAGGGATCGACTTCCGGCCGTGCGGCGAGCCATTCGTAAATAACGGGCGCCGCAGCAATGGTGTTGTCCATGCTGACGAATGAATTGAGCAGGGGCGCTTCCCACTCACCCGGTGCTTCCAGCGCCAAGACGGCGACGCCCCGATTCATCCAGCGATCGCCGTACAGCGCGACGCTGCGTTCCTTGTAGCCGTCCATGCCGGTGATGGAAACGATCGCCGGAATCTTCGTCCCGGCCTTGTAGCTCGACGGCAGGTGGAAGACGGCCGGAATTGCTTTGCCGGATTTCGTCTGAAGAGCAACGTATTCGACGTGATGTTCGGCGAGCTGTGCGTACTTACCGAACATTTCGCGCTTCTTCGCATTCAGTTGCATGTTGTGGTCGTTCTTCTCGTAGATCGTCCACTGCGCGTGTCCGTAATAGTTCGCTGCCATGAAGTAATTGTCGCGGGCGCTGACAAGGTGCCCGGCGGCTTCATCGTCGTGGGCCAGCGCTTCGCGGCGTCGCCCGACGCTTTCGAAAGCGGGCACGAAGTCCGCCAATTTCTTGATCCGGAGCCGAAGGGAGTTGACGTCGTTCGTCGATTCCGGGCCCAACGCGGCGATCATCGCACCGCTACGTCCTTGATCCCAGTCCATGCCTACCGAGCCGATAATATCGTCCAGGGCCCATTTTTCTTCGTCGAAGCGCTTCATCTGCGGCTCGTCAGCGAGGGCCGGCGTCGCGATGGCAAGAGCAGCCGTAGCCGCGGCGGATGAGAAGAACGCGGTTCGCTTCATGGACGATGCTTAGGGCGTGCTTTGTGCCATCCTGCCCGCACGCGCGACTCTCTGCGAACGCAGATGCCTAGGTGGCGGGAACGTGGTCTGCCTAGAGCGGCTTACCACCCGCCTTGCTCCCGGGGACGAAGTTCGCATGCGCGGTATCCCAGCGAACCATGATCAGCGACTCCGGCCCTACCCCGCGCTGCGGGATCGCTCGGAAGTCGTAGGCTCCGTTGACCCCGGTCCAACCCTTCATGTTGACGAAGTAGTCGCGAATCTTAGCGGCCGACGCGTCGACGCCGTTCTTGCGCAGCGCGTCGGCGACGAGCATCGCGGGATCCCAGGCACTCACGGCCAGCTGGTCCGGTGTCGCTCCGGCTGCGCGATAGGCGCTCGAGAACGCGTTCATGGCGTTGCGCGTTCCGGGCGGGATGCCCACGGTGCCACCATAGTACGCGGTGATCGGCAAGTACATCTTGTCGCTCAGCAGGCTGCTATATTGCTTGACAAACGCGGCCGTCATGTTCCCGGGCGAGAGCATGATCGGGACGTCGATGCCGGCGTCGTGTATGCCGTGCAGCACGGTCCCGACGGCCGTGCCGGTCACCCAGGCGACGATCGCATCGGGCTGAGCGGCTTTCAGCTTTGCGACCTGCGCGGCGACGGAGAGGTCGGTGGGAGCGAAGTGCTCGCGGTCGACGAGCTCGACGCCTTTGCTTTGCTGCAGCGTGACGGCACCGACGATCCCCGCTTCCGCATCTTGGCCGCTGGCGTCCGTTGTCACGATATAGGCGATCTTCTTCCAGCCGCGCTCGCGAAAGTATCCGAGCGCCATGTCGATCATGTCGGGCGTCGAGCTGAGCGTCGAGAAGACGTAGCCGCCGGCCGCGGGCTTTACGCCCGCCGTCAGGCAGTACAACACCGGGCCATCGTTCTGCACCAGCGGCATCAACGCGTTGCACGAGCCGGCCAGAGACGGTCCGAGCACCACGGCAGCTTTCGTCGCGATGAGGCCCTGCATGAGCTGGATCGCGACCTGCGGGTTCGTTTGGTCGTCCTTGATGATGAATTTCACCGGCCGTCCGCCGATCCCGCCGGCACGGTTGATCGCTTCTTCGGCGATTTGCAATGCCTGCTGCTGACCGGTCCCGACGAACGTCCCCTGCCCGGTGAGCGAGAGGATGGCGTTGATCTCCAATGGGTCGGCCGCGCCTGCGCGCAGCGCCGTCGCCGCGAGCAGTACCACAACGGCGAGTAGGATCCGTCGAATCATCTGCGTTTTTCCTCGGTGTTCGGTGGGCGCTCGGCGCGCAGGAGCTGTTGGATGAGGCGCCGGCCCTTGAGCGCCGCTTCGTCGGCCGCGCAACTGAATTCCAGCGGCCGGTCGCTGCATCCGGCGAGCGCGGCCTCGGTGGCCTCGAGCGCGACGATGTCTTGGCGAATGACGCCGTTGATGTTCTCGCGCAGGTACGCCGTCATCTCGTCGCTCGTGTTGTACGTGCGCGTGAGAGCCCAAAAATCGTGCAGTGTCGTCTCGGTCTCGGGCGTGATCGCGTGGAGGATCTTGTGCTCGCCGAGGACGGCCGGTGCGGGCCCGACGCCGGTTCCTTCCTTCGCTGCGATGACGTGGACGACGTGAAACGTCGGCGCGACGAAGCTCGTGACGTGCCGGCGATCGATCCGTCCGATTGGGATCCCGAGCCGCCGCGCGTAAAACGGGGACATCTGCTCGCTTCGCGTGCAGCGTTCGACCCGCACGGTGCGGTCCACGACGTCGACGGTCATCTGCGATTCCAGCAGGTCCGGCGTGCCGATCGAGTCGGCGTGCAAGAAGCTCAGATGGGTGAGGTCGAGCAGATTTTCGTTGAAGAGCTGGTAGCGCGCGCGAACATGAAAGTCGTCGCCACGCACGGCGAGCCAGGGGTCCCCGCCAAGCCCGAGTTCTTGCGTGTCGGGAAGGAGCGAGTAATCCGGGAACGCCGGATCGCCCATCCAGATCCACACCCAATCCCAGCGCTCGGCAACGGGATACTGACGCACCGCAATCCCAGGGGGGACGCGCTCCTGCGACGGGATGCGTCGACAGCGGCCGTCGAGACCGAATACGAAGCCGTGGTAGCCACAGGCGATCTCGTCGCCGTTGACCGTGCCCATTGCGAGCGGCAGACCGCGGTGCGTGCAGCGGTTCGACAGCGCGACCGGCTCGCCGGTCGAGACGCGAAAGAGGGCGACGCTCTGACCGAGGATCGTGCGCGCGATCGGCTTTTCGGTGATTTCATCTGACCAGCCGGCAACATACCAGGCTCGTGTCACGAACGAGGTGGCGCCTTCGAAGGGATACACGTCAGGTGACGGCCGTCGGCTCGCGTCGTTGCTCTTCGGCGATCAGGCGGCGCATGGTCGAACGAATCCGCATGGCGGGCTGATCGATCGCTACGAGGACGGGGTGCAAACTCGCGAAGTCTTCGGTGCCCATCATCGATTGCACGGCTTCCAGCATCGGTTTGTCCTGCTCCTCGAAGACGGTGTGCTGCCATTGCAGCGATGTCTCGTCTGCCTTCGGATCGTCGAGCAGATAGTTGCGGACGGCGGCATAGAAATAGTGCGTCGTCGTCGCGGTCTCGGGCGTCAGCAGGTGGAGACCTGAGCGGCGAATGCCCTCATCGCGGCTCTTGCCGGACGGCGTCACACCGTTGTCGAGCCGGAAGATTCCCGGCGGATCCCACTGCGCGCGTGTGAACCAATCGACGCGCGCATTTCGGTCGCTCAGATAGGGCGCATATGCGGCGGGCGCCTCGACATCGCGGATCACGCGCTCGCTCGAGATCGTTGAACCCTCTTGCCGTACCTCGTGCGGTGCTTCGAAGAAGCCCTCGCGCTTGAGCACCGTGCCGTGTAAGAACTGGCCATGGCTCGGATCGATGAGGTTGTCGGCGAGGAGCTCGTAGGACGCTTTGACGTGCGTCGAGCCGGTAACGAAGGCGAACTTCGGATTGGCAAGACGATCGCTCACGTCGGGGATGCGCGAAGCGTCAGCGGGGCCCTCGCCGGTCCAGATCCAGACGATCTGGTCGCGTTCCACGACCGAATACGCGGGTACTCGCATGTTGGTGGCGGCGCGACCGTCTTCGCCCGGGATCAGCACGCACGTCCCCGAGCGGTCGAACCGGACGCCATGGTAACCGCACTCGATGACGCCGTCGACGAGCCGGCCTCGGTCGAGCGGGGCAAAGCGGTGAGGACAACGATTGCCGATCGCCCGGGCCGATCCAGCAGCGTCGCGATACAGGAGGATCGGGAGATCGACGATCGTCCGCCCGATCAACTGACTCTCGCGAAGATCGGTCGACCACGCGGCCGCGTACCAGGTATTCCGTAGAAAAGCCGTCATGCCGGCCGTTACTCCACAAAAGCGAAGATGCTTAGACTTCTAATATGACGCATTGGCACGGCTAAAGAAATCTCCTGTGTTGACGGCGACGCCAGGTGCGCACTTATGGCCGGATCGCCCATCCGCAATGTGGCGATGTTCCCTTCTGGTTCAAAAAAAACCCGAACTCGCATTGCCAATCGAGCCTGAATTCGCTGGCAGCTGACGGCAGAAGCACAAACTTTGGATAGCGCACATGCCGCTCGAAGTCTTCGCCCTGGAGCCGGATCGTCTCCGTCCAAAAAGCCGGCATGACGGCGGTGATATCCGGGTGCGGCCACACGCAGGCTCCGAGAAAATCTCGAATGATCTGGGGCCCGATTCCCTGGCCGATCAATGCAAACTCGCCTATTGCCAGGTCCATGCCCGCGGCTCCGTTCCATCGATCCGCGGAGCGTATTTGTTCGCGACTGAGGTAAGGTCTAGCGCAACGCTATGCCGTAGCTCTCCAGCTATCGGAGTTTCACTCGTTCCTCGACGCGGGCGCCAAATACAAGCTGATACCGCGAACCGACGCGGCAACTCTGGTATGGGATGGTTCGTAAGGTGCATGAGAACTTGCAGGCCGCCGGCAGCCGGATCGATGTTACGGCGCTGACGCCTCGTATCGGCGGGTTAGTTTCGGGGTTTGATCCTGCCGTGATTACGGATGCAGATCGGGCGGCGTTACGCGCGGCTTGGCATCGATATCATGTGCTGGTTTTGCGCGATGTACCGTTGAGCGAAGACGCTCAGGTGGATTTTGCGTCGTCGTTCGGGCCGGTGCTGATTTCGAAAGCGATGCGGTCGCCGCTCGGGGTACGGCCGGAGATCATGATCATCTCGAATATTCGGGATGATGACGGGGTCGCGCTGGGCAGTTTGCCGGACGGGGAGATGGATTGGCACTACGACGGGTTGCATCAGCCCACGCCGTATACGGGCGGGATCTTGCATGCGATCGAAGTGCCCGCGACCGGCGGCCAGACGCGGTTTGCGAATATGTGCAGCGTGTTTGCTTCGTTGCCGGAAGCGCTGAAGAAAAAGCTGATGGGGCTGACGGCGCTAAACGTCTACGACTATACGGCGACGGATCGGAGTATGAAGGTTCGGGACGACAAGGCGCCGCGGGCGGTGCAACCGGTGGTGCGGCCGCATGAAGTTACCGGCGAGAATGCATTGTTCGTTTGCCGGTTGATGACGGAGCGTATCCTCGAGTTGCCGGAAGCTGAGAGCGAAGCGATCCTCGAGGAGCTATTTGCGTTTATCGAGCGATGCGCGGATGTGTACGTGCACGCGTGGCGTCCGGGGGATACGGTCGTTTGGGATAACCGGTGTGTAACGCATGCCCGGAACGACTTCGATCCCGGGCAGCGACGGCTATTGAAGCGAGTTTCCGTTACGACGTAACTGTGCGCGTTTTGCCACCTACCTGACGCTTCCCCTGAACCGGGGGCCGTCGGGGTGCGTATTGAAGACGCCGCGATGGACGAATTTGTGCGTGTCTTTTCACTCGACGAGGTGGCACCGGGGACGGCGCGCTTGGCGACAGTCGGCAGCTATGATGTCGGTGTTTTCAATGTTGACGGGACGATCTATGCGATCGACAATGTCTGCCCGCATGTCGATGGGCCGCTGCACGGTGGCAAAGTGAACAAAGCGGCTTGCACGGTCTCGTGTCCGCTGCACGGCCGGGATTTCAGCCTCATCGACGGCACCGAAGGGTACGGCCGGCAATCCGTGGCGACGTTCGACGTCTCCGTTCGCGACGGCGAGATTTACGTCGCATCGACGCCGCGTCCGCTCGTGTCGGGGGCAACGCAAACGTCAAATCGCTGACGAGCCTCAAAAGCCAAGCTTGACATCACTTCCGCGAGATGCGTTCCAGCATGTCGAGATCGGTCTGCGCGTCATGCTGCACCGGAGCGGGAGCATCATCACTCCGAATAATCGTCTCGTCAATCTCGCGCGAGAGACGGAAATCGCGTTCGGCTACCGCGTACAGATGCGGAAACGGTAGAACCACGGAGCCTTGTAACGCCATGTTAGCCGCGATCATGAGATAGAACGCCTTGTATTCTTGGTAGCGCCACGAGCGTATCGCATCCGTTCTTTTGGCATCAGCCGAACAGGTGCCGGACGCTTTCGCCGCCTGTTCGCACGAGTGAACGGCGGCGAGCCAGCTCTTCGCATTGCTGGTCGTCCGGCAAAGACGTAGATCGTGCAGCAGCACTTGCTCGTCGCAGGCCATGGAGATGTTTGGAGCCGCGACAAGAGCCAACACGCAAATGACGCCGGCGATGGAACGCCACATGGAGCGTCTGTCCACCCTTCGTATCACTTACGGTTCGCTAAGCACACACCCGCGGTGCATCGGCCGGCTCGAAATGGCGAATGATCACGATGCGCTCATTTGACGCCGGGACCGGTCAACTCCACAGAGTCGACCAGCCATGATCCATTCGATTGACGTGCGACGTCGATGGCTTGTGCCGGCGGCTGTATGACGCCGCCACCAGTAAGATAGTAGTAGAATTTCACCGTGAAGCGGTATCGCGTGGTTGATAACGCACGACCACTGCTCACCTCGAACGCAGCGTTGCCGGGCGAAGAAACGCCGGTCAGCCACCCTCGGACGTTGGAAACCCCAAGACGCTTCTGCTCGGCGGGAGAGACGCGCGCGAGCCCTGCCGTTGCATTACGCGTGCGCCAAGCTTCCAGGAACTCATCGAGAGCTGCAAGGGCATCGACGTACAGCAGATTGAGGTCAGCAGCGCGTGCCGGGCCTGGTTGCAGCGCGCCGGCCGCTGCGAGCCCGAATGCGCTCGTCAGAAACAACGTACGTCCAATCGATTGTCGCATATTCTCTGCTCCTAGCCGATGCTGAGCGCGCAAACACGGAATCCGACTCCGGGGTAGAGTAGATGATCCCTTGTGAAACGGGGAATCATCTGCTTCTTGGTCGCGCTCGCTTTCCTTGTGGAACTCAACGGGCGCGCGATAGCCGCTGTCCTCACGACGCGAAGTCAGACGTTCATCGGTGCTACGGGGTCGGTGAAATTTCCGGGCGGCGTGCCACAGTGCGATACCCCAACGAAGGGCGTCGACGTGCTGACGCTCCCCGACTCGACGCTTGCGCCCACATCGGCGGACACGCAGTTGGCATGGACGCCGTCAGGCAGTCAATCGAGCGCGTACCAGATTGCGGTGGTCGATCCGGGCGGCACAACCTTGGCGACTTGGACGATCAGCGCAAATTCAACGGCGCAAGTGCCGTATTTCAAATCCGGCGAGCCGGGTGGAGCGTGGTCGTTGCGTGAGACCGGGCTCTCGTCCAGTGTTTGCTCCGGTGGCACGCTCATGGGTAGCCCGGGCACCGCTAGCGGCACGGCTGCGTGGTACGAGTAGAAAGAGCTTAGCGGCGTCTCAATTCGGGCGCGGATACCAACGAATGAGACCGCAATCGGCCGGAAAGCGCGCTTCGGCGTGGTAGGCAACGACGCGCGGCGTGTAGTCCCCGGTCGGCCGCGGCCCATCGATTTCAGCCGTGTAACCGAATGTGCCATGAGTAACCTCATCACCGCGCTGCATCGCGATACGCTCGATCGGCCCGTGCTGCCAGGCATCGGCGAACAACTCGACCGCTACCGCTTCGGGCGGAATCGCGCCCACCGTGACGAGGACGCGAAACGCGTGTCCTGCGGTAGTCGGCTCGACGTGCAGTGGACTAAAGCTGACTTCGCTCCAATGAGCATCGAGGAGCTCGTGCCACTCCGTCACCGCAGTGCCGATGCGACAGCCGTCGGCAAGCCTGCGGCGATAGGTCTCGGCCGCCGGTCGATACCACTCCTCGACGTACTCGCGGGCCATTCGATCGGACGAGAATTGCGGCGTCAGCGTCGCCATACTTGAACGGACACGGCGCATCCAATCTTGCGGAATGCCGAGCTCGTCGCGCTGGTAGAAGAGCGGAATGAGCTCGTGCTCCAAGAGCTCGTACATTTGGTTCGCCTCGAGCGCGTCCCACGCGGGATCGCTGTCGTGCTCGCGCCCGTCGCCGATCGCCCAGCCGACCGCCGGCGCATACGCTTCGGCCCACCACCCGTCGAGCTCCGAAAGATTGAGCCCGCCGTTGACCAAGACTTTCATCCCGCTCGTCCCGCTCGCTTCCCACGGCCGTCGGGGCGTATTGATCCACACGTCGACGCCGCCGACCAGCTGTTCGGCGAGGAGAAGATCGTAGTCGGCCAGCAACGCGACCCGCGTGCGCAGCTCGGGTCGTTGCGCGAACTCATACCATTGGCGGAGCAACTGCTTCCCCTGCACGTCGTGCGGATGGGCTTTGCCGGCAACGACGATCTGCGCGGGACGCTCGGGATTGGTAAGGATTCGGGCCAGCCGGTCGGGATCGCGCAACAGCAACGCGGTGCGCTTGTACTCCGTAAAGCGTCGCGCGAACCCGAGGGTCAGCACATCGGGGTCGAAGACGCGGCGCGCTTCGTCGATCCGTTCGACGGCAGCGCCCGACATCTCGAGCTGGCGGCTCAGCTTCCCGCGCGTCCAGTCGACGAAGTGCGCGCGATTGCGCCGGCGCATCGTCCATAGCTCGACGGCCGGCAGTTGCTCGATTCGCTCGCTTACCGGCATGGGAACACCGCGCCAGCGGTCGCGCAAATTTAACGTAGTCCAGAGCTCGTCGGCGGCTTCGCTGTCCCACGACGGAACGTGAATCCCGTTGGTGACGTGCCCGACGGGAATCTCGGCGAGCGGAACCTCCGGAAAGAGCGGAGCGAACAAACCGCGGCTCACCTCACCGTGCAGCTCGCTGACGCCGTTCATGCGCGACGCACCGCGAATCGCGAGGTAGGTCATGTTGAATGCTTCGCCGGCGTCGTTCGGGTGCTCGCGGCCGAGCGCGAGCAGCTGGTCGATTCCCACGTTCAGCTCCGCGGCGTACGGCGCGAGATACTTCACGGGAAAACTCGGATCGAAGCGATCGAACGCGGCGGCGACCGGCGTGTGCGTCGTGAACACGGTCCCCGCCCGCGCGACCGTCAACGCAACGTCGAATGGGACGCCGTGATCGTGGGCGATCCAGCGAGCGCGCTCGAGCACCGCGAACGCCGCGTGGCCTTCATTGAGATGACACACGTCGGGATCGAGGCCGAGTTCGTGTAGCAGACGCCACCCGCCGAACCCCAGTGCGACTTCTTGCTGCCAGCGCACTTCCGGATCGGCGTTGTAGAGTTGCGCGGTGATTCCGCGGTCCGACGGCGTATTCGCCGGATCGTTGCTATCCAAGAGGTAGAGCCAAAGGGCGCCGACGTTCACGGCCCACGCGCGCAGATAGACGACGCGCCCGGGGAACGAAAGCGGGATACGGATCCACGCCCCGTCTTCACCGCGGACCCGTCGAATCGGCGCGTCGCTGGGATCGGTGAACGGGTAGAGCTCGCGCTGGTTCCCCTGCGCATCGAAGGCCTGCCGAAAGTAGCCCTGTTGGTAGAGCAGTCCGATGCCGACGACGGGCACGCCGAGATCGGTCGCCGACTTCATCAGGTCGGCGGCGAGGACTCCCAGACCGCCGGCGTAAATCGGCAACGCTTCACTGAGCCCGAACTCCATGCTGAAGTATGCCGTCAGTCCCAAGCTGCGCGCCGCCGCCGATTGCGGGAACCAGAGCGGTGCCCTGCTGCGTCGCTCGCGGTCGTCGAGCAGCGCCCGCACTTGCGTGCAGAACGTCTCGTCGGCAGCCAACGCCTGAAGCTCGCGCGAGCCGACCGAGGTGAGGACGGCCCACGCATTGCGCGAGGCCGCCCACAGCTCCGGGTTGAGCCGCATCCACACCTTGTCGGCGCGATGCGACGAGATCAGCCGCATGTCCAGTGCCAAATCTTCAAGCCCCCGCAGCGGCGTCGGGAGCTCGATCTCGGCGCGAAGATCAGCCACGAT
>Ga0182014_10006304_pt1 | contig 12821 bp, 11 predicted proteins | sample 612S2DmetaG_FD_120489 | JGI IMG/M metagenome (GOLD analysis project Ga0182014, IMG submission 120489) | Permafrost microbial communities from Stordalen Mire, Sweden - 612S2D metaG | ecosystem: Environmental > Terrestrial > Soil > Wetlands > Permafrost | place: Sweden: Stordalen | collected... | reverse complement strand
TCAATAAGAGTTGTCATTGACTATCGGTTTCCTTTTATTAAGCTAATGCTAAAATAGGTATAAACTTTGTCCGAACATTAAATTCTTCTAGTGCAACCGCAGCTACTTCATTTAATCTTTTAACACTAGATTCAGGGTTTCTCTGCAGTGTACTAGCAATTTGTATTTCAGTCTTTGTTGCAAGTTTTGCCGCATAAGCTGAGATAACAGAATACTTAGCATATAGTAAGCATATCTCGGCGTCGTCTTCAGGTATGCTGGCTATACTATGACAACAAAAATAGTAAAAGTCTAATGTTGCCGTCGCTATCGGCGTAGGCTGTACTACCATTCTAGGACTAGCGTCTATAAGCCACCTTATTAGAGCGCCATACTGTATCCCGTTGTAATTTACTACACCCTCTTGACCTGGAAGTGGAAAAAACGAATTAGGATACCCCAATGTTCCAAAACCACTTCCGAAATTTGCCCTACCTCCCCAACCTACTCCGCTGAGTTGAGATGAATAAGCATAAGCATAATCATAAAATGATACAAATGTATGAGTAGCTGGCTTAGCCCCGATTGCAATATCCCAAGACTCTTTTTCTGGTAAAATAAAATCAAATGGCAAAGGATAAGTGTCTTGCCCTTGATTTATTTGTAATCCTATAGATCCTTGCACACTTGCATTGTCATAATGCTTGAATTTAGTGCCCGGATCGGCTATCGTTATCAAATTACCTGCATCAGTGTATAACTCATTTGAAACAAGTGGATCAACTTCTAATACCGTTACTTGCTCAGAATATGCTGTATATTCATCTAATGTTAGAACATCTCCAACACTAGGAGTCGCGCCCACCATTCCAAATTGAGTTGTATTAGTTGGTAAAAATGTGCTTGGCCTGGAAAGAACTATATTTCCAGTTCCATACCTTCTAGTTTTATTGAAATATCTACTGTATTCTCTGACAGCTCTTTTAGTTGCACTTTGACGACTCTCCTGAGAGTAGACACATCCATCAGGATCGTTAAGTGCAAGGGCTAGGTCTCTATCAAATACAGCATAATTCACTGTACAACCTTTATGAAAGTGCGCCCTTACGCACAGGCGCGGGCGCAGGCATTTCTTCTACTTTAGTTTCGTTAGCGGTAGCAGAGTCGGAAGAAACACGAGCCTCTTCTATCGCTACTGATTCGACAGAGGGTGCCGTCGGCTCGCCAGAGACAGTTCCTTCCGACTCTACTTCTTCGAGTCGCTCTAGTCTAACATGAGCGCCTCTAGCATGTAAATCAGCTACTGCCGCTTCGTGACTATTATTTATCTGTTGTCCTTGACAGTTATACATTTCTTTTTAGCTTTCAAGCCGTAGATAGTTTTGGGCTACCCACGGCTTCGGGCGGTGGGCGGGCGCGGGGGTTATCTGAGGAGAATTTCTCTCGCTACAGGGTTAATGACATTACCATTAACATCCGTAGTCTGAGGAGTAAAGATCGCAGAATTCTCTTCTGCAAAGTAGATTTCCTGAGCGATAGGATTTCCAGTTGTAGCGTCTACTGCAAACTGCGGACCTCTGACTTCCCATGCAGTATCAATAGCGTACCTTGTAGTACCTTCTCTGGTAAGCAGAAGCCTGGAGTCTCCAGGATACCACGGAGTATTAGTTCTTGCGAAGTTAACTCCGTTCCTATCAGCATAGTAATCTTCACTTGGGTACAGTGTAGTACCTCTTGGAGACACTAACTGATAGAAGTTAACTGCGTTGATAATTGGTACGCTAGCGTTCAGTGTAGAAAGCATCAGGTCAGGCTTAACGTATCTACCATATAAGCCTGAACCTGCGCTACCCATAAGAGCGGCTGTCGCATCAATCTGTTGCAGAAGATTAGCGTAATTTTCCTGCGGGGTAATTCCAGACCCTAGAGTTGCAGGATTAACTACAATCTGATCATAGTTAGTGATATACGAATACTTGAACGTAGACGTAGAGGAAGTAGCGTTTGCACCATACCCAGTTGAGCTATTTTCTACAATAGCGTTATATACTGACGTGCTACCTGTAGCGGCAGCCCCGCAGAATATAACTACACTATTGTTCCAATCTACAGCAAAGTTGGCGACTGTACCTCCTGCATTGGGCGCAATATTACCGTTCATATCAAGGTGACCCATGACAGGCGCGGTATAAGAGCCTCCTGCCTGAGTTATGACAAACGGGTTAACTACAGTGCCAGTTACCTGCCCATTAGTACCAAAATCCCAGTTAGTAGTGGGCTGGCATACTGGTACAGGTCCAAGAGCAACGCCGTAATACGCAGTAGAAGAAGGAGTAGCAACCGGCCCCTGGAGTCTAATTGCCCCTATGACATTAGACGTAGACCCATTCAAGCCGCCATAGGTAACGTAATTATCTCCAGTAGCCGGCGTAGTTACAGCAGTTTTAGCTGGATTGAGGTTTACAGTAATTGTGCCTACTGTAGCCCCCCATACTGAGTTATCTGCAAAAGTACAAAGTTCAGACGCATTCTGCACTGCGCCAAAGTTATCGGCAGTCTGGAACATCTGATTACCGAGTGCAATGTCAATACGACGCATCTTATCTGCAGTCATATTGTAAAGTAGCCTGGCTACTACAGCGTAATTCAGAGGACCATTACCCAGTGCACGGATCACGTCTCTAGTTGGCTGTGCAGAAATCCTACGCCAGAATGGCCTAAACGCAAGCCAGATTAACTCAATCGAAAGTTGATCAATCGGTTGTCCTTCAGGAACTAGCAAGCCTGGATCATATAACGGAACAGGCTGCGCCGCATATCCCGTCATATTAGCGTAGTTTACATACTCAACAGGGAACCTGAAGATGCTACCAAGTCCACCATTTCTTTCAATTGGTGCCTGGAACCAACCCGGATCGTTTCCGGTAGTCTGAGTTCCTGGCCCAATTCCTTCAACATACTGGAACAGGTTAAGGTCCCAAAACGACTGAATAAGGAGGACAGTGAGAATAAACGGCTGATTCAGAAGGTTAGAAGTTGTAACTGCGTCAGAAGCTGCAATAGAGCCTTTCATATTTGCAAAAGATTCTGCAAAACTTACAACGCTATCACAGTAAGCCTGCTGCCCTGCCTCTTCCGTAGAATCAGCACCCTGCAGCCACTGAGTAATACCCTTAATCTCTCCCTTAATGTCTTTATACTGCTTACCATGCTGTGCAACATGAGCAATAGCATCCACCATAGGGAAGAGTTTATTAAGATTACGCTTGCGGCGGGCAAGTGTGCTAGACGCTTCGGGATTAGGAATGTCGTTACCAGACACCCCGTTTTTAGACTTAAGAATATCGTCATAAGCATGGAGGTATTTAGAAACTTCCCTCATATGCTTAGGCATAAATCCCTTTTTGCCCCATGCAGCATCTAGCGCAGGGTGCAAATCGGACACGCTAGTAGAACTAGTTCCTGCGCCATTAGACGGATTAGCAGGATCAAAAGTAGTCTGCCCTGCGCCACTTCTAGCAGTATCGTATCCACCGCCGCGCAGACGCTCTCTAGCAGCCATTGAACTAAATACTTTAATATTGTCAGTAAATAAACCAGGAACCTGCTCAGGAGACTTCGCATTAGTCTTAATCATATTAAGAATGAAGTCCTGGTACACGGGGTCAAACGAAGCAATCTGAGGCTTATTCTCTTCAATTGCACTATCAATTGCAGTCTGAACAGCGTCACTAGCCGCTTGCTGTTCCGCCTTAAGCATCTGTTCACGAAGCGCGTTAATAGAACCCTCACTAACTCCAAGCGCAGTTGCTAAAGCCTTGCTAGACATAACAGAATCCATTCCAGGCGCTGTACCTCCTGCACCCTGTACCTTAGATTCTTTACGCTCTGCCTCTCCAAAATCCTTCGCACTTGGATTAGTTGGGGCAGTCGCAGCACCAGAGGTAGTGTCTGTCCCAAATCCTGTATTGCCTTTACCAGATACGTCATTACCTGGTACAGCAGAAGGACCTGGCCTATCGCCATGATAGCCGTAAACACCCATTACCTCATCAAGAGCAGCAAGCTCCTTAGAAGCAGAAATAATGTCTTCTCCATTAAGCCTTGCAGCTTTAAGAAGGTCGTTTACTGCGTCATAGGCTGCCATGACCTTTTTCTTAGATGCTTTGTCATGAATCAGCGCATGTGCTTCATTCAATGCGGCTTTAATTTTGTCATTCATTGTTTGAGTCTCATTTGTTGCGGCTGCGTTCACGAACCTGCAACTTGAATAGGCATAGCGTTTTGGTATGGCACCTATGACAGAATATTCCTTATTCCGTGAGTTGTCAACGCTCTCTGCAGAATTCTGCGAAATTTCCTGCAGAACAGAGTCTGTCAGCAGAACATACTGCTCTTTCGTAGCAGGAATGGCAGGGTTAGGTACGTGGTCCACGGAGCAGATGTACATGCGCTCGGCCACGATGGCATCTACGCCGTTCACCTGCTGGCGACGAGAAGAAGGCTTCATCTTAAATCGCATAGAAACCCCATAGGGTTTACCTGAACGATAAGAATCAGCCACTAATTGACCTGGAGGAGTAGTTAAAGTAGTAAACGTAAAAAACACTCTTCCGTCAGGCTGTGGGAGTTCTACACTATTTACTCTAGCTGTCTTTCTATCTGCATTATCTACATACTGAGACTCGCCACTCTCTGTTTTGACAGGTTCAGGATGTAGCAACTCCATAAGCACAGCATCTTGACTCGCGCGCTCTCCTAATTCACTAAGCGCAGGAGTGATAACAGGACGTGGATAGACTCTTTTATTTATATTCAAAGAGTCTGCAACCGCCATTAGTTGTCTTACAGTTAAAGTTTTGCTAGTAGAGTCCGATAAAAGCTGCCACTCATTCTCTGAAGAATAAAGAATCTCGTTATCATCTTCTTCATTCCTAGAATCAACTGCAGAGCCTTGCCCTATCCACTGTTTACCCTCTAACTCTTTAGGCTGAGTACCAACTAATGCACGGTAAACTGGCTGAGTGTGGTCTCCATTTTTTAGCCACTCTTTGAAATCATTCAAAGACATCTGCGTGATAGCGCCAAAGCCCTTCCAGCCTATTTCATAATTTGCAAAGTAAATAGCACGGGCATCTTCCATGTTATTGCATGCAAGAATTACCTTATGCTCGTCAAATCTGGAAGTATATGGGTCTAGCTGATCTACAATAAATGCTGCGTCAGATTCAGGGCTTTCACCTAAGAAACAATCTACAGCGCCACCATCTCTTTCAACCCCGCCACCTTTAACTGAACCATAATGATTCTTTAGAATTACAGTCCAATGTTCTCCAAATTGGTCGTGATGCGAACGTATAGAGCCTTTAACAGACTCTATTGTGACTGTAAGACCTTTGAACTGTACTATAGCTTTTTTATAGTTACCTGTAGTTGCTTCTAACAAGGTAGGCCACGGTTCTACATTCAAAGCTGCTTTATCTATTTCTTTAGGTGTAGCTACATTTTTTGGCTTAGGCTGCTTTACTGTTTTAGACTTATCTTTAGAGTCGGCTACAGGGCTAGTGGCTGGAGGCTCAACCGGAGCGGCTTGCGAATTAGGCACATGCGGAGCATGTAAAAGTGCGGCATCAAAATACTTACAAGTGCCCATTGGCATTATAATTCCACGTACTTCTGTACAGGAATTCGCAGCACGAAAATGGGCGCAATCATCGCAATGGTTTTTATCTGACCAAGTTACGTAATTTGCTTCTTCTTGAGAAATATGTGTAGGAGTAGACCTATCAATTTCTTCTTTGTGGTCATTACCTGCATGAAGGACACCCTGTACTGGTTCGTCTCCAGGATGCTGCACAAATTGATACGACGCACCGGCCATAGACTGCCGAGTAACGTCTTTTTCATGCTGAAAATACTTAGAAGCAGGGTCTTGACTTTTCTGTTCTATAGTCTCTTCTGATTTTTCTTGTGCAGCAAGAGGCCCATCAATGTTAGAAACATCGTCGCCTTCAGCAGTTTCTGGTAAATTAGAGTAATCAGTAGCTTTACGCCATTCTTCTAGCGTCTCTTTACTAATCTTACCTTCTTTTGCCAGTGCTTCAAACTTACGCGCTTGCCTTTTGCTCTTAAATGGCATAGCTTTAACCCTGCTTCTCAGATAAAATCTTATTCAAACTCTTTATTTCATGCTCTAAACGATTTAACTTATCGTTTAGAGCATTTTTTGAGTTAGCAACATCTTCTTGCAAATAGTCTATACGCCGGTCTAGTGCCTTAAAATGGCGAATTGAGTCCTTAAAATAACTTAAAACACCTTTATTTGACACTAATTTACTCCTACTAAGAAGAAGGAGGTGTAGTTGGCGGCGGCACAACAATACCTGCCGCAGTCAGTTGCTGCTGAACTGCAGTCTGAACTGCTGTACTAATTGTCACAGGCAGGTTATTAATTGCCGAAATCTCTTGCGTATAGTCCTGAGTAGCCTCCCCAGCTTGAATCACAGATATAAGAGATTCAAAAGATGCCTGAAGGTCCGAGACTACCTGATTCGCTACAGCAGTAGGAGCATTAGCTATTGCAGCATCCAAATCAGCTCGCAGAGTAGTCATTTCTTTCTCCAATCTTTTAAGTCGTTGGTTGAAAAACTGAAACATTTTAGTTACGAGTAGTGTTTCCGTATAGTATTGACGCTACGGCGGTTCAAATTACCGTTTTCTAGTTTGGTATCGTTGTATTTATTTGTTACTTGAGTTCCGCGTACTCTTTCTTCTCCGAGGGACTCGTTAAAGCCATGATTAGCACCGCTAGAAACAGTTCCAGAAGGGCTAGAACCAGTAGAGCTAGCACTTGAACCGTTTCCATTACCATTTTTACCATTTTTGCCCACATTATTTGTTATTCCTGCGTTAAAACGCTGAATTTCAAACCTTTGCTGAAGCTGAAGTTGCTTAATTTGTTCTTTTTCTTCTTTTTCCTGCCTTTCAGCCTCTTCATTTGCTATTTGTGCAAGTTCATCTTCTACATCTACAACATCTGCGAGATCTCCAACAAGAGAAACAGCCTTCTTTTTGGAGATAAGCGGGTCGGGGCGGGCAGATTGACCTGCGCCTATAATATTTTGGCGTAGAGCACGCACCCTATTAATTACATCAGATGGGGTTTCTATAGAGGATTCGCTGAAATGAACAGTAAATTGTACAGTTTCAGGTAAAATACCCATTAATAGAAGCTGCAGATTCATTGCAAACTTAACTTCATCGGCCATAAAATCTGAAAGAGTTACAGTTTCTTTGAGAAATTCTGCTGTCTGCACCTCCAAAATATCTCTGTTTATGTCTGTAAAGTTAAACCCTATAAGAGCGCCGGGTGCAGGGAGACCTCCTAGATACTGTGTCTGAAAATACTCTATATCTCCAGTTTCTCCTATCTGCTGATCTCCTTGAATCGCCTCTACTTTAACTAAACCATTACCAAAAATATCGGTCGCAGTCTCAGAAGGATCATATATATTTCTTGACCCATCTACAAAGCCAATAGATTCTTTGAAGTCTTCGATTTGTTTTTTCTGGCCTGGCCGCTCAGGTGTGCCAATGTTGTAGACCAATCGGAGGGCGGCGCGCGTCATACGCTTAATAACGACTGCCTCTTCAGTCAAATCAAGCAAGCGCCGCATCCGGCGCACGGCTACCAAGTCCGATTCTCCGTACCGTTCCCCGTCTATATAATTCCATCTACCATGATGTATTAAAGCCGCAGGAAATGTCGCAACATTTAAGTTTGTCATAACATCTACCTGCGCAAAGGCATGTAGCGGGTCTACAAACTCGTCCGCATCATCTGTGCAACGCTCCATAGAAACAGCAGGCATCCGCTTAATATCTAATAACTTGTCACCATAGACTACAGCCTGTGAGAATATTTCTCCTTCGACCATAGACATCATAGCGTGTGACAAAATTTTAGGATTAAGAACCGCTTCTACTATGTGCGCCGCTTCTTGAGCCTTACCGTAGACATACTCATTTATAGTTTGTCCAAATTCATATTTATTTGATTTATCTGGTGAACTAGTGTTATTTTTATCTAATTCGTCGTGAGGCTTAGATACAATAACCTTGAATCCCTTGCGGCAAGCCTCTCTAGCAAATTTAATAACTGACTTACGGCAACGCGGGTCATCTAAAAAGGCTAGTCTACAGTCTTCTATCTTTGCGCGGCGCTCGTACCTAAGTTGAATTAGTGAAAATTCGTAGACACTAGGGGATGCGCTGGCAGAAGCACCTTGCTCTGTAGTAGAACGGGGCCTGACATAGTTCAAGGCGCGATTTACCGCGCCTTGAATCCTTGATCTTAAATTAGCTTGATAAGGCTTACCGTGTATAGCCGGTCGATATGCACTGAGCATACCCGAATCAGTGGCCGGTAAGTTCCTAGAAGACCGTTCACGTAGCACTAAAGTACCGTCTCTACTCTTTACCAGAGCAAACGGTTTAGGAACAGAAGTTCTTCGTTTGCGTAACATTTAATCACCCATTTAGTAACTGTTTAGGTATAGGCTGCGAACAATTAACTGGGATCTCATGGTCGATACCCTGCAGAGTAAACAACTGATTATAAATGTTTCTACACTCGTCTGCAGAAAACTTATAGCGGCACCTTTTACAGCATACACCCACTACGCACTGCTTACCATTTATCTCTTGCACTAAAGTAGCGGGTATATGTCCTTTTAACTTACAAACAATCCTTCGAATCATCTCATTATATTTTTACAGCTTGTCTAAGAGCTTCAAGTAAAGTGTGGCCCTCACCAATTTTAGTAATTGGGTCTAGTTGAGGCCCTGGTAAGCTGACGGTTCGATAACGACCAGGCCGCTGGCGATCAGGACCAGGCCGGAGTCGTATAGCTGCGCGTACGGAGGTCTGTAATCCGCCAGCGTCACCTGCATGAAATATCGCCCGTCCGCCGTGCCAATCACCATGAAGGCGATCACGCACGGCACGGGGGCACCATCTGGCGCGTAGTTGCCCAGCGCGGTCCCATAGGCGAACGTCACGCCGATGGCGGGATACGATCCCACCTCGAACGTGGCTAATTTGCCATTGCAACTCGACACGGGCGTCGTCACGTCAAAATAGCCGGAGACCGACGTTCCGTCGCTCAGATCGACGGCGTCGACTTTGATCTCACCTCCTGCGCAGCGCATACTCAACACGCCCGCGCCTGCGGTTTGCGCCCAGGCGCAAACCGGAAGGGCCGCGCAAACAAAAGCGACCATCAGGATGGTGACCGCGAGGTAAAGCCTCCATACGTCTACAAAATTCTTCACAAGAATACTCGCTTCTATCTTTACACGCTCGTTTGATATCGCTATAGTCCATTTTATCTGTAGTAGCGATAGATTCTTCCCCTATCACTTTTATCTCCTCTTAATCTGGCAACAAAGCTCCGTCCAAAACCCTTCCTGTGACCTGTATATACAGTCTGCCAGTCTGTACTTTGACAGGCTCTATTTGCTCTAGTGCAGACTGTATTTCTCTCCTAGACACTACAGTGTCAATAAAATCACCATTTGCAGGTAGCTTATAAGCCGAGTAGATATCTTCTAATGGCCCATCTAATATGGAATTAGCAAAAGAGTTTAATCCATTGTCACTAATAGCCCAATCTATTACTTCATCTTCTTCGACTTTATCTTTAGCTTCCTGTAGCGCCTTGAACTTATCCGAAACTATCTGTTTTTCTTTAACAACAACAACAGGAGTTAAATTTGGCTTATTTTGAGCTATTTGCTTAACCGTATTGTAGTCACCAGCCAACTTCAAAATCTCAGTTATTTTCTCTCCAATAGTTATATTTTCACTGGCTACAACTTCTACAAATTTCGGATTGTTCGAGTTATTAAACAAAATACTGCTAAAAGCACCCCAATTTTTTTCGTTCATTTCCTTTTATCTCCTTCTAGTTTTGTTAGGGTTTATTAAACTCCTTGGAAACAAATCACTTGCACTAGGTGTGTGGTTTACTCTCATTCCATTAATAGAGTGCCCATAAAACGGTATACCCGATATATTCTTTGTATTATCTGCATGTCTAAGCTGTTTCTGTAACTCTCTTTCCTGTTGCTCTTTTATCTTTTTCTCTGCTAGTCTCTTTATCGTCTTCCAGTCTGTAACCTGAGTAGCAGGTAATGGAAATTCGCTGAAAGAAGAAGAGAAGTCCATATCGGGCGCAGCTTCAGCATAAAATGAAAGGCAACACGCTTCCGCTATATCTGGAGACGTACCTAGCCTCTTTTTAATGTCATCTTTATTCTCTACTACCTTTTGTCCTCTTGAATTCGGTTTCCATCTCGGTACAATTAATTCTAATATCAGGTCACGCCGTACATCGGCCGGAAGTAAACTGAGATCGAAGTCGCCAGCATACGCCCGCTCTCGGATGGTGAACCACAACTCTGATCTTACATTAGGATACTGCTCCGTGTCAATGCCTTTGGAAGCAGAATTCACATAAGTGATCGTGTAGCCTTCTGACATGAGGGCATCCGCAGGACCGGCACCCAAACCTCCGGTCACGTCGATACGCAACGGAATAGCGTGCGGGCTGACGAAAAAGCCCGTGCCGTCCGGGCTGGGCAGCAATGCGTGGTAAGCCGCTGAGTAGGCTTCAGCCACAGAGTCGGCCATTTCACGGACAGCATTCGTAACCTGCGTCAAATCGTACAACCTAATGATCTTTATAGCAATCGGATAATTGTAAAATCTACAAATTATAACTGTACGATCCGCACCATGCCGTGCGATGTCCGCGCCTATCTCCGGCAGCCTGAACGCCGGTTTAGGGCGCCGACACTCTGTTAGTAGAAGGGAGCGGTATACTGCAGTTAGTATAGACGCAGTATAAGCTGAGGAAGAAGAATATTCTATAGAAGTTTGCGCTAACGTAAGCGTTTGGTTATACTCGTCTTCATCTTCGCTTTGGTCGTTATCATCTTCTTCTCTCAAGAACTTATCAGCGCCACGTATCCAACCTTTCGGTATAACCTGCTCGTCAGCTTGGTCTGGAAATTGTCCTAATACACGGGCTTGAAAATTAGAGTTAGGCTTATACCATCTGCCTTCAAATTCAAATGTGCCTGGAGGACCCTGCCTGCGGACAACAGGGTTTGTTTCCTCATTAAAAGCAAGTGTTGGATATTTAAGAATCGGCAATAAGTCGTGCGGATAAAGTGTGACACAATTTCGTTCTATCTCTTCCTCTACCCACTGCAGGCTGATCGCTCCTGGATATGGAAAAGTGTAGTTTATTGGGAGTGTCTTGCCGGCTAGTTCTTCCTTGATAGAGTGCTCTGTACGTTGTTTTAACTGGCTAAGTACATTAGGATGCTTAAGCCCTGACATCTGATACACTTTATATGCTTTTGATCTAGTTGCTGCCCCAAATTCCGTAGCTTCATCCGTTGGATTTCCAATAGCAATAAGTCTATTTTGCGGATCTGTCATCAATCCGGTGCCGGAATCCCAAATATGAAAAGGAACGCCCACAGCCTCTTCGTATATTTGGAGTAAAGGAGCGGTGTGCTCGCCTTGAAAACCCTCACCTGATTCGGCATTAATTGCAAGAATAAAATGGCCTGTAGCTAAATACGGGTCTTTGTTTTTTATCTTGCCTGTTAGTGAGATTTCCACTTCATGCAGAGGAGGAGACTCCATAGTAAAGCGTAATATCTGTTTGTATGTAAGACCAAGACACTGCCTCCAAGACGGAGCAGTAATATATACGATATGTTGGTCCCAACAATCGAACCACCATCTAGCTAGAATTGCTGCAAGATAAGTTTTACCGAAACTGTGGTGCGATAATACTACTATGCGCCTACTATCTAAAATTGACTTACCAATAGCGGCTTGATCTGGAGTTAAATCAACACCTAGTATATCATAGGCGTATAGCGCAGGATCTTCTCTATACGCCTTTATCTTTGATTCGCGGACGTGTTGAGCCTGTGCGCTGGCAGAAGAGGGGTCGTTCTCTTCTATCAGCTCTTGAGAAAGTTGCTCAATAAAAAGATGTGATAGCGGCTTAAGTTGTTCCAAGTAAGTGTATGGCTTTATTTATCTATTTATATTTAGAGTCCTGAGTTAATACTGTCAAAGGCTTCTTTTAAGTCTTCGTATTTAAGTTGAAGATCATTGTAGTCTTTTTCTGCTGCGACAGCTCGGTCTCTCATTGTCTCTTCACGTTTAATAAGTCTAATTTTTTCATCTCTTAAAACACGAAGTTCGTCTTTTAAGTCCTGTACTTCAGTTTCTAATTGAGGCGCAAGATTTATTTGTTCATTAAGAAAGTTTATCTGAGAAGAAAGCTCTTCAACTTTAGTTGCAAGACCATTAGCATTAGATACAAAATCTTGTGTGACTATAGCCTTATTTTCTGACGCTAGGCGGCTTAGTATATAACGCACGGTACTTCGATTTTCTTTTATTAATACGTAGTCTTGTTCGGCGGCATTAGCTGAAGGAGTAGGGTCGTAGGTAGCCTGATCTGAGATATCCTGCACTAATGGGGCAGCACCAAAACCTTCTACAGTTTTTGGGCTAGTAGTAAAGTCTATTTTAGCTAATTTTGGTGGGCTAGAAGGATTATTAATCTCTAGCTGTGATATCCTGAGATCCAATTGAGTTAATTTAGCTTTAATTTCGTCTACCAACTTCATCCACATTTACTTATATCCTTTTAATATCGCTCTGAGTTTTGCTGCCAAGGCGGACATTAGCTGAGGTCTTTGCTTGCGAAGAGATTCATTCGAATAACGCAGCCAATCTAATTCTTCTT
>Ga0182014_10006300_pt1 | contig 12830 bp, 4 predicted proteins | sample 612S2DmetaG_FD_120489 | JGI IMG/M metagenome (GOLD analysis project Ga0182014, IMG submission 120489) | Permafrost microbial communities from Stordalen Mire, Sweden - 612S2D metaG | ecosystem: Environmental > Terrestrial > Soil > Wetlands > Permafrost | place: Sweden: Stordalen | collected... | reverse complement strand
CTACGAGAAGAAGAACGAAAAAGCGTGGCGCAAGTAATCGCCATTACGGGCCCCCATTCCCATTACGGCATTACTGGGACAGGATGCGAAGTCCCCGATTTCAATTCAGCCCTGCCGCTCGCTTTGCGGCTTGCGCCTGCGCCGGCGTTACGGCGACAGTGCGCTCAACTATCGCTGCATGATCTCGCCATGGCGGTCGCCGAGCAGACGCACGATGCGTGCGCTGCGACCGTAACGCCCGCGACATTTTTCTTCCGGAAAAACAGAATTCGTGATAGGCTACAATCGAAGGTCGGCGAGGGCTTCCGCGTCGGCCGCGGCGGCCGATCGCTCGGCGTTCGCCGGGTGCGCTTTGGATTCGCGGCAATTCTGGCGCGCCGGCTTGAAGAAGGGCAAAATCGCCGGAATCGCCGCCAACCCGTTGATTTCGTTGGAAACCGCCAAGGAAAAAGTTTGGAAATCCTTGGAAAAAGCTTGGAAAAGTTTGGAATTTCCTTGGAAAAGCTTGGAATTTCCTTGGAATGGCTTGGAGAAATTTGGCCGCGTCGGCCCCGCCGCGGCTACCCCTTCTTGCCCGCGATCTTGGCGATCTGCCGCATGATCGCCAGCGTTCCCTCGAGGCGCAAGGCCAAGTCCTCGAAGTCGCCGGCGACGAAGATGGGCATGTCCGGGCGGACGCCGGCGAGCGCGCTCGCGCCGATCATGGGTCTGGCCGCATCGAAGCGAACCCCGCGCGGGGCCCGAGCGCGGGCGCTTGAATTTTCCACTGTTCCCGCGTTATCGCCTTTATTCGACACAATTCATCGCTACAATTGCTCATGGGCAGTCGTTCGACTGCGCGATGTGGAGGAACGCTCATGATTCAGATCGGACAGATTGCACCGGACTTCACCGCCGAGACGACCCAGGGAAAAATCCGTTTTCACCAATGGATCGGCGACTCCTGGGCGGTGCTGTTCTCCCACCCCAAGGATTTCACTCCCGTCTGCACGACCGAGCTCGGGGCCATGGCCAAGCTGAAGGGCGAGTTCGACAAGCGCGGCGTCAAGATCATCGGCCTGTCGGTCGATCCCGTCGCCAATCATGCGAAGTGGGCCAAGGACATCGAGGAGACCCAGGGCGCGGCGGTCAACTTTCCGATGATCGGCGACACCGACCTCGCCATCGCCAAGGCCTACGGCATGTTGCCGGCCGCCGCGCCCGGTTCGTCCGAAGGCCGCACCGCCGCCGACAATCAAACCGTGCGCACGGTCTTCGTCATCGCCCCGGACAAGACGGTCAAACTGCAGCTCGCCTATCCCATGACGACGGGGCGCAATTTCAACGAAATCCTGCGGGTCATCGATTCCCTGCAATTGACGGCCCGCCACAAGGTCGCCACGCCGGCGAACTGGAAAAATGGAGAAGAGGTGATCATCGCCGGCTCGGTCACCGACGAAGAGGCGAAGACGAAGTACCCGCAGGGATGGAAGGCGCCCAAACCCTATCTGCGGATCGTCGCGCAGCCGAAGTGACGCGGCCGCGGCAAGGGACCGCCCGGCGGCGGAAGCCGCCAACGCTGTTCGCCGTTTCGGCCGGGTCGACGTCTCTTGCGCACGCGATCCTGTCGCGGCGCGCCGAGAAATTCGCGTGAAATCTTCAATCGTCCCGTCGACCTGGGCGTGACGGCGCGTCATGCGCCAACCGCGCTTCTGCGAGCTCGCGGGTCGGCAACGGCGCGTCTCGGCCTAAGGTTATGCGAATGCGGTGGACGGCGCCGTCGTCGACTAGGCGCAGTCGCAACGGCCGCTCGGAGATTTCAACCCCGTCGCTCTCAGCGAAGCGGACGCCCTGGCTGACTCCGTCGGGATTGTCGACGACGATTTCGTAACGCGCCGATCGTCGCCGAACGCTCATCTCGAACTTCGGCCACGCCTTGGGAATGCAGGGGTCGAGATGCAAGAAGGCGCCGCGGATGCGCAGCCCGAGAATGCTCTCGACGCCCGCGCGTTGCATCCAACCCGCCGAGCCCGTGTACCAGGTCCAGCCGCCGCGTCCGACGTGGGGCGGCGCCGCGTAGACGTCGGCCGCGACGACGTAGGGCTCCACCTTGTAGCGCAGCACGTCGGTGCGGGCGCGCGCGTGATTGATGGGGTTGAGCAGCGAGAACAGGTCCACCGCCTTGTCGCCCTCGCCAAGCGCGGCGAAGGCCATCACCGACCACAAGGCGGCATGAGTATATTGCCCGCCATTCTCGCGCACGCCAGGCGGATAGCCCTTGATGTAGCCGGGATCCAGCGCGGTCTTGTCGAACGGCGGCGCAAAGAGCAGCGCCAGGCCGTCGTCGCGCCGGATCAGTTCGCGCTCGACCGCGTCCATCGCTTGCCTCGCCCGTTCGGGCAGCGCCGCGCCCGAGAGCGCGGCCCAGGATTGCGCGATCGCATCGATGCGGCATTCCTCGCTCGCCGCCGAGCCCAGCGCCTCGCCGTCGTCGAAAAAGGCTCGCCGATACCAATCGCCGTCCCACGCCTCGCGCTCGAGCGAGGACTGCAACGCGGCGGCATACGCGGTCCATTCCGCGGCGCGCTTCGATTCCAAGCGCGCTCGAGCGAGCGGAATGAAAGCGGCCAGCGCCGCATGCAGGAACCAGCCGAGCCAAACGCTTTCGCCGGCGCCCCTTTCGCCGACGCGGTTCATGCCGTCGTTCCAATCGCCGGTTCCCATCAGGGGAAGCCCGTGGCCGCCGAGCGAGAGACTGGCGTCGAGGGCGAGCGCGCAATGCTCGAACAAGGTCGCCGTCCGGTCGGAGACGACAGGAGTGAAGAAGCTATCTTGTTCGCCCGGCGCCAGCGCCTGGCCCTCCAGGAACGGGACCATCTCATCGAGGACGCCGACGTCCGCGGTAGCCTCGACGTATTGGGCGACCGCAAAGGCCAACCACGGGCGATCGTCGGAGATACGGGTGCGCACGCCCTGGCCCGAATGCGGCTGCCACCAATGCTGGACATCGCCTTCGACGAACTGGCGCGCGGCGGCGCGCAGCAGATGCTCGCGCGTCAGCGAAGGCTGCGCGGCGGCGAGCGCCATGCCGTCCTGCAATTGATCGCGAAATCCATAGGCGCCGCTCGCCTGGTAGAAGGCGGAGCGCGCCCAGATGCGGCAACTCAGCGTCTGGTAGATGAGCCAGCCGTTGAGCATGATGTCCATCGAGCGATCCGGCGTCTTGACGACGACGGTGCCGAGAACTTCGTCCCATTTGCGCGCGACCTCGGCTTCCACGGCGTCGAGATCGGCGGAGCGATAGCGCGTGACCAGCCTCTGCGCCTCGTCCGCGCTCGCCGCTTCGCCAAGCAGAAAGACGACTTCGACGCTGCCGTTGGGCGGCAGTTCGATCTTCGCGCGCATCGCCGCGCAAGGGTCGAGGCCCGCGCCGACTTTTTTCGACAGAGGCGCCGCGCCGGCGAGCGCGGCGGGATCGGCGAGCTCGCCGTTGCGCCCGATGAACTCGCGCCGATCGCCCGTCCAGTCGCTCTGAGCCCCGCGCAAATCGGCGAAGGCGACGCGCGACCCGAAGCTCACATTCCAGGGATTGCGGGCGAACATCGCCCCCGTGACGGCGTCGATCTCCGTCGAAACGAACGCCAGCGAGGCCGAACGCGACGGACCGAGAACCCACTCGACATAGGCCGTCACGCTGAGCCGGCGCGGACGGCTCGACCGATTGGTCAGCACGAGGCGCGAAATCTTGATCGAATCGTCGACGGGCGCGTACTGCGTAAGATCGGACGCGATCTCGTGCGCGACATGCTCGAATCGGCTGTAGCCGCGACCGTGGCGGGCCGTGTATGTCGCCGCCGCGTCGCGGATGGGAAGCGCCGTCGGACCCCACAAGTCGCCGGTGTCGTCGTCGCGTAAATAGAAGGCTTCGCCGCCTCGGTCGCCGACGGGGTCGTTCGACCACGGCGTGATCTGATTCTCGCGACTGTTGACGGACCAGGTGTAGCCGCCGCCCTCGGTTCCCGTCTGGAACCCGAACTCCGGATTGGCGATGACGTTGATCCACGGCGCGGGCGTCGATTGGCCCGGTCCGAGGATGGTCACATACTCGGCGCCGTCTCGCGCGAAGCCGCCGAGTCCGTTGAAGAATTCGAGGTCCGGAGGGCGAAGCCGCGACGGCGGCTGCAAGCGCGTGACAACGCGCTTCGGCGTGGCTCTCACAAACTCGAGAGGCTCCACGATGCGCTCGAGCTGATCGAATAGTCCGCCCCGCTGCGCCGGCAGGACGACTCGCGCGACGGAAGTCAGAAGGTTTCGTGTTTCGGCCGAAATGAGATCGGCGCGCAGCACGAAGACGCGGCCCCCCTGCCGTTCCGCGCCGGGCTGCGGACGCGACTGGCTTGCCCTGACCAGCGTCTCGATGGCGATCTGAAGCTCCTGGACATAGGAGGATCGGCGCTCGTTCAAGATGACGAGATCGACGGCGAGCTGTTTCATCCGCCAATATTCGTGCGCCTGCAGCAGCTCACGGACGATGTCGAGATGGTCGACAACGGCGATGCGCAGAAGCACGATCGGCAAATCGCCGGAGATGCCATGCGGCCATAGGCCGGACTGCACGCCGCCGCCCCGAACGATCGTATCCGAGGATGGGCGCAAGGCCGGCGCGGCATAGATCACATGTCCCGCAAGCCGCTGAAACAGCCCGGCCTCGCCCGCCGTCACACCGAGATGATGGAGCTGCACCTGAGCCTGCGTCCACGCTAACATCGAGGCGCGCGCGAACGCGGTGGCGTCACGATGTTTGTCGACGCCATCGAGGAGCGCGGCGCGGCTGGAGGCGGCGATGGTCCAAAAGGCCACGCGAGCCGTCGCGCCCGGCGCGACGCGGATGCGGCGGCGGATCGAGAAAACGGGATCGAGGACCGCGCCGATCGAATTCGACAGCGGACGGCTATCCGTAACGGCGATGGGTGAGCGAACGCCGCGCCCGCGGCCGAGGAATCGGGCTCTATCGGTTTCGAATTCGGGGGCGCCGACGGCTTCGCCATCGACGACGCTCAGATGCGCGGCCCAGATCTCCGGCTCGCGCGGCGCCCGTCTTCGCCGCGTCGCCAGGATCGCGCCGACGTCGGCGAGATATTCCGTTTCGACGAACAGTTTCGAAAAGGCGGGATGCGCAACATCGGCGCTCTGAGGCGCCAGAACGAGTTCGGCATAGGAGGTGATTTCGATTTCACGCGTGCGGCTGCCAGAATTCGTGATCGAGACCCGGCGAACTTCCGCGTCGTCCTCGCCCGAGACGAGCACGTCCAACGTCGTCGTCAGCAATCCGTCGCGACGCGTCACCTCGGCGCGGTCCTCGTTGAAGACCACGGCATAGGCGTCCGGTTCGACGCCGCTCGGTTGGAAGCCCGCCGACCACGCTGCGCCGCTGCGCACGTCCTTGATGAAGAGGTAGGAGCCGAAGTCGTCGCAGGTCGCGTCTTCGCGCCAGCGGGTCAGCGCCAGATCGCCCCAGCGGCTGTATCCCGAGCCTGCGGACGTGAGCATGGCGGCGTAGCGACCGTTAGAGAGAAGATGCGTGGCCGGCGTCGTCTGATGCGCAGTGGCGAACCGACGTCCGCCGAAAGGTTCGACGTCGCGAGCGCTGGCGGCCGATTTCACTTCCGCCGCCCAGGGGCGCGCGGCGGCGACGTCGCGCGGCGTGCGCTCCTGCAGCAACAGTTCGCTGGCTTTGATAATCGGCTCGGCATGGAAGCGTTCCCGCATCACGCCATCGAACAAGGCGTCCGCGATGGCGACGACCGTCATGCCCTGATGATGCGCCATGAACGCCCGAACGATGGCGACGCTTTCGCCCTCGGGAACGCGCGCCGGCGTATAGTCCAGCGCATCGTAAAAGCCGTAGCGACCTTGCGCGCCGACCTCGGCCAAACGCGCCAGATTGGCGGCGGCCGAGCGCGGATCGACCATCGCCGCCAGGGCGGTGGCGTAAGGGGCGATCACCCGATTTTCGCCGAGACCGCGCTTCAACCCGAGGCCGGGAACGCCGAAGTTCGAATACTGGTAGGCGAGTTCCAGGTCGCGGGCGTTGTAAGCGGATTCGGATATGCCCCAGGGCAGGCCCAGCTTGGCGGCGTAATCGATTTGGCGCCGGACGATCAGACGGTTGGTCTGCTCGAGCAGGCTTCCCGCCGGCGCGCGCATGACCAGCGAGGGCATCAGATACTCAAACATCGATCCCGACCACGAAATCAACGCGGCGCCGTGGGCGACGGGCGTCACGGAGCGGCCGAGCCGGAACCAGTGCCTGGCGGCGACGTCGCCTTTGGCGATCGCAAAAAAACTGGCGAGCCGCGCCTCGGAGGCCAGCAGATCGTAGCAATTCGAATCGAGAGCGTCCTCCGCCGCGAGAAATCCGATCGACAACAGTTGGCGACTGCGGTTGAACAAGAAGCCAAAGTCCATCGCAAGCGCCAACGACCGCGCTGTGCTTTCAAGGATCGAGAGCCGCGCCATCGCCGAGCGAGCCGCGCCCGCAGCCCGCGCGAGATCATGGCGGTGCGCGTCGATCGAACTCAGAGTCGCTTCAGCCCAGAACAGCATATCGGCGCCGCTGCCGTCGCCGCGCTCGATCGCAAGCGCCCCGGCGATGTCGATCATGACCTCGGCATCGGCGGAGAGACCCACCAGTCGGGTCGCGAGATCGTCATCCGAAAGCGGCGCCCGTCGCACAGCGAGCGCGACCGCGGCGAGAGCGTCGTCGAGCTGATGCAGAGTCACGGTTTGGGTCTGACCGCCGTCGCGTAGGCGCGCAGATTCCGCGCGAGTTATGTCGAGAGCGTCGGCGACGCCTTGGAGGCGCCGCTGCGCCGCAAACCGGCGCTCTCGCCATTCTCGGCAGGCGTTCGCCAGCGCAATAAGGTGTCCAGCCAAATTGCCGCTGTCGACGGTGGACACGTATCTCGGGTCGAGCGGGCTGAGATCGCGCGTATCGTACCAATTGTAGAAGTGTCCGCGGAAGCGCTGCAGGCCGCTCATCGTCGCAAGCGTCGCCTCGAGCCGTTCGATCGCCTGGTCAGTCCCGATCCAGCCGAAATCGCGCGCGCTGACGACAGAAAGCAGATAGAGGCCGAGGTTGGTCGGCGATGTCCGGTGCGCGATCGCCGGCGTCGGATCGTCCTGAAAATTGTCGGGCGGCAGCATGTTGTCGGTCGACGTGACGAAAGTCTCGAAGAATCGCCAGGTGCGACGCGCGGTCCGCCTTAGCGTCTCGGCGTCGGCGTCGGACATCGGCAGGCCGGCGGCCGCGCCAGGAGACAGGCTAACCCGGCGCGCCACGGCCGGCGAGGCGACCCAGAGCGCGGCGAAGGGCAGCGCCAGCGGCCACGACCCATGGCCGAACGCCAAAGCGACGATCGCTCCGGCGACCCCAATGACGATTGCTCCCGCCATTCGGCGCGTGAAGCCCATGAGGTCGAGACGAGGACCGATCGTCGCCTGCGCGGTCGGAACCCATTCGAGCAGATGGCGCCGGGTCACGCCCAGCCGCCAGAGGGTGCGGCCGATTGCGTCGCCCATGAGCCACGCCTGGTCCGCCAGGAATACGATCGTCAGCGCCGAGAGAGTCAAGGCAAGGCGGAGATCGCCGCCGAGCGCGCGCACATGGCTTGAGATCGTGACGCCCGGGCGTCGCGGCGGAATGGCGGCAACGACCGGAATGAGCGTCGGCAGCGCGATCGTCAGGACGACGAAAAGGGTCCACAGCCGCGCCGCGTGAAGCGGCAAAGTCCAACCGGCGAGCAGAGCGAGCGCCGCCGCGGGCGCCGAGAGCGTTCGGCGCAGATTGTCGAGCATCTTCCAGCGGCCGACCGCGGGAATGGCGCTCGTCGCGCGCTCTGCGCCGGCCGGCGTCGGCGCGCGACCGAAGATCCAGGGCAACAATTGCCAGTCGCCGCGCGCCCAACGGTGACGGCGATTCGCGCCGACGTCGTAGCGGGCGGGGAATTCCTCGACGACTTCGATATCCGAGGCGAGGCCGGCGCGTGCGAACACGCCCTCGAACAGATCGTGGCTGAGCAGAGTCGAGTCCGGCGCCCGGCCGGCGAGCGCGGCCTCGAAGGCGTCGACGTCATAGATGCCTTTGCCCGCATAGGAGCCTTCGCCGAACAAATCCTGGTAAACGTCTGAAACGGCTGAGGCGTAGGGATCGATCCCGCTCAAGCTGGAGAAGATGCGCTGGAACGGCGAGCCCTCCCGGCCGATCGGCAGCGAAGGCGTGACGCGAGGCTGCAAAATTGCGTAGCCTTCCACGACCCTGCCGGCGGCGGCGTCGAGGCGCGGCCGGTTCAGCGGGTGCGCCATCTTGCCGATCAGGCGTCGCACCGCATCGCGCGGCAATCGCGTGTCCGCATCGAGCGTCACGACGTAGCGAATATCGGTCGGCGCGACGGGCGGCCCGGCGCCGACGTCGATGAAAGTGGTGTCGGCCGCGCCGCGCAGCAGCCGATTCAGCTCGTGCAGCTTGCCGCGCTTACGCTCCCAACCGATCCACCGCATTTCACCTTCATTCCAGACGCGACGGCGATGCAGAAACAGAAAGCGGGCGCCGCCCGGCGCCGGGCCGTAGCGCCGATTGAGACGCGCGACGCCTTCCGCCGCCGCGGCGACAAGCGCCGCGTCGCCGTCGGCATATTCGTTGGCGGCGTCGGTCCAGTCGGAAACCAGCGCGAAATGCAGATCGCCTTCCGGGCTGGCGAGGTGATGGATCTCGAGCCGTTCGATTTGCTCTTCGATGGCTTCCAGCGTCGTCAGCATCGTCGGCACCGCGACGAGCGTGCGCAGATGCGAGGGAACGCCGTCGCGCAGCTCCAGAGCGGGCAGCAGCGTCGCGGCAAAGCCGAGGTTGATCGCACGATTGACCAACGCGACGGCGGCGTCGGTGGCGGGAACAGTGCCGAGGACGCCAAGCAGGCCGAGGGCGACCAGATTGATTCCCGCCGCGGCAAGGACCAGCAGCGGCGCCGCAAGCAGCATCGCGGCGACAAGAGAAATCGCGGTCACATAGCCGCCGACGCCAAGGGACCGATTGAGCCGGGCCGCCCATTTCCGCAATGGCGGGCGATAAGAGAACGAGGCTTCAAAGCTGCGGCGGCCCCCTGCGAGCAGATGATAGCCCGGATCGCCGCGCCGCGCTTGCTCGTCCGTGGGAGCCGTGGGCCCCTCGCGCTTTGCCGCGAGCACCGCGGCGCTGGCGATGTCCATCTCCGTGCGCTTCGACCCGCGCGCCAATTCTTCGACTGCGCTGCGGTAGAGCGTGCGCGTGGGGAAATCCAAATCCTCAAACGGGCTATCGGCGGCAAAAACTGCGTCGACGAGGCTGAGCCGTTCGAACAATTGCTTCCAATCAACATCGGAAATCAGGCGCAAGCTGGTGATGATGTTGCGCACCGTGACGTTCGCAGCGCCTTCTCGACGATGGACATCGCGCACCACCGCGTCGGTTGTCGTTTGCTGGATCGCGAGACGCTGGTCGAGCCATGTCAGCGCCGGCGTAATCCTTGGATCCTGGTCGCGAAGCCGATGCACGAGCTGCACCGCCAATGCATCGGAAAGCGGCGCGCGCTCATGCGCGAAAAGGACGGCGGCGACGGACTCGGCGGGTCGTCCCCCGGTCCCGAGCAAGCGGTCGGCGAGGCCGTCCGCCACGTAGCGATCCGCGCGGCTTTGCGTAATCTGCCGCGCGAGGCGTCTGAGATTCTCAACCAGCACGATCCGCAGCGTGATCGACATCGCCCAGAGTTCGCCAATCGTGAGCGGCTGCACCTCCTGATAGGCCATGACATAACGAACCAGCATCTCGGAGTCGAAACGGCTATCGGTATGGGCGACGAAGGCCCAGGCCACGCCAAAGACGCGGGGATAGCCGGCAAAAGGACCCGAGGCGAGCTTGGGAAGTTGGCGGTAATAGCCAGGCGGCAGGTCCGATCGAATCTCGCGGATCTGCTTCTCGACGAGATGAAAATTGTCGACGAGCCATTCCGCCGCCGGCGTTATGGCGCGACCCTCGTTGATCGCCTTGACGATAGAGCGATAACACTCGAGCAGAACGGCGCCATTGCCCGCAAGCCGCCGCGCCAGCGGCTGGCCCTTGATCGTCCTGGACGACACGATCTGCGCGAGCGCAAGACTTCGCGCATGCTCCTCAAGGCGCTCGATGCTGAACAGCTCTTCACGAATCGGCTCCTGGTTGTCCCAGGGCGACGACCGCCTCACGCTTTCGAAGGCGCGACGTGCAAGAGCTGTCAATTTGACCATGCCGCCTCACAATCGAAGCGCGACGAGCCCGCGGGAGCGGACTTCGCGGCAGTGTTTACAACGTGAATGGAGCCCGGTCCAACGCGAAGGGCGAACCCGGTGAGACGCTCTTCTCGACCATGGCGGACCCGTTGGACCGTCGGCTTCAAAACCGATTCTCGCAATGAAGACGGCGGGAAACGGCGGCGATGGGGGGAGGAGGACGGATTCTTCCCCATCGCAGGCTTGCGGCGCGCCTGCATGGCGCGTCGCCCCATATTCCCCCGTCCCGACCTTTATCAGGCGATCAATAATCCATCCCGCCCATGCCGCCGCCGGGCATAGCCGGGGCCTCTTTCTTCGGCGTTTCCGCGACCATAGCCTCGGTCGTGATCATCAGGCCGGCGACGGAAGCCGCGTCTTGAAGCGCAATCCGCACCACTTTCGCCGGATCGAGAATGCCGGCGGCGAGCATGTCCACATACTGCTCGCTCTGGGCGTCGAAGCCGTAGGTTTGCGATTTCTCGCCCAGGATCTTTCCCACCACGATCGAGCCTTCGACGCCCGAATTCTCGACGATCTGGCGGATCGGCGCTTCGAGCGCCTTGAGGACGATGTTGATGCCGGCCTGCACGTCCTGGCTCTGATCGCTGAGCTTGCCGACCGAGGCCTTGGCGCGCAGCAGCGCGACGCCGCCGCCGGCGACGATGCCCTCTTCGACGGCGGCCTTGGTGGCGTTGACCGCGTCGTCGACGCGATCCTTCTTCTCCTTGACTTCGACCTCGGTGGAGCCGCCGACGCGGATCACCGCGACGCCGCCCGACAATTTCGCCAGGCGCTCCTGCAGCTTCTCCTTGTCATAGTCCGAGGTCGTGTCCTCGATCTGCGTCTTAATCTGGGCGACGCGCGCCTCGATGTCGCTCTTCTTGCCCGCGCCGTCGATGATCGTCGTGTTCTCCTTCTCGATGCGCACGCGCTTGGCCTTGCCGAGCATCTGCAGGGTGACGTTCTCGAGCTTGACGCCCAGGTCCTCGGCGATCATCTGGCCCGCGGTGAGGATGGCGATGTCCTCGAGCATCGCCTTGCGCCGGTCGCCGAAGCCGGGCGCTTTGACCGCCGCGACCTTCAAGCCGCCGCGCAGCTTGTTGACGACCAAGGTCGCCAGCGCCTCGCCGTCGATGTCTTCGGCGATGATCAGCAGCGGCTTCGCCGCCTGCACGACCGCCTCGAGGATCGGCAGCATCGCCTGCAGCGAAGAGAGTTTCTTCTCATGAATGAGGATGTATGGATCTTCCAGTTCGACGATCATTTTTTCGGCGTTGGTGACGAAGTACGGCGAGAGATAGCCGCGGTCGAACCGCATGCCCTCGACGACGTCGAGTTCGGTTTCGGCGGTCTTGGCTTCCTCGATCGTGATGACGCCCTCGTTGCCGACTTTCTCCATCGCCTTGGCGATCATATCGCCGATCGACTTGTCGCCATTGGCGGCGATGGCGCCGATCTGGGCGATCTCTGCCGAGGATTGCACTTTCTTGGCGCGGCGCTCGATGTCCTTGACGACCGCGCCGACCGCGATGTCGACGCCGCGCTTGAGGTCCATCGGGTTCATGCCGGCGGCGACCAGTTTAAGGCCCTCGCGTATGATCGAAGCGGCCAGAATCGTCGCGGTGGTGGTGCCGTCGCCGGCCAGATCGTTGGTCTTGGAGGCGACTTCACGCACCATCTGCGCGCCCATGTTCTCGAACTTGTCCTCGAGTTCGATTTCCTTGGCGACGGTGACGCCGTCCTTGGTCATGCGTGGCGCGCCGTAGGACTTGTCGAGAATGACGTTGCGGCCCTTGGGCCCGAGCGTCACCTTGACGGCGTTGTTGAGGATTTCGACGCCGCGCAGCAGGCGCTCGCGCGCGTCGGTGGAAAATCGTACGTCTTTGGCGGACATGGTTTTCGTTCCAATCGTTGAGAGGAGGGCGGGCGTCGTTCAGGCGGTCTTCTTCGCCGCAGTCGACCGCTCGAGCACCCCTAAGATGTCGGACTCTTTCATGATCAGGAGATCGTCGTCGCCGATCTTGACCTCAGAGCCCGACCATTTTCCGAACAACACGCGATCGCCGGCTTTGACTTCGAGCGCGATGAGCTTGCCGCTTTCATCCCGGGCGCCCGGCCCGACGGCGATCACTTCACCCTCTTGCGGCTTCTCCTTGACGGTGTCGGGAATGAGGATTCCGCCCTTGGTCTTGTCCTCGCCCTCGATGCGGCGGATCACGACGCGGTCGTGCAGCGGACGAAATTTCATGGGGCCCGTTTCCGGTCAGCTTACGCAGCCGGCTCGGGGCAAATGCCTCGGCTCTCGGCACGAGTCTGACGCACCTTGTAAATGGCTATCGTTGGCGCTCGTTACAAGAGAGCGCCAACTCGCCTTCCTGATGGGCGCTCGTCTTCAGCGCGCGCGATCGGCGCCGGCCGCTCCGCCAAAGGTCGCGGTCAGTTCGCTGGTCGCAGGCTGAACGGCGACGATTTCGTATTCCTTGGCGCTGCGCTCGAAAGGCTCCGCCTTG
>Ga0182014_10006297_pt1 | contig 12840 bp, 10 predicted proteins | sample 612S2DmetaG_FD_120489 | JGI IMG/M metagenome (GOLD analysis project Ga0182014, IMG submission 120489) | Permafrost microbial communities from Stordalen Mire, Sweden - 612S2D metaG | ecosystem: Environmental > Terrestrial > Soil > Wetlands > Permafrost | place: Sweden: Stordalen | collected... | reverse complement strand
TGCATGGGGTGCATGGAATCGCCATCGCGGCGGACCTCGGCAAGGGGTTCATCACCAACGGCCAGTCCAACAGCGTGACCGTCTTCGACCTGAAGACGCTGGCGAAGGGCGGCGAGCCGGCGGTCGGCCAGAACCCGGACGCGGTTTGCTACGAGCCGAAGACCCATCGCGTCTTCACCTTCAACGGCCGCTCCAACGACTCCAGCGTGATCGACGCCAAGACCGGCCAAGTGGTGGCGACCCTGGCGCTGAACGGCAAGCCGGAGTTCTGCGCGGCGGACGGCGCCGGCAAACTGTACAACAACCTCGAAGACAAGAGCGAGGTGGTCGAAATCGACGCGGCCAAACCGGAAGTGACCCGCCGGACTTCCATACTGCCGTGCGAAGGCCCATCCGGACTGGCGATCGACCTGAAGGGCAAGAAGCTCTTCTCGGTTTGCGACGGGACCATGGCGGTGACCGACATCACGACCTTTAAGGTGATCGCGACGCCGAAGATCGGCCAGGGCCCCGATGCCGCGGGCTTCGATCCGGATTTGGGCCTTGCCTTCAGCTCCAATGGCAGCGACGGAAACCTGAGCATTGTGGGGCTGGTCAACGGTAAGTACGACACCGTGGACACGGTCGCCACGGAACGCGGCGCACGCACCATGACGGTGGACCCGAAAACCCACCGGGTCTACCTGTTGGCCGCGGAGTACCCGGCGCCGGCCGCTGGCGCGCAGCCGGGCCGCGGCAGAGTCCCCGCTTTGCCCGACAGTTTCCACGTGCTGGCGGTAGGTAAGTAGGGGTCGGGCATGCCCGACCCTGCGCCGGGCATGCCCGATACTTACTGCACTTGCGGCCTAGCCCCCTGCGCTTCCTGTTCCAACGTCTTCCGCGCTTCGTCCGGAAGCAGGCGCCAGTTGTTGTCGGGCTCGGCGGGCAGCTTCTTCTTGTCCGTGTAGTAGTGGACGATCATATCGCGGATCTCGTCCTGGCCCCGCCAGATAATCTTGGCCCCGGCGAACATGGAGTACCCGGCGCTGCCGGCTGCGCGGTAGTTGTTGATGGCGATGCGCAGCTTCTGGTCCGGCGCGAGCGGCTTCCCATGCCAGCGCAGATTGCGTATGCGGCTGCCCTCCGGCCGGGTCAGGTCGATCTCGTATTCGACGCCCTCCGCCATGTCGAAGTTAAACCCTGCCACGCTCCGGTCGGTTAGCGGCAATTGGGAACAGCGCGCGCCCTCGCAAGATAGGTAGTAACGCGCCGCGTTCTCAAGCGCATCCTTCACCATCTTGCCATCTCCCTCGACCACATACAGGTCGTTATCGTAGGGATAGAGCGCGGCGATCTGCCGCACGGTCACCTGGCCTTGCGGCACGCGAACCGCCGGGTTGAAAAGAGCGGTGAAAGAAACGTCGGCATGGGAGTAGGCGAGTTGCACCTCTTGCACGGCGTCCACGATGGCTGTGTCTTCGACGCGCCCCAGCGCCGCGCTCAGCGGGGCCGGTGAAGTGGCCACGGGCGTATCGAGGTAACGCTCCGCAAGCTCCTCGTAGGGCTTGCCGATGGCCAGGATGTCGGGCGCGGCGGGCGTGGCGCCGGTCACGGGAATCAGGCGGCTGGTCTTCTTGGCAACGGTCCAGCCGCCGCCGGGCTTCCGCTCCATCGTGAAATCCAGACGGGCCAGCGAGATGGCCCAGTTCTTCGGCTGCACCAGCAGAACGTTGCCGACCATCGCTCCCGCCAGTTGGCTGTGCGAGTGGCCGAAGACGATGGCATCCACATCGGGGACGCCAACCGCCATTGCGTAGGTCGCGTTTTCATCGGGATTGTCCGGCCGGCCGGTATTGAGGTCGCGGCCCAGGCCCGTGTGCGCCGCCACCACGATCAGGTCGGGATGCTGGCTTGCACGCAGATCCGCCACGGCCTTCTTCAGCGCATCCACGGGCGGCAGAAAGCGGTACGAGCCGATGTTCTCCGGCTTCTCCCAGGTGGGCACGGCGGGCGTCGTAATCCCGATTACAGCCACCTTCACCCCGGCCACAGTCTTGACGATGTAGGCTTCAAACGGGCGCTCTTTGCCGCCGGCCGCCACCGGGGTGTTGGCGGACAGCCACGGAAAATGGGCATCCGAACGCGCCCGATTCAGGTTCTTCAACCCGAAGTTGTACTCGTGATTCCCAACCGCCATGGCGTCGTAGCCCAGAAGGTTCATGGCGAGCATCATGGGATCGTGATCGAGCGGTGTGGCGGGCTTCAGGCCCAGCGGTCCAGATCCCGTCCGGACAAGGTCCTGATAGGCGTATTCGAGGGGCGTGCCCTGAATGGTATCGCCGCAATCGATCAGCAGGTGGTTGGGGTTCCCGGCTTCTTCGGCGCGGATCAGCGTGGCCACCTTCGCCAGACCGCGCGCGGCGGGTTGGCCCGTCACGTAATCGACGGGAAAAAGATTACCGTGCATGTCCGTGGTGGCCAGCACGGTAACGGTCGTCTGCTGTGACCAAGCCAGCCCGGCGGCGAGGAGAAGTAACTGGAGCCTAAGCCTCATGGGCGGCCTGGGTCGGGCATGCCCGACCCCTACGGCACGATGGTCGCGGACTTGATGCTATCCAGCTTGGGGAAGTTTTTGTCGAGATAGGCCTTGCCCTGCGTCTGGACGAGGCCCTGATTGGGCGATTCGCCGTAGCCGCTGTAGAGCTTCGACACGATGTCCATCCCTTGAGTCACTTTCCCGAACGGCGCAAAACCCTGCGGGCCAAGGCCGCGCGTATTGTCCGCCAGGTTTATAAACAACTGGGTGGTGCGCGTGTTCGCTCCGGCGGTGGCGAAGACCAGCGTGCCCGGGGCGTTGTCCTGCGTGACCGGGTCGTCGGTGATGTTCGCCGATTGCCATACCGCGGCTACCTTGGGGTCGGCCGGAATGCCGAACTGCACGATGAACCCAGGGACATTTCTGAAGAACGAGGCATCGGTGAAGAAGCCGTTCTTGACCAGGTTATAGAACCGGTCCGCGCCCTTAGGAGCCCACGAGCGAGTGACTTGGACGATGATATCGCCCTTGGTCGTGGTGAGCTTCACCTTGAAGCTGGCCGGCGCTTGCTCTTTCAGGGACGCGGGGTGCATCAACGCCGCGTTGGGGGCTGGAGCCGGAGTTTGGGCAAACATCGCGGATCCAAGTGCGAGTGCTGTAAGTAAGGCTTTCACAGGTCGATTATATCAGAGCCGCCGCTCCAAATCCTCCAGGGCGAGGCCGTCGATTTCCACCACCTTCATTCGTCCCGTGGCCCCGGTGAGGATGCGGACCCGCGAGCGCGGTACGCCGGCCAGATCGGCGAAGAAGCGGATGCATTCCTCGTTGGCCTTGCCGTCCACCGGGGGAGCGGCGAGGTCCAACTTCCAGGCGTCGCCGAGGCGGCCGGTGATGGCGCTGCGGCGGGCGCGCGGGTGGACCTTTACCGCGATACGCGCCATTCGACCTCCGCGCGCAGGTTGGCCACACCGGCGGCGGCGCGTGTATCCACCACCTCGAAGGCGATGGCGTCGTCCAGCCAATCGTGGCTGGAGCCGTCGGAATCCTGCGTGGCCACCGTCAGGGTGTACTGTTGCGGGGTGAGCCAGCACTCCAGGCGAAAGTTCACTTCGAGTTCGTCGCCGGCCTGGAGGTCGCCCAGCGACACGCGCTCGGTACCGGTGTTGGCGCCATAGACCTCCATGCCGATGCGCGTCCGAATCAGGATGCCCACCATGGGGTTCGACCTTGGCCGGTGAAAACGGGAACGCACGCGCACGGTAATGCGCTCGCCGCCGGCCACGGAGGAGACCGGCTCGCCGCGAGCGTTCAGAATGTCGACGCCGAGGATTTCGCTGGTTCCATCGCCGTGCCGGAAGCTGGGACGGAGGCGGCTCTCGTTCCGCTCCTTAGCCTCTTCCCTGGCCAGCACCAGGCCGATATAGCGGTTGATCACGTCGTTGGGCGATCCCTCGGCGGCGATACGGCCACCGATCAGCAGGATGGCGCGGTCGGATAGCTGCTTCACCAGGCCGAGGTCGTGGGAGACGAACAGCACGGTGACTTTGCGCTCGCGCAATTCCTGGAACTTGCGCACGCAGCGGTTGGCGAAGAGCGCGTCGCCCACGGCCAAGGCTTCATCCACAATGAGGATCTCGGGGTCCACGTGAATGGCGGTGGAGAACGCCAGGCGCACGTACATGCCGCTCGAATATTCCTTGACGGGCCGGGCCATGAAGTCGCCGATCTCGGCGAAGGCTTCGATGGAGGGCATGGCCTTTTCGATTTCGGCGCGGCTCATGCCCATGATTTCGCCGTTCAGGTAGACGTTTTCGCGCCCGCTGAACTCCGGGTTAAACCCGGCGCCGAGCTCGAGGAGGGCGGCGATGCGCCCGCGCGCCACCACCCGCCCGCTGGTGGGGGGCAGAATGCCGCAGACGATCTGCAGCAGCGTGCTCTTGCCACAGCCATTGGGCCCGACCACGCCCAGCGTTTCGCCCTTTTCGACGGAAAAGGAGACGTCGCGGAGCGCCCAGAAATCGGCGTGCAAGGACGGCGCGCCGGGCAGCAGCTCGCGCAGCCGGTCGGCCGGGCGTCCGTACAAACGATACAGCTTGGAGACGTTCTGAACGAGGACCAAATCCGATTCTACAGTGGGGCGGGCATCTTTGACGCGGAGACGCAGAGACGCGGAGAAAGCTTAGAGGGACGACCACGAGGCTCGGGACCGCCGATTACCCGCCTGTTAAACGGGTCCCGTCTAAACGATTCCTCCGCGTCGGGGCACTCGCTGCCCTTGCGGGCCCGTCTCCGCGTCAAACTCTTGCCGTCTTCCACTTCCGCGCGAAGCTCAGCCAAGTGACCGCGAGCGACAGAGCCAGGAGCGAGCCATCGCGCAGCAGGGTTCGCCAGGAGATGAGTTCTCCGGGGCCAAAGCAGCCGCAACTGATCTCCATGTGAAAGGCGTACGCCCGCACCATCAGGCTGAAGAATACCAGCAGTAGCAGCGAGCAGGCAGTGGCGGCGGTGCGCAGAAAGAAGCCAGCCATCAACAACAGCCCGATGAGCAACTCGGCCCAAGGCAACGACCGCGCCAGCGGGTTCACGGCCCACGCCGGCAGCAGTTTGTAATCGGCGATGGCCCCCGCGAACAACTGCCAAGGAGTATCCAACTTGACCCAGGCCGCATAGACGAACACGACGCCGAGTGCGATCCGCAGGACCAATAGGGCGCGCGAGGCCCTATTTGAGAAGATCATCGATCAATCCCTTCAACAGGTTATAAGCCAGCACCCCGCCGGTCGCCGGGTAGCGCTTGGAGCCTTTCTCAACGAAGAGCGTGGGCGTCCCGTTGATGCCGCCCGCCGTTCCGTAGTCGACGTCGGCCTGCACTTCGTCCAGCACCGAGGAGTCACCCACCAGGCTCTTCACTTTCTTCTGCTGTTCGGGCGTCAGAACGGAGGCGACGGTTTCCCAGACCTTGCCGCTGGTTTCCCAGGATTCCGGGTCTTGGAACAGAGCGTTGGCGACCGCGTCGTACTGGCCGATCCGGGCGGCGGCCGTGGCGTAGTTGGCGGCCACACGCGAGTTCTTGTGACCCGTAATATTCAATGGGAACTCGCGGCTTATGATGCAGACCTTGCCAGAGACCACGTAATCGCGCATGAGCATAGGCAGTTCTTCCTGATGAAACCTTTTGCACATGGGGCACCCGAAATCGCTGAAAATCTCAATGGTCACGGGAGCTTTGGGGTTTCCCAGAATCTTGCCCTTGTCGGCGGGCGGAGACGCGGCAAGGCAGGGGAGGATGGCGGCGAGCAAGGCGGCGATGAGTTTCATATGTATATTGTACGTGCGAGGGCCAGTGGTTGGTGGAATCGGGGCCAATTTGCAGGAACGAAGCCAATTTGGGGCCGGGGGCCGGGGGCCGGGGGTTTGCAGGAACGAAGCCAATTCCGGTTTGACCGAACGAAGCCAATTCCGGGTTTGACCGAACGAAGCCAATTCCGGGTTTGACCAAACGAAGCCAATTCCGGCGATCCGTGGGCTTCCAAGCATGCGAACGGATGCCGGCGCGTACGCCGGCATGGCAAGCCAGAGGCTCGCTCCACAAGGCGCGAAGCCAATTCCGGGTTTGACCAAACGAAGCCAATTTCGGGTAATGGGGAGTTTTGGACACGATTTGGTTGAAATGTGGCATCGAGGCAAGGCTCATCCCGATTTCAGGGTAGCAGGGCCGCGATGAGGAGCAGGGCGACTGGTTGGCCGAACTGCTTGAAAACATGGGGTGGAAATTCTGTTAAGAATCGGTGATGGCGCGCGCCGAAATCGATAGACTGGGTTTATGCAAGCCACCACACTGACGCCGGAACTGCTGCGCAGGATGGACGCCTACTGGCGCGCCGCCAACTATCTATCTGTGGGCCAGATTTATCTTTATGACAACCCGCTGCTGAAGCGGCCACTGGCGCTCGCGGACCTGAAGCGCATGCTGCTGGGCCATTGGGGCACGACGCCCGGGCAGAATTTCATATACGTCCATTTGAACCGGGCGGTCAAGAAGTACGACCTGGACGTGATTTACGTCTCGGGCCCCGGCCACGGCGGCCCGGCCGTGGTGGCCAACACGTACCTGGAAGGCACGTACAGCGAGATCTATCCCAACATCAGCCAGGATGAGGCCGGGCTGCGGAAGCTCTTCCTTCAGTTTTCGTTTCCGGGAGGAATCCCGAGCCATGCGTCGCCGGAGTGCCCAGGCTCGATCCACGAGGGCGGCGAACTGGGCTATTCGCTGAGCCATTCGTTCGGGGCGGTGTTCGACAACCCCAACCTGGTGGTGGCTTGCGTGGTGGGCGATGGCGAGGCGGAAACGGGACCGCTGGCCACGGCTTGGCATTCCAACAAGTTTCTCAATCCGGCCACGGACGGCGCGGTGCTGCCGATTCTGCATCTGAACGGATACAAGATCTCCAACCCGACCGTGCTGGCGCGCATCACGCATGAGGAACTGGAACAGTTGTTGCGCGGCTACGGATGGACGCCCATTTTCGTGGAGGGTCACGACCCGGAACCGATGCATGAGGCGATGGCCACGGCGCTCGACGCGGCGGTGGAGCGGATCAAACAGATTCAGCGCGACGCGCGGGAAAATGCAAACACCGCGCGCCCGCGCTGGCCGATGATCGTCCTCAATTCACCCAAGGGCTGGACGGGGCCGAAGATGGTCGATGGCTTACAAGTGGAAGGCACATTCCGTTCGCACCAAGTGCCGATTTCCGATCCGGCCACGCATCCCGAACACCTCAAGCTACTGGAAGACTGGCTGAGAAGCTACCGGCCGGAGGAACTCTTCGACGAGCAGGGTCGGCTGAAAGCGGAACTGGCGGAACTGGCGCCGCGGGGCGAGCGGCGCATGGGCGCGAACCCCCACGCCAATGGCGGCATGCTGCTGCGCGACCTGCGAATGCCGGACTTCCGCGACTACGCGGCGGACGTGCCCTCGCCGGGTGCGCCGGGCATAGGCGACACGCACGTGCTCGGGCGATTCCTGCGCGACGTGGAGAAGCTCAACGCCGAGCAGCGGAATTTCCGCGTCTTTGGGCCGGACGAGACGCTCTCCAACGGCTTGGAAGCTCTCTTCGAAGTCACCAACCGCCAATGGGACGCCGCGACGGCGCCGAACGATGAGTTTCTGGCGCCTGCCGGGCGCGTGATGGAAATGCTGAGCGAGCACCAATGCGAGGGCTGGATCGAGGGCTATCTGCTGACCGGCCGGCATGGGTTGTTCAACTGCTACGAGGCGTTCATCCACATTGTCGATTCGATGTTCAACCAGCACGCCAAGTGGCTGAAGGTCACCGCGGGCCTGCCATGGCGGCGGAAGATCGCCTCGCTCAACTACCTGCTGGCGTCGCATGTCTGGCGACAGGATCACAACGGCTTCACCCACCAGGACCCCGGCTTCATCGACCACGTGGTGAACAAGAAGGCCGAGATCGTGCGGGTTTACCTGCCGCCGGACGCGAACTGCCTGCTCTCAGTGATGGACCACTGCCTGCGCAGCCGCCATTACGTGAACGTCGTGGTGGCGGGCAAGCACCCGGCCCCGCAGTGGCTGGCGATGGACGCCGCGGTCAAGCACTGCACCGAGGGCATCGGCATCTGGCAATGGGCCAGCAACGACCAGGGCATCGCGCCCGACGTGATCATGGCCTGCTGCGGCGACGTGCCTACACTCGAGACGTTGGCTGCCGTCTCCATCCTGCGCGAATATCTGCCCGCTCTGAAAATCCGGGTGGTCAACGTGGTGGACCTCATGCGTCTCGAGCCGCAAACCGAACACCCACACGGATTGAGCAAGGTGGATTTCGACGAGCTGTTCACGAAGAACAAGCCGGTGATCTTCGCCTTCCATGCCTATCCCTGGCTGATCCACCGGCTGACCTACCGCCGCACCAACCACGACAATATCCACGTCCGCGGATACAAGGAAGAGGGCACCATCACCACGCCGTTCGATATGGCCGTGTTGAACGATCTGGACCGCTTCCACCTGGTGATGGACGCCATCGACCGCCTGCCGCAGACGGGCGACAGAGGCATCTACCTGAAGCAGCAGCTCAAGGACAAGCTGATCGAGCACAAGCAATACATCGACAAATACGGCCAGGATCTGCCGGAGGTGCGGGGGTGGAAATGGGGGGCGGCAGGAGCGGGGAAGCTGGGGTAGCGCTCCCGGAAACAGTTTCACGGTCCGGTATAATCGAAGAGTGGAACTTGGTATGAACCGTGTCGAGAATCTTGAAGGCCAAGTCAAGAGCCTCAGCTTGGCAGAACTGAGGGCATTCCGCGATTGGTTCGCAAGCTTCGACGCTGAGGTTTGGGACGACCAAATCGAGGCCGACTCAAGAAATGGGAAGCTCCGTTCCTTCGCTGAACGGGCGCTTCGCGATCACAAAGCCGGCCGCTCCTCGCGACTGTGACCCACCACGCCGCTCCGGATTTTTGGAGTGCGTATCGATCTCTCCCGGCAGACATCCGAACGCTTGCCGACCGGGCTTTCGCTCTACTAAAGGCCGACCCCCACCACCCGTCTTTACATTTCAAGAAGATTGATGTTCTCTGGTCCGTGCGGGTTGGTCTTCACTACCGGGCGTTGGGAGTTGAGATCAAAGATGGCGTCCTCTGGTTCTGGATTGGCACACATGCAGATTACGACCGGATGACCCGATGAGAGTTCACTCCCGGTGTCGCGACGGCGCACCGTCTGGCGGCCGCCGTCCTCCTTCCCAATCGAGCAGCGGCGAGGACTGTTCCAAGGGGAGCGACCAGGACTCAGGCACGTGCACAAACACGACGTATGCCGGCCGGTTCCCTTCCACTTCGCGGATCAGCTCGCCCTGCATGGCAAGTGCGTAGGGCTGGGATTCGCCGGGCGGATACGTGTAGACATAACCCCGTGGCGCCGGTTCCACGTGATTTTACTTGAGATTGTCTGGGACACGAAGAGCCAGTTTACGACGTTGTGGCATTCGAGGGGGGTCGAAGAACGCCGGCACGGACGCCGGCGTGGCAGGCCAGAGGCCCACTCCACGAATGGCCGCAGCACACAGGGCGGCAAGAGCCGCAGTGAGGCTACTTCTGGCTGGTTTCCTTGGCCAGCTTCACGCGGGCGCTTTCGAGTTTCTTCGAGACCTTGGCCAACTCGTCGGGGTCGTTGTCGTCGGCGGGAAGAGCGTTTTGGAAAGCCTTCACCGAAGCTTGCCACTGGGCGATGGCTTCCTTGGTCTTCCCCAGCTTGTCATAGACGTCGCCCAGGTGGTCGTGCACCGTCGCGTCAGTTCCCAGGTGGTCGAGCGCCTGCACCAGCAACTGCTCGGCCTGGTCGGCCTTGCCCTCGCGGTAGCACACCCAACCCATGCTGTCCAGATAGGCGCCGTTCTGCGGGTCCAGATCGAGGGCCTTCTTGATCAGGTCGTGGGCTTCTTCCAGACGAACGTTGCGGTCGGCCAGCATGTACCCGAGGTAGTTCAGAGCGCTGGCATTCTTGCCGTTCAAGTCGATCGTCTTGCGGAAGGCCGCTTCGGCTTCGTCGTACCTCTTGGTCCGTTCGTACATGGCGCCGCGCATGAAGTAGACGGTTTCCCTCTGGTCGTCCGAGGTGCACAGCTTCTCGGCGGCGTCCAAAGCCTTGGCCATGTCCGCCCAGCGTTTCCCCTTCTCGTAGATTTCGGCGATCTGCAACTGCGCTTCGCGGTCCGGTTCGCCCGCCGCATTAGCCTTGATTTCGGCCACCGCCTCATCGACCTTGCCCATGTCGCTCAACAGATCGGCGCGCATCATGTGGTCGGCCGGAAACTTCTTCATGGCGGCGTCGGCTTCGCGCTGGGCGGAGGGGAGATCCTTGGCCAAGCGGTAGGTTTCGACGATCAGAACTTCCAGGCGCGGGGCTTCGTCGGTATCCAGACCGGCGGCCTGCTTGAAGGCGTCGACGGCCTCGGTGTACTGTTCCGCGTTCCGGTAGAACATTCCGAGACGTTCCAGAAGGTTTGCGCGAATGGCGGCCAGAGGGCCCGAGTAGGCCGGGCGCGCGCTGCGGTCGAGCAACGCTTTCAGCCGGGAAATGGCCTCACCGGACTTGCCCTCGGCGTCGAGCAAGGTGATGTCTTCCACGGCGACGTCCACGTTGTTGGGATCGAGCTGCCTGGCCTTTTCCAGCGACTCACGCGCCTTCACCAGATCGTGCTTGGCGCGGTAGATCTGGGCGATGTGAAGGAAATTCTGGGGGTCGCGCGGATCGTCCTCGGCGAACCCCTGGTAGAGCGGCAGCGCTTCATCGAGCTGATTGGACCGCAGCAGATCGAAGGCCAGGTCCGATTGGAGGTGGTCGTCGTCCGGCGCGATGGCGGCGGCGCGCCGTAACGCGTCGGCGGCGTCCTTGAAATCGTTGGCGCGCTCATAGACGTCCGCCAGGGCGGCGAGGGTGCGCTCGTTGGGCTTGTTCGCGGAGGCGGCCTTGAGCTTGTCGATGGCGCGCTGCAGGTCGCCGTGGTCGGCGTAGAGCATCGCCAGCAGGGTTTCGGCATCCTCGTTATCGGGGTCGGCTTTCAGCGCGGAGTTGAACGCGTCCTCCGCCTGCGTGGTGTCGTTCGAAACGCTGTAAAGACGCCCCAGCATCACCCAGCTATCGGCGTCCTTGGGGTCGCTCGCCACGATCTGCTTGTACTGGCCGATGGCGTTGGTCAGCATGGACTGGTCCACGTTGCCGCCCTGCGCGTTCGAAATCGCCCGGGTGTAGATGCGGCCCAGCATACGGCGCGCTTCCAGGTTGGTGGGGTTATCCTTGAGCATGTCCTCGGCTTGGGCGATGGCATCCTGCACGTGCCCGCTCTGGATGTACAGGTCGGTCAATTCGCCGAGGATCATGGCCGCCGAAGGGTCCAGCTTGAGCGCTTGGCGGTAGTGGTCGATGGCCTTGGAAACATACTCGCTCTGGCTCGCCTGGGCGCCGTCGGAAGCCGCCATTTCCGCGTACAGCCGTCCCATGGCAAAGTGGTAGTATGCGCCGGCCTTATCGGCATCGGTCGCGCCGGCTGTCCCGCCGGGAGTCTGCGCGAAGGCGGCGCAGCCCAGGGTCAGAACCAGTAAGAACGCTTTGGCTGAACGAATCATGGATTTTGCTTTCTTTCGGCTGTACCGGTCCCTGCGAGGGTGAAAGACCGCTTTTTTATTGTATAACGAGACCTCAGTGCAACATCTCCAAGCGCACGATTCGGCCAGTCCCGCTCCTGTAGTTCGAGACGCACCGGGGCTGCCCCTGGTTACGATAGCCGGTCCGACCGGATCGGGGAAAAGCAGCCTGGCCATCGCGGTGGCCGAAACATTCGGCGGCGAAATCGTGAACTGCGACTCTCTCCAGGTGTACCGTCATTTCAATATCGGCGCCGCGAAACTTCCGGAGGCGGCCCGCCAGGGTATCCCGCACCATCTGATCGACATCTTAGACCCCAACGAGATTTTCACCGCGGGCGAATACGCCCGGCTCGCGCGGGAGGCCATCGCGGACATTTCGTCGCGCGGACGCCTGCCGATCGTCGCGGGCGGCACGGGCTTCTACCTACGCGCGCTGCTCGATGGGCTCTTCGCGGGGCCTTCCCGCGACCAACCTCTGCGCGACCGCCTGGCCGCGCGCGAACTGCGCCGCCGGGGATGCCTGCACCGTCTCCTTACCAGATTCGATTCGCAAGCCGCCGGTAAGATTCACCCGCACGACGTCCCGAAGGTCACCCGCGCGCTGGAGGTTTGCCTGCTGTCCCGGCGCCCGGTGACGGAATTGTACCGGGAGGGCCGCGACCGGCTGCGCGGCCACCGCGCTCTGAAACTGGGGCTGCTGCCCGACCGCGAAGCGCTCAACGAGCGGATCGACGCGCGCTGCCGCGCCATGTTCGAGGGCGGCCTGGAGGAGGAGGTGCGCGGAATCCTGGCGATGGGCTTCCCTTCCGTCAAGCCCTTCGAGGCGCTGGGCTACAAGCAGGCGCTGCAATCGATCCGCGGCGAACTCAGTCCGCGCGAGGCGTTGTTCTATGCGCAGCGCAATACAAGGCGGTACGCCAAGCGCCAGATCACGTGGCTTCGCAAAGAGAGCGGCATCGAGTGGCTCAAGGGGTTCGGCGAAAGTCCGGAGATCCGGGAGGCCGCCACCGGCCGGGTGCGACAATTCCTGACCGGCGGATAGAATTCCTCGCAACATTTGTGAATCTCATTCGTATTAAAATGCGTCCGTCCCCTTTTTGGCGTGCTATTGGTCCTGCATCATCTTCTGCATCTTCTTCATGCTGGTCTTGAGA
>Ga0182014_10006296_pt1 | contig 12840 bp, 10 predicted proteins | sample 612S2DmetaG_FD_120489 | JGI IMG/M metagenome (GOLD analysis project Ga0182014, IMG submission 120489) | Permafrost microbial communities from Stordalen Mire, Sweden - 612S2D metaG | ecosystem: Environmental > Terrestrial > Soil > Wetlands > Permafrost | place: Sweden: Stordalen | collected... | reverse complement strand
TCAACTGCTCCTCGGTCGGCTCCTGGCCCTCGAGGTACAAATGCATAATCACGTCGTCGGAGTCGGCGACGGCTTCAATCAGGTCGTGGCGCGCAATCTTTGCGGTCTCCAGCAGGCCGGCGGGAATCTCTTCCACCGAATACTCCGCGCCCATGGTCTCATCGTGCCAGTAAATGGCCTTCATGGTGACCAGGTCGATCACACCCGCGAACTTCGCCTCCGCGCCAATCTGTATATTGATGGCCACCGCGCGCGCGCCCAGCCGGTCCACAATGGTCGAGGTGGCGTACACCGCGTCGGCGCCCGCCTTGTCCATCTTGTTGATGAAACAGATACGCGGCACCTTGTACTTGTCGGCCTGGCGCCAGACCGTCTCGGATTGCGGCTGCACCCCGGCAACCGCGTCGAAGCAGGCGACCGCGCCGTCCAGCACGCGCAGGCTGCGCTCCACCTCCGCGGTGAAGTCGACGTGGCCCGGCGTGTCGATGATGTTGATGAGGGTGTTCTTCCAGGTGCAGGTGGTTGCAGCCGAGGTGATGGTGATACCGCGCTCCTGCTCCTGCTCCATCCAGTCCATGGTCGCAGTGCCTTCGTGCACTTCTCCGATACGGTGCGTGATGCCCGTATAGAAGAGAATGCGCTCGGTCGTCGTCGTCTTGCCGGCGTCAATGTGCGCCATGATCCCGATGTTCCGGCAACGATTCAGCGGTATAGTGCGTGCCACGGTGTCAATCCCTTTACTTTCGGCGAGCCAAAGACTCGCAGCAGTTCTCAGTTGTCAGTTCTCGGTTCTCAGTCAGTTCTGATAACTGAACACTGAGAACTATCCCTGGCCTTACCAGCGGTAATGCGCGAACGCCTTGTTGGCCTCGGCCATGCGATGCACATCTTCCTTCTTCTTCATCGCCGCGCCGCGTCCATTGGCGGCGTCCAGCAGCTCGGCGGTCAGCTTCTCCACCATGCCCTTCTCGCCGCGCGCGCGGCCATAGGTCACCAGCCAGCGGATGGCGAGCGAGGTGCGGCGTTCGGGCAGAACTTCGATCGGCACCTGATAGTTCGCGCCGCCTACGCGCCGGCTCTTCACTTCCAGCAGCGGCTTGCAGTTTTCGATGGCCTTCTTGAACAGCTTCAGGGCCTCGTCGCCCCCCTTCTGCTCCAGGTTGGTCATCGCACTGTAAAAAATGCCCTGGGCGGTGGACTTCTTGCCGCCCCACATCATGGAGTTGACGAACTTCGTGACCAGGGTCGAGCTGTAGACCGGGTCGGGAGCAACCTCACGCTTCGCGATGTAACCTTTTCTCGGCATCTTCTCTCTCTTCTCTTCTTCCCTCAGCCCGGTGAACCTCTCACGCGCTGAGCCTGTACTCGTTGACCGTTCTTTGTTGCCCGTTGTCCGTTGCAAGCTCCCCACGAACAACGGAGAACGTGCAACGAAGAACGAAATTCCTTACTTGCCTGCCGCCGCTTTGGGACGCTTGGCTCCATACTTCGACCGGCTCTGCTTGCGCTCAGCAACGCCGACCGAATCCAGCGACCCGCGTACCACGTGGTAGCGAACTCCCGGAAGGTCCTTCACACGGCCCCCGCGAATGAGCACGATCGAGTGCTCCTGCAGGTTGTGGCCGATCCCCGGAATGTAGGTCGTAACCTCAATTCCATTGGTCAGGCGCACCCGCGCGACCTTGCGCAGCGCCGAGTTGGGCTTCTTGGGGGTCTGGGTATATACGCGGGTGCAGACGCCGCGGCGCTGGGGCGAGCCCTGCAACGCGGGGCTGGCAGTCTTGTAGCGAGTGGGCGTGCGGCCCTGCTTGACGAGTTGATGGAACGTAGGCACTCGAACTCCTTGAACTTGCGGCCGAAGCGGCCGAACTGCATTCAGAACTACCAACCAAACCCCTGCAGGCGGAGCGAAGGTGTTGAAGTCCGCGCGCCTGTCATCCTTCGTGCGCCGTACACACGAAAAGGTGAGGACACTGACGTGCCTCGCGCGAAAATTGTCCCTTGCTTCCCGTCTGGAACACTCAAATCAGACGAACAACAGTCGACGGTGGCCGAGCGTCCCTTGCTTCCCCTGGCTGGCTCCCAAAATCAAGCCCTGCTGACCAGAACTACCGGAAGTTGGAGTTGGCTCCGTTTCGCCTGTTTCGCCCCGCATAGCCCATCCACTTTGGATCCGGCCGGCTCAAACGCCGCCCGGGAGGAGGGTGTCGCAGGTACGATTGCGAGGATGTTGCGCCGCAGTTTCCTTGTCCAATGCCTGCTTCCTGGTGCACGGACCCTGCGGATTGAACTTCCATTTCCAGTGTGACGAAATCGGCGGAAGCCTGCCCCACACTGGCCGCCTCCGCGCAACTTGCACGGCAACGGGTTCCCGATTCACGCGGAACCTACTAACAATACCAAGCCAGCGCCGAGGGGTCAAGTTTTCCAGGGTGAATTTCACGCTCAAAACGCTGGGTGCCCCATGTTCGACGCGCTTATCGCGTCGACCATGGGGTTTTCCATCCGTGCTAGCCTTTTGGGCATGACTTTCCCCGCCTCGCCACTGGCGAAGACCGCAACACGGTCCCTCCTCGCCGTCGCCGTGCTTGTCTGCCTGTCCCCGGCGGCCTTGTCGCAGACCACACCATCAGCGCCCTCCGAAGACGCGCGCATCGCCTCCCTGCTCGACTCCCTCAACCAGGTCCGCTCCCCAACCTCGGCAGCCATCTCGCCCGACGGCAGGAGCGTCGCCTGGGCAGTGTCCCGGCCGCGCGACTCCGAATTGCACCTGGCCAGCATCGCCCCTGAGGCAGCGCAAACTATTGCACCGGAACGGGTTATCTCGCCAGACACCGTCGGCAACGTCGCCAACACCACCCCCGGCGCCTGCGCGTCGTCCCACCCCGCCTGGTCGCCCGACGGCAAGCAACTCGCCTTCCTCTCGGACTGCTCCGGCAGCGAGGGCGATTGGCAGGCGACCGGGCAGAACAACGTCTTCGTCTGGACCCTCGCCGCCAACACGATGAAGCAGGTAAGCCATCTGCACGGGGCGATCAGCGACCTCCAGTGGGAACCTGACGGCCAGGCCATCGCCTTCCTCTTCGTCGAAAATGCCACCCGCCGCGCCGGCGCCCTCGATGCCATGAAGCCCTGGAACGGCGTCTACGGCGAAGACGGCGTCGAAGTCCAGCGCGTCGCGGCCGTCGGTTCAGCCGACGGAGTCTTCTTCTACCTGACGCCTCCATCCCTGCACGTCTACGAATTTACTTGGGGCCCCAACTCCGAGCGGATCGGATTCATTGCCGCCGCTCCTCCCGGTGAGAACACATGGTGGATTGCCAAGCTCTACACGCGCAACGTCCAGGCTCCGTGGCGCGCAACTGGCCAACCCTGCCCCACCAAGGGAGATTGTCTCCACCTAACCTCTGTCCTCGACCCCACCACCACCCCCGGCCCCCTCCACGGTCTCCAAATCGCCGTCCCGCGCTTCTCCCCGGACGGCAAACAAATCGCCTTCATCGGCGGCATCATGTCCGACCAGGGTTCCACCGGGGGAGATGTCTACGTCATTCCCGCAACCGGCCTCAAGCCAGGCGAAGCGCCGAAGGACATCACCCCCAACCGCCCCGCCTCCCCCGCCTGGATCGCCTGGCGCGACAACCACTCTCTCCTCATCTCCGAACACACCGGCGGCAGCAGCCACATCACCGCGCTCGACCTCGACACCGGCAAGGACATTCCCTCCGTCAATCTCACCCTCCCCGAATCCATCATTGCCGGCGCGGACGTGATGAGCCTCTCTGTATCCAGCACTTCAAGAACGGACTCGAACACCGCCAACGTCGCTGTCATCCGCCAGTCCTTCGACCACGCTCCCGAGGTCTGGGCCGGCCCCATCGACAACCTCAAGCAGATCACCCACCTCAACGACACCCTCAAGCCCGCCTGGGGCAAGGCTGAATCCATCGACTACACCAACGAAGGCCTGCACATCCAGGGCTGGCTGCTCTATCCCGCCGGCTGGAGTCCGAACGGCGGGGACCCCCAAAAGAAATACCCGCTCCTCGTCAGCGTCCACGGCGGTCCATCTGCCGCCGTCACGCCGCACTGGCCCGGAGTGGCCTACGGCTCCGTCCCCTTCTCCGCGCTCGGCTACTTCGTCTTCCTGCCCAACCCGCGCGGCAGCTACGGCCAGGGCGAAAAGTTCACCCAGGCCAACATCCGGGACTTCGGTTACGGCGATCTCCGCGACGTCCTCGCCGGAGTCGATTTGCTCGAGAAGCGCTTCCCCATCGACAAGGATCGCGAAGGCATCACCGGCTGGAGCTACGGCGGATTCATGACCATGTTTGCCGTCACCCAGACCACGCGCTTCAGGGCTGCGGTCGCCGGCGCGGGCCTCGCCAACTGGCAGAGCTATTACGGCGAGAACTCCATCGACCAGTGGATGATTCCCTTCTTCGGCGCCAGCGTGTACGACGATCCCGCCGTCTACGCCAAGTCCTCACCCATCACCTTCATCAAGCGCGTCAAAACCCCCACCCTGATCGTCGTAGGCGACCGCGATGGCGAATGTCCCGCGCCGCAGAGCTTCGAGTTCTGGCACGCACTCCGCGACCAGGGCGTGAAGACCCAGCTGGTGCTCTATCCCAACGAAGGCCACCATTTTGTCTCGCCCGATCATCAGCGCGACGTGCTCAAACGCGCGGTCGACTGGTTCGAGGCCGAGATGCCGCCAGAATAGTGCACCGCCAATTTGCGTCTGCTCTGCGCAGCTTCTACACTGAGGGTTGTGAAACTAGCGTTCGCGGTGTGACCGTTCAGCTCTGTTTCCGGTTGGACGGGGAGGATTAATGCGTCGGTTTGTCACGTTGGCTGTTCTGCTTCTGTTTTCGATTCCATTCGGTGTCTCGATCACGGGCTGCGCGAAAACTGCCGCGCCTGTCTTCTGCAATGGTGGCGATTCCGGCATTACCACCGGCCAGGTCACCTCCATCACGCTCACCCCAATCGTGTATGGAATCTCGCTGAACTTTGCCGAGATCGGGCAGGTCAGCACACCCTCGGCAGCGGACTGCAAGGGCTCGAGTGCGTCGGCGGGAAGCTACACGTACGGAACCACCGACATGACGATTGCCGACGTCCAGCCCTCGTCGGGCCGCCTTTGCGGGGGGACCTGGAACCGAAACTCCGGTGGAGGCATCCCGGACTTCACCTATTGCATACCCACCAATAAATCCGGAACAGCCTATATCTCCGCGAGCGCAGCGGGCGTGACCAGCAATCCTCTGCCGATCTTCATCCATCCGGTGGTGACCAGCATCGTGCTGGGAGGTCCATCGTCCAACTGTGCCACCGATCCGACCACAGCCTGCTGCCCGCTGGCGACGGTGGGCGCGGTGACGGCGCCCCCGTACCTGGCAAACTCCTGCCTCTCCCAGGGGACAACTGCCCAGTTGGTCGCTCGTGTCTTCGCCGGCAGCGGGGCGAATCAGACCAACATCAGCTGTCAGGCGGGGCATTTGCAATACACCGTGCAGGGCGCCGTGTCTACCACGAATATCTCGTCAGTGGTCAGCATCGACCAGAATGGCGTAGCCACCGCCAACCAGCCGGGATCGGTCCTGATCACGGCGAATGTGGCGGACGCGGCCAGTTCAGCGGGCTTCATCTCCACCTGTCCGCCGACGTCGATTACCCTGACCACGCCTGGAGCCACAACCAACCCCGTGGTTGTAAACGAAAACAATCCGCAGGCGCTGCAGGTGACGGCCGTCGACCAGAATAAGGTCAGCCTCACCGGTCTGTCGCTCGAATACGTGTCCACCTCGCCGACCACGATTCCCGCCGGCGCCAATGGATCGGTGACTCCAGTCCTGGCCGGAGCGGCCTCGATCGCGGCGATCTGCCAGCCGCCGGAATGCAACTCGGCAGCCTATAGCCAGATTGGCCTGTTCGGCAATGGCAAGCCAATCACCTCAAATTCGGTCAATATCACCACTCCAGGAACCAACGGCACCGTTCTGTACATGGCCAGCACACAATCCCTGTACATGGAAGCCAGGGACTTCACCCAGCCTGGCGCAGGCGCTCCCTTTCTGCTGCCCTTTCAGCCGAATTCCATGCTGATCAGCAACGACGGCGCGAACATCTACATGGGCAGTTCGACCGCGCTGATGGTGGTGAACGCGGTGAATACGCTCAGTCTGTCGCGCACCGATATCGGTTCGCCGGGCGTGGTGCTTGCAGTGTCGCCGGACGACGGCGAGATCGTCATCAGCGATCCGGTAAAGCAGATCACTACGATTGAATCCACCACCGGGAGCGTCGTCTCCACCTACGGAGGCTACGCAACCCATGCCGAGTTCACCCCGGACGATCAGACCGTATATATCACTGCGGGCAATCAACTGCTGATCTACTCGAACTACACCGGCTGGACCAACATCACTCCAGCCACATCGGGCGGAACTCCGGTGACCGACGTGGCCATCACGGTACCAGGTGTAGGGGCGTATTTTGCCGGCCCGGTCACCACCGCACGGGGCTACTGCCCGATCAGCACTTCAACTGGCCCCACCACCGAGTCCAACGTGTTCTATCCACCGGCCGACAGCGCTGCAGTGACCACCGACCGCATCGCCGCCACCAACGACGGCCTGCACATCCTCGGCGCGACTGTTCAAGCCCCGACGCCAATATTGAGCGACCTGCACGTCACCATCCCAATCGGCGATTGCCCGGCGGCCGGCCTGACCTTTTCCAACACGCTCTCGACCACCCTTTTGAGCCAGGTGACTGCGACCACAGTCAACGGGATCGCGCCGTCTATCACCGGGGTCTTGCCGACTTCGGATTCGACGATCGCCTTTGTCACTTACAACGGCGCGGGCGGCGTTCTGCCCGCCTATGCTCCGGCGGCGAGCGGGCCCGGAACGGTTACCTATATCAGGTTGTCCGGCACCGCAATCGCTCCGGTCGCGGGCGTGATCAGCGCCGACAACGCGACCGTCTACGTGGGAACCTCGGGAGACGATTTGGTCCACCTCATCAACCGCGGAACCTTGTCTGACTCGTCGACCTTGGCGCCGAATCTTACCGGCCCCACCGGGGCCCCGGTACCGGTCGATCTTCTCGCACAGAAGCCGCGCAGGACGACCTAGGGCCGCACCGCTCCTCCATCCAGTAATCCTCGCCTAGCCGGGGAAACAGCTCCGTGCCGTGCGTCCTGTTTTCCCCACCTCAAGGTCTCCCGCGGGGGGAACCAACCATCCCTCGGTTCAATGTGGGACTCATCTTCGATTGACCTGCTAAATAAACTCACTCGGTTGCCGATAACCCCTATGATGTGTACGGGGGCAACACGCGTCTGCCTCTTCGTTTTGAACTGGGTTTCGGCCATGGATTACGGAACGTTCTTCTTCGCGAATATCGTCTCGGTCACCGTCTATACCGCATGTGTCAGCCTCCTGGCCTGGTACAACCGTCGGGTGATCGGGATGGCATGGTTTGCCGGCGCCCTGGTGGTGGGGCTGGTCAAGTTAATTCTGCAGGGGCTGGAAGGCAAGGTCCCTCCAGTGCTCAGCGGCATGCTGGCCAATGAACTCTATCTGGTCTCCTTCGTCATGCAAATGATGGGCCTGCGCTGGTTTGTGCATCGCGAACCGCTCCGGCACAAGTGGCCCTTCGTAGCCTTAGGGCTTGCGCTGGCAACGTATACCGCGCTGTTTCTTTTTAGGATTCCCTACGGCGGCAATGTCATCAATGTCCCCAACATTACTGTGTGCTGCGCCTCCGCGTGGATCCTCCTGAAATACGGGCATCTCCCTGTCTCGCGGATATCGGCGCTCATCGTCGTTGCCGAGGGGGCTGTGATGTCCTACCGTGCCTGGCTCACGAATCTGCGCTACACGCGGCCATGGGAGACCGTTCATGCCGAGACCGATCCGCGCTGGCTGTATTCGCTCGCCGCAATGACCTTCCTCGCCACCTGCATGGTGATGTGCTATTTGTGGCACCTAGTCACCGAGTTGGATAAAGAGTTGGCTGAGCAGGCACGCACCGACCCCCTCACCGGAGCGCTCAATCGCCGGGCAATGGAGGAAGCAGCTCTGCGCGAGACGGCGCGCAGCATTCGTCACGGTCATCCGCTGTGCATGATCGTGGCCGACGTGGACCACTTCAAGAATCTCAACGACAGCCACGGTCACGCCGCCGGCGACTGCGCCCTGCAGGCCCTGGTGCGCCAGGCAAAAGCCATGTTGCGCGGGAACGATCTGCTGGCACGCACGGGAGGAGAAGAGTTCACCATCCTGCTGCCGGACACGGCTGCCTCCTCGGGCGTGGTGACGGCAGAACGGCTAAGGCAGGCCATTGAAGCGCTCGAAGTGCCGTTCGAGGACCGGCCTATCCGCTTTACCATCAGCGCCGGCGTCGCCCAGTTCGACCCCTCCCAGGGGGATTGGGAGAACATGATGCGCCGCGCTGATTCGGCAATGTACGACGCCAAGGAGCATGGCCGCAATGTGGTCAGCCCGCGGGCGGCCAGACCTCAACCGGCGCAAACCGACCAGACTTACATTATCTGAGTCGCCCGGACGGCATCCATCGATCTCCGGGAGCGGAATCCCTTCTCTCAATCTCGCAATGCAACACACTCAGGCCAGGCGCAATTTCAACAGGGTGCGCGCGATCGCGTCCAGCACGCCGTTCAGGAACTGCACCGACTCGGGGGCGGCATAGCGGCGCGCAATCTCAAGCGATTCGTTGATGACGATCGCAGCCGGGGTATTCGGGTACCCGAGCATCTCTGCCACCGCGGCGCGCAGCAGGTTGCGGTCGACCACAGCCATGCGTTCCAGGCGCCAGTTCTGCGTGTGAGACTCGATCAGCGCATCGATCTCAGGCTGGCGGGCCGCAGCGATCCGGTACAGGTCCTCGGCAAAGCCGCGCGTCTCGGCGTCAACATCGTCGCGGGAGCGCCAAAACAGGTCGCGCACCTCGTCGGGAGTCTGTTTTCCCAGGTCCCCCTGGAAGAGCATCTGCATCGTCAGTTCGCGAGACTTGCGGCGTGTGCCCATTTATCCCTTCGCCGCCGGCTGGCGGCGCGGCGCCTGCAGCTTCCCTTGTACCGACACCATCTCGATGGCAGCCACGGCGGCCTCGAATCCCTTGTTGCCGGCCTTCACCCCCGCCCGCTCCAGCGCCTGCTCCAGGGTCTCGCAGGTCAGAACGCCAAAGGCGTGGGGCACGCCCGTCTCCTGCTGCGACTGGCCAATCCCGCGCGCCACCTCGGTGTAGATGGCTTCGTAGTGGGCCGTCTCGCCGCGCAGCAGGCAACCGAGCGCGATGACAGCGTCATACTCTTTACCCGCCGCCAGTGTGCGCGCGGCCGCGGGTATCTCCCAGGCGCCAGGCACGCGAACGACCTGAATGTTCGCCTTGGCTGCGCCGCTGCGGAGCAGGGCATCGAGCGCCCCCTGCAGCAGGCGATCGGTGATGACCGCGTTCCAGCGCGCGACCACAATCGCAAACCGCATGCCCGCCGCGGACAGGTCGCCTTCGACGGCGATGGGCTTGCCGGCAAGAGGGTTCTCCGACTCCCAGAATCCAATCATGAGGGAAGGATCGAGCGCGACCGTGAACAGCCGCGAGTTCCAGTGGGTCGGCGTAACCGGGGAAAGCAATTCGACCACCTCTTCGGTGCGATAGGCGGCAACCATCCACTGCTCCACCGCGGCGCGCACCTGATCAAGCTGGGTGACTTCGATCAGGATTGGCGGCACTGCGGGCAGGCGGCCCGCGACCAGTTCAAGATTCCCGAGCGGTGCCAGGAAGGCTTCGCCGCGGCCGGTCTCGTCCTGCCAGCGCTTGCCCGGCTCGAAGCCAAGTGCGGCCAGCAGGCTGGCGAGCCGGTCGAGCGCGGCCATTGAAGCCACTGGCGTCACCAGCGTCATTCCCTTGATCATAGCTTCGATTGTATCGTCTGAATTGGAGAGCACAGCCACGGAGGTAAAGATGAGTTACGAGACATTGTTGTTGGCGGTTGAAGGCCAGGTGGCAACCATCACGCTCAACCGGCCCAAGGTCCTCAATGCCATGAACAAGGTAATGTTTCACGAGATGGATGAGGCCTTTGCCGCGCTCGCCGGCGATGCGGCGGTGCGCGTGGTGCTGTTGCGGGGTGCAGGGGGCAAGGCGTTCGCGGCGGGCACGGACATCGCCGAGTTGGTCGAGGCCGACGCGTCGACGGGCGAATTGATTGCGGAGCGGGCGCAGCGAGTCTTCCGCAGGATCGAGACGCTGGGCAAGCCGGTGATCGCCTGCATCGACGGCTACGCGCTGGGCGGCGGCTGCGAGCTTGCCCTGGCCTGCACCTTGCGCCTGGCCAGCGAGACCGCGCGCCTGGGCCAGCCCGAGATCAAGCTGGGATTGATTCCCGGTTACGGAGGCACCCAACGGTTGCCGCGGCTGGTCGGACAGGGCGCCGCGCTGAAGATGCTCCTGACCGGCGCGATGGTGGATGCCGCCGAAGCGCTGCGCATCGGGCTGGTCGACGAAGTCGTCGCCGGAGACCAAGAACAACTCATGGCGCGCGCCACCGGGCTTGCTACCCTGATCGCGGGAATGCCTCCCCTCGCAGTCGCCGCGGCCATTGAGGCGGTCGGTCGCGGAGCCGACCTCCCGCTTGACGAGGCCATCGCCCTGGAGGCGACCATCTTCGGGCGTCTGTGCGGCACCGAGGACAAACGCGAAGGCACACAGGCGTTTCTCCAGAAGCGCGCCGCGGTCTGGGTGGGGCGATAAAACTCGCGGTTGTGGAAACTGCGTCTAATGACTTGATATGCTAGGAAACGTGCCTATTCGTGCTCCTTTTCGCTGTTCCCGGCTTCGCGCCTCGTCCCCGCGCTCTTCTGTTGGAGCGGCGATTGTCCTGGCTGCGGCGGTTGGACTCATCGTTCCGGTTTCCGCGCTGCTTACCGGCTGCAACCGCGCGTCTGCCGGCACCACCGTTGCCACCGCCAGCCCGCAGGTGATCGAAACCGCGCGGCAGCAGATTGAGCTGATTCCGCCGCCGTCGAAGACCCGCTACATGGCGGTGCACAGCCTCTCCGGCTGGGAGAACCCCTACCTGACGGTGCAGGAGAATATGGCCACGCTGCACGTAACCCTGGCCGACGCCAACCCGTCCGACATGGGTGAGGGCGGGATGCTGCGACCGGTGGGCGCACGGCGGCAGGACCTGAATGTGCGCGTCAGCGATCTGCCGGCGGCGTTGAACGCGATTCCTGAGAACTCCTGGCCGTACGGGCGCGTGGTGGCAGTCGAAGAGGCGCACGACACGCCGGCCTCGGCTCGTCCCGCGGTCCGCCGCAACATGGAGGCAGCCATCAAGACGCTTGGCGACCTCGGGGTCGTGGTCTACGAGTGGAACGACGGCGGCGGCGCGTTGCGCTAGGCCACTTGCCAGCCATCCTGCACGAGCTAAGATGGTGCTATGAAAAAGCCTGAAGTCGCGGCGGCAAAAACACGGTCGCTGGCGAAGGGACTGATTGCGGGATGCATCGGCGGTCTCGCCGGCACACTGGCCAAGACGTTTGCGGAACGCATGTTCCCGCCGCAACCCCCCGCCGGGCAACTGGCCGGGCAACTGGCCGAACCGGCCGCCGGGCCGGCCGCTGGACCCTCCGCCGCAGACGCACTCGCTCCGGCTACCACGGCGGCTGCCGATGGCATTCGCTGGGGATTTGGCGCGGCAGTTGGAGCGGCGTACGGCGCGGTGGTGGAGTACATTCCCGCAGCAGCGGCGAAGGAGGGCGCCAGCCTCGGGATCGCCCTGGGGGTGCTGACCCGCCAGACCGCGTTGCCCGCGTTCGGCCTTTCCGCGAAACCCACAGACCCTGCCGGCGACGTTGCCCCGCTGGTCGTCTATGGCCTCACCACCGAGTTCGTCCGCAAGCTTGTCCGGAAGCTGCTGTAAAGGGTTCAGTGAGGCAACCGATCGCGGTCCTCGGGCCAGTGGGCCACCAGCGTGTCGACAACGACGTGGCCGACGCGGTAGGCGGTATCGAGCGCGGGCAGGTAGGCGCTATAGTGCCCGATCTTGGTCTCGGCCAGCGATTCGGCGGCGCTTAGGCCGTCGCGCGGCACATCGTAGTTGCTGGCGGTGCGCAGGACGAGCACTCGGTTCAGGTCCACCTTGTGCGCCCTGGCAAGGAAGCTGAGCGATTGCAGCGTGCCCGTGTCCTCCATGCCACAGATGGCGTAGGTTCCCTGGCCGGCGGTCATGTAATGCACCCAGTCGCGCGCCCACTGGTTCATCAGCTTGCCGTGCCAGAAGGTGCTGGCGGAGAGGTCAGCGCCGCGCAGGACGTACGGAGGCCGGTGCGCCGTGTCGCCCTCGAACTGCATACGCTGTTGTCGCAACCCGGGAGGATCCGGCAGCGCGATGTCTTTGGTCAGGTTGAAGGCCCAGCCGACCAGACCAGGGTTCAGCCCATACACCAGTTGCGAAACATCGCCGCGCGGCTGCTGATAGGGGACATTCCTGCGCAGTGGGATGTAGCCGGTGGTCCACAGGGCGCGCTGCTCCGGCGTATCGTGCGGTATCTCGCGGGCGTCGATCTCGTAGGCCAGGTCGCCGTCGACGATCCAGTCGGACCAGACCGCCGAGGCCAGCGAGGCGGCGGAGGGATCGCTTCCGCCTATGCCCGCGACCAGGAAATAGGCGTGGGTAAGGTCGAAGCGCGGGTCCAGGCCCAGCGCCATCACCGACGCTGCCGCGCGCGCGGTACCCACCCCGGTAAGCAGTCCCAGCACGCCGGTGCTGCGGTTGACGCGGAGATCGTGGTAACCCTG
>Ga0182014_10006291_pt1 | contig 12846 bp, 12 predicted proteins | sample 612S2DmetaG_FD_120489 | JGI IMG/M metagenome (GOLD analysis project Ga0182014, IMG submission 120489) | Permafrost microbial communities from Stordalen Mire, Sweden - 612S2D metaG | ecosystem: Environmental > Terrestrial > Soil > Wetlands > Permafrost | place: Sweden: Stordalen | collected... | reverse complement strand
TTGCTTGCGCGCGCGGCTCGGAAAACACTGCGATGATTCCACGGGACTTGTTACCGAGCCGCGACCGCCAGGGAGCGGTGCTTGCGACAGAAACTAGCGCCAGCTACTTCCCCGGTAACGTGGAGTGCGCCGCCGAGAGCCCGTGCCGGCGGTCCGCCATCAGTTTTTCGATGTCCGCGATTTCAATCGGCACAAAAGACGATAAGTTCTCGTAGCCGGTCCCGGTAATCAGCAGCATGTCCTCCAAACGGAGCCCCAGGTGGTCTTCCTCAATGCGCATTTCCGGCTCGATGGTGAAGATTTCTCCCGGTTCCAGCGTCTCGGTGGGCATCCGCACGTCGTGGACTTCCATCCCCACGCTGTGTCCCAGACTGGTGGCGCGATCCTGCTGACGGCGGTAATTCTCCACGAATTTCTGGGCCGCGGACTTGATCTTGCCGTCGGTGAACTTATAGCCGGCCATGATCTCATCCATCTTGACGACCGCTTCCTTGATGACGTCGTGCGGAGCGGCGTGCACCTTGATGGAGGTCATCACCGCGCGATAGAGCCGCAGGTAGATGTCGTAATACTCGCGCTGGCGCGGCGTGAACTTACCGTTCGCCGGAAAAACGCGAGTCACGTCGGACTGGTAATACTTATAATCCGGGGCGTAGTCGAACTGCACCAGGTCGCCATCCTGTAACTTGGAAGTATTGCGGTGATAGTGGGTGTAGTAAGTGTTCGGTCCGGCGCCGATCAGCGCGAAGTAAGCCGCTCCGAACGCGCCATACTTCTTGAAGACGAATTCCGAATCGGCCTGCAGTTCATACTCGAACATACCCGGCCGCGCGTCGCGCATGGCCTCCATAATCCCCATGCCGGCGATGCGCGTGGCCTCGCGGATCACGGCGATCTCGCGCGGACTCTTGATGCCCCGCATGGCGTCGAGAACCGGATCCAGGTTGCGGACCTCGCAATGCGGCGCGGCGTCCTTAATGTGCGCCAGAAAGGCCTGTTCGCGCGACGTGCGGCCGTCCCACGGGTCGTTCTTGTTGGCCGCCCACAGGCGGTCGGGGTCGCCGGACGAAATACTGCCCAGCACTTCGGGACGGAACGGCGTGTAGATGGCGCGGCCCTCTTTGGCGAAGCCGTCCACCAGGGCCTGAAAATCGCCGCGCGGCAGCACCGCGTCGATGCCCGTGGCCTTGGCGGCGTCATCTCCCGGCGACAGCCCCGGCCCATACATCGACGTCTCGCGCTGGGCATTGCGCGGATTCAGAAATAGCGTGGACCGTTTGCTCTTGCCGTCGACCACCAGAATGGCGCGCGGCTCCACCACTCCCGAGAGGTAGAAGAACTGGTTGCCCTGGCGCAAGGGCATCTCGCCGGGCGGCTCGGTGGCGCCCAGCAGGATGGCGGCGCCATCGCCGATCTTCTCCATCACGCGCGCGCGGCGCGACGCAAACTCCTCCGGCGGGAAGATGCCGCTGCCGGTGAAGACCGGTTGCGCCGCCGCCAGCCCGCCAATCGCCAGCAGGACCAGGTATTTTTTCATGACGTCTCTCCTCCCGCGCGACCGGCGGCGAGCCCCACCGCGCGCCGCAGCCCCATCAGGGAAAGTTCGGGCAGGAAGGCATCGAAGAGCCCCTCTTCCTCGAAAAGACGGCCGAACCCGCCGGTCCCGATGACCACCGGCCGGTCCTCCGCGAAATATTCCTTCGTAATGGCCGCGACGAACGACCGGATGGACGCGAGAGTCCCATAATACAACCCCGACTGGATGCTCTCAATGGTCGACCGGCCCAGCATCTCCGACGGGCGCACGATTTCCACCGCCGGCAGTCGCGCCGTCTTCGATTCCAAAGCGGCCATGGACATGTGGATTCCCGGAGCGATGATGCCGCCCAGATATTCCTTCTCTCTGGTGACCGCGCACAGCGTGGTGGCCGTCCCCAGGTCGACAATCAACAGATTCCGGCCGGGATACCGGGCGACTGCGCCGATGGCGTTGGCGATCTTGTCGGCGCCCACTTCCAGCGGATTGCGATAGCGAATCTTCAGCCCGGTCTTCGCGCCCGGTTGCAGCACGAACGGCTCGAAGCGGAAATATTTGCGGAAGCAATTGCGCAGCGAGTGGACCACGTCGGGCACTACCGAGCATATCGCCGCGCCGTCGATCTCGCTCGGATCGACGCCGTTTTCGCGCAGCACCATGCGAAAGAAAGTGCCGAACTCGTCGGAGGAGGCGCGGATGTTGGAGGTCCGGCGGAACGTGACGCGCAATTCCTCGCCATCGTAAACCCCGCCGAAGATTTGAGAATTGCCCACGTCGATGCACAGCAGCATGGGGATTTACTCCGCGGCGCCGGTTTTCGGCACGGGCACATTGTCGATCAGCCGCACGCCTTCGAGGAATACCGCGGCCAGCCGGCGGCCCCAGTGCTCCTCGACATACTCCACGGCGAGCCCTTCCGCTTCCAGAATTCGCCGCGCGTCTTCGGGGTTCCGGCCGCTGGTGAGCGCGCGGTAGAGCGCCGCGGCCTGTTCCCGCCCGTGGGGCGAGAGCCGCGCGTTGCGGGAACTCTCGGCCAGTCCGGACGCTGCCCGCACCGTGGGGCAGGCGACAATCGCCGTGGGAATGAAGAATTCTTCCACCATCTCCGTAACGCTGCGCAGTTGCTGAAAATCCTTTTCGCCGAAATAGGCCCGCTGGGGCCGCACCAGATTCAGCAGCTTCATCACGATGGTCAGCACGCCCTGTAGAAAGCCGGGCCGATGGGCCGCCTCCATGAGCGCCGCACTCGCGGGCTGCATTCGATAGCGGTAGCCGTGCGGGTAGAAGTCCGCGGCGGCCGGCGTGAGAACTTCGTCCGCGCCGAGCGATTCCAGAAGCGCCAGATCGCCCGCCAGGGTGCGCGGATACCGCTCGAGATCCCGCGGATCGTTGAACTGCGTGGGGTTTACGAAAATGCTGACCACCGCCACCTCGTTTTCCGCCCGGCAACGCCGCACCAGCGAGGCGTGTCCGGCGTGCAGCGCGCCCATGGTGGGCACAAACCCGATGGTCCGGCCGCCGATTTCGCTCCGGCGGGCGGTCCACGAAGCCACGCTATCCCAGAGCTGCATCATTGGTAACTCTCCCCGGCGGCCGGAAAAGTGCCGTTCTTGACCGCCGCGTCAAAGCTCGCGACGGCGTCCGCCACACATCTGGCGCCGTCGGCAAAACAGCGCACAAACTTCGGCGTTCGGTCGACACTCATGCCCAGCAGATCCTGCAGCACCAGAATTTGCCCATCGCATCCCGCACCCGCGCCGATCCCGATGGTGGGAATGCGCAAGGCCGCGGTAACCTCCTCGGCGAGCGCGGCCGGAATGCATTCCAGGACCACCGCAAACGCGCCCAGTTCCTGCAGGGCGACGGCCTCGCGGACGATGGCGCGGCCGGCATCGTCGCCGCGACCCTGAATCTTGTAGCCGCCATAAGCGTGCACCGATTGCGGCTGCATGCCGAGATGGCCCATCACCGGGATGCCGCTCTGGGCCATCCGCTGGACGACATCTTCGTGGCCTTCGACGCCCTCCAGTTTCACCGCATGCGCGCCGGCGCTCATCAACGCCTGGGCCGCGTCGAGCGCCGCCGGCACGCCCTTCCGGAATGAAAGAAACGGCATGTCGGCGACCACCATTTTGCCGCCCGCGCCGCGCGCCACCGCCTCCGTGTGGCTGCGCATCATGTCGACGCTCGCCGGGAGGGTGGAGGGATGGCCGTACAGGACCATAGCGACGCTATCCCCCACCAGGATGGCGTCGATTGGAGTGGCGGAGAGCAGACGTGCGAAGGTGTAGTCGTAGCACGTCACCATGGAAAGCTTGCGCTTCCCGGTTTTGGAAGAGAGAAAGTCTTTAGCGAACATGGCATAGCCTCGGTACCTGTCAAGATCGATCAAGTCCTGGACTTACATGCAGCCCGTGAAGGGCGGCGTGGTCCCACAGTCGCTGCAATTTGTCAGCGCTGGCCCGATTATAACAATCAACCCCTCGATCCGCGCTCGGAAATGCTCTCCTTCTATTGACGAGGCTTCCGAGTGACTTGCTTCCGAAGTGTGCAGCTCGGACAATTGAACCAGGACGGGTTTTCGATGCTCAGAACGAACGCGAATGGGACGAGGGTGATCACAGCACTGGAGGCTAGGACAAGTCTCGGCAAGCTACTGCGGCAAGTCGATGGCGAGCGCCGGTCCCTCGTGATTCAGAGGCGCGGCACACCCAAGGCCGTTTTGCTGAGCATTCGGGATTATGTTCGCCTGGCAGCGCCCGAACCCGAACTCCTTCGATTGATCGGTGAAGAGTCGGAGCGGAACGGTACCGGGAAGTTGACGTCTCGCCGGATCGATCGGATCATTAAGGCCGCGCGAACACAAAAGACGAAACGCCGATGATTCCGTTGCGGCTCGTCATCGACACCAGTAACCTGGTGACCGGGAAGGTCCGCCACTTCCTGAGGTTCTAGAAAAAACGAAAGTGATCGCATCGCGTGAATTCATGAGGCTGATGGCGCGCATCTCCTCAGGTGCGTAAATGTTTTCGGCATTACGGGCAGAACCTGCTCCGTTGCCGTCGCGGCTCGGAAACGCTCGTGGACCCGATGGTCGCGCTTCGCTGGGAATGATCGGCAGGCGGCACCGCCTGCCCCACCACCGCAGCCACCTCACCGCACCGGCAGCGGCACGAATTTTCCGGTACACGCGTTGGGATTTCCGCCCGCAATCGAATTGACGACTTTCACGTCCTCCCCGGCCGGTACGAAATTCACGGGGCCCGGACCGAGGACGAAATCGCCATGGTTGGCGGAAATTTTCACCTCCGCCGGAGTGTCCAAAACCAGATTGTCGAACAACATTCCAAGACGGTGCAGCGCATCGAAACCGTCCAGCGTGATTTTGCCCTTCCCGGCGATGCGGACGTTGCGCAACTCGATGCCGGTGAACGTGGGGATCTTATCGGTGGCCTCGCCGCGGAACGAATAATTCGAGTCCATATAAATAGGATTGGCCGTATCGCGTATGCACACGTCTTCATACACCACATCGTGTACCAGCCCGCCGCGGCTGGAGTTTGACTTGATGCGGATGCCATTGTCGGCGCCATCAATGGAAAGATCCGTCACGCGGATGGCGCTCGCGCCGCCATCGGTCTCGCTGCCGATCGACATGCCGTGGCCGTAATAAAAATGGTTGTGCGAAATGGTGATGTGCGTGGTGGGCCCGGGACTGCCGGCCTTGATAGCGACATTGTCATCGCCCGCGCGGATGAAACAGTGCGTGATGGTGACGTTGGTGGCGTTGCCCGGATCGATGCCGTCGGTGTTGCGGCCGGCCTTGGGCGTGTCGACGATCACACCCCAGACGGTGAAACCGTTGCCGCCGTTATAAGCCACGTGAAAGTTGGGCGAATTCTTGAGGGTGACGCGGTAGAGCGTGAAATCGTCGGCATGCGAGAGGACCAGGATCCGCGGGCAGCTCTGGTTCAGGTTCTTGACCTTGGCCTCCTGGGCCAGATCCCACCACGTGACTTTCTGGCCAGTCAGCGTGGACGGACCGCGGCCATCGATCAGGCCATCGCCCATCACGCCGGCGTGCGCCACGCGGTCGCCGGTAATCAGCGCCTTGCAACCGTGGCCGGCCTGGTTTACCACACCGCAACTGCCGGGGGAGATGTCGTAGTCGCGGGGATTGCGGGAGCCGAAGAGGATGGCGCCGGCATCCACCAGCAGCGTCACGCCGGCGCGCAATTGGAGCGGTCCGGCGAGGAAGGCGCGAGCGTCTCCCGCAGCTCTCAGCTCCACCGCGTGGCCGGGCCTGCAATGGTCCAGCGCCTCCTGGATGCGCACGGTGTCGGGCCGATTCTCATCGGCCGCGGAAAGACTGGCGGGAAGTTTCGCGGCGAGAACCGTACACGACGGCGGAATCGCGGGCTCGGTGACCACCCGGGTGTCCTGAGCGTAGGCAGGGCAAAGCGCCAGGCACGAAAAGACAGCGGCGCTCAGGGTACCGAGGCAGCTCATGAGCGCAGGAACAGCGGCTCGATGTGCCGCGTGTAGAGATTCTCGGTGACATTGCGGGAAATGGATTCCTCGCAAGCATCCAGCATGCGGGTGTACCGCTCGCCCATCTTCGCGGCCACCTTGTAACCCACGTGCAGCAACTGCCGGACATGCGGATTGAAGAGGGGATTCCGCTGGTCGTGGCGCACGGTGGAAGCATACTGCTCGGAGGTCCAGTGGGACACTTCCGCGGGAGTTGGCAGGCGGCTGAGATCGATATCGATCACGGCAGCGTAAGGCGCGCACAGTTCGTCGCAATGTTCGTAGGCACTGGCGTAGATCTCCTTGGCGGTCGCCAGGCCTTCCGGGCCGGCTTCGGCCAGACCGATCAGTTCCTCCAGCCAAGTGGTACCCGCGGTTTTCACGTGGATCCCGGCGCCGGTCTGGCGCAGGGAGCGCCGTATGGGCCCATAGATGGAAAACTTGTCGCTGCCGGAATGCACGCTGAGTTTCAAGTTCGGCGACATGCCATACCGCCGCACGGCGTAGGCGATCACGGCGATATCGGCGAGGAACTCTGTTTCGAACCGATCGACATTGCCCACATAGTCGACACCCTTATTGAATCGCCCGGTGAATTTGGGCGCGATGGTCTGGATGGGTATGCCGGCATCCGCGATGGCCGCCAGAATGAGCAGCAATTCGGGTGGCGTCTGCGGGGAATCGGTCTCATCCATGGAGACTTCGGTGACGAACAGGGCGGGATCCTTGTGCCGGGCGATGTGGCAATAGATGCCGGCTGCGGCGGTCACGGCCGCCAGGTATTTGTGGGCCGCGGCCTGCGCCTCCGCCGGCTTCACTTCGAGCGGTTCCGCGATGCCCGGAATCTCGATATGGCCTGTCAATTCGGGATGGCGCCGCAGAAAATCGTCCACCACGCCGGGCGCTGGGGCGGCGCCGATGGTGTCGGCGACATCCAGCGTGAAGAAGTCGCAGGGGGCCAGGAAGCGGTCGACGGTACCCAGGTTGATGTGGTCGGCGTCCAGGTAATAGGAGCACTTCCAATCCAGGTCGCGGACGGCGCGGTCGGCGGCGGCGCGGGTGCCCGAAGGATCGGAGCCCACGATTTTGTGCTCCCGATTCGACTTGTTCCAGACGGGGATGATGGTAGCGCCCTGGCGGGCGGCCAGTACGCAGGCGGCTAACTGCGGCTTGGCCTGATGCGCAAAGCGGTCGCCCACCCCCAGGGAATACTTCTCCAGAAACGTTCCGGTCACAGATTGGTCCTCATTCTTGGACGTACTTGCGGACTTTCCACTCCGCTGCCACTATAGGTGGCTGCGCACGCCCCGGTCAAGGGTGAATTACTAAAGGGAGGGTTTAGCAAAACTCAAGTGAGAAAAGACGTTTCGCCGCTTCCGCCTGCGTTTAGCGGGGCTCAATTGACGGTTTAGCAGGAATGGGTTGACACCCGGAAGCCAGCCGCCGATGCTGGGAGTACCAACGTGATCACCAGAAGAATTTTTGTGGGCGGCGCTGCCGCCATCGCGACTGTTACCGGGCGGCGTTTGGCCGGCTACCAGGTACCCGGCCGGGAGAAGCAAATGCAAGCGATCCTGGCACGCATTCGGGCACCGCAGTTTCCCGGCCGCGTTTTCGACATCACCAGGTACGGCGCCGTGGCGGGCGGGGAAAAGGACGCCACCGACGCCATCGCCAAGGCGATCGCGGCCTGCTCCCAGTCGGGCGGTGGGCGCGTGGTGGCGCCGCGCGGCGAGTTCCTCACCGGGCCGGTCCACCTGAAGAGCAACACCAACCTGCACCTGGACGAAGGCTCCACTCTGAAATTCAGCCGCGATACCAAAGCGTATCTGCCGGTGGTGCTGACGCGGTTCGAAAGTACCGAGTGCATGAACTACTCGCCGCTGATCTACGCTCTGGATCAGACCAACGTGGCGGTGACGGGCACAGGCATGCTGGACGGCCAAGCGGACCGGGAGCACTGGTGGCCGCAGAAGGGGAACACCAGGGATGGCGCCCAGCCGGGCGCGCCCACCCAAAAGGCCGACGCCGACGCGTTGGTGGAAATGGGCAACAAGGACGTTCCCGTGAGCCAGCGTATCTTCGGCGAGGGCCACTATCTGCGCCCGGCGTTCTTTCAGCCGTACCGCTGCACGAATGTGCTGATTGAGGGCGTGAGCATTCGCAATTCTCCCATGTGGGAACTGAACCCGGTGCTGTGCCGCAACGTCACGGTGCGCGGGGTAAAAATCGCGAGTTACGGACCGAATAACGACGGCTGCGATCCGGAATGCTGCACCGATGTCCTGATTGAAGGGTGCGTCTTCGAGACGGGAGACGACTGCATCGCCATAAAAAGCGGGCGCAATCGCGACGGGCGACGCGTGGGCGTGGCCTGCGAGAACATTATCATTCGCGACTGCACCATGAAAGACGGCCACGGCGGAGTGGCGCTGGGCAGCGAGGGGTCGGGCGGCATCCACAATGTGTTTATCGACAATTGCCGCATGGACAGTCCCAATCTGCAGCGTGCGCTGCGTCTGAAGACCAATACATTCCGCGGCGGATCGTACGAAAACGTGTACTTCACCAATACCACGGTGGGACAGGTGGCCGAAGCCGTGGTGGAGGTGGACTTTTTCTATCCCGAGTACGACAACCGGGAGGGCCGCGGCGGCGGATTCAAGCCGTTGGTGAGCAACGTGGTGGTGGAGAATGTCACATCGCAGACCAGTAAGCGGGCGGTGTATCTGCGCGGATATGAGAACGCGCCGGTGAGCGGCGTACGGATTGCGCACTGCTCGTTCGGCAAGGTCACGCAGGACGACGTGATCGAAAACGTGAAGGACTTGCAGTTGGAGGATGTGAAGCGGAACGGGAAAGAGATGACGCGGTAGGGACGATGGTTCACCACGGAGGCACAGAGACACGGAGTAAGAACAATCAAAGTCAACCCCGGAGATCACGGAGGCATCGGAGTTCACAGAGATCGCGGTGCCTTGAATGTGTGCGTCGAGCCGGTTTCTAGGCGCCCAATTTCGGCCGGGCCAGCGCCGACTCCAGAAAACGGGCGATCGACTCCGTGAGGGCGCGGCGGCGTTCCGTGCGGGCCATGGCGAGAGCCTGCGTGCGAACCAGTTTGCGGCCCTGCACGCGATACGTCTGAAAGAAGCGAGGCCCGCCGCGGAGCGCGGATTCGGGCAACATGGAATAGCCGAACCCCGCTTCCACTGCCTTCTTGATGGCCTCGGTATCGTCGGCCTCCATGATCACGCGGGGGGTGATCCCCAGGTCCCGCAGGAACTGTTCGATCATGGTCCGCATGTTGCTGCGTTTGGGATAGAGCAGGAAGGAAGCATGGGCCAATTCCGCCGGCTGAATGGTGCAGACATGCGACCCGCTCACCCGTTGTGTCGCCGGCTTCAGGATCAGCAATTCCTCCTCGTACAAGGGGGTGACATCAATACCGTCGTTGGAAAAAGGAAGCGAGATGAGGGCCAGGTCGAAGCGGCGGTCCAGCAATCCCGCCACCATCTCCTCGGTAGCTGAAACGGTGATCTCGATGGGGGTGTTGGGAAACTTCTTGCGCATCCGGCGCAGCGGTGGGCCCAGCCGGTGAATCAACGTGCTGGCACCGGTGGCGAGATGAAAGGGCCGCTTATCGGTGAGAGGATCGCCGGAGAACTCCTGCTCGATCTGGCGCTTCTGGCTGAGCACCGCGCGGGCGTGCTCGGCGAGCCGCAGGGCCGCGGGCGTGGGCACCAGGTGTTTGCCGCGGCGGACGAACAGTTCGGTCTGCAAATGGTCGGCAAGGCTGTGCAATTGCAGGCTGACGGCCCCGGGCGAGAGGTACATCCGCTCGGCCGCTCGAGTGACGCTGGATTCCTCGATCACCGCTAGAAACAGCTCAAGCTGCCGAAACTCCATCGCGCCTCCGTACACAGCATCGCACAAGTGGAGGAGCCGGATTGGTGCGGGGAGGATCATACTGGGAGGATGAGCGAGGATACCGCGCGGTTCGAGTTGCCGATTCAGGTGCAAGAGGCGGATATCGACGAACTCGGCCACGTCAACAACGTGACTTACCTTCGATGGGTGCAGGATGCGGCGGTGGCGCATTGGACGGCTGCCGCGCCGGACGCCGAACGCGCGCGACTGCTGTGGATCGTGCTACGCCACGAAATCGACTACCGGCAGGCGGCGCATCTGGGCGATCGGATCGTCGCCAGAACGTGGGTGGGAACGGCGACGCGCCTGAAGTTTGAGCGCCACACGGAAATATTTCGCGCGCAGGACGGCTGCCTGCTGGCGCAGGCGCGCACGGTTTGGTGTCCCATCGATGCCGGTACAAGAAAGCCGACACCGGTCACCGCCGAGGTCAGGTCCCGCTTTTCGGTCCCGGCTTCTGCATCCTGATCCTGGCGCACTTGGAACATTTCCATTTCCGCTGCTTATGGTAAATATGCCCCTTGAACTCCTTCATCGGGACTTTGCATTTTCGACACGTCACCTGGTGGTCCATTATTTCACGATGAAGTCGGCAAGGCCAAGGCCGAGGCCGGACTCCGAACTCCTGGGTGGAGCAGGCGGTGCTCGCCTGCCCTCTATCCTGTCTCGGCAGCGGGCTGGGTTCAGCGATGACGGGCGGGCAGGCGAGCACCGCCTGCCCCACCTCCGGGCTCATCCCAAATTATACGGCATCGGGAGTTCGGAGCACGAGTGCGCGCCACGCTACCCCAGGGCCGTCTTCGCGTACTCGTAAGATCGCTTTACATCCGCGGCACGATTAGTGGTCTTATAATCGCAATCCAGATAGCAGCGGATGGGATACTTATTGTCCCGAATCAGCCGGAGGACCGCCGCCACCGGCGAATCGCCTTCGCCCCACGGCACGCTCAGCCGGTCTTTCCGCCGGTCCTTCAGATAGATCAGGGTAATGCGATCAAGGTGAGCGGCCACAAACTTCAGCGCATCGTACCCGCCGCCGGTAGCGTCACCGATATCGAAACAGATCCCGTAACTTTTGGAGAGCGCTACCGCCTCTTCGTAATTCTCGGGCTTCGAGATCGCATCGGGATTCGTGGCGTTCATATTCGCATTGCCCTGGATCCCCACTATGTAGTTGCTCTTTTCGACTAACGGCACGATCCGCTTTGCCGCCGAGAGAGTAATACCAAGGGTAATCAACTTAGCCCCGAGCACGCCGGCGATCTGAAATGTCCGGGTAAGTTCCTCTTCGGTCGATCCGGGGAATCCGCTCAAACCGTGGATCTCAATCCCGGCGTCGTCGAACTTCTTGCGAATAGCCCCGTAATAGTCCAGTGAGACGGACGTGCGCCACTTAGCGAGCTCCTCGCGTGCCTGGGCGCGCGCCGATGCGGCCTCCGGGGGAACCGGCGTGCCCGGAGCGGCCGGTCCGCCAGCCCGGATCCGGTCCCAGAACTGAGCCGGTTCCACCAGCGGCGCGTAGAGGTCGCACTCGCCCAGGCGGGACTCCACCATGGAGGCGATCACCGTGTCGACGAGGCCGTCCTGCGGCAGGCCGATTCCGGTGAATACGTAACTCTGGAGCCCGAACTGCACTCCGTGAACGACAGAGTCGATTTTCTTAGCGGCAAAGGCCGGCATGGACAGCGCTCCCAAAGTCAATTTTCCCAGGTCGCGTCTCGAAAGCATTAGTGGCACCTCAAATCGAGTTTACGCCCGATGCCAGGAATCCGCCATCCACGGCGAGGCATTGGCCGGTGATGAAACTGGCGGCGTCGGAAGCTAACAGCACCGCGGCGCCGATCAGTTCCTGCGAACTGCCGAATCGCGCCATGGGGGTGCGCAGCTTCAACTCGCGTCCGCGCTCCGTACCGTCGAGGAACGCGGCGTTCAAATCGGTGCGAAAGACGCCGGGCGCGATGGCGTTCACGTTGACGCCGGCCTGCGCCCACTCCACCGCCAGACTGCGCGTGAGCGAGAGCACCGCCGCTTTCGAAGCGGCGTAGGCCGTCACCTGCACCAGCGCCACGTAGGAATTCAGCGACGCGATATTAATGATGCGGCCGCGCCGGTTGGCCGCCAATGCCGCATAGAACGACTGGCACGTCCGCAACATTCCGGTGAGATTGACGTCCATCAATCGATCCCATTCGCCCTCGCTGACATCCACCGTGGGCTTGCGGAAGATCTGGCCGGCGGCGTTCAACAGGACGTCCACCTGGCCGAATTCGGCGAGAACCGCGTCGCGGAACTGGTCCACCGATGCGCGGGTACCGATGTCGCAAACGCGGCGAAGCGTGCGGCCGCCGGCCCGCTCCACTTCGGCACATACTTCGTCTACCATCGCCTCGCGGCGGCCGGTGGGGACTACATCGGCCCCGGCGGTCGCGAGCCCGATCGCGAGCTCCCGGCCTAGTCCCGAGGTGCCGCCGATGACCACGACGACACGCCCGGTTAAATCCATCAGGTTCTTCGCTGCCATGAGAATACTCCTTAAGATATGGGCCGACAGGCGGCACCGCCTGCCCCACCACGGCAAGCACAGGATTGGTTTCGGTGGTGCAGGCGGTGCCGCCTGCGCTCTACGATTCTTACCTTTGAATGCGAGACGAGCCGCCTTTGGCGAAGGCCTTCACCTGTTCCAGGGTCGCCATGGTCGTGTCGCCCGGAAATGTGGTGAGCAGCGCGCCGTGCGCCCAGCCGAGTTTCACGGCTTCCTCGGGAGTTTCGCCGGCCAGCAAGCCATAGAAGAAGCCGGAGGCAAAACCATCGCCGCCGCCGACGCGGTCGAAGACATCCAGTTCGCAAACCGG
>Ga0182014_10006290_pt1 | contig 12848 bp, 13 predicted proteins | sample 612S2DmetaG_FD_120489 | JGI IMG/M metagenome (GOLD analysis project Ga0182014, IMG submission 120489) | Permafrost microbial communities from Stordalen Mire, Sweden - 612S2D metaG | ecosystem: Environmental > Terrestrial > Soil > Wetlands > Permafrost | place: Sweden: Stordalen | collected... | reverse complement strand
CGGCGGTGCGCAGGATCGAGACGGTCATCGGGGGTCCTTGAGTTGTCGGTGGTTAGGGGTCAGGAATTGGCCACGGCGAGCAAGCCGCGCAGGCTGGCCAGGTCGAATTCGTTGTCGCCGCGCAGCGCGCCGATCACCGAACGAAGCTCGCGCAGGGATTCGCGGCCGGGCGCGATGCCGAGGAAGTCTTTGGTGATCCGGGGTCCCCATTGGTAGAGCCCGGAGGTGGTGAAGGGAGCCCAACCCGGCTTGAGGCTGCCGTCGAACATGTCACCGTCGCTGAAGTGCTCGACCAAAAGCCCATCGGGATCGCGCCAGTAGTCGAAGATCTGGCTGCCCAGGATGTGCCTGCCGATTCCCCACGAGCGGTGATAACCGAGCTCGGCCAGGTAGCGGCTGCCGGCGGCCATCGCGTCGATATCGCTGACCTGGTAAGCCGAATGGATGTAACGGTTGGCCGGGCCCAGCGTCAACCCCAGGGTGTGGTGATCGGCGGGAGTCTGCCCGCGATCGCAGCGGATGAAGCTCATGACCGGTCCACGGTCGCGCCGCCCGGGGTAGTAGAGGAAGTCGCTGACGACCATCCCGAGGTGATCGAGGTACCAGTTGAGCGCCTCCCGGTACTTGGTGGTCTGCAACACCAGATGTCCGAGCCGCTGGACCCGTGTCGGCTCGCGCGGCGGGCGTTGGGTGGTGTTGATCCGCGCGAGTTCGTGCCCAAAGTTGTACTGATGCGGGGCCTGCGCGGGCAGGGCTTCCAGCCGGTGACTGCCGTGCACCACACGCACCGTCATACCGCTGGGATCGACCAGGTCGACCGCCACGCCGCCGAGTGACTCGGGCAGCGCGCGCATCCTGGTCCCGGTCGCCTCGGCCAGCCGCAGCACGTCGGACTGATCCTGGACGGTATATGCGGCTGCGACGAATCTCGATCGCGGACCTCGCTGGATCAACACACAGGGCGAGCCGGGATCGGTGCCGCGCAGATACAGATCGTCGGCCGTGCGAACTACGGTGCTAAAACCGAACGCCCGCGAAAACGCCTCAGCGCGAACCAGATCCGGCTTCTCGAACTCCAACCAGGCGATGTCGTGAACCTTGATAAAAGGGTCACGGGATCGCCCCGGATGCTCTCCTTGGAGAGCGCCCTGATCACTGTGCAGATCGTTGTGCGGGCCGGCAACACGGTCACCCATCAATCCGCCTCGTTTCGAAATGGCAACCGCGCCTCGAAAAACTCGACTGCTCCGCTGCGCTCGAGTGTCACGACGTCGAGACCGAATTCCCGAAGCCAACGAGCGATTTCGCCCGCGTGCGGAGTGTTTCCGAACACCCCAGCGCGACGGCTCATCGCGATCAGGAAGTCCTTGCGCGGGCCTTCACCGGTAACGCATGACGTCCCGCGCAGGGTCCCACCAGGCCGGAGCACGCGAACAAGCTCCGCCAGCGCCGCGCGCGGGTCCGGCAGACAGTGAAGCCCGTTGTAGGTCACGCACAGATCAAAGGTGGTGTCGACGAACTGAAGCGCGGTCACATCGGCTTCGACGAACTCGATCGCGTCTTGGACCCCGCGTCGGCCCGCCTCCCGGCGCGCCCGCTGGAGCATGTAGGGAGATATGTCGGCCGCGACGTAACGCACAACATGACCGGTACCCAGACCGCGAAAGGCCAGGCCACCCCCGCACGGGATGTCGAGTACCGAGGCGCCGGCCGGAAGGTCGGCAAGTCGCTCGATGTCGGTGAACATCCGTCGCAGGTCAGCACCCCACATCGCCCAGGCGCCGGCCCTTGCGACACTGGCGTGCTTGACGCCGGCGTCGTAAATGGCCGCTGTGACACGCTCCGAGCGCCATTTCTCGGTTACGTCGATCATCAGTTCGGCTGCGTGTCGGGAGCGTCCCAGGGCATCGACGCTGAGACCCAGTGGGTCAGTTCCTGCTGCTCGTTGCTGTGCAGGTGTCGCGGCGGCGTCACGAACGTCGCATAGGGTCGACAGCGCACCAGCACCCGACCTTCCTGCTCTGCGACAGCTTTGACCGCGGGACGTAGCTCGGCGGACACTGGATCACCCGACATGCGTTCAGCCACCGCCATCATCACGTCGATCAGGGTTTCCTCGTCGTCGTCGATCACCGCGTCGCAATAGACCTGCAGGTAGGCGAACGGCCAGGTCTCGTCTAGTACACAAAGACTGACTTTGCCGTTTCGGGCCACGGCCTTGGCCTTGGATCGATCGGCCATGGTCGCCACCAGCAGGTCGTCGTTGTCGTCTGGGACGTAATAGACGATCGACATCGCCGGACCGTCCGATCGGCGGCTGTAGCCGAATACACAGGTCCGATGAGTCTGAACGAACAGTCGCCGCTCAGACGGCAGCATGTCGCGATCCGTCGGCGCCTGGAACGGATCCTTCGAGAGCGGCAACAGACGCGCTGATGTGTCGACTCCATCGTGGGTCTTAGGGGCAGTGCTCATAGATCTAGCCTTTCACCGTTATTATCGATTGATAATAACGGTACACTTCGAACGATGGAACGCAAGATCCCAACGCCAGACAAAGTGCGCCTGCGCCGGGCGAGGACCGATATCCGCCAGGCCCTGCTGGAGTCGGCACTGGTCGAGTTCGGGGCCAAGGGTTTCGACGGCGCGTCGACGCGGACGATCGCTCTGCGTGTTCAGGCCCACCAGCCACAGATCAACTATCACTTCGAGTCGAAAGCGGCGCTGTGGAGGGCCGCGGTGGATCACGTCTTCGGACTCTTGGCTCAGGCGTTGGATGGCGTGATACCCACGAAGCTCACCGGGATTGATGTCGCGGCGCTTGCTACTGCGTTTGCCGACGGGATACGTCGATTCGTGGCATTTGCCGCCGAGCACCCCGAACTCAACCAGATCATGGTTCATGAGGGCACTGCGGCCAGCGAACGGTTGACATGGATGACCCAGACCCATGTAAAGCCGTTCTTCTACGGCATCCGGCCCGCCTGGCAGCTACTTCGCAAAGCCGGCATCGCCGCACCCATCGACAGCGAGATCCTCTACTACGTGCTCATCGGCGCGGCATCGCTACCGTATGTGAACGCCCCTGAGGTCAGGCTCCTCACCGGCCGAGATCCCAATAACCCCAAGTGGATTGGTGCTCACGCTGACGGATTAGTTGCCATCCTTCTGCCCGGATTGGTTGCCGAGAAATGAAGAGAACGATCATCACCTTCAGGTGGCATCTCGCCGGAATGCCGTAAGAACCTTTTGACCGACGGTATGTATAAAGTCCGATCGTGCAACATACGGAATTGTGCATAGAAATGTGTCTACCCCGGATTCGTAATATTCGTTGATCCGGTCGACGCACTTATCCGCGGGGCCGACGATCAGACCCGAATCTGGAATCGCCGAGAATTCTGCTCTGATATGGGCTTCCTGTTCGGCGGACTCGGTCGGTGCGACCAATGCGGTTAGTGAAAATCGTAATGACGAGGGAGCACGATCAACTGAGGCGCAGGCCTGCGCAAGGAAATCTTTGCGCTGCTTCACTTTCTCGGGCGACCACCACCTGACGTTGATCCCCTGCGCAGAGCGCGCGGCAATCCGGTGCACCCGGTCCCCTTCGCCTCCGACCCACAGTGGTGGATGTGGCTTCTGCACGGGCGGTGGGTCGCAGACGGCTCCGTCCAGCGTGTAGAACCGGCCCGAGTACACCGGATTGGGCAGCGTCCAGGTCGCCTTGATGACCTCCAGCGCCTCACTGAGAGCGGAGACCCGATCACCCACAGGCGCGAACGGGATTCCGTACGCTTCGAATTCGCGCTGGAACCAGCCCGCGCCCAGGCCGAGGTCTAGGCGACCCTGGGAGATGACGTCCAACGTGGCTGCCATCTTGGCCAGGACCGACGGATGGCGGTAGGAGTTGCACAGCACGCTGGTCCCGAGGCGGATATTTGTCGTGTCGCGGGCGAGCGCGCTGAGCGCTGTCCATGCCTCTAGTAAAGGCATCGTCGCCGGCCGCGTTTTCCCTTGGCGCTGCCCATCCTCGCCAATGATGCCGGCGTGCTGAACGTAGTCGTCGGGACTCAATGTCAGGAAGTGATCGCATAGCCAGATTGAACCGAAGCCGTAGCTTTCGGCGATGTTGGACACCCGGACCATCTCGGGATATTCGCTGATTGCCAGTCCTTGGGTTACCAGCGCAAGAATCAACCCGAAATGCGGGCCATCGTGTTGGGCCTCGTCGCCGTTGTGTTCGTGCACCGCACTATCCGCCTTTCGGTCATTCCGGCCTACAGTCCTCCGTCACCGCGCCCCCCGATGAGGCCTAGCGATTTCACTCCCTGCACGGAAGCCGCTTGCCGGGCTAAATCTTGCGGTTCTCGGACTTGATCATCCAGGCGAGCTTCTCCAGCGAGCCGATGATGTCGTGGAGCAGATCGCTCGTGCTGGGGTCGTCGGCGTCGACGGCGTCGTGCACGTCGCGGATGGTGTCGACCGTTGCGTACGTCCGTGCGGTCACCAGATCGACGACATCGCCGGTGTTTACCTCGTTGGCCGGGAATTGCGGCAGGCTCGTCGTCGCTGCGACCGTGTCGGACCGGCCGTCGGGAACGGCGTCGAGGGCACGCATCCGCTCGGCGATGGTGTCGCTGGCCTCGCGGGCGGCGTCAACGAGCTCGTCGAGCTGCAGGTGCAGGTCGCGGAAGTTTGAGCCGATGACGTTCCAGTGCGCTTGCTTGCCTTGCAAGTGCAGCTCAACGAGGTCGACTAGCACGCGCTGCAGATTGGCGGCTAGCTGTGGGGACGCCGTGAAGTTCCGGATGTCGTCGGCGAGACGACGGTTGCCACGCCGATCGGTCTTCTGGGCTGCGGTCATGGTTGGGCATCCTTCCGATTGAGAGTAACTTGCTTGCACCGACAAGTATATGCTTGCTTGCGTCACCAAGCAAATGTGTGAGTCGACATAGGGCCGGCATGGCGACCGAAGAAAGATGACGCGGGCGGCGAGTCTCGGCGGTGGTGGTCTGCAGTCACACGCCGGGTGCAGACGTGGAATCCTCTGCGGCGGCGATGCGTTCGAGCGCAGTGCCCAGGGCGCGCAGGTCGACACCGTGCAACTGGTCCAGCAGGTGGCGGCGGACGCAGTCGTGGTGGAGGGGCGTAGCCCGTTGGAGTCGGGCCAGCCCGGCCCGGGTGAGGATCGCGTTGTACGCGCGCGCATCGTGGGCTGACTGCTCGCGGCGCACAAGGCCGTCGGCTTTCAGCCGCCCGATGGTGCGGCTGATCGCACTGAGCGACTGCTGGCAGCGGGCCGCTAGCTCGCTGAGCCCCAGGGTCTGGTCGGGAGCCTGCGACACGAAAAACAACACGATGTAATCGCCGAACGAAAGGCGCTGTTCTCGCTGCAGGTCGGCGTCGAAGCGTCGGAAGAGCGCCGATACCGCCGGGCGCAGCCTATCGACCACTCTCACTTCATCGTCTGTGAGCGATGTTATCGAACGGCTTCGTGTCATAACTTCCAACCTTAGCACTTGATTGTTCGCGCAAGCAATGATAAGCTTGTCAGCGCAAGCAAATTCTAGCGAAATGGAGAGCCCCGTGACCACCCGAATCCTGGCCTTGGTGGGAAGCCTGCGTGCCGGCTCCTACAACAAACAGCTCGCCGAGGCGGCCGTCAAACATGCACCCGACGGCGTCGACGTCGACATCTTCGACAACCTGGCCGACGTGGCCTTCTACAACGAAGATATCGACCGCCCGGGCGCCGTTTCCGCAGCAGACCGGCTACGTGCCGCCGTCGAGTCCGCCGACGCGCTGCTACTCGTCACCCCCGAATACAACGGCACCATCCCGGCCTCGCTCAAAAACGCCATCGATTGGATCTCACGCCCCTACGGAGCCGGGGCTATCAGCGGAAAACCGTTGGCTGTCATCGGCGTATCCAATGGCCGCTACGGCGGGGTGTGGGCCCACGACAACGCGCGCAAAGCAGCGAGCATCGCCGGCGCGAGCGTGCTCGATGACGTCACACTATCGGTGCCGCACGGAGCGACCCGATTCGCGACCATCCACCCCGCACACGACGACGAGATCGCCCACGCGATGCCCACCATCTTGGCCGCTCTCGCCGCTGCGTTCGCCAACCGTCGACAGCTTGTCCCGGAGTCATGATGAGAACCGCCAACCCGGCGGAGCGCCATACCGTTCAGGCTGTGATGTATCGCCCCACCGGGGTGTCTGGTGATGGTTGATCGGGAACTGCGTGAGGGTCTCCGCTAGCGGCGGCCGCGATGCGTTCGAAGGCATTGCCGATGGCTTTGAGGTCCACACCCTCGAGGTGATCGAATAGGTGGCGGCGCAGGCTGACGACGTGGGTAGGGACGGCTTGCTCCAATCGGCTGAGCCCGGCATCGGTAAGCACAGCGTTGTAAGCGCGGGCGTCCTGGGATGACTGCTCACGGCGGACCAACCCCTGAGCCTCCATCCGCCCGACGGTACGGCTAATCGCGCTCAACGACTGCTGGCACCGGCGAGCCAGTTCGCTGAGCCCTAACGTGCGGTCGGAAGCCTCGGACAAAAACATCAACGCGACGAATTCGGCGTGCGACATGCGATGCTCACGCTGCAAGTCAGCATCCAGTTGCCGCATCATGGTCACAAAACCCGGGTGCAAGGCGCGAATCACCTTGAATTCACCCGCGCTAAGCGGGGTCACCCCTTCGTGCTTCGTGCTTCGTGCTTTCTTGCTGCCCGGCTTACTAGCTGCCATGTGCTCAACATACGTAATATCTGTTCGCGCGAGCAAGTAAAGGTTCGCCATCGGCACGAGTCGCACCTTGTCCGGCGTTGGAATCTTACGTTGCATGGTTCGAAGGGTGCCGTTATTATCATCCGATAATAACGGTGAAAGGGTTGACCAGCTTCCCGTTTCGGCGCGCTGGGCACACAAGGTAAGGGGCTTAGACGGTCGTGGCGACGGAGATCATCGACAAAGCGGACATAGCGAAAGCCCCGTCGCGCTTAGGGTGGCTGCGATTCGGGATGCTGGCCGTATGGGGGCCGGGCCTGGTGGTGATGCTGGCCGACACCGACGCTGGGTCGGTGATTACCGCGGCCCAGTCCGGCGCCCAATGGGGCTATCGGATGGTGCTGCCGCAAGTCATCTTGATTCCCATCCTTTATGTGGTTCAAGAGATGACCGTTCGACTCGGCATCGTCACCGGGCAGGGCCACGGCGCGCTGATTCGCTCGAGGTTCGGTCGCGGCTGGGCGTGGGTGTCGGCGTTGACATTGTTCGCCTCGGCGATCGGGGCGCTATTGACCGAATTCGCCGGTATCGCCGGCGTGGGCGAACTATTTGGCGTGTCGCGGTGGCTGACCATTCCCGTCGCCACCGCTGCGCTGCTGGCGCTGATGCTGACCGGGAGTTACCAGCGCGTCGAACGGATCGGAATCGCCGTTGGTGCCGCCGAATTGGCGTTTTTGGTCGCCATGGTCATGTCCGGCCCGCATCTGAACGCGCTGATGCACGGTTTGGGGTCAATACCACTGAGCGACTCATCGTACCTGCTTTTGCTGGCGGCCAACGTCGGCGCGGTAATCATGCCGTGGATGGTGTTCTACCAGCAGGGGGCCGTCGTCGACAAACACCTGACCTCCACCACCATCAGGCAATCGCGCCGCGACACCGCCGTCGGTGCCGTGCTGACCCAAGTGATCATGATCGCCGTGGTCATTACCGTGGCGACGACCATCGGCACACACAATCCCGGAGCGAGCCTGAACACCGTAGGCGAAATCTCTGGGGCGCTCACCCCCTACCTGGGGCGCGTCGGCGCCGCTCTGGTATTCGGCCTGGGCATGCTCGGCGCGGCCTTGGTGGCGGCCATCGTGGCCTCCCTGGCAGGAGCCTGGGGTCTGTCGGAGGTGTTCGGCTGGCGGCACACCCTTAACGAGCGGCCCGACCGCTCAACCGCAAAGTTCTACAGCACCTACGCACTGGCCCACATTGTCGGTGCTGCACTGGTGCTCGCCAGCGTCGACTTGGTGCACCTAGCCATCGACGTCGAGGTCATGAACGCCTTGCTGCTGCCGATCGTCCTCGGCCTGCTGCTGGTGCTCGAGGCCAAAGCGCTACCTCCGCGATGGCGGATGCGAGGACTACGTAAATACAGCACCTGGGGCATGTGCCTGCTCGTCATCACATTCGGCCTCTACATGGTGCCGCGCACCCTCGGCTTGATCTGACAGCACTCGGCTCCTCGTCGGGGTCTCCCCCAATGACATCGAGTCCATCGACCCGGGTCTGCGACCGATGGGCTCCGAGGTCTCCGGGCTAACAGCGTTGGCGTCCAACACGATTCCCTCGAATCCCAGCCTTGACGATAGATGTTGATGAAAAATGAAAACTGGCCAAAGCCTGTGGCTCTGACCAGCTACTTCCCTGTGGAGCTGCCGGGAATCGAACCCGCCTCTCTACCAGGGCTTTTGCCGTCTGAGCTGGCCGCTCGATACGCCCCGTTCCGATTCGTTCCCGTTAATTACCTGCGGTTTCGTTTTCGTGCCTTGACGGCGCCAAACCTCATGACGCGGCAGGTGAGCCGACCGTTCTCGGGATGGACAGGGCCACGATGAGTTCGAGGACCGTCTGGGGGTCGTTGAGGCGTTCGCCGTAGAGCTCGCGGAGTTGGGTCATGCGATATCGCACGGTTTGGGCGTGGACGAATAGATCGGCAGCCACAGCATCGCGTTGGCCTTGGTGTAGAAGCCACGATCGCAGTGTTTCCGCGAGCCGTTCGGCGGTGTTGGGACGTAACTGATCGAGCGGTGCGAGCACCTGGCGGCGGAGATCGTCAGCGGCTTCGCGGTCAGCGCAGAGCACGAGTGCGACGAGATGGGTGTCGGTGTCGATCGTGCCGATGTCGTCTCCGGCGAGATGGAGTTCGCGCGCCTGCAGGACGCGATGATAGGACGACTGTGCCTGAGTCCAGGCGCGGGAAGGACCGACCACTGCCCGGCGATCTTGGAGTTCTCGCAGTAGCCGGGACCGGTTGGGACCGTGCATGTCTGGGATGAGCAGCACGACTACAGACTCGGAGGACTCGATACCGGGCAGGTCGCCACTGAGTTGCAATGTGGACTGCCCGAATCGGGACACCACGCCCCGCGTCTGGGCCGACGGAAGTAGTACCGCGGTGAGGGTGTCTGGTGGACGCCACTCGGCGCGCTCGGCACTTGCCCGCAGTATCTCGGTATGCACCCCTGTGAGGAGGTCCTGCCCGAGGCGGTCAAGATGACGCCGTCGTTCTCGATCCGAGGAGGCCAGTTCATCGGCGTGCCCGGAAACGCTTGCCGCGGAGAGCTCATCGATGAATTCGAACACCAATTCGGCGAACCGAGCGATCATCAGCGGTGGGAGTCCCCGGTCGACGGCGGTTTCCGATAGCTCACGCCACGCCACCCGCGCGCCGACGCGATAGGCAGATAGCAGCGCGTCGATGGAACGCCCTTGGCGTGCCTCGCCGCGCCCGAGTTCGTAAGCGCCTTCGAGCGCAGGGGACAACGTCGGGCCCGGATCGGAGTCGTGTGGACGGGCGGCCAGTTGGAGGAAGGCGCCAAGCGCCATCTGGACGGCACCTTCGATCCGCTGGCCCATCCGCCCGCTGAAGGCATCCGCGTAACTGGGCACCTCGACGGTGACGGCGGCCACAGTGTGTTCGGCGACAGCGGGCAGAACGCCCTGTAAAGCGGCGACCACCAGGTCATTCAGCACTAAGCCTGTGACCCGTCGGCCGTCGGCTCCCGCAACTTCGTCCATCAAATCTATTCTCTCCGAACAAATCTATGGTGGAATTTCACCCTAGCTGGCCAAGAGTTTATACCTGAGATCAAGGGATGGTGGTCTCATGACAACGACAGCACCCAGGGTCACCCCGATGGGCACGCTGCGCGACCGGTTCCTCGAGCTCGCCGAGCGGATCACCACACCGCTAGTCCCCGCCGACTACCTCGACATTATCGATCCGCTGCGCTCAGGTGCCGACCTGCGCGGCCGGATCGTGGCGATTCACCCCGAAACCTGCGACGCGGTGAGCCTGGTGATCAAGCCGGGCCGCGGCTGGCGCACCCACACACCCGGGCAGTACATCCGCATCGGTGTCGACGTCGACGGCGTGCGTCAGTGGCGCGCTTACTCGCTGACCTCCCATACCGATCGGGACGACGGCTGCATCGCGATCACCGTCAAGGCCATCCTCGGCGGCAAGGTCTCCAACCACCTCGTGCGACACGCCACAGTCGGCACCATCGTCCAACTCGACCACGCCGCAGGGGAATTCACCCTGCCTGCCGCGGCGCCGCCCAAGATCTTGTTCCTCACCGCGGGCAGCGGTATCACCCCGGTGATGGGAATGCTGCGCAACATGGCCGAGCACATCGACGACGTCGTGGTCGTGCACAGCGCCCCCACACCCGACGATGTGATCTTCGGCGGCGAACTGCGCATGCTGGCAAGCCAGGGCCGAATCCGCTTGATCGAGAAGCACACCGACACCGACGGCATGCTCAGCACCTCCGAACTCGACGCACTCGTCGACGACCTCGCCGAGCGCGAGACCTGGGCATGCGGACCTACCGGCATGCTCGACGCCCTCGAGCAGCACTGGAACGACAACGGCATGCCCGAGCGCCTGCACACCGAGCGGTTTCGCCCCACCGTCGTGACCGCCGGTGATGGCGGTATCGTCACCTTCACCAAGTCCGTGACCGTCCTCGACACCCCGGGCGACCAGACACTGCTCGATGCCGGCGAAGCGGCCGGAGTCCTGATGCCGTCGGGATGCCGGATGGGCATCTGCTTCGGCTGCGTGGCACCGCTGCGCCAAGGAGCCGTGCGCGACCTTCGCAACGGCGACATCACCACCGCCGCACCCGGTGACGGCGTCCTGATCCAAACCTGTGTGTCCGCAGCAGCGGGCACCTGCGACATCGACCTCTAAAGGACCTTTCATGACCACTCTGCAACGCCAAGAGCACAATCCGATCGCCCATCTCACCGGCGAAGACATCGAGAATCTCGGCCGCGAACTCGACGCCATCCGTCAGCAGGTGCTCGACAGCCGCGGCGAGCGCGACGCCGTGTACATCCGCAACGTCATCGACTTTCAGCGCAAGCTCGGACTGGGCAGCCGAGGGGTGCTGCTGTTCTCGCTGTTCCCGCCGGCGTGGCTCGTCGGCACAGTCGGGCTGTCGGTCGCCAAGATCGTCGAGAACATGGAGATCGGCCACAACGTCATGCACGGTCGGTGGGACTGGATGCGCGACAACAAGATCCACTCCACTACTTGGGAGTGGGATAACGCCTCACCCTCAGACATGTGGAAGCACTCACACAACGAGATCCACCACACTTACACCAACGTGGTCGGCAAGGACGAGGACCTCGGCTACGGCATCATGCGGGTCGATGAAGATCAACGGTGGATGCCCTTCTACCTCGCCCAGCCGCTGTGGAACTTCATCAACGCCTGCTTCTTCCAGTACGGAATCGCCGCCTACGACCTCAAAATCGGCAAGTACCTCAAGGGCAAGACAGACAAGGACGAGTTCCGGCGCCAGGGCAAGAACGTGCTCCGCAAGATCCGAACGCAGATGACCAAGGACTACGTACTGCACCCCCTGTTGTCCGGACCATCAGCGGTCACCACGCTGACCGCGAACCTGACCGCCAACCTGGTCCGCAATCTCTGGACGCACTCGGTCATCATGTGCGGACACTTCCCCGAAGGCGTACAGACCTACGAGAAGAAGTCGATCGACGGCGAAACCCGCGGCGAATGGTTTCTACGACAGATGCTCGGCTCCGCCAACATCAGCGGAAACTGGTTGCTGCACTTCATGACCGGCAATCTGTCCTTCCAGATCGAACATCACCTGTTCCCGGATCTGCCGAGCAACCGCTATCAGGAGATTGCGCCGAAGGTCCAAGACTTATTCGAGCGCTACGGCCTGACCTACGTCAGCGGCCCGATGGTCAAGCAGGTCGGCTCCGCGTGGAAGAAGGTGTTCCGGCTCTCGCTTCCCAACGATGCCCTGCGCAAGGTGGCGGCGGTCAACCCGGCGAACATTGCGCAGCTCGTATTCCGCCCTTCAGCGGACCGGGTCGACGCCAGCGCGGCCTGAGTAGATGCGCGCGTCCCAGCCGGCCAGGTCCAGAGACGTTGACGTCGACGTGGCTGGGGTGCCGGGGAGGTTGCCGAGCACCAGATCGGCCCCGATCCATTCTGGGCCGATCTCGACGGTCTGCGGACCGCGTCCGCAGTTGGCGATCACAAGGAGTTTCCTGTCAGGGGTGGTTCTGGTGTACGCCCAGATCTGCGGGTCTTCCGCCATCAGCGGGGTGAAGTCGCCGTCGACCAAGATGGCCGATTCGTGACGGAGACGAATGAGCGCTTGGTAGTGCGCGAAAACCGAATCCGTTGCGTCGATCTGGGCTGCGGCATTGAGCCAGGTGTAGTTGGGGTTGACCGGCAACCACGGATCGCCGGTGGTGAATCCGGCGTCCGGTCCCGCATCCCATTGCATAGGTGTGCGGGCGTTGTCACGACTGATCGTGGCCAGACCGGCCAACGCCGCAACCTCGTCGCCCCCCACTGCAGCCACATTCCGGTAGTAATTGACGGCCTCAAGGTCCTTGTGGTCCTGTGGAATTCGGAACGGGTAGTTCGTCATTCCGAGTTCCTCGCCCTGATAGACGAATGGGGTGCCGCGCATGCCGTGCAGAATCGTTGCGAGCGCCTTGGCCGAAGCCGCCCAGTAGTCCGGGGCGTCGTCACCGAACCGGGACACGACGCGAGGCTGGT
>Ga0182014_10006288_pt1 | contig 12851 bp, 12 predicted proteins | sample 612S2DmetaG_FD_120489 | JGI IMG/M metagenome (GOLD analysis project Ga0182014, IMG submission 120489) | Permafrost microbial communities from Stordalen Mire, Sweden - 612S2D metaG | ecosystem: Environmental > Terrestrial > Soil > Wetlands > Permafrost | place: Sweden: Stordalen | collected... | reverse complement strand
GCGCAGCGTCGCCTGGCCAGTCCGCCAGCGCGTGACGGCTTCCAGTCCAACAGCTTGCAATTGCTTCGCCTTATAGGGACTGCTGTAGAACGCTCCGCCACCGAGGTACTCGAGAAAGAGATCGCTCTTGGGCCAGAATTGCTGCAGATCGAGAGCTCCGAGAACACGGGAGACAGATTCCAAGTTGTTGTTGCCGAGCTGGTTGGCCGCGTTTGTGTCCGCCGATTCGCTCACCTGCAAAGCTGGCGAGATGAAGCTGCGGGTGGCCGTATGCAGATCAAGACTGGGCACGTCCAGTCCAGATACCGGCGGGTTCTCCGGGTTCAGGACGGGCGCGTTCTGGCCGAAGGCCGGGGCTGGCGCCGTATCTGGCTGGGATTGGGAACTAGTCTGGGCAGCCGCGACGATGCCCATGCCGAGAATCAGCAGCGCCAACCGGATTGTTCGCATTCTTAACATGCTTCTCACCCGTAGATCCCTTATCGGACCGGATATCCCTTACGGGACAACAATTGTATCCCCCGGCTGCAGAAGATAATTCTGTTCGATCTGCTCACCTTTGACCAGCTTGCGATAGTTCACCGGCAGTTTCTGCTGTTTGCCGTTCTCGGTGCGCAGGACGTAAATGCGTTTGGTGTTGGCAAACTGGTTTATTCCGGCACTGGACAATGCTTGTAGAACGGTCATGTTGGGTAACATCGGCGTGGCCCCGGAACGCGACACCTCGCCGACCAAATAAATCCGCTTGCTGTTGATGGTAGTTACCACCACGGTAACGCGCGGGTCGGCAATATATTTTTTCAGTTTCTCGGTCAGCGACTCGCTTAACTGCTGGGGCGTCAGGCCTGAAGCCTGCACATCGTTGAGCAAGGGAAGAGAAATTTTGCCATCCGGACGCACCGGCAAGGTGGCGGTAAGGTCGGCTTCTTTCCATACGGCTACGTGGAGCACGTCATCGGGGCCGATGACATACTCGGGTCCGGCCGGGCTGCTGGAAGCCGTATTCGCTATCTTGTCAGAGGCGGCCTTGTCAGGAGCGGGAGGGGCGGCGGACTGGGCAGGCGCACCCTGCGCCAACGCCATGCCGCTGCTCAAGACCAGTGCCAATACCGCCGCTTTCCAGGTTGATTTCATATCGATTCCTCTCAGTTTCAGCATCATGCTCCGTACTCTTCGTACCCGATCTGCTTCAGCTTGTAGAGAAGCGCTTTGTAACTAATCTGCAACTCCTGCGCCGCCCGGCGCCGGTTCCAGCGGGTGCGCGTCAGCACCTGAAGGATGATTTCCCTCTCGGCCTCGCGGGAGGCGGCGCGCGCCGCATCTTTGAGAGAAATTTTCTCGCCGTTAGCACCGTGATCGACGCGCCGCAAAAGAGAGCGCAATCCTCCCATGGCAAGCGTTTCGTCGCCGAGTGCGACAATGGCTCGAGCCGCGTCTTTCAGTTCGCGAATGTTTCCCGGCCAGTTGTATTCCAGGAAGAAGTTTTGCGTCTCGGAACTCAGCGCCGGTACGGCCCGGCAAAAATCACGGGCAGCGGCTGAAAGGAACCAATCGCGCAGAACAGGAATATCTTCCTTCCGCTGGCGTAAGGGAGGCAACCGCAGACAAACTCCGCTGATTCCATAATAGAGGTCCTCGCGGAACTTGCCGGCCTTGACCTCGGGCTCCAATTCACAAGAGGTTCCGCAGATGTAACGAGGCGCACGGCGCTGCGCGTCGCCATTGCCATTCAAACCGATCTGGCGAACCAACTCCTTCTGGGCCGCCGCCGTGAGGTCTCCCACTTCCTGAAGATAGACGGTTCCACCTTGACCGTCGCAGGCCGCTAGAACCTCTGAGCCGGCTTCACGACCCTGATAGACTTGAAAGGGCTCCGCAGCGCGGCTGGAAAGAACATGGATGCGCGCTGCCGCTGCCGCCTTCCCGGAACCGTGCTCCCCCACCACCAGCACGGGAACGTCATTCTGCGACAACTCGCGGATCACGGCTTCGACCGTGCGCATGCCGGCGCTGACGCTTTCGAGCCAGAAACGAGCGCCGCCGTTCTGTGGTGCTCCGGCAGTTGCCAGGATTTTGGTTCGATCGAGATCCATGTTATTCCGCTTCGCTGTTTCGGGGGCCAAGATAGCAGGGAGATGTCTTGGATAAACGCGCGTACAGTATAGAGCACACTCACTGCCAATCCAGTCCAAAACCGTTGCCTATCGCTATAACAATATATGCTTATCTGTCAATGACTTGCAACTTGGGCCCAGGAGGGCAACGGCGCTTGCACGTTACCACATTACGCACAAATGGGAAAGTTATTGCCCACATCTTCGGTAATCCGTGGGGATTACTTCCCACTTGTCTCCAGGATAAAGTCCTAACTCCCTGCAAGTACTGGCAAATTGGCTTTTGCCTTAAAGGGACGAAGGACGCTGACCACGTGCTGGAGTGGAGTGGGAAATAGTTTTCCCTTTTTTGGGACACACGGGGTTCGTCGGCCAGGCGCCCGAGTAAGTGCAACCGGCCCAAAGGTCACTTCTGCTCGTCGCCCAAAGTGTGGGCCCGGAGTGCTGCTTTTACTTTGCGCGAAGACCCACTTTCGCATATTCTCAGATGCAAGCGCGCGCCCTATGGGTAACTCAGCAGAGGCAGTTCCGCTCGTCTCGACGAGGGAGGGTCGCTTGTCGTCCAGTTTGCCCCGCTGGCAAGCAGTGGCGCTGCTGCTTCTGATCGCGTGGCTTTACGCTTCGATTCTCGCCCGCCTTTTCTTGCAGTGGGTCGGGCCTCATCACGATCCGAACTTCGAGCATGGGATCTTCGTCCCCCTCTTTGCGATGTTTGTTCTCTGGCAGGAGCGCAAGCGCTTGAAAGCAATTGCGGCGGCTCCATCATGGGCTGGTCTTCCGCTGGTCGTCCTGAGCATGCTTGTGCTGGTCCTGGGAGTCTTGGGCGCGGACATTTTCTTGCCCCGCGTGTCGCTGCTGATCCTGCTGGCTGGCCTGATCATTCTGTTTCAGGGGTGGACCTTTTTTCGCGCCGTCCTCTTTCCTTGGGCGTTTCTGGTTCTGATGATCCCGATTCCGAGCCTGATCATTAGCCGAGTGACATTTCCCCTTCAGTTGCTGGCTGCCAAGCTGGCTACTGCTCTGCTGGGACTGGTGGTCGTCGTGCACCGGGAAGGGAATGTCATCTGGCTTGTTTCCGGGCCGCTGGACGTCGTGGAAGCATGCAGCGGAATCCGATCGCTTCTAAGCCTGGTCACGCTGGCCATTATATACGGATATCTCCTGGAGTCTCGGAAGTGGGTGCGGGTAGTCCTCGCGTGCGCAGCCGTTCCAATCGCGGTGGCGGCTAACAGCTTTCGAGTTTTCGGCACAGGGCTGCTCGTGCAGTTCGGATATGGGGATGAAGCGGAGGGGGCTCCCCATGCCCTCGCGGGATTATTGATCTTCGCGGTGGCATTGATCATGCTGTTCGCTGTGCACCGCTTGATCTGCCTGATCTGGAAGAGCGGTCCGCCTGCACGGAGTAACGTCGCGCATCTGGAAGAACAGCCCGCTGGGGAAATCCGCATGAAGGCGGGGTCTTTTCGCTTTGGGATTGTGGCTGTGCCTATGTTGGCCACGGCGATCGGCCTGCAGGCCCATTCGAGCACCGAGATTATACCGCCGCACCAGCCTCTGAGTTCCCTGCCCTCGCAGATTGGTGCTTGGACGGGAAACGACGACCCGCTCGACCAGGAGACCCTTGACATCCTCGGGCCGGGCGAGTATCTGGTGCGCGATTACGAAAACGCGAACCAGCCGGAACCGTCGATTAATCTCTACATCCCGTTCTTTCCGTCGCAAAAGGCGGGCGACACGATCCATTCGCCGGATCACTGCCTGCCGGGTGCGGGATGGATTCCGACTTCGCGGGAAGTGATTCAGCTTGCGCGTCCGGATGGATCTTCAGTTCCCGTCAACCGCTACGTGGTTTCAAAGATGGGAGAGCGGCAGCTGGTGCTTTACTGGTTTCAGGCACATGGCCGCGTGGTAGCCAGCGAGTGGTCGGCCAAGTATTATCTGATCTCCGATTCAATTCGCATGAATCGCAGCGACGGCGGGATGGTGCGCTTGATGACCCCGATGCTTGACGGCGAGTCTCCCGATGCCGCCCAGGCGCGCATGATGAAGTTTGGGTCGCAGCTCCTTCCGCTGCTTGACAGTTACATCCCCCGCTAATTCTGTTTCGTACCAGCTTCCGCCCGTTCAGACTGGCCTCGCCCCGTCTCTCTTGACTGGATACGCGCCAAACTCCGTCTCTACAGGAAAGCAAACATCCATTCGGGCCGGCTACGCGTGCAGGCGAATCTCCTCCGGCTTCCGATTCCGCCTCTCTGCGAACGCTTGGGGTCCTCAGGCGTGATAAACCCGCTCGTGCCGCCGCGCTTCGTACCACAGCGCCAGCTCGACGCGGTTCCACAATCCCAGCTTGTCGTAAATCACTCGCAAATAATTCTTCACCACGTGCTCGGTGGTCCCCATCGAATCGGCGATCTCCCGGTTCTTGCAACCCTCGGCTACACGTTGAATGATGAGTTGCTCGCGTTCGCTGGGCCCGCGGGGGTTTGCTGTCTCTCCAACCATAATTGCCTCCGATAAAGTAATGTCGCGAGCTTAACCCGCTTGATGCCGCCCTTGATTCCGAAACGCACAAACAGGCGGTTGAAATGCGCTTTCACCGTGCGCTCGGCAATGTTCAGATCGTGAGCGATTTCCGAGTTGTCACATCCCTGGAGCAGCAGATTAATGATCTGCCGTTCCCGTGGTCCCATTTGGTTGAACTGCTCTTCCATAAATCACTTCACCTCACCGACGCGGCGCCGGTCACTGCCAGTGGCGCTGAAACCAGGCCCCTCTCGGCACATCTGAATTCGGGTCTTTGCGTCTCATTTTGCATTCACGCGGCCAAATCGCGCTCCGGTTGTTAACTAAGTGTGAAAACCCTGCCTGGCGCCTTTCTTTGCTCGGAAAATGGCGGTTACCACCGTGATTGCGGGCAGGTTGCGGCAGAGAAGTTGAGCAGTTTTGCTCAGTATCTAGGGTGAATCACTTAGTACAAACTTCCGATGTACCTGCCTGCCAACGAGCATGATTTACACGGAAGTACATCCTCAGCCACTCCTCGCCCCTCCCATATAATGAGCCGTGGACTTCAAGCTCGTAAGCAACTACAAGCCCCAGGGCGACCAGGCACATGCCATTGACGCCCTCACCCGCGGCGTCTTCGATCGCGAGCAGCATCAGGTCCTGCTCGGAGTCACCGGATCAGGCAAGACCTTCACCGCCGCTAAAGTGATCGAGGCCGCCAACCGCCCGGCTTTAGTGATGGCGCACAATAAAACCCTGGCCGCCCAGCTCTACCACGAGTTCAAGAGTTTCTTTCCGCACAACGCCGTGGAGTACTTCGTCTCCTACTACGATTTTTACCAACCGGAGGCTTATGTGCCTGCGGCGGATCTTTACATTGAGAAGGAAGCGACCATCAATGACGAGCTGGATAAGTTGCGGCTGTCGGCCACGCGGTCGCTTTTTGAGCGGCGCGATTGTTTGATTGTGGCTTCGGTTAGCTGCATTTATGGGCTGGGCTCGCCGGAAGCTTACTACGGGATGCTGCTGTTCCTCGAAAAGGGTCAGAGGATCAAGCGATCGGACATTACTCGCAAGCTGGTTGAAATTCTCTACGAGCGCACGGAAGGAGATTTTCGGCGCGGGACGTTTCGCGTGCGCGGGGATGTTATCGAAATTTATCCCACCTATGACGACAATGCTTATCGCGTCGAGATGTTTGGCGATGAGATTGAATCACTCTCGCAGATCGATCCTCTGTTTGGAACGGTCAAGCAGCGTTACATGCGGCTGCCGATTTATCCCAAGACGCACTATGTAATGAAGGAAGAAACTCGCGCCTCCGCCGTGGCTTCTATAAGGACCGAGCTGGCCTGGTGGGAAGCGGAACTCGAGAAGCAAGGGCGGCTGGTCGAATCGCAGCGCATCCATCAGCGCGTGATGTACGACCTGGAAATGATCAGGGCCATGGGGTACTGCCACGGCATCGAAAATTACTCGCGCCATTTCACCGGACGCCTTCCGGGCGAGCCACCGCCCACGCTGCTCGACTATTTTCCGCGCGATTTTCTGATGTTCATCGACGAGTCGCACCAGACCGTGCCGCAACTCCACGGCATGTATCACGGCGACCGCTCGCGCAAACAGACGCTGGTCGAATACGGGTTCCGCATGCCCTCGGCGCTCGACAACCGCCCGCTTACTTTCGAGGAGTTCGAGCATCGCACCAACCAGATCGTCTACGTCTCCGCCACGCCCGGCCCTTACGAACTTACTAAGTCGGCCGGCGTGGTCGTCGAACAGATCATCCGCCCCACTGGTTTGATCGACCCGCCGGTCGAGATCCGCCCGGTCAAAGGACAGATCGACGACCTGCTGCATATGATCCGCGACCGCGTTGCTCGCAACGAGCGGGTGCTGGTGACCACGCTGACCAAGCGCATGTCCGAGGATCTGGCGGAGTATTACAGCGAGGTTGGCGTGAAGTGCCGCTATATGCACTCCGAGATCGAAACTCTGGAGCGGGTGAAGATCTTGCGCGACCTGCGCAAAGGCGAGTTCGATGTATTGATCGGCATCAATCTTCTGCGCGAAGGCCTCGACCTGCCCGAAGTATCGCTGGTGGCGATTCTCGATGCCGACAAAGAAGGCTTCCTGCGCTCCGCCGGTTCGCTGATCCAGACCATTGGACGCTGCGCCCGCAACCTGAACGGGCGGGCGATTCTCTATGCCGATCGCATGACCGACTCCATGAAAAAGGCGCTCGACGAAACCAACCGGCGGCGCGCCATCCAGCAGGCCTATAACGAAGAAAATGGAATCACCCCCGAATCTATCATTCGTCCGCTCGACATGACGCTCGTCGCCATCGCCAGCGCCGACTACACCGACCTGACCGGGCCCGAAGCCGACGGCATCCCGGATCTGAAATCGCAGGAAGAGTTGGACACTTACATCGGAAAGCTGGAGAGCGACATGCGGGAAGCGGCCAAGCGGTTTGAATTCGAGAAAGCGGCCAAGCTGCGGGACACAATCAAGGAACTCAGAACGAAGGAATTTCTGTTCGTGTAAGATCGTAGGGCGACGGGCTTCGCTCGGTTAATCGAACGACGTTACGACAGCATCGCGATGCCCCGCCCGTGTGATCTTGACTAACTTCGCAGTGTGTGCAATTTTGACCAGACAACCAATTGGCACGGTTGTACGGTGCTCTAGTAAAAATACCGCAAAAAAAATTTCGTTGTATGCAGGGTAGGAAACGCGGTAGGATGGCAATTCCGAATCAAAACTCAACCTGGAGGCAGATGATGAAACGGCTATTCGCAGGGTTATGCGCATTAGCCCTCCTGTCCTTGATCTCACTGTTACCGCTGGCGCAAGCGCAGACAGCGGCAGAGACGAGGACGGCAGGGCCACTCAACTACGATGTTGCCAAGGAAGTCACACTCAGTGGAACGGTATCGAGTGTGCTAACGAAACCCGCTGCGGGAATGATTATGGGTTCGCACCTCTTGCTCGCAACTCCCTCCGGTCCGGTGGACGCGAGTTTGGCGAGGTTCGGTTTACGAGGCAAAGGCGCCGTCAAAGTCGCCCCCGGCCAGCAAATTGAGATAACCGGCGTCATGAAGACGATCAAGGACAAACAAGTTTTCCTGGCCCGCACCGTAAAAGCGGGCGGACAGGTCTATAGGATCCGGAACGAGCACGGGATACCGGTATCGCCGCAGGCACGTGAGCGTGCAAGCCGCAAGACGGCAGGGGAGGGACTATGAACCGCAAAGCTTACGTAAGCATCCTGGCCTTTGTTTTCCTGGCCTTTGTTTTCCTGACAGGCTGTAATAATTCGAGCTCCAAGCCTCCGGTCGAAACGATGACGTTGCAGAGCGGAAACAACCAGAGCACGGCGGGCAACACGGCGTTCGCAGCGCCGCTGGTGGCGCAGGTAACGACGGGCGGAACACCGACGAGCGGCGTGTCGGTGACGTTCACCGCTCCGTCGTCGGGGGCGAGCGGCTTATTCGCAAACGCAACGACTACGGAGACGGATACGACGGACGTGAACGGCCTGGCTACCTCGTCGACGTTCACAGCGAATGCAACGACCGGAGCTTATACGGTGACGGCAACGGCTAGCGGGTTGCCGACGGTTAACTTCAGTCTGACGAACACAGCGGTGCCGGCATCGATCACGGCGACGAGCGGAACACCGCAAAGCGCATTCGTTCTCACCGCGTTTACAAATCCGCTGGTGGCGACGGTGTTGGACGCCAGTTCGAACCCGGTGAGCGGCGTGTCGGTGGTGTTCACGGCTCCGGCGTCGGGAGCGAGCGGCACGTTCGCATCGACCTCAACGAACACGGAAACGGATACAACAGACGCGAGCGGCAACGCTACCTCTTCGGCATTCACCGCGAATGGGGCAGTTGGAGCTTATAGCGTGACGGCTGCGGTTACAGGAGTGACGCCGTCGGCCACGTTCGCCCTGACCAATACAACGGGCGGGACGGCCGTAGGCATCACGGCGACGAGCGGAACACCGCAAAGCGCGGTGATCAGCGTGGCGTTTGCAGCGCCGCTGGTAGCGAACGTGACGACGGGCGGTGTGCCGACGCAGGGCTTGTCGGTGACGTTCACGGCCCCAACGACCGGAGCGAGCGGCACATTCGCGTCGAACTCAACGAACACGGAAACGGTTATAACAGACGCGAGCGGCAACGCTACCTCTTCGGTGTTCACAGCGAATGCAACCACCGGCGCCTATGTGGTGGCGGCTACGGTTGCAGATGCGGTGGCGCCAGCCAACTTCAGTCTGACGAACACGCCGGCTCCCACTTCGTTCACCTATACGTTCTATCTGAGTGGGCTGGATGTACAGGCCACGGATGGGAGCGGCCCGTATTTTTATGCTCTCGCAGGAGCGGTGACCGTCGACCCGAGTGGCAACGGCCTTCCCGACACGAATCTCAATGCGGGCGAACAAGACTATAACGACGGTGTTGTAGTCTCGGCAAACGACACAATCACGGCAGCAGGTACAGCGCTGACAGTAGATCCTGCAACCGGCCTGGGCACACTCACGCTGACTACCACCGATACGCTTGTGGGCGTGGCAGGAGTTGAAACCCTCGGCGTTCAGTTTGTGAACGCCAATCACGCGCTCATCGTTCAGTTTGACGGGTCGGCAACATCCAGCGGAAGCCTGGACTTGCAGACAGGAGCGACGACCGCACCCAGCGGGGGATATGCCTTCGCCCTTTCTGGCGTGGACACCGGCTATAATCCGGAGGTGTCCGGTGGCGTATTCACGATCACTGGCACCACCTTGAGCGGTGATTTCGACATCAATGACAATGGAACAGTGGGGGCGGGAAATGCTCTGAACGGAACGCTCTCGGCACCGGATTCCTACGGGCGCGGCACGATCACCGGCATCCCTGCCGTTATAGCAACCACACTCTCCTACTACATCGTTGGTCCGGAAGTTCTGCGGATCATTGATGTGGATCCCATTACTATTGGCGACGCGAACATTGGGTCGGCGTTCGGCCAGGGCACAAGCGCTGGCAGTTTCGGCAACGCATCGGTCGGACCCTCCGTGTTTGGCATCCAAAGCAACTCGTATGAGGCTGATTCCTATGCCGCGGCGGGTATGTTTACTACCACTCCTAGCGCCGGCTCGTTCGCGGGTTTCGGGGATGACAACGAGCCCTTCGGGCTCGCTGTCACTAGCGCCGCTATCTCAGGCACCTATGGTGCTTCGGCCAATGGATACGGCGCCCTGTCGATCACTGCAGGCTTGGGAGACGTCTTCTATCTGGGAATGTATATGACGGATCCAGCTCTGAATCTGCTTGATCCGAATAACTTGGTGGGCGGAGGAGGAGCTCTTATTGTCGAACTGGATACGCTCCCGGGCACAGGAGTCCTGATTCCGCAAACCGACACCGCACCTGCCGACTTCACAGGCAATTATGCCTTTGGAGCGCAGGATTTCAACAGCAGCGCCACTTTCTGGGAATTTGACTTGGTCGGCCAGGGATCGGTTACGGCCGGGGCTACCAATGTTTTGGCCGGAACCGCAAACGTCAGTGATCCGGGCGGATTCTTCAACAGCGCAACGCCGGAGGAAACCGCGGCTGTAGTGGCGGCCACTGCGACCCCTGACGGTACAAACGTTGGGCGCTTTACAATTCCGGCGCTTGCTGTCACTGTCACCGGCGGCACGGAGGTTGATCTCAGCGCGGTCATCTATCAGGCCAGTGGCGGACAGTTGTTCTGGCTGGGCGAAGATGCGACTGATGTATTCCTTGGACCCATCGAGGTGCAGGGGTCATTAACCGGTATCCCCGGAACCGGTGCATCCGCGGCGAAAAAAGCCAAAACCAACAAAAAGAGAACTAAATAACCAGTAACCGGGAAAAGGGGCACAGCCGAGACGATCCGGTTGTGCCCCTTCCCTTTTTTCGTAGTAGACCCGCCAGGCCATCGCCGAGTTCGCGGGGCCATGTGAGTTCCCTCTCCCAATCGCCAATTACTGCTAAGACCTGGGAAATCCGCGATCTATTTCCCTTTAGGAACGCACTCTTCGATGATGCGGGGCGCCCACTTTTGAAGGGTGGGATTTCCACGGTCGTCTCCCGCCTGGATTTCTCTCTGCCCGCGGAGCAGATCTTGTCCTCCTTCAAAAGACCCTCGCAACCTGGCAATGTGTTCCTTTCTGCACAGAAACACCTTCCCGCGGTGACTAATATTTGGGCTGGGATCATCCAGTATCGATCGCCAGTCGGGAGAAAAGAAATGGTCCCTGCTCAAGGCGAATCACGCGCCAGGCGTCGCTTCACCACGGTTTGAGATTTCATCTCGAATTAGTCACATCGATCAAAGGAGGAAAGGAAGGAATATGAAAAAGCTCAGATTGACAGTAGCCCTGCTTACGCTGCTTGCCGCCGGGATTCTGGCGGGATGCTCGGGACCGGTAAAATCCCCCGATGTTTCCGACAGTATTCGCAAGTCGCTCGACCAGGCAGGCTTGAAGAACGTCTCCGTCAGCCAGGATCGCGAAAAGGGCATCGTGACCCTCGGTGGACAAGTCGCCAATGACGCCGACAAGGCGCAAGCCGAATCGCTGGCCAAGGCGCTCGCGGGCGCACAGGTGGTCGCGAATCAGATAGCCGTGATTCCCGTGGGCGGAGAAAGAGATGCCAAGGCCGTGAACTCCGATCTGGACAAAGGCATCGAGCAGAATCTGGACGCGGCCCTGATCCAGAACAAGCTGCACGAGCACGTGAAATACGAAGTGAAGAGCGGCGTCGTCACGCTGACCGGAGAAGTGAACTCGCAGGCCAAACGGGCGCTCGCCGAGCAGGTGGCGACGGGAGTGCCCAACGTTCTGCAGGTGGTGAACGATCTGCAGGTCAAGAATCAGAAAGCCACTTCATCGCAGTAGTTTGCTGCGAAGTGGACAGGCTGCCAGCAGCCCCGAAACGGGCGGCTGATTTCCCGTAGAGACGGGGCGAGCCCCGTCTCTACAGAGGGAGATACAAGGAGATACTATGTCGTTCGGAATTTACGCGGTTGGGTTCGCCATCGTGATCGGCGGACTGATTTACGGCGCGCATCTGATGCACGTGCCCGCGCACTGGATTGCAGTGGGCGCGATCGTACTCTTAGGCATTGGGATTCTCTCGGGTGTAAAGGCCACGCGTCAAAAAGATCCTTCGGAATAACGGCCCGTGGCGAAAGTGGGACCCCGCTCTTCAACCCTCAACTGGCAGGCTTTGTCGCCAAAGGTGTCGCTCGCGCACCGCTCCGACCCCGCCTTTCACGACGAGATCCTGGAAAACGATCAATTCTGACCAGTCTTCCGCCGCCTAAAGTCTGATACTGGCAATTAACCGGGTTCTAAACCCGGATGGAATTCCGTGAACAAATTGGTCTTGTGGACATTCTGTGATGTAGGGAGGTTTCAATGAATTTGAATCTGCTGGATCCGAAGCTGATTGCGCTCGCCGCCGTGGTGGTTCTACTCATCGCAGCGCTGGCTTGGCTGTATGTGCGAAAGCGCAGGAGTACGACTGCAAACCTGCGGCAAAAGTTTGGCCCCGAGTACGATCGGGCGGTCCTCAAGCATGGGTCGGAACGAAAAGCACAAGCGAAATTAGAGGATCGCGAGAAGCGGGTCGAGAAGCTCAATATTCGCGATCTTGACCCGATGGAACACGACCGTTATTTGAAACGGTGGGAGGCCGTACAGTCTCGTTTTGTCGATTCCCCAAAGGGGGCGGTCGCAGAAGCGGATGATCTGGTGTCCTCTTTAATGAAAACTCGCGGCTATCCCGTAACCGATTTCGATCAACGCGCCGCCGACATTTCTGTGGACCATCCCCGAGTGGTGGAGAACTACCGGTCTGCGCATGAGATTGCGCTAAGGGTTGGCAAGAACGAAGCGACTACGGAAGAACTGAGAACGGCGATGATTCATTACCGCTCTCTGTTTGAGGAACTGGTGCAGGTGCCAGCGAGCGTCGAAAAAAAGGAAGTAGCGTAAAGGCGCCGGCAACTACGGTCTGGCCATGGAGTGAAAACACAATCGGAGCTTATTGCAGGAAGAAAGGAAAAATGATGAAACCAAGCACAACCGACAAAGCCGAAGGCAAGTTCCACGAAGTGAAGGGAAAGATCAAGGAAGAGGTCGGAAAGGCGACGAACGATCCCAATCTGGAAGTCACTGGAGACGCGGAAAAGAAAGCTGGC
>Ga0182014_10006286_pt1 | contig 12852 bp, 10 predicted proteins | sample 612S2DmetaG_FD_120489 | JGI IMG/M metagenome (GOLD analysis project Ga0182014, IMG submission 120489) | Permafrost microbial communities from Stordalen Mire, Sweden - 612S2D metaG | ecosystem: Environmental > Terrestrial > Soil > Wetlands > Permafrost | place: Sweden: Stordalen | collected... | reverse complement strand
GCCTGCCAGAAAAACAGATAGGGGCTGATGGTGGTGCCGAGGATGGCGACCAAAGTGGACCATTCATCCGAAGTATGGGGCATGGACGGGATCAGGGTGGCGCGGGCGACCTGGGACCAATTTGCCCCCACGACAAAGGCGGTGATTGGGTATGCGAAGAGCACCAGCACGAGCCACTTGAGGACGTTGGCGATCTGGTGGTATTGGAGGCGGACCGTGGCCCAGGAAATGAGGAGCGCGAAGGCCAGGACAAACCAGTGGGAGTTGATGCCGGAGAGCATGGAGGCGGCATCGGCCATGCCGGCCAGGTCGGCGGCGATGTTGATGGTGTTGGCCAGGAGCAGGGCCATAACAAAGGCGAGAAGGAGCCAGCGTGGAAAGCGGCGGCTGAAATTGCCGGCCAGGCCCTGGCCGGTGACCTTGCCGATGCGGGCACACATCATTTGGACAGCGGCCATCAGGGGCCATGTGAGCAAGGCGGTCCAAAGAAGCTTGGTTCCCAGCTGAGCGCCGGCGATGGAGTAGGTGGCGATGCCGGAGGGGTCGTCGTCGGCGGCGCCGGTGATGACGCCGGGACCGATCGACTGCAAGATCTGGCGCATCCATCGGGTTGGGGTGAAGTTCGGCATGAAAGAGTAAGCGAAGAGACTGCTTTCGAATCATAGCTTGAATCCGTTCAGAACCTCGCATGGCGCGACTGCGAAACTGAGTGATCGGAGGGGTCCTGACGCTGAGTTTTTCTGGCTTGTTTGGGGGTTCTCCGGCGTGTGCTAAGGTTCAAGCGTGAAAGATGAGGCAGAGGGGCGGGGTGCACTGGGGACGCGGCGGCTGTTGCCGGGGCTGGCGGTTGGGGATGGGTATACGCGGCATCCGTTTGACCTGGAGTTTGGGGTAAGGACGAGCGGGCTGATTGCTGGGCGGCACCTGAAGAGCGGGCACCCGCATGACCGGCATAACACGGCTTACTACGGGGTTGCGCCTTCAGTGTTTCAGGCGATGGTGGTGCGCTGGCGGAGGAGCCGGTCGGTGGCGTCGATCGACGAGTTTACGTTTGTCGATTTGGGGGCGGGGATGGGGCGGGCGGTGCTGCTGGCCTCGGAGTTGCCTTTTCGCGAGGTGGTGGGCGTGGAACTGAATCCCACGCTGACGCGGATTGCGCGGAAGAACGCAGCGGTGTGGCGGGCGGCGGGCCGGGCGCGGGCGCCGATGCGGATGGTTTGCGGGGATGCGGTGGAGTTCCGGTTTCCGGAGGGGCCTTGCGCGGCGTTTCTGTTCAATCCGTTTGGGGCGCCGGTGCTGCGGCGGCTGCTGAGGACGCTAGCGAAAGGCTTTGCCGGGCGGGCAGGGCAATTGGACCTTCTTTATGTGAACAACGAGCAGGAGAGCGTGCTGCAAGGGCAGGCGGGGTTTATGCGGCTGTTTCAAGGGGAGGTGAGGCGGTCGCGGGCGGATGCGATTGCGGATCACAGGATTCTGGCCAACCAGCCGGAGGGGGAATATGCATCGTCGAGCGGGGAGGACTGCTCGATTTGGCGGTGGGTTGGGTGAAGGCAGGGAACAGGGATCAGTCCTCGGGTTTCTCGGAACGGGGAGTGGCCGCAGGACGCGTTGGTATTTTCATTCGGAAACATTTGACGAGACAGGCTTGGAGGGAGAAAGCTGTTAGCTGGGTGGTCTGCGCATTCTTTTGCCATGACAAAGGGAGCTGATCGTGCGGAACCAGATGCACGAGGGACCAGGCACCCGCTGGAGTACGACTTTGAGGGAACCGCATCTGATTTTGGGATTGGGCGAGTTGTTGTGGGATCTGTTGCCGGAGGGGCCGCGATTGGGCGGTGCGCCGGCCAACTTTACCGTGATGGCGGGGCGTCTGGGCAACCACGCGGCCATCCTGAGCCGCATTGGGCGCGACGATCTGGGGCGGAAGGCGGTGGACCGGCTGGACCCGCTGCCGGCGGACGCGAGTTCAGTGCAGGTGGACCCGGTGCATGAGACGGGCCGGGTGACGGTGACGTTTGCGGGCGGACAGCCGCATTACACGATTCACCAGCCGGCGGCGTGGGATTTTCTGGAGCTTTCAGACGAGTGGGTGCGGCTGGCCGAGCGGGCGGACGCGATCTGCTTCGGGACGCTGGCGCAGCGGTGCCTTGAGTCGCGGCAGACGATCCAGACGCTGGCGGCTCAGACCTCGTCGGCGTGTGTGCGGGTGTTCGACGTGAACCTGCGAGCGCCATTTTATTCAGGCGAGGTGATTCAAGAGTCGCTGGAGCTGGCGACGGTGATGAAGATGAACGACGCCGAGACGCCGCAGGTGCTGGGACTTCTGGGGTTGCCGGCGGACGAAGGGCCGGCGGTGGACCGGTTGCGGCTGGCCGCGGAGCGGCTGCTGGGGGAGTTTCCGACGCTGGAGATGGTGGCGATAACCCGCGGCGGGCACGGGAGCCTGCTGGTGACGCGGGACGAGTGGCACGAACACCCCGGCATTCCAGTGAAGGTGGCCGACACGATCGGGGCGGGCGATGCGTTTACGGCGGCGCTGACCCATTATCTGCTGCGCGGAGCGGACCTGCCGACGCTGAACGAGGCCGGGAACCGGTGGGGTGGATGGGTGGCGTCGCAGTCAGGGGCGATGCCTCCACTGCCGGACGAGGTGCGAGCAGGGATTGCTGCCGCTATCGAGGGTTGAGCGGAGTGCTGGCAGGAGGCGGACGGTTCGGCTGGCTGCGGGTTGCGGCCGGCGTTGCGGTGCTGGCTGCGGGGACGTGTGCGGGGGCGCAGAGTGCGGCGCAGGAGACGCCGCAGGCCCCCGTTCCGACGGCGGCGCAGGTCGGGATGAGGAGCCAGATTCCGGCGCAGGGCCAGGCACAAACTGCCGTGTTGAGCCAGGACGAGGTTCGGGACCAGGTTCCGGTGCGTTCGGCGCCGTTGCCCCACGGCGAGGGTGCGCGGCGGATGGGGGAGCGGCTGCGGGCGATCTTCGACGGCAACGACTGGAAGGCGGATCCCAGCAAGCCGTTCGAGCGGATTCCGTATTACCAGGCGCTGCTGAGCCATAAGCTGGCGTTGCCCGACGAGATGGCCGTCCGCATGGAGCTGGGCAACGAGCAGATGCGCGCCGGCCGGAGTGAACGGGCGGTGGAGACGCTGGAAGCCCTGGTGAAGTTGATGGAGCCGCATCTGGCCGAGATACCGTGCTCGATCCAGGCACAGATTCATCAGGAGCTGGCGCTGGCCTACCTGCGGCTGGGCGAGCAGGAAAACTGCATCGGGATGCACAACTCGCTATCCTGCAACTTCCCGTTGCACGGCGGGGGCATTCACCAGAAGACGCGGGGGGCCGAGGGAGCGGTGCGGGAGTACACGCGGGCTCTGGAGCTGAATCCCGACAGCAATCTGTGCCGCTGGCTGCTGAATATCGCATATCAGCAACTGGGCCGGTATCCACAGGACGTTCCCAAGCAGTGGCTTGCGCCGCCGGAGCTGTTCGCTTCCGAATACGATATCGGATATTTTCCCGAGGTGGCGTCGGTGGCCGGGATCCACGCGATGGAACTCTCCGGCGGGGCCATCGTGGAGGATTTCGACGGTGACGGGCTGCTGGATGTGATGATTTCTTCGTCGGGGCCGCTCGACTCGATGCATTTTTTCCATAACAACGGGGATGGGACGTTTACCGACCGCACAAAGGAGGCCGGGCTGGGCGACGAGATCGGCGGGTTGAACCTGGTTCTGACCGATTACAACAACGACGGGCACCCGGACGTGCTGGTGCTGCGCGGGGCGTGGTGGGGGAAGTTCGGTGAGTATCCGCTGTCGCTGTTGCGGAACAACGGGGATGGAACCTTCGACGACGTGACCGAAGAGGCGGGTTTGCTGACGATCGGCCCCACGCAGACGGCGGCGTGGGCGGATTACGACGGCGACGGCTGGCTGGATCTGTTTGTCGGCCACGAGTCGAAGCCGGGAGATGTGCATCCCTGCCAGTTGTTTCACAACAACCACGACGGCACGTTCACGGAGGTTCAGGCGCCGGGAGCAGGGGCGGGCAAGCTGGGATCGAATTTGGGCTTTGTGAAGGGCGTGACCTGGGGCGACTACAACAACGACGGCCGGCCGGACCTGTATGTATCGACAATGTTCGCCGGGAGTTTCCTGTTTCGCAACGACGGGCCGCGCGACCCACAGCACCCCGAAACCGGCGAATGGATTTTCACCGACGTGACCCAACAGGCCGGGCTGAGCGGCAACCGGCACACCTTTCCCACCTGGTTTTTCGATTACGACAACGACGGCTGGCTGGACATCTTTGCCGGCGGTTACGCGACGACTTCGCTGGAGGACGTAGGCGCCTTCGAGTTGGGCAAACCGCACCACGGATCTGTGTCGCACTTGTTTCATAACAACCACGACGGGACGTTTACCGACGTGCCGCACGCGGCAGGGCTTGACCGGGCGATTACGACGATGGCGGCCAACTTCGGCGACCTGGACAACGACGGCTGGCTGGACGTGTACCTGGGGCTGGGCGAGTCGTCCTATGAGTCGCTGTTGCCCAAGCGGATGTTCCGCAACGACGCGGGGCGTTACTTCCAGGATGTGACGACTTCCGGGGGGTTCGGCAATCTGCAAAAAGGGCATGGGATCGCGTTTGCGGACATCGAGAACAACGGCAACGAAGATGTGTTTGAGGAGCTGGGCGGGGCATTTCAGGGCGATCGGTTCATGCCTACGCTGTATCACAATCCGGGGCACGGGAATCACTGGGTGACGCTGGTTCTGGAGGGGGTAAAGACCAATCGCGCGGCCTATGGCGCCCGCATCAAGGTGACCATCGACGAGGATGGGCGAGAGCGGTCGATCTACCGGGCGGTGGGTTCGGTTTCGAGCTTTGGCGGGAATCCGATGCGGCAGCACATCGGCGTGGGGAAGGCTTCGTCGATCCGGGAGATTGAAATATGGTGGCCGGTCCCGGGGTTGCGGCAGAGGTTCAGGGGCGTGCCGGTGGACCGGGCTTTTCACATCCGGGAGGGCCGGGATGTGCTCGATCCGATCGAGTGGAAGCCGTTCGAGATTGGAAAGACAAAGATCGCCGAGCCGATGCACGATCATGCACGCTGAGTTGGGGTGAAAAGACGCGCCGGGAACCAGCGATAAGGTGTATTGTAGGAATGGTTTAGGGGACTATGACGGCTTTTCCCAGGGGAGGAATCCGGCAGCGGGCCGGGTTGGAAAGCGGTTCATTCAAGCGCCCGTTTCCACACTGGTGGGCGGAATTGCATCGACAAATCTTTGGTGATTGCTTTAGTGTTCTTTAACGAAGCGGGCGTTTGACCCGCCCCCAGAACACAAGCTCAACAAGAAAGGCGAGTGTATGGCAGGACCGCGCAAAACGGCAATCAAGCTGACGCCGCCGGACCAGAATCCCGCGACACATACCGCCAAGCACCGGCGCGTTTTTGAGTACCTGAACGGCCACATTCAGTCGGGGGCGCTGAAGCCGGGCGATCGCCTGCCAAGCGAGGCAGAACTGGGCAGGCTGTTTGACGCCTCGCGCATCACGGTGGCCAAGGCGGTTGTGGACCTGCAGCGGATGGGTCTGGTGACGCGGCGTCCGGGCGCGGGCACCCACGTGCTGGCGCAGCACCACGCCGCCGGCCGCACCTTCGGACTACTGATTCCCGAGCTTGGCCTGACGGAGATCTTCGAGCCGATCTGTCACGGGATGATGCGATCTTCGTTTGCCCAGCCGGATGCGCTTTTGTGGGGCAACGCCTCGACCTCAGTGCGGGAGAGCGCCAAAGAGGCCGAGCAGATGGTCAACTCTTTCATTCTGCAAAAGGTGGCCGGGGTGTTTTTTGCTCCGCTGGAACTGATCGGGGAGAAGGATGCGGCCAACCGGCGGGTTGCACGGGCGCTGGAACGGGCGCAGATTCCGATGGTGCTGCTGGACCGCTGTTACTTTCCGTATCCGGAGCGGTCGGGGCACGATCTGGTGGGGGTGGACAACCGGCGCGTCGGATACGTGGCAACAGCGCATCTGCTGGGGCTTGGGGTGCGCCGGGTAGCGTTTCTGGGCGAGAAGAATGCGGCCAACACGGTGGATGCGCGCATCACCGGGTTTCACGAGGCGCTGCGCTACAACGGGATTCAACCGGAACAGGACCCGGCCTGGCGCGGCAGCCCGCAGGACGAGGCGTTTGTGCGCCGGCTGCTGGAAACGCTGCGTCCGGAGGCGATCGTCTGCGCCAACGACCTGACCGCCGCGCGGCTGATGCAGACGCTGATGGGCCTGGGTGTTCACATCCCCGAGCAGGTGCGAATCGTGGGCGTGGACGACGTGAAATACGCCAGCCTTCTTCCGGTGCCGCTGACCACGATCCACCAGGACTGCGCCGGCATTGGAATGGTGGCCATGGCCACGATGCTGGAGCGTCTGGAGCACCCGGAACTGCCGGTGCGGGACGTGCTGGTGCCGACAAAACTGGTGGTGCGGCGGTCGTGCGGGGCGTATCTGGCGGAGGATGGCGGGGCCTGAAGCGCCCTGGAGGCAGGGAGGAATGCTTGCAAGAGAACGCCCTCCCAGATTGCCAGCGGCTGCGGGTTTCAATAAGATGGCTCTCCTATGGTTAAACGATCTTTCGCTCTCGTTCTGCCGGCCGCCCTCGCGCTGCCGTTGAGCCTGTCTGCTCAGGCGCCTTCACTCTCAATACAGGTGGATCACCCTACCGCCAAGGTCAGTCCGAAGTTGTACGGGCTGATGACCGAGGAGATCAACTTCTCTTACGACGGCGGGCTCTACGCCGAGTTGGTTCGCGACCGCACTGTGGGCCGCGGCTTTGGATCGATGCAACACTGGACGCTGGTGGCGCGGGGGAGCTCCGTGGCGCAGGTTTCCGCGGATGATAGCACTGGCCCGAGCGCCTCGCTGACGCGCAGCCTGAAGGTGAGTGTGATCTCGGCAACGGAAGCCGAACCGGCCGGCGTGCAAAACGACGGCTATTGGGGCATCGCGGTGCGGCCGCGGACGACTTATAGCGGATCCTTTTATGCAAAGACCGGCAGCGGCGGGGTCCCGGTGACTGTCAGCCTGATGAACGATCAGACGGGCGCGATTGCGGCCAGCACGACCGTCGACGGGCTAACCGGCGAGTGGAAGAAGTACACGTTTGCGCTCAAGACCGGAGATATCCCTGTAACTGCGAACAACCACCTTATCCTGACGATTCCACGACCGGCGACGGTCTGGTTCGACCTGGTTTCGCTGTTTCCGCCGACGTATCATGACCGCCCCTACGGCAACCGCATCGACCTGATGGAGAAATTGGCGGCCATGCATCCCAGGTTCCTGCGGCTTCCGGGCGGCAACTACCTGGAGGGGGATCATATAGCGGATCGGTTCGACTGGAAGAAGACCATCGGCCCGTGGGTGGATCGGCCCACTCATCCCAGCCCCTGGCGCTACCGGTCGTCGGACGGCATGGGCCTGCTCGAGTTTCTGGAATGGTGCGAGGATCTGCGCATTGAGCCGGTGCTGGCGGTGTATGCCGGCTACTCGCTGGCGCAGGATCATGTGGAACCGGGGGCGGCGCTTGAGCCCTACGTTCAGGATGCGCTCGATGAGATCGAGTACGCGACCGGCGGCGCCGATACCAAGTGGGGCGCCGAGCGCGTGAAGAACGGGCACGCCGCGCCGTTTCCGTTGCATTATGTGGAGATCGGCAACGAGGACCAGTTCGACCATTCGGGCTCCTACGAGGGCCGCTTTGCGCAGTTCTACAAGGCGATCAAGCAGCGCTACCCGGACCTGCAATTGATTGCGACCGCGCCGGTGAAGAGCGTGAAGCCGGACGTGCTGGACGAGCACTACTATATGTCGGCTGAGAAGTCGTTAGAGGACGCCAACCACTACGACAAGACCGACCGCAACGGGCCGAAGATCTTTGTGGGCGAATGGGCGACGCGCGAGGGCGAGCCGACGCCCAACCTCGAGGCGGCGCTGGGCGACGCGGCGTGGATGACGGGCATGGAACGTAACAGCGACATCGTCATCATGGCCAGCTACGCGCCGTTGTTTGTGAATGTGAATCCCGGCGGCATGCAGTGGGCGACGGATCTGATCGGCTATGATGCGCTTTCGAGCTATGGGTCGCCCAGTTACTGGGCGCAGGTGATGTTCGGCAGTTATCTGGGCACGGAGGTGGTGGCTTCGACGCTGACCAATGGCGGGCCGCGGGTGTATGCGTCGGCGACGCGCGACGATAAGCTGCGCAAGCTGTTCATCAAGGTGGTGAACGCGTCGTCGGAAGCGGAACCGGTGAGCATCGCGCTGGCCGGCGTGGCGAAGGTGGAGCGGGAGGCAAAGCTGATTGCGTTGAGCGGGAAGACGCCGAACGCGACCAACAGCATTGCGAACCCCGAAGCCGTTGTGCCGATCGAGCGCATCATCAAGGTGGCTGGACCGAAGTTCGAGCAGAGCTTTGCGCCCTATTCGATCAATGTGCTGGAGATAAGTTATTGATGCAAGCGGCCTGGGTTGCGGTAAAGTGAGGTCATAAGTGATTGTCAACATCGCCAGGCGCGCGCACGATCATAACTGGGAACTGGATCCGATCACGCGTTCGCTGTTGGATACGGATTTCTACAAGCTGCTGATGCTGCAGTTCATCTGGAAGCGTTTCCCGGCGACCCATGCGTCGTTTACGCTTCTCAATCGCACGGCCTCGACGCGCCTGGGCGAGATGGTTGGCGTGGCGCAGTTGCGGGAGCAACTGGAAGAGACGAGAAAGCTGCGCTTTCATAAGTCCGAACTGATCTGGCTGGCGGGCAACACGTTCTATGGACGGCGGGGCATTTTTGAGCCGGCTTTTCTGGAGTGGCTGGAACGGGACTTCCGCCTCTCGGAATACGACTTATCCGTTAAGGACGGGCAACTGAGCCTCAGCTTTCACGGTCTTTGGACCGGGACGACGATGTGGGAGATTTATGCGCTCTCGGCCATCGACGAATTGAAGACACGCTCGAGCCTGAAGCGGCTGAGCGAGTTCGAGCTGGACGTTCTGTATGCGCGTGCCAAGACCAAGCTATGGGAAAAAATGGAGCGGCTGCGCGGCGTTCCCAGGTTGAACGTCAGCGATTTTGGAACGCGGAGGCGGCACAGCTTCCTATGGCATGAGTATGTGGTCAAGGCCATGAGCGATGTGCTCGGCGCGAGCTTTGCGGGCAGCTCGAATGCGTATCTTGCCTGCAAGCACGATCTGGAAGCGATCGGCACCAATGCGCACGAGTTGCCGATGGCGCTGGCGGCGATGGCCAACGGCGAGGTGGAGTTGCGCACGGCGCAGTACCGTTTGCTTGAGTTATGGCAGCAGAGTTATCAGGGCGAGTTGTTGATCCTGCTGCCGGATACGTTTGGGACGACACAGTTTTTGGAGAATGCGCCGGAGTGGGTGGCGGACTGGACGGGCCAGCGCATCGACAGCAAGGACCCTTACCTGGCCGGCGACGAGTATATCGCGTGGCTGGAGCGGCACGGGCGCGATCCGCGGCAGAAGCGGCTGATTGCCTCCGATGCGCTCGATGTGGGACAGATTCTCGGGCTTCACGCTTACTTTGGCGGCCGGCTGCGCAACGGGGCAACGCCCGGGGATTTTCAGCGGGCGAGCGACTTCAAGGATGAGAGGAAATGGGTTGCCGACCGGCGCATTCGATTCAGCGCGGGATGGGGCACATTTCTGACCAACGATTTTCGCAATTGCAATCCGCAGGGAGATGAGGGGTTCAATCCTGTGAGCCTGGTGTGCAAACTCACCGATGTGGAGGGCAGGCCGGCAGTGAAACTCTCGGATAACTACTTGAAGGCGCTGGGGCCTGCCGGCGAGATTGAGCGCTACCGGCGAGTGTTTGGGACGGCGGGAGTGGCGGAGGCGCCGGTGCTGACGTGAGGGCGGCCTATTGTGCCGGCAGCTGAGCCGGCGGTGCAGCGGGCGATGTCGTGGGGGGCGGGACGGGGCGGTGTTTGGCGCGAAGATAAGCGACCAACTGGGCGATTTGTTCGTCGGTGAGGGAGTCGCGGAAGGGCGGCATCTTCTGGCCGCCGTTGAGAATCTGGTCGGTGATTTTGGGTGGGGTCCAGAGCTTGTTGGCGCGCAGGCCGGCGAGATCCGGTCCCTTTTTGCCGCCCGAGCCGCCGGGGCCGTGGCAGTAAGCGCAGCCCTTGTCGCGAAACAGGAGTGCGCCGGCCTGCTCTGCTGCCCTGGATTTGGAGCCAAAGAGGGCGTGGGCGGGAGTTGCGGCGGAAACGGCGAGGACCACTATGAGGGCGGCGCAGAAAACATTAAGACGGGGAATCACGGGGATGATTTTCTCACAGGGAAATCGTGTGCGCCTCCATCTTTCGATGGTGGGCGGCGAGGGTTGGGCACACTTCTCCTCAGGTGAGCCGACTTAGGCGCCGCGCGGCTAGCGCCTGCGGTCCCAATCCCGGTCGCGGGCTATTTCCTCCATGCGGTGCTTCAATCTGGATGACTCGCCCACGGCGGAATCGATAGTCTCCGGGGGAAGCGATGCCACCACGATGCTAACCTGAGTCAATCCCTCCGGAGCGGCGGTGCAAATGATAACGGCGTGGTGAGGACCCATGTTGCCCCAGATGACATTGTCGTTTCCCGGGGAGACGGCGTACCCCTCCCGTTCGAGCACGCGGGCAGCCCGGTGCATGCATCCGTCCACGGGCACGGCAACGGTCAGGTTGCTAACACCCATGGGGGCGCCCGCGAAACACCAGGTCCCCGAGCAGAGAAAAGCGAAAACGGCAAAGAGAACACTTAAGCGCTTCATCTTGTCCTACCTCAGTGCAGCGGTTACGCGTCGCACCCGCGATGCGAAACCGCCGAATTGGCTAATCTGAGCCAGAGTTTCCGTGTCGATTTCCTGGCCGCCAGCCATTGTACTCCCCATCGCCTCCGGCGGACCTATTCGTCCCGAAATTTCCTTTTTTTGATCAAAGTTTCATGCGGTATACGGCCAGATGCCTCCCACTCCGGCCTGGGGGTAGCATTATTCCTTTAGGTGTAGGTATATGTACGCCCGGGGCGCGCCGTGGGATGGTCTCCACTGACGCGGCGGGGGTTGGGAGCCGAGATTCGGCCCAGTCAAAACGTGGAAGCCTCCCGTCGAGGCGTGGTCTCGCACTGCGGGGCTGCGGAAAGGAAGCTTTCGAGTTTGCGGGTCCGGTTTGGGGAGGGCGGCGGTGTAGGCTGCTCGATATGACGGTGAAGGCAAGCTGGTATGCGGGCGAGTTGCGGCGGGAGCTGGGGCTGCGGAACCGGCGGTGGGCGCGGGGACGGGCGCATGTGGAGAGCTACGGCAATCCGCCGGTGATTGTGTATGCGCCTGAGCACCCCACAGACGAAGACCTGTCTGTGGGGGCCCCGCCGGAGGGTGGGCGGCACGGGAACTTCTTCGATGCGGCGTATGCGGCGATTGCGGCGAGGCCGGAGTGGATGCGGCGGTTCGACAAGATTCATGCGCAGGGAAGAGCGCTCCCGAAGGCGGAGCGGCGGTGGCGGGAGCTGGATTCGTCGATGAGTTCGGATGCGCTGCTGATGAATGTATTTTGTACGCCGGGGGTGGCGAAGTCGGGGGCGGTGCGGCGTGCGCTGGGGGTCGATGGGGATGCGGGGCCGGTGTTTGGATGGAAGGCGCGGGTGCCGCTGGGGAATGGGAGATTTGATAGGACCGAGGTGGATATGCGGTGGGGCGGGTTGCTGGTAGAGGCCAAGCTGACGGAGGGGGATTTTCAGTCGCGCGCGGCTGGGGTGGTGGAGGGGTACAGGGACTTCGATGCGGTGTTCGAGCGGGAGTTGTTGCCGCGGGTGGTGTTGGCGGTGAAGAGGCGCAGGGAGGCGACGGAGTTTCCTGAGGATTATTCGCAGGAGTATGAGGATCTGGACGGGGTCGAAATCCGGGTTCCGCTGCCAGAAGAGGAGCGAGGAGCCACACGCGAGTTTTCCGAAGAGCATCCCTCAGGGGCTGAAGCCCAACCTTCTTTGGTTGATTCAATCCACGGGCTGAAGCCCGTACCCGTCACAGGAATAAGTCATTCAACAGGCGGAGACGCTGGGTATGCGGGCTATCAGCTGATTCGGAATGTGCTGGCGGCTTATGCGGAGGGGTGCAGCTTTTGTGTGTTACACGATGAGCGGAGGCCGGATCTGCGGGAGGAATGGTATCGGGTGATGGCGGCGGTGAAGCCGGCCCAGATGCGGGTGCGGTTGAAGGTGCTGACCTGGCAGGAGTTTGCGGCGCTGCTGCCGGAGGAGTTACAGGGGTTTCTGGATTGGAAGTATGGGATTGTGAGGGCGGGGAGGGTGGCTTCGGCGGTGGGAGGCTCGGGCGCCGATTAGGGATGGGTTGCATTCGTTGCACATTTTATTACCCTCCCTACCCCCACCCCGTCTCTGTGAGGAAATTCCTTGTTTTCAATAGGATGCAGCGGGGGCTACGCTCTAAATTCTTGATTCTGCTGGAGTTCTTTGCAGATTCTTGATGGCAAAGGGGTTAGGGGCGTTTAGCCGAAGCTCTTAGCTTTTAGAGCGAAACCAGAGTTGGTGTGACCTGATGAAGTCGGCGCCGGGTCTCCGCTCCCTGGTGGTCCCGTCGACTCGAGGGTTGCGGTTCAGGATACAGTCACTCTGGTTCCGCTCTAGCTTCCAGCTTTTAGCTCCCACCCCTGGATCGGTTCGCATCGGCCTGCACGGATTGTGAAAAACACTATGGAACGATTGTGCGCCAATGAAGCGAAATAATCTGCAAAAGTAGGGGCGGGGAGGGTGGCTTCGGCGTTGGGGATTC
>Ga0182014_10006285_pt1 | contig 12853 bp, 12 predicted proteins | sample 612S2DmetaG_FD_120489 | JGI IMG/M metagenome (GOLD analysis project Ga0182014, IMG submission 120489) | Permafrost microbial communities from Stordalen Mire, Sweden - 612S2D metaG | ecosystem: Environmental > Terrestrial > Soil > Wetlands > Permafrost | place: Sweden: Stordalen | collected... | reverse complement strand
CGCTCGCGAGGTGCCAGCTCGTGCAAGGACAACCGGCCGTCCCGCCCCGTGTGCAGGCGCACGCCTCCAGGCCCCGCTGCCACCACCTTCTGCCAACCCGTCCCGGCGTAGGTGCCCATGCGCCGGCCAATAGCCACAGCGCCGGCGCGTTCTACTTTCATGTAGGAACGCAGCTCGCCCTGCACTCGGGCCGGGACGCTGACCCGGCGGGTCTTGGAGCCTTTGGCAGTGGTCGCCCCCAGGTCGAAGCGGTGCGTCCCTATGGCCTCGTCGGCAACCTCCACGGTCAGGAGGCAGGCCGCCTCCTGGAGCCGGAGCCCGGTAGCAAGCAGCAGGTCCGCGAAAGCGGCGTTGCGCTCACGCAGACGAGGCAGCGGCGCCGAGGTCCCAAGCAGCCCGACGTTCCGCCAGCGCCGGTACTGGTCCAAGCTGAGGTACTTGACCGGCCGCTGGCCCCCGTCAGGCTCGTAGGCCAGGTTACGCTCCACCGCCCGGCCGTAGCGCCCTCGGACGGAGCGGAGCCCTCGTGGGAACGGGTTCGCCGCCACCAAGCCCTCATCCACGCCGATCTGGTAGAGCTTGTCGAGGGCAGCCACCCACAGGTTCCAGGTGGCTTTGCTCTGCCGGGTGGCGAGGTCTACTCGGCGAACGGTGAAAAGGACGTTGAAGTCGTTCCTCGTCGCCTCCCACAAGGTCTTGGGCTCGGGTTGTCCCTGCAGGAAACGGCCGGCGGCGACGTAGACGTCGGCATAGGCTCGCACCGAACGTAACGACCGCACCCCGTAGGAGGGCATCAGCCGCAGCGCCCGGTTCAGGTCGGCCTCGTAAGTGCCGTTGTCCGCCCACAATGAACGGGTACCCGTCGGGGATGCCAGCGCTCTTCAGCGTCCCCGCAGCGTCCAGGCCGGGGACCAACCGCTCCGCCGACTGCGCGCTGAAGTAGTCGGTGACCGCCACCCGCATGTCATAGACGGTAACTGCCACGTCGAGACGAACCGGGCATCCCCTAGCCGTGGCGACAATGACAGTTGGCTCCGTCAAGACCTCGCAGGCGCCTATGAACTTCGGGTCGCCCGTCGATCATCGGCCAACCGAGTGGCGTGAGCCTTTGTGAACATGGTCGTGGCGACGCCGTGGGCTGGGCATGATGTAGCCGCTACCACCGTAAGGCCGAGCGCTGGGAATGACAGCTTGAGCTGGCCCCGTCGCGATAGCTTGAGATGACCCCACTCAGTCACGCTGAGTGACGGCGTCTGAGGCTTCGGGCGGGTCGCCAAGTCGGCGTCAGCGACGCCAGAGCCGTCGCTATGGCGCGCCGACCGCCCTGGTAGACGGCTGAACACCAGGCGCCATAACGGATTTTCGGTGCTCGCCCGAGCACGTTCCGGTCGCCTGTTCGGCTCGCCGCGGTGGGCGGAGGAGCGGGTTGGGCACTGGCGAGCCTGCCGGCTTCAGAAGGTGACCGGCGCCAAGTGGTGGCCGCCGTCGAAGGTCATGATCATGGTGGTCGTTGTCCGGGACGACTGCACGAGGCCGACGCCCTGTGCGGGACTGGTAAAACCCAGGTAGAAAGGACCGCCTCGGTAGACCGCGGCCCAGTGGTGGCCACCGTCAAAGCTGGCCTCCAGGTCCCCAGGTGTGCCGTAGCCACTGGCCAGCACCACGCCGGGGGCGGGGGAGGCCACCTGGCCGGAGTAGTTGTCGAAGCGCCCGAGCTCGGGACCGGCCTGGAAGGTCCTCCCGCCGTTGTCAGAGAAGTAAAGCCACGTCGACCCGGAGGTCGCCCCCCTCGGCGCGCTCCCGGTCGCCACATAACCCCCGAAACCGCCCATGACGCATATCGCAACCAGGTTGGCCGCCGTCGAGGCAGCCGGCACGGCGTAGCTGTCCCCGACCGAGGCACACGGAGGGGACCAGGCCACCCACGGCCCTTGGCCGTCGAGCTGGGCGCTGCCGGAGGTGCCGCGGTCGTTGCCGTAGACCGCCCAACCACTGTTCCCCTGGAGCACGATGGCGCCGAACGGTTGGGAGCCACCGCCGGGCCCGCTCAACGTCAGCGAGCTGGCCGCCCGCCAACTGTCAGTGGCCACAGGGGAGCTTTCGATCATGGCACCGTAGCTGCCGCTCACGGCCGTGGCGTCGACCATTGCGTAGGCGCGGCCAGCGGCTGCCTCCAGGTCGAATATGGGGCTCTCGGGGACCAGGGCAGGGAAGGAGCGAACAGGTCGCCAGCTCAGCCCTCCGTTGTGGGTGGACCAAAGGACCGGCTCGATGGACACGGTGCTCGGGAACTGGCCGGGGACGAACAGGCCCCCGTAAATCCAGCCATCACGCCGGTCGGCGAAGCGCACGTTCAGTTCTTGGCCACAGCACCCGCTCACATTCAAGGCAAGCCCGCCGCCCGGCTGGCGGTCCGCCGCGTCCTCCAGGGCCGCCGGCAACGGGCGCGCCGCCCACGTGCGCCCTCCGTCCAGGGTCTCACGCAAGGAGAGGCATTCGCTTGAGCGGCCGCAGGGAGCGCTCCCCAGTGCCCAGCCGGCCCTCAGCGAAACGAACGTGACCGATACCGGGTTGAAGTCGCTTCCTGAAGAAGCCGCGACGACAGCCCCAAGCGCGCTGGAGCCTCCGCTCGCCAGGATGCTCAAGGTGACCAGGCCTGCACCTGTCAGCGCCGCTAGTGGCCGCGCCCATCTTTGACGACCACTACGGCGCGCCAGCCAGGCGTCCCGCGCGGCGGTCCCGAGAAGGCCCGAGGTCTGTCCTGTCGCCGGTCGTTGTCCCACACCCGTACAACACCGCCCGCGTCCCGTCAGGTTCCGGAGCGGCCCCAACAACAAGGGGCCGAGCGGCGGCGCGTGTGGTCTTCGGCCCGCTCTGCGCACCCCCTCGCGGCCGGATCCCAATCCTCCCCTTTGGGTGTCGTAATGTTCCTGTCTCGGGCACCGGCGGCACAGGTCCGGTCCCGGCGACGATCGGAGTTCTGTCGCGGGTTTCGGCCCAGGTCGGCGAGCGCAACACCGTCGTACTGGCGCGCGGGGCCGCTGGTTGGCAGACCCCCAAGTCGGCGCCATATGGGAACATTATGGAGGGGACGGGTCCTCGCTGGTACCTGGTGGGGAAGGTCCAGGATCAATCGTACTTGTAGTAGGATTGACTTATGAGCAGCCAGTACGCCAAGGTGTCCTTGACCCTGCCGTCACCCCTCCTCGAACGGATCAGGGGGAGGGTGGGCACGAGAGGGGTGTCCCGCTACGTGGCCCAAGCCCTTGAGGCAGAGGAGCGCCGGGAGGCGTTGCGAGCTTGGCTAGCGGACCAAGATGCCGAGCACGGGCCTGTCCCCGCCGAGACCATAGAAGAGGTGCGGAGACAGTGGCTCGACGCCGCCAGCGCCGCCAGCTAGCTGGCGAGGTCCCCGACGCGGTGCTGCTCGACTCCGAGGGTCTGAGCGCTGGCGCGCAAGGCGACGCCCGGGTTCGGGCCGAGCTCACTGTGGCCGAGCAGCTGGGTGCGCGGGTGCACGTCAGTAGCGTCACGCTGGCCGAGGTCATTCGCGGCCAGCGACGAGACGCTCGCGTGCATTCGTTGCTATCGGCAGTCGAGAAGGTCCCGGTCACCCCTGAACTCGGCCGCACTGCCGGAGAGTTGTTAGGACGTACCGGCAGGGACGACACAGTCGACGCAGTCGTTGCCGTCACGGCGCAAAGCGTGGGCCGCCTAGTCCGCCTGCTGACAGGTGACCCGGCGGATCTGCGCGCCTTGACCGCTGACATGCCTGGCGTGACGGTAGTACCAATTTAGCGCGGCGGTTCGAAATGGCATTCTGTAGTAGCCACACAGGGTGTAAGGGGGCGCCGACCGGTCTCGTTATGCTCGGATTCCCCTTGAACAACAAGGGTTTCCGGGCAGCGCATAAAAGACGTTCGGCGCTATGTGCAACACCGTTCTGTTTGACTATGGGCGCCAGCCCACTGACGCCGCCCATGGTTCTGCGACAGAGCTCACGAGGTCCACGACGGGGTCCTTCACCTCCGTGTACGGGCCGATATCAAGAGTGACCTCAGCGAGGGAGCGCTTGAAGGCCGCGTACGCAGGCACTGCATCGGGGTGAACGCGGAACCAGTCTCGGAAAAGAAGAGCCAGTCGTTCGTTGGCAGAGCCGACGCGGCGAACATGAAGGTTCACGTCTCCACCTGGGTGCCCACGACGGCTCCAAAACCGCTTCGCCCACAACTCGGGGTCCTCGACGCGCCCGGCCGGCACATGGTCCTGCTCGTAGGGCGACCGTGTGAACCCGAGCCCTCGCAATGGCGCGTCGAAAAAGGCCGCCGCCGCGACCAGGTCGTCGACGCTGACCTGAACGTCGATCACCTCTTTTGCTGCCATACCCGGAACGGCCGTGCTGCCGATGTGCTCGACGCGTTGGGCGAGCGGTGAGAGGACCTCTTCGAGCTCGGCAATGAGCGTCGCGGCCCTGACCGGCCACTCCGGGTCGTACGTAGCGACGACCGGAGACTGCCTAGAGCTCTGGGGACCGGAGATGACGACGTGGGAGCGGATGACCTGTGCGCACGCAGAGGCGGAAGCGGCCGTCGTGTCCACCTCCAAGTCGTAGGCGACGCCATCGTGGACGGGCTCGGCTTGCGACAGGGCCATCCCCGGCACCCGGTCGGGGCGGAGAGCCTCCCGAGAAGCCGCCACGGCCGGCTCACAACGCACGCCGACCCACAGGACGCTCAGGCCTGCCAGCCCTTGGCGCAGCCGGGCCTGTTCACCACGTGGGCTCAAGCCACACACTGCACCGGTGAAGAAGATCCTCGTATACTCCCGCTGCACTCTTTCGAGACCTCCCAAGATTGGCCGTACCTGGACATCGGTGCAGTGAACAGGAAGTTTGAGGAGCAGTATGGTCCAGCTGCACGTCGTACTGACGATGGGGGCCGCCTGTGGACCAGACCAAACAAGGGTGAGTATCACGGTTCAGCGGTGCAAATAGTAGCTGGGCACCGCCTCCAAGGTGGGATGCACTGGCACGTGACGACGCGAGGTGGCGCTACTCGTTTTTTTGCTCCGCATCGAGTATGGAGCCTGCCTAGCGGGAACGCCTACATAAATGTTTACCCGAACGGCTATGTAAACGTGGGCCGAGCTGGCCACGTCCCGATCATATGGGAAGATCGTTCGCGCGCCACTTAAACCAAAATGCCCACCCGCATCAAGCAGGTTGGGCATTTTGTGAGATCTATATGTGGGCTACGAAATACCGAACGGCAATCTGACGAGATGTAAGTAGATCGCTAACCAATGACCCATGTCATTCTGGGAGCCCGACTTAACACGCTACCCTGGTCGTCGTCGTTGTACCTCCGTTCGTCTGGTCTCAGCTGATCGAGCTGGAGACCCTCCGGGAGCCACCTCACCGGTGACCCGCGGTTCACCACCCAGTATAGGCGGAGACGCCGTGTCGCGCCACTGGGGTACCGCGACACAAGGATCGAAAGGGGTTGCCAAGCGTCGCCACCAGGCTATCAGCTTGGTGGAAGCGGCCGCAGACGCCGCAATGCACGAAGTCGTTCGGCGGCCGACTCCTTGTCGGGGGTTGAGGAGGAACTGCCCCGGAGACTAGCGCGACCAAAGAGACGATGCGTCTGACCAGGGCATTCGCTTCCGACCAAATCTCGGAAACCGCCGCGGTTGCGGTCCGCTGGCTTGCGCAAGCCCACGCGCATCGAGGGCATCGCCACCGTACGGCTTACAGTGCCTCTGAGCTGCGGAGGTCGGGTTACCTGAGTAGCGGCGCAAGAAGAGGTCGTTAGCGCAGGTCTGGGGCGTGTGTCCCCGCACGAAGTTGTCAGTGCGGATCGCTCACGAAGTTGTCAGTAAGGCCCCGGAGGATGTGCGACGAAAAGAACGATGGCTAAGGGCGGGTCGGCCTTCTTCATCCCGCCTTCGGCTGGAGGTGGCGGTAAATGGTGGGGCGGGAGACCCCGAACTCTGCGCCGATCTCGGCCACGGTGTGGGCCCGGCGCCCGTCGGGGCCCAGTTCCTCGTACATGTCCTGGGCGATCTTGGCCTGGCGGGGGGTGAGCTTGGCCTTCTGCCCGCCGGTGCGGCCGCGTGCCCGGGCCGCGGCCAGGCCGTCACGGGTGCGCTCCGACATGAGGGCGTGCTCGAACTCGGCAATGGCCCCGAGGATCTGGAAGAACATCCGCCCAAGGGCCGTGGAGGTGTCGATGCCCTGGTTGAGCACGACCAGGTCGACGCCCCTGGCCTGGAGCTCGTTGGAAAGAGCGATCAGGTGCTCAAGCGAGCGCCCGAGCCGGTCCAGCTTGGTGATGACCAGCTGGTCGCCCTCCCTGACCACGAGCAGGACCTTGTCCAGCTCCGGCCGCCGGGCCAGCTTGCCGCTGGCCTTGTCGATGAGGACTCGATCGCATCCGGCGGCCTCCAGGGCGTCTCCCTGGGCGTCGGCGTTCTGGTCGGCTGTTGAAACCCGTCCATAGCCAACCCGCACCGACCAACTGTAGCGCAAACAGAGGTTGACGTTACATAGGTCCGTACACGGGAAGCGTTACACGGTCCGCCTGGGAGAACGCCTCGTAGCGCAGCCGCGTCCGCTAACGATCGTTCGTGTTACCGGCACTTGACCTTGATCCCGGCTCCGGCCGGGCTCGCCTTCCGTGCCCGCGCCGCCACCCTCCCGGCTGGTACTTCCACCCGCTGCGCCGCTTGGCACTAACCCATACCGCCGACCGGGGTAGGTAAATCCCTGGGCAGAAGTCAGCGCCAAGCCGGGCCAGCTCGGTCGCGGAACCCGTTCCATTACCTGTCAGACCCCAACTTCGGTCCCGATGACGCCAAGCGTTCCCGGGGTGGCCCCAGCGCCCGTCTCCTCAAGACCCCCGCCAAGTCCCTACTTTTGTCGGCCGCCTGAGCGCCTCATTTGGTGAGCGCAAGCTCCCAGATTTTAGCCGGGGCGGCTCCGGCCTACCGATAACTGCGTCGCTTTAAGTGGGCCGCGACGCGCTTGACGTAGTAGGCCACGAAGAGCACCACCAGGGACACGACCACGAGGGACACCACGGCGGAGGTGAGCACCCAGTACCAGTCGGGGCTGTTGAAGCCCTCCACCACCACGCCGGTGAGCCCGAGGATGAAGAAGGCGGCAATGAACGGGTGGCTCTCGCTGTGCTCGGTGGTGGTCGTGCCGTTCGGGTAGCGCGTCTTGGTTGTCGTGGTCTTGTAGTCCTGGTAACCGAGCAGGAGGTTCGCTGACCGGGAGCCCCGGCTACGGTCACCGGTACGCTCCGTCACCGTCACGATCGTGCCGTCCGGCTGGCGGTAGCGCCGCGTGACAGTTCTGTTCACTGGCATTTGTTCGCCCTCCTCCTTGATGTCTCGTCGGTTGCGGGAACCGGTGCTCGCTACAGTGCGCGCTCATCGGACGAAGTCCACGGTGCCGGCGTTGAGATTGACGTTGGCCGTACGTCTGCCGGCTCCCATCCACGCTTTGGCGTGGACGTGGTTGCCCGCCCGCTCGTTGGCCCACCAGGGCCGGTGCCGGCGGGCGGAGTCGGGGAGCGGAGCACCGATGATGCGCTCGATGGCGACGAACGACAGGTGGACCACCGCCTCTTGGCGCTCCGCCAGGTACCACCCGAGGGGGTCGTAGCGAGACGACCCAGCCGAGACCCCAGGTCCAGCGGGAGGCGGGTCCGGGGTGAAACTGGCGGGACCATAACGGGGTGGCCCCGTCGAGTTCAGACGTAGGCCGGCGTCTTGGGCGCTCGTGCCTCGTCCCCAGTTGGGGCCGGACTGTACCGGTACGTAGCGGCCTTCGAGCCAGTTGATAAACCGTTCGGGATGTTGGACATAGGTGTTGACCGTGTTGCGAGCCTTCCCAGCCGCTCGGAGTTCTTCCTCGTAGCGGGTCAGAGCGTCCCTCAGTTCTTGTGCGCTCCATCTGGTGTCGCTGTTCATGGTACCTACTATATATCTATAGTTAGTACCTGTCAACCAGCACGATGCTTTCCTCGCTCGTCAAGGACCCGACTGGAACTCCGGCCTTGTGATAGCCCTCGACGACTCGGGTTCTCAGGACAAGCTTGCGTTCCACCACGACCCCGTTAATAGACCACCGGTCGCCCAATTATCGGTTGAAGGTCATCGAGTCGAGCGCCTCCACGACCCGTACGCCCTCCTTGCCGAGCGTCTTCTCCCGCTACGACCTTCAGCTCCCGGACGATGTCGTCACACACCTGGAGTCCGCTGACGTAGGCCGGGTCCTCGGTGTGTCGTACCAACGAGCGCACCAGCTTGCCCAGTGAGCTCAGGAGGTCTCCGGGTACCCAAGTGATGCATAAGTGCCATTATGCATCATATGCGTATCCTCGTCTGGTCGTGGCTGAACACGACGACATCGGGTCGCAAGAAGGGCCGTGCTGGTGGATGAGCCTGCCCTGGCAATTGCCCCTTCCACTGTCACCCATGTTGCCTCACCTTGTTCGCGCGGCGATCAGAGCTGGGCGGTGCCGTCACCCTGAAGCTTGGAACTCCGTAACTGAATCGCTATTCGCAACGAACAACTTGGGCCAGTCGACCACGATCGCCCCAGGGGCTGCGAAATGGTACCCCGAACCTGATATGACTTTTACCATCTTTCCTGTAGCGGCGTCGATCTCGGTCACCAAACCAGGGCCCTTTCCCAATGCGCTAAAGGCGCTAACGACGAATAGCCTACCATCGCCGATCGCCACCGCAGCAAGGTCATCGAAACGGTACGCTGGGCCTGATATGACTTTTACCATCTTTCCTGTGGACGCGTCGATCTCGGTCACAGAGCTACCGCTGCGATTTAATACGAAGAGGTTGGCCCCGCTTATGGCCATCGGGCCAGGAGCCTCGAAACCGTATTCGGCGCCCGAGATTACCCTGACCAACGCACCACTTGCGGCGTTGAACTCAGTAACCGAGCCACCCCTGCCTTCTGCCGAGTTGGCAACGAACAGGTCTGCCCCACTCGCCACTAGGCCATCCGGGTTATCGAGGCGGTACTTATCGCTCGGCAGGACCCCCACCAGGACCCCTGTCGAGGAGTTGAACTCCGTGACTGACCCCAGAGCCGGATAGGTCCCGAAGTCCGCCACGAATATGTGCGCTCCGTCCACTGCCATGGCACCAGGGCCGTCGAACCTGTAGGCGGGACCCGAAATGACCCGTACTAGCTTCCCTGTCGCGATGGTCACCTCAGTTAATGACCCAGGGACGTTTGAAGGACTGCTTGCCACGAATAGGTGCGCTCCGTCCACTGCCATGGCACCAGGGCCGTCGAACCTGTAGGCGGGACCCGAAATCACCCGAACTAGCTTGCCGGTCGCCGTGTCGAATTCGGCAACGTACCCGTCGTTGGAGTAACCGCCAAAGGCGTTAGCGACGACCAGAAGCGCACCACTCAAGACAAGAGCGGTAGGGCAGTCAAGCCCCTGTTGGAGAAGGCGGCTGACTCCTGAAGGCATATTTCCTGCGATCGACGGTCGGGCGCACTGGTTTGCGCTCGCGCCCGAAAAAAGGCTCGCCGGCACATGGTGCCCAGGGACGGTATTGGTCTCTTTGCCTAGAGCGAGGTCCGTATAACATCCAAACCCGATAACTGTAGACGCCGAGAGGATCGCCGCGGCAACAAGTGTCATTTCAAACCTCCCATTAGATAGCTACGACTTTAGGCGAGGCGAGGCTTCGGCACCCTTTGCCTCCGTAGGCCGTCAATTCGGGGAGGAGCTCCAGTAGGGATTCCAAAATATCACCGTGGGCGTAAGCGAGCTCTGCCGCGGCTAGCAACCCCGAAACACCCTTCTCTTCCTGGAGGAAGAACAGGTACTCGACAGGATACACCTGGTCCTGCTCCGTTTCTTCAACGGCATCAGTAGTGGGAAGGTGACCACTATTGCTATTAGCGTCATAAACACCTAATATCGCGTATTCAAAACACCGGAAGCCACTCAGCTCATCTGACGTAGGGGTTGCAGAACAGTCGTTGCCAGCGGAGGTGTCAGGCAATCCGTATGTCGTGAGTGTATTAATCTTCGTCTGGACACCGTTCGCGTAGCCATTTCCGTATGACTCCTGCCAAATGGTGGCAAGAATGCCTTCCAGAAGGTGCGCGGTAATGCCTCCTGTCCCAGTGACGGCCGCATTAATACTATTGTATTCGTCCCAGGTAAGTATCATGCCGCCTCGCTCGTCCACGCGGCAGCTATTTCCGCCAGTGCTCCGGCATGCTGGTGGGTTGCAAAAGCCTACACATCCGATCTTCCACGGCCCCAAGTTCACTGCTCGTAAGCCGCTCGGGTCTCCCTGGTTCACCGGCTCGTCGCCGGCATAGACATGGGTCTGGCCCGTTTCGGGACCCATGGGGATGATGAAGCTCAGGCCTTACCAAGCCAGCGCGGGTTGAACGGCACAGATGACGAGGGGGGGCGCTCCGGAGTGACCTTGCTCCATTCGTATCGAAAGGTCCAAGTGCCCGTGGTATTGGGCAGCGCGGCCTGGACCGCCTCGACTGGTAGCGGCGTAGCACCTTCCCGGACATAGAGGACCTCTGGCGCCGCGGGGGTCCTAGTGCCCTTGGCAGTCATTCCCCTGATGCCCACAACACGTTGTCCCAAGATGGTCGTCGGAGGCAACAGGGACAACGCTCCAGTCATGGCAACCGGGGACATCACCGTGCTAACTGTCAGACCGCTAGCCAATCTGTCGAATAACTTGCACTCCTGGATAGTGCTGTTCGTGCATTTTGAGCTAATGGTGACCCAGTGGTTGGCTTCGGTGGTGGCAGGTCCACCCATGATGCTCATCTCGAAGTACCAGGCCCCGGCATCTCCCTTGAAGAAGAGGGTCCCGTTAGACAGGATCAGTTGGCTGTGGAACGCGCCAGATTTTGTGCCATTCCTTACAGTGTATGTGGAGGTCGCGGCCCCAGTAACGGTACCAGCATCGACGCTACTTGCCTCGGATAGCGCAGGCATGGAGTCGAACGAGATAGCCCCTTCCCAGCGCGCTCCCTGCTGCGCTCGGACCGACGCCAAGACGGCGGCGAATAAGCTCTGGGCGCTGGCGGTCTGGCTTGCAAGTGCCACAGCTGGTCCCGTGCTCTGCAGGCAGGTACAAATCAGACAAGTTGCCCCCAGCTGTAGGACTCGCTTCTTTCTCATCTCCGCCCCCTTCGGGCTTGGATCTCGCGGTGCGTTGGCTGCAATTCAGTGATCGCTAACCTCCCCAGAAAAGGCTGAGAAGATTGGAATGGTTCAACAAATCGATCGCTTGCGAGGCAGCCACGGCGGCCGCAGGGTGTGGTCCCGGTCCTCTCGCTGCGCCTAGCGGGAGCACCCACGTGTAAGAAGCCCCAGTGGAATAAGCTCCCCCGAGCCCAAGGTCTTTGAGCCCCGCCCCCAGTCCCCAATCCTGGCCTTTAACATTGATGTTTGGCGGGTTGATCAGGCACACCCCGCCAGTGTCCAAAGGCTGAGCATGACCTGAGAAGGAGTCGTAACTGGCGCAATAAGGGCCGAGACAGCCAGATGTGGTTGAGATGCTGAACCAGCGTGCGAGTTGATTGACGTCCTGAGCATTGCTCGTCTGCCATACTCCTTCTAGACTGCCTCCCGCCCCGCGCTTTATGTCCGAGACAATGCTCTGTACGGACACGCTCGTTGCCATGTTGAGCGCAGCCTTCACAATGGTTGACTCAGCCCCTATAAGAGTGGCGCTGTCAAAGCCCGCAGTGACAGCGACCGTCGCCGTTATCCCAACAGAGTCCCCATTTGGTGTCTTTACGATACAGTCGGTTGCCGCACCCCCGACAACAGCGGCAAACACGCTGAAGCTAGCGCAATACCCCTCGGTACTCAGTCCGCTCGGGTCCCCCTCGTTCACCGGGTCGTCGCCGGCATAGGCGTAGGGCTGCCCGGTCGAAGCTACGTCGGGGTCGACGCTGGTGAACTGTGCCGTGGCCGGGTCATACCAGCGCGCCCTCAGGTAGTAGAGACCCGTCGTGGCGTCTTGGTACTGGCCGTCGTACAGCAATGGAGTTGTAGCAGTACCAGACGAGGAAGTCACGTTACCGTAGGGGTCAAAGCTGAAGGTGGCCGTTACAGAGCCACTGGTCCCCAGCAACACGCGGGTCGAGCCCTGGTCGTCGGAGACGAAGTACTCGGGCGTACCGGTAGCGACGTTGACCTCCTCCACCGGGGCCCCATTGGGGCCGTAGAGGTAGTCATTGCTCCCGTCACCGAGCAGTAGGGCCAGACCAGACGTAACATCCCAGGTCTCGGTGGCGGTGCCTGCAGTCGTCGTACGGCCGGTCAGCAGCCCAGCCCCGTTGTATATGTAAGAGACAGCCCCCGAGCTAGGAACCGCCGAAGCCAACTGGTCGGCCTGGGTATAGCTGTAAGTGGCCGCAGAGCCGATCGTGCCAGTAGAGCTGGTGCGGTCCCCGGTGCGGTTGTAACCGTAGGTCTCGCTCCCGCCTCCGGTGCTCTGCGCCGAGGTGAGCTGGCCGGCGGCGTTGAAGACCTGGGTGTCCCCGTTTGCCAGGGTGGTGGGGTCGTCGGAGGGGTCATAAGCCTCCGTCGCCGGCGAGCCCCCGCCCAGGGTCACGCTGCCCATACGGTCCGCACTGTCGTAGCCATAGGCTACCGAGGCGCTCAGAGCCCCCGAATCGGTTTCGGACTTTACCTGTTCGGCACTGTTCAATTGGTAGCCGACGGCGGCCAGGCTGGCGCCCAGGTTGCCCGGGCTGCCTGTCTGGGCGTTGATCCCGGTCATGGCGTCGCCGAGGTCGAAGGTGTTGGTCACGGTG